>FWPV01002365.1_pt1 | contig 34544 bp, 29 predicted proteins | sample 2228371 | NCBI WGS metagenome assembly FWPV01 (sample SAMEA103939776, study PRJEB20133) | metagenome | reverse complement strand
GTGTATCTCTTCAAGTCATCTGTCTCAAAAACAAAACTGATGTTGTATTTTCTTTCAAGCTTTCTGGCAAGTTCTTCGAGCGTTTCCTTGTTTATGATTAGGTCTCCGTTAATCCATGAAGTTGTTTCTTTAATATTTATATTTTTACTAATGTAAATATCCTGAGGAACTCTTTCCTCAATAAGGCCGGTTAAAGAGCCTTCTCTATTAATTTCGGTCTTAAAATTGTTATTTGTTTGTGAACTTTCTGTTGGCTGCGATTTACCTTCAGGTTTATAGTATGTAAGTTTTTGTTTGGGAACCAAAATATATGACTTGTTTTCCTTTTTGCTTTCTATACTTATTTTACCTTCAACCAATGTAGTTTCAATTTTGTTTTCATCAGGGTAAGACTTCACATTAAATGAGGTACCAAGCGCCTTAACATCTAAATATGAAGTATGAACAATAAAAGGTAAGCGCTGATTTTTCTTAACAGTAAAAAAAGCTTCACCACTGAGGTAAACTTCACGTGATTTTTTATTAAAACTTCTGTCATATTTAAAAACACTTCCTGCATTAAGCCATACCTTACTGCCATCAGGCAAATAAACTTCTGATTTTCCGCCCAAGGGAACAACAATTTCGCACATTTTTACTGCATCTGCTTTGTATGTGTTGCTTCCAATGAAATATCCGAAAATACCAACAGAAAAAGCAAGCAAACCAACTGCAGCATATTGCCTTAACCGGTATATAAGTTTGCGTTTCTTTTCTTTTACAAATGCTTCTTGCTTGTTCTCATATTCATCAACACGTGAAATAAACTTATAATAAGCATTTTTTATATTAATGCCCTTACTTACTTCAGTATTAATTTCAATATGTATTTGTTTAAGAGAAATAAACAATTTGCGGTTTTCCGGTTTTTCATCAAGCCATACCAGCAATTTTTGCTTATCACTTTCAGAAGCATTACCTTCTAAATATCTGAATATCAAATCTTCCATTTTTGTATCAAAAATCTCCCAATAATTTTTTAATCAGATAAATGACGTATGATACCATCTAAACCCTAAATGAATCAGAAAAAATATTTTTGGCTTATTATAATTACAGGTATCTGAAATCAGGAACTTCGGGTTACGAACTTTAGACCATGAATATTACTTCAGAAATAATCCTCAAGGGCATTACGGAGGATTTTTAAAACTTTTGAAATATGATATTCTACTGTTATATCAATTTTGAGTTTTTCAGCAATTTCCTTATTAGTTGCGGTGTGTTCACGACTTAATGAAAAAATTTCCTTGCTTTTTTCAGGAAGTGTTTCAAATGTTCGCCTCACTATGTCTGCTATTTCATTTAGTTTAATCTCAGAAAAAATATAATCAGTTGATGCATGATACATTATCTCAGCTTCTTTAAGTTTTAATTGCTGGTCGGTTTCAAAATGATTAGATACTTTTTTATGCCTAAGGTACTGGATACTCCGGTTATGAACGGCCCTGAAAAGATATGCAGAAAGAGATGAGGTTATTAATAATTCCTCTCTTTTTTCCCATAAATTAAAAAACAAGTCCTGAACAATATCTTCTGAAATTGCCGCATCCCGCAGATAACTCTGTGCAAACAAAAACAACCGCCGGTAATAAATATCATAAAGATGACTGAAAACAGCTTTATCGCCCTGCCGTATGCCTTTGATGAGTATTTTATCGTCTTTGCCGATGTTCATATTAGAAAGCCGGAATATATTAAACAGGCTGTAATATCATTATGATAAAAATAACCCTCAAACAGCCAATATATAAATTTTTGATGTATGTGGTAATGCTTTTTGTATGTTTTTTAAAATTTCGGGCAAATAGTGTGATGTTTTAAGATTATCTGTGATGTAATGTGATGTTTTTATTAAATTCACGTCTATTTTTAAACTCCAATATGATGCAGGTTATATCTAAACCATTGTATAAAAGTCTTTTTGAATATTACAAAGACAAAATAATTGTTCAGGAATATTCACCAGGCCAGCAGGTTGATTCGATTAACAAAATTATGCAACGGCACAACGTTTCGCGTGAAACAGCCAAACTGGTACTAAAAATGCTGGCAGATGAAAAACTGGTATATTCAAAAGCAGGTAAAGGATCATTTGTAGTTCCTTTTGTACAAACAAAAAAGGAATGGGGTATGGTAATTCCCTTTTATTCATCTAATATTGAACAACTTATAAATTATCTGGATCAGGAAGCCCAGATGCGTGGAAGAAAACTTACTTACTTCATTGATTATAACAATCCTGAAGAAGAGATGCGAATTGTGGGTTCTATGATTAATGAAGGATTCGAAGCAGTGATTATTGTGCCGAATTACAATGAATCACTAACTGCAGAATTTTACAGAAGATTGATACCTGGAAACACATGTGTCGTACTGGTTGACAACACTATGTCAGGTTCATATTTTAAATATGTTGTCCAGAGCTATGACCTTGGAGTTAAAAGGGCGGTTGATTACCTCACATCGAAAACTCAAAAGAATTTGCTGCTGGTAAAAAATGACAGTTGGAAAGGCAGAAATTTATTATATGAGCTGATGGAAAATACATTCTTCAATCTTATTAACGAGCAATATCCCGGGCGAAAAGCTCTTGCCATATCAAATATGAAAGATTTCAGTGAAGAATTAATTTATCAGCATGAAATTGACGGAATATTATGCTGTACGGATACAGATGCAGTGAGAGTGATAGGCAGGCTAAAAAAATGGAACATTGAAATTCCTGGGATGGTTTCAATTGTTAATTACGGCAATACCGAATTAACCGAACTTTTTAGCCCTGCCATTACAGTTGTTGATTGTCTTTATCAGGATATGGCTTCGCAGACTGCACGACTCATTGAAAAAGGAAAATCAGCAGGTCCTTTTGAGCAGCACATAATACAGCCACTTTTAATTGAACGCGAAACATAATTTATTTTAATGATTAATACTCTTTTTTAATATGAAATTTCACCATCTGAGCATTGAAAAACCGGAGGATTTATTGTTTGGTTTTGCCCCTCATCCGGTTAAGACTCCACGTGGACTTATTATCGGAGGGGGCCACGTTTATCCCGAACTAAATTTTACCTTGCCTCCGATGAAAATCAGCCATGAAACATTACCTGAAATAAAGCGTTATTATACTGAAATAATTACAGAATCACTTGAACATGCAATGCACATTTATTCAAAAGGTATTATTTTTGAATTTGAAACATTACTCGAAATGACCAGTACGCCTGATATTGGTGTAGAGCTTGTAAAAACCATGAATGATATTTGCGAAAAGTATTATCAGAAATATAAGATAGCAAGTGAAATAAGGCTCACGCCAAATGATCTGCGGGAATTTGAAAGACCTCCCAAACAAAGGACATCTTATTTGCTTCAAACCATGCTCGAATTGTTTGAAAAAGGTGCCCTTGCAGGCGGAAATCTTTTATCAATTGAATCAACAGGAGGAAAGGAAATTTCTGATGATGCACTGATGATGTGTGATATAAGGCAGTTTATATTCAGTCAGGCTGTGCTGGGTGTTCGTGATATGCAAATGCTCTGGAGAAAAATTACGGATATTGCCCGAAAAACGAATACAATAGCCGGAGGAGATACAGCATGTGGCTTTGGGAACACAGCCATGGTGCTGGCAGAAAGAAAATATATTCCAAAAGTATTTGCTGCGATAGCCAGGGTAGCCACTGTTGTTAGGACACTAATTGCCACAGAAGAGGGAGCAATAGGACCAAGCAAGGACTGTGCTTATGAAAATCCATTTCTTAAAGCCATAGCCGGAATTCCCATTTCAATGGAAGGCAAAACATCAGCATGTGCACATTTTAGTCCGCTTGGAAACATAGCGGCTGCATGTGCCGACCTATGGAGCAATGAATCGGTTCAGCATATTAAACTGCTTTCGGGTATGGCACCGGTTGTATATCTCGAACAGCTTGAATATGATACACGTCTTATGAATGAAGCTATAAAAGGCGGCAAAACTGAGATGTTGCAGTTGCAGAAATTACTGGTTAATTCTGACATATATTATGATCCTCAGGCATTTGTTCTTGCTCCTGAGAATGTAATTAAAATAGCAAAAGAAATAATATCAGGTAAGAATTATGTCGATGCTACCAAAAAGGGATGCCTTAAAGCTATTGCCTTAATTGAAGAAGCTATTAAAACAAAACAACTGATGCATGATGTAAAGGAAGATGAGTGGGTTATCTTATTAAAATCAGAAATTGAATCAATACCCGATAATGAGTCTGACTTTGTTGAAATGATGCTTCCTTCATTAGATAAGAATAAAATTTACTTGCATGAATATGGACTATAATTAATAAATTTATTAAGACCTATGAATGAAATTATTGAAAAAATTGCCTATTGCATTGAATTCGGGAAAATAAACAATGCATCTCCTTATCCGCCTGATCTTCGCGGACAGGATGGCGCTGATGAACTTACAAAAAAAGCTCTTGAGTCGGGAATAGCGCCATCAACCATTTTGAATGAAGGCATGATAGCTGCAATGAATAAAGTAGGTAAGAAATTTTCCGAAAACAAGATTTTTGTTCCCCAAATGCTTTTGGCAGCAAAAGCTATGAGTACAGCCATGCAACATATTAAACCCTATTTTAAATCAGGTACTGTGAAATTTAAGGGCAAGTTTATTTTGGGTACAGTGGCAGGCGACCTGCATGATATAGGTAAGAATCTGGTAGGAATGATGATTGAAGGTGCCGGATGGGAGGTAATTGACCTTGGTGTAGATGTCAGCGCCGAAAAGTTTTTACAGGCTATCAAATTGAATCCTGGTTGCTCGGTTGGACTTTCGGCATTACTTACGACCACTATGGTTAACATGGAAAAAATAGTCCATGAAATAAGAAATAATTATACCGATATTAAAATTCTTACAGGGGGCGCTCCCGTCACTATGGATTTTTGTAAAAGCATAGGAGCAGATTTTTATTCACCCGACCCACAGGGAGCTGTGGAATATCTTAATCAGTTTGCTTCATAATATTTTGCCTGATTAAATCTGTTTCGTATTTTTATCTGAAAAAACAACTCATGGAGTGCAAGAAAGAAAGAAATACAGGCAAGTGCAATTGTTCGTATCCCTGCAGCAGAAAGGGAATATGTTGTGATTGCTTTCACTATCACAGAAGCATGGGTGAATTACCTGCATGTTATTTCCCTGACGATATTGAAAAAACGTATGACAGAAGTATTAAGAATTTTATAAGGATATATCAACAGAGGGGAAACAGTTTCATGAACTAAAATGCACCAGGTTTCTTAATATCGTTTTTTTCTTTACCTTATCAGAAACAAAACCCTAATTGAAACTAACCGGGGCAGAATTCTTATTATGCTGCCTCATGTGTATCATTTGTGATAATTGTTAACAACTTTACTTTCTAAAAACAATTTCTTTATTTATACTGCAAAAAAAATGTAACCCTTTTTTGTTGAAATCAGTTAAACATAAAAGATAAGATAGATTCTTGCACCCATGAAGAGATTTCTGCTGAAAATAATCATATTTTTTGTTTGCCTCATCGTTACCTTTTCACTGGTACAATTTGTCCCGGCAGAGAATGGATATCCCGAAGAATTCCGCTTGCCATCAACACGCTCTGATCCTTCTTTTCTTGAGGGCTCTTCTTTATGGGTTGATTCCGTGATGCAATCATTGTCTCAGGAAGAGAAAATAGCTCAAATGCTCATGGTTGCTGCTTATTCCAATTCAAATAAAAACAATAAAAAACATGAAGAAGAAACTGAAAAAATTATCCGTAATTATAACATTGGGGGGTTAATTTTTTTTCAGGGCACTCCTTTGCGTCAGGCACAATTAACAAACCGTTACCAGAAAATTGCAAAAACGCCTTTGTTTATTGCAATGGATGCCGAATGGGGGCTTGCTATGCGACTTGACAGTACGATTCGTTATCCGCGGCAGATGATGCTCGGAGCAATACAAAATGAGAAACTGATATACGATATGGCTGGCCAGATTGCATGGCAATTAAAAAGGTTAGGCGTACATATTAATTTTGCTCCTGTAGCCGATATAAATAATAATGCCTATAATCCGGTGATCAACAGCAGATCCTTCGGTGAAGACAGGGCAAATGTAACCCGCAAATCAATATTATATATGCTTGGCCTTCAGGATAATGGGATTATTGCTGTTGCAAAGCATTTTCCGGGGCACGGTGATACGGAAATTGATTCACATCTTGACCTTCCTGTAATAAAACACTCACGTTCAAGGATTGACAGCATTGAACTGTTCCCGTTTAAAGAACTTATATACAGTGGTATTTCAGGTATAATGACAGGACACCTGAGTGTACCTGTATTGGATAGCTCAAACAAAATACCGGCATCTCTTTCCCCTGCCATTACAGATACACTGCTTAAACAGCAAATGGGGTTTAAGGGACTGGTTTTTACTGATGCAATGAATATGAAAGGCATTACAAATTATGTCAAATCTGATACGGCAGTAATGAAGGCTTTCCTTGCCGGTAATGACATAATTCTGATGCCTGCTGATGTTAATAATGCAATAAAATCAATAAAAGAACTCATTGACAAAGGTATTGTTGCGGCCGCCGAGATTGATAAACGCTGCAGAAAGATTCTTATGGCAAAATACTGGGCAGGCCTGCATAAGTATAAACCAATAGAGATTAAAGGAATTGTTGATGACCTTAATCAGCCTAAGTTTGAACTATTAAGCAGAAAACTGATTGAAAATGCATTAACTGTTGTTATTAATAACGGGCATATTATGCCTCTGAAGCATCTTGATACACTCAGCATCGGTTCAATTGCCCTTGGAGAGGTCGAATGTAATGATTTTCAGCAAAGCCTTAGATTATATACCCAGGTTGATACTTTTAAACTTAGGTTGAAGAAACTGAATAATCCTGACAGTCTTTTTGCCTTTGCCTCGCGCTATAAACTGCTCATAGTAAGCGTACATAGCGATGACCTAAGGGCTGCGCGTAATTTTGGTATTGCCGATACAGTTTTCGCATTAATAGACAGCCTGTGCCTACAGAAAAATGTGATTCTGAATATATTTGCCAGTCCTTATTTTTTAAAGCGCATACACCAGCTTGACAAACTTAAGGGTTTAATAGTATCTTACGAGAATTTACCAGCTATCCAGCAATTATCAGCGCAACTTATTTTTGGGGCAATACCGGGTCATGCCAGTTTGCCGGTTTCCTTATCAGAAGAATACCCCCAGGGATTCGGAATCTCAACGCCCGATATAGGAAGATTGAAATACGGAACGCCGCTTGAAAGCGGAATTAATCCCTCCGTTGAGTTTAAAATTGATTCTATTGTCAGCGATGCTATTAACCGTGAAGCCTTCCCTGGATGTCAGATACTTGCAGCCAAAAATGGAATCGTTTTTCTGAATAAGGCTTATGGAAAGCATACCTATAAAAGTACTCAGAATGTCAATGTTGAAAACCTTTATGACCTCGCTTCAGTTACCAAAGTGATAGCAACAGTTCCGGCTATCATGAAATTGTATGAGGAAGAATTAATTGATATTGACAAACCATTGTCAAATTACCTGACATACCTTGATACCACCAATAAGAAAGATATTACAATTAAAGATATTCTGTTACATAAGGCCGGCCTTGCAAGCTGGATTCCTTTTTACATTAACACCCTTGAACCGGTGTATCCAAGCCAGAACTTATTCAGCAGTACACTCTCATCTGCATTTCCATATAAAATAAATGGCGGACAATATTTAAACCGCTATAGCTGTTTTAAAAAGGGTTACTTTTCAGTAAAACAATCGACAGATTTCCCCTATCAGGTTGCCAACGGAATATTTGCCTCAAAAAGTATTCACGATACTATTATATCGGCGATATGTAAATCAGCGATTGATAAAAAATCAAGATACAAATACAGCGATCTGGGTTTCATATTATTATATAAAATGGTTGAACAACTGACGGGGTTTTGCTATGAGGAATATCTTAATAATTTGTTATACAAGCGAATAGGAGCAACAACGCTTTGTTTCAATCCATTGAGATCTTTTCCTGTTAATCAGATTATTCCCACTGAAGATGACCAGTATTTTCGGAAACAGAATATTCATGGTTTTGTGCATGATCCGGCAGCAGCTATGCTGGGTGGAGTTTCGGGTCATGCAGGACTGTTCTCCAATGCGAATGACCTGGGGAAAATAATGCAAATGTTCATGAACGAAGGACTCTATGGAGGTGAGCAATTCTTTAACGCTGAAACCATTAAACTTTTTACCTCAAAGCAAAGTAAAAGCAATGACAATAGGCGTGGTCTGGGCTTTGACAAACCCGAAACCGACAATTCAAAAAGCAGTCCCGCTTGCCGGGCTGTATCGCCCGAAAGTTATGGACATTCAGGATTCACGGGCACTTATGTTTGGGCCGACCCCGAATGTAAATTGGTATATATTTTCCTCTCAAACCGCATCTATCCTGATGCCGCCAATAACAGAATTGTGGATATGAATATAAGGACAAAAATACAGCAGGAAATGTATAACAGTTTTATTCAGCTGTAACTGATGTAAAATTTTTCATTGAAGAATTTTTATTTCTGAACACATTTTGCTTTATTTGCATCGATTTTTATCCAAATCAGTATGGACGATTATCACGCGGAAATAATTAAAGTCTAACCTAACCAGCAACAGTGAATCATTGTGGCCTGCTGCTGGTTATAAACAGGGAGGTTACTATGATCACTTACTGGACTTACAACAACGGACTTGTTGAAAGCGAAACCATCTGTAAGAACTGCTGGATTTCAGTAATAAAACCAACACCTGAAGAAACAGACTATCTTATTGAGAAACTGCAGGTATCCCCTGATGTAATAAATGATATTCTCGACGTCGATGAACGTTCGCGTTACGAATCTGACGAGCAGTGGATAACCATCATTCTTCGAATTCCTATCCGCAACCTCGAAAACGGATTGCCGTTTTATACAGTGCCTTTCGGAATCTTGATTTCAAGTTCGATGATCATTACCATTTGCTCAGCAGAAAATGACGTTATCCATTCTATTTTAGCAAATAGAATGATTGACTTCAAAGACCTGAGCAATTTTGTTATGCATATTTTTATGAAAACAGCCAATTTGTTTCACAGCTATCTGAAACAAATTAATATACAGGTTGCTAACATTGAAACTGACCTCCTAAAGTCAACACGTAATAAAGAACTGCATCAGATGCTGAAAATGGAAAAATGCCTGGTGTATTTTATAACCTCCTTAAAATCAGATGAGATTTTACTTGCCAGGCTAAAGAGCTTAAAGATTTCTATTATTGGCGAATTTGATGAAGATCAGATGGACAACGTCATTATTGAATTCAAACAGGCTATGGAGATGGCCAATATATACAGTGATATCCAGAGCGGCATGATGGACGCATTTGCCTCGGTAATATCCAACAATCTTAATGTAGTTATGAAACAGCTGGCCTCAATCACAATTATCCTGATGATTCCTACTTTTATTGCCAGCCTATACGGAATGAACGTTCCGAATCATTTTGAGAATAACCCATTCGGTTTTCTTTGGGTATTAATAATTTCCTTTATCCTTTCAGGATTCGGTGTATTTCTGTTCCGCAGGAAAAACTGGTTTTAGCTACTTAATCACGCACAAGCCATTCTTTTGCCTCTTCAACTGTATTAAAAGGCCTTAATTGCATTCCCGTGAACACCTGAGCTATTTGAAGCAGAATCTTTTTTGCTCCTGTAACCCCAACGACTGCCTCCTTCTTTGTCAGCTCCTTTGTTATTTTACCCGACTTTTTTAAAGCCTCGAGTGCTTCTCCGTAAACATAACTCCCGGTAAAATCAACCAAAAGCAAAATATCCTTTTTTCCCATCGCACGTGCTTGCTCTCTGAATGCATTGGTACGTTTAATCACTTCCAAAAATTCTTCAGTATTCTTAATGTTGGTATAATCAACAAAGTAAATCTCTTTACCTTTGTACTCAATAAATCTTGCTCCTTTTTCCATATTCCGTTTGTATTAAGTTATTTATCAATTCAGTACGATAATCATAATCATTAAGTTACTTTGAAAACCGATGATTTTCATCACTCCTGTTATATGGTTAAAATGAAGTGTTTCTTAAATCAGTTTTATTATTTTAGCTTTTTATTAAACCTGTCAGGCTATTATAACCTATCATTAAAATTAATGTAATTGGCAATTAATGATTTATAAATTATTGCATCAGGCTGAAAATAAATGGCTTCAGGTACTACATGATCATGTAAAAACTGAATTCAAAAAAATATGGTTGCCTTCGCATGATGAAACGCATCATTACAGGGTTTGGCAATACTGTAAAGAATTTGTAACCCTGTTGAATAATAATGGCTGTCATTTCAGCAAACAAAAAACCGAACAGCTTATTATTGCTGCGTTTTTTCATGATCTTGGCCTTACCAGGACAGTAGATTCATCACATGGTGCTGCAAGTAGTGACCTTTGCGTGCATTTTCTTTCAAAATATGAGAATATAGGAGATGATTTTATTAAACCAATATTAAATGCCATTGAAAGACACGACGACAAATCATACATAAATCTGACAGATAGCCTTGCGGATAAAACTGACCTTCATCCTGTTCTGGCTCTTTGTGATGATTTAGATGCATTCGGACCGGTTGGTATTTACCGTTACATAGAAATATACCACCGGCGAAGAGTTCAAATGCATGAAATGCCCGCTCAAATTATTGAAAACCTTAAAAACAGATTCAGCCACCTTTTATGGTTTTGTGGCGAAATGGATAATTTCACACACATGCATAAGAAAAGATTTCAGTACACATTAGGATATTTTGAAAGCCTGAGCGAACAATTGAAATCTGAAAAAAATACTAATGAAGGGCCTATTGGAGTTTACAATCTGATAATTAATCAAACACAGAACAAGCACATACATTTTACCAGACTCCCTGCCATATTGAACAATAAATTACCTGATGCGTATTGTAAATGTTATTTGAATGATTTGCAGGAAGAATTGAATAAATTTACATAGTGATTAACTTATATTTATCCTGATATTTATGAAAGCCATGATTTTAAACGGCGTAATTGATCTTTCAGCAAATCATTTGCCATTATCGTTGCAGGAAATTGATGCCCCAACGCCCGAATCAGACGAAATACTTATAAAGGTTAAAGCATGCGGAGTATGTCATACTGAAATTGACGAAATTGAGGGGCGAGTAGCACCGCCACGCTATCCTGTAATTCCCGGCCATCAGGTAGTTGGCGAAGTAGTCAGCAATCCGCCAGGAAACAAGGATATTAAAAAAGGTGACATGGTGGGAGTGGCTTGGATATACCATGCATGCGGAAAATGTCGCTGGTGCATATCAGGTAATGAGAATCTCTGTCTTTCTTTCAAAGCTACAGGCAGGGATGTTAACGGAGGATACGCAGAATATATGGTAGCAAAAACAGATTATATTTTTAAAATACCTGATAATATATCATTCATTGATGCAGCGCCCATGCTATGTGCAGGCGCTATCGGATATCGTTCATTAAGACTTTCAGCCATTCAGAACGGTATGGTTCTGGGATTATCAGGTTTTGGCGCTTCTGCCCATCTTGTGCTGAAACTTGTTAAGTATTTGTATCCGTTAACAGATGTACTTGTATTTGCCAGAAATATTTCAGAGCAACAATTTGCAATTGAGCTTGGCGCAAGTTGGGCAGGTAATTTCACTGATACTCCGCCGGTTCGTCCGGATGCTATTATTGATACTACACCTGTCTGGACTCCCGTAATTCAATCACTTGAAAATCTGGCTCCTGGGGGCCGGTTAGTTATTAATGCAATAAGGAAAGAAAACGTTGATCTGAATTATCTGTATCAGCTTGATTATCCGAGGCACCTTTGGATGGAAAAAGAAATTAAAAGTGTAGCAAATGTAACCAGATCGGATGTTTCGGGATTTCTTGAATCAGCATCAGCTATCCCGCTTAAGCCCGACGTGCAGTTATATTCATTAGAAGAAGCCAACAAGGCACTTACTGAAATAAAACAACGAAAAATAAAGGGAGCTAAAGTGCTTGTAATTAACTAAAGAGGATAATACTTCTTTGCAGTTTAAATACAACCAGAAGAATATACTACTTATCTTACATAAAAATCGAGTAATACCTGACCTTCAACCGATCCGACAAGATGATCCCCGATCTTCACCGGACCTACTCCGGCAGGCGTGCCTGTATATATCAGGTCGCCTATTTTTAACGTCATATATTTTGAAACATGAGCGATAATATCATCAAAAGAAAATATCAGGTCTTTGGTATTTCCCTTTTGAACAATTTTATCGTTCAGCTCAAGCTGAAAATTAATTGCATTAATGTCAGGTAGTTTGTCTTTTTTGATAAATCTGCCAATTACGGCCGAACCATCAAACCCCTTGGATATTTCCCATGGATTGCCGTTTTTTATGCAGTCGCGCTGAACGTCGCGTGCGGTAAAATCAATACCAATGCCGACTTCCTGATAATAGCGATTGGCAAATTGTTTTTCAATATTCTTGCCCAGCCTTATAATTTTAAGTACTATTTCAGCTTCGTATTGCACATCGTTAGAAAAATCGGGAAAAAAAAACGGCTGATTGTTTAAAAGTATAGACGATTCAGGTTTTAAAAAAAAGACAGGTACTGAAGGCACATCACTGTTCAGTTCCCTGGCATGGTCGGCATAGTTACGGGCAAGACAAATGATCTTCATGGATTAATTTTTTAGTTTATTTATTTCCAAATGCTTCTCTTAGCTTAATGGATGTAAGTACTTTTTTGGTATGCAGGGGAAATGACCCGTTGATCATCCAGCCATAATAACCCGGGTCTTTTTTAAGGACATCGGCAACACGTTGTCCTTTATATTTTCCGAAGTTAAAAACCTCATGGTCTTCATCATCATAAATAATTCTTCCCATAAAATCAACATTACGGTTATGGCTCGAAAACCTGGCAAGTTCATCAACATCATTGGGCAAATCGGAATATCTGTCGAGTTGCGCCTGAAGAATCTCATAAGTGGCACGTGTATCAGCTTCGGCTGAATGAGCATCTTCAAGATATTTGTTACAGTAAAACTTATAAGCGGCACTTAAATTACGTTGTTCCTTTTTGTGAAAAATAATCTGAATATCAATAAACTTTCTTTTTTTCAGGTCAAGATCAATATCTGCTCGTAAAAATTCCTCTGCCAATAAAGGAAGATCAAATTTGTTTGAATTATAACCGGCAAAATCGCACCCTTCAAATACCGTTGCCAGATTTTTGGCAATTTCTTTGAACGAAGGGGCGTTCTTAACATCCTCATCCGTTATTCCATGAATGCTGGTGGCTTTTGGCGGTATAGGAATTCCCGGATTAACCCTGATGGTCTTAGACTCCTCATTGCCGTTAGGATAAACTTTGAGGTATGAAATTTCCACAATCCGGTCAGTAGCAACATCTACTCCTGTTGTTTCAAGATCGAAGAAAATAAGAGGGTTTTTTAAGTTAAGTTTCATGACCCTATCATCATAGGCATTAACAGCATAAGGACATCTTCATTTTCGTTATCCTTTTGCAAAGGAAGAAATAAGCCTGCTCTTGACGGATCAGACAATTCACCTGAAATATCGGCACTCTGAAGGTTGTTGAGAATTTCAACCAGGAAAGCTGCTTTAAAGCCTATTTCCATATCATCGCCGTTGTACTGGCATGATAGTTCTTCGTATGCTGAAGTTGAAAGGTCTATGTCCTGAGCCGATACAGAAATCTTATTTCCTGTTAATTTAAGCCGAACCAGATTGCTTGCCTGATTTGAAAAAACAGATACTCTTTTTATCGTATTCAATAACCTTAATCTGTCAATTATAAATTTATTAGGGTTATTCACCGGAATAACCGAATTGTAGCTGGGGTAATTGCCTTCCACAAGACGGCATATAAGCCTGTAATCGGCAAAAGTAAAAAATGCATTTTTGTCGTCAAATGTAATACTAATTTGATCCTGTTCTTTTGCCAGAATGTTTTTGAGTATTGAAGCGGGCTTTTTTGGTAAAATGAATGATGCACCTGATTCATCAGCCTTAACGTCAAACCTTTTATAACGAACCAGTTTATGTGCATCTGAAGCAACAAATGTAAGTTCCTTATCGGAGAGTTCGAAAAATATTCCGTTCATTACCGGCCTAAGTTCATCATCAGCTGTGGCAAAAATAGTATTACTGATCCCGTTTAATAAGGCTTCGGAAGAAGCCCTGAACGATACCTGCTTTTCTTCTTTTATCTGAGGCAACTGGGGAAAATCATCCCCGTTCTGTCCCATAACAGAAAACTGACCATTTTCAGAGCTAATAACAATATTATAATTATCTGTGTTAATATCAAATGCAAGTGGCTGATCAGAAAACTCCTTAAGAGATTCAGTAAGAATACGTGCAGGTATAGCTATGATTCCTTCATCAGAAACATTTTCAAGGATAATGGAAGTAACTAATGTAGTTTCCAAATCTGAGGCCGTAATCTCAAGTTTGTTTCCTTCCAGTTTAAACAAAAAATTATCCAAAATAGGCAATGTATTTTTGGGGTTAATTACCCGGCTTGCTGATTGCAAATGATTTAATAAATCAATACTCGATACAACAAATTTCATGAATGAAAATTTTTAAATGGCTTAAATACAATTATTTTATTTATACTATGATTCTTTTTCTACAAAAGTCAATATTACAAAAAAAAAATTTTCCTTTAAGGAGGTTTTTTATTTTTTTATGAATTCACTGAATGTCTTCATGATAGGGTCTGTTTCGGTATATTTGACAAGCATAGGTACAGTATCCTCTTCTGAGAGAAGATAGAAATAATTGATGTCATAATTTGCATCGGGCAAAGGCCTGAGAAAAGCTTTCATTTTGTATTGATGGCTGTGAGTGCTCACTATTTTAATTATGGCAAAAGGGTTTGTGAGTTTAGTCATATCAAATACATTATCTAAACCAGCAAACCGAACAGATATAAAATATGAAAGGTAATCTCTGATATAATCCGCGTTGGCATTATCCTCAGGAATATCTGAATGTAATGAAAATAAAAGCGGATTTTTACCTTCCTGATTGACGATTTTAAATGATTCATCAGGTTGCTTCGGATATTCTATTTCAACAGAATATATATCAGCAGGCTTCAGGTCGAACAATACGTTATCACGCCATGCCAAAGGGTTCAGATTAAATAACTTTTCGAGATTATCACCGTTATAGCCGACTAAATTTACCATATATGGTTTTAATATTCTGCTATCCATCATATAAGTACCCTGAAGGGTTTCAGATGCATAATAAATGTAAAAAGATTTTATTAAGCGTTCATGATGAAATAGTTTTAGCAATAATCCTTCTTTCAATAACTTGCCCGCAATTGAGTCGGATATTGTTTTTGAGGCGGGAGAAATAATACTTATCCGCTCCAGTGCTTTAAGAAACATTTCAACTGTTTCGCTTTTGGCCGGATGTGCTTTATTTAACAACCATTTATTATTTTCTTTCTCCAGTAGAATAACTTTTTCATTCCGTGTGATTTCAATTTTATCAACTATCCATGGTTTTTCAAGTGAAAAATTTATTTCATCAGACCGTAGGGTGCTATTGCGGTTTTTAAACATAATGATAAGAGCTATGACAGCTATCAAAAGGAAAACAAAATAAGATATTATTCTCTTTTTCATATCCTGCTCATTTAAATGGTAGTATATTTACGTCTGCGTAGAAAGTTATATGTAATGCCGGCTATTATTACCATTAATCCGGGCAAGACAGTATTGATTAATATCCAGAATAGTTTTTCTTCTTTTATTTTTACCTTATTAAGTAACCTTAAGGTTAGTTCTCTGGAACGCAATTTTATCAGTTCTTCATTACCGGTAATATAATGTAATGCATTCATAATAAAGTCTTTATTTCCGTATGTCTGTTGCGTATAACGGTCAAAACCCAGAGGCAAACTATAAATGCCCTGCGGAGTAATTCTTACATCATTACGGATAATGTCACCATCAGCAACAACAAGCATTTTTGATGGTTGGCTCATATCAATAAAATCATTTGCTGCTCCTGGTATGATATTATCAACAATACGGTTGCGGAATACCGATTCGAATGTACCTTCGAGTAACACAGCTACAGGCATCCCGGGGCTTCTGAATTCTTCGGGATCAGGTTTAAGCCTTATCTCATCGAGGCTTATTAATGCCGGTGCATTGGAATAGTTTGAATAAACTGACGATTTCAGCAAAACTGTTTTTTTTATCCCTTTGCGCGCACCAATGGTATCAATAGTATTGACAAATTCCGACTTAATCATATTGAGGTTGCGGGTCACAGGATGTCCGGAAGGAGATGATAATAAGGGGAAATAATACCATGGAGAAGGCCTGAAATCAGGAGTATTACCGGCAAGCGCAACATTAACCGGAATAATATTGCATTGAAGGTCCTTAATGAGAACCGGATTAACCCTCACACCATAGCGGAACAGCATATCATCAAGGTTCAGGTCGTTAATCATGGCCAATGTTGAACCCATGGTAAGGCTATCGGTACTTACCTCAACCCTGTCGAGAAACCATAAAATCCGTCCGCCTTTCATTAAATACTGGTCAAGCACGTATTTGTCCTGCTCGCTGAAACGCAATGATGGTTTTGCTATTATTACAGCCTTATAATCATCGAGTATTCCTGGTTTACCCTGTATCCTACCCCGGTCCACCTGGTAGAACCATGCTATTTCTTTTGATATATCTTCGGTTTGATATTCATCAAGCTCACCATGACCTTCAATAAAAGCCAGCTTTTCAGTATTATCTTTTGTGCGCGAACTGATTATTTTAATTAATTCAAATTCAAGTAATTGTAATGAATTATTTATGTTTTCCTCTGCCGACAACTGGGGATTATTCTGTAAAAGATTAACGGGGACTTCTACTCCCCTGTATGTAATAATAGCGCCCGGAAATATAATCTTTTCGGAACTTCCGCCTTCCTTGTCATTGGATAAAATATTAACAGGCTTTAGTCCTTTCTCATAAAGTTCATTAAACATATCTTTTCTCATTTGAGCATCATTGCTTTTAAACGGATTGATGAACAGGTACTGAAGATTATCCTTCCCATATATTCTGAATTCATCGAGCATCTCTCTGATTGAACGCTGCATTTTCAGAAACGGAATATTAAGGTCTCCTTCAAGATATACCCTCACAAACACAACATCATGTAAGTTTTTCAGTACTCTTTTTGAATATGCCGACAATGTGTATCTTTTTTCTGATGTAAGGTCAATTCTGAAAAAAAATGATGAAAGTATTACGGCAACCAGAATTACAATAATTATCTGAACAGCCGGTTTGATTTGTTTTATCAGTATTCCTGCATACTTTATTTTACTCATAATCATTTTCTTTTTTCAAGGTTATGACGTGTAAGAATAAAGAAAATACACACAAGGGCAATAAAATAAATAATGTCTCTCGAATCAATCACCCCACGGCTTAATGACTTATAATGTTCGTATATTCCGAGTTTTTGAATCAGTTCGCCTATATGTCCGAGAAATCCCATTGAACTGATTTTGTCAAAGCCAAAACAAACAAACAGGCAAATTGCAGCAGCGAGCAGGAATGATACAATTACGTTATCGCTCAAAGATGAACAATAAAGGCCGATTATGGCATAAGCAGCAGCAAAAAAAAAAAGCCCGATATATGATCCCCATGTTCCTCCGGTATCAATATTACCTACAGGATTTCCGAGCAAAACAACAGAAATAAAGTAAATTAATGTTGGTAAAAGAGCAAGTATTACCAACACCAGTGCGCCCAGATATTTTGCCAGAATAATCTGAGCAGGGCTAAGCGGCCTTGTTAACAAAAGATCGAGCGTGCCTGTTTTCCTTTCTTCTGAAAACATCCTCATAGTAATGGCCGGAATAAGCATAAGAAATACCCATGGAGCCAGAATAAACAATGAGTCAAGCGATGCGTAACCGCTCGCTACTATATTCAAAGGCCCTTCAAATACCCAAAGAAACAGGCCTATTATTGTCAGAAACGTAATAATTACAATATAGCCGGTAAGTGAACTGAAAAAACCGTTGATTTCCTTTTTAAACAAATAATACATAATAGCAAAGATTGTTGTTTCAAAAATAGATTATTTTGCGTTTATAAAAAAAAGAAACATTTTTGCAATCAAAGCAACCTATTGCAATATTTTTGCATCAGAACAATAAAACCAGTTAAATAGCAAAATATGAAAAACAAAACCATTCTGCTAACTCTTATCATTTATCTTGTATTCATTTTGCCTGTTATGGGTCAGGATGAAAAGAAAAGATTCTTTTACATCGATGCCGGTGTTGATTTCATCGGCTGTAAAGCACCTGAAAAGGATTATATCCGTGATGATGTGAATCCTTACTATTATTATTATTACTATAACGATTATTTTAATGACAATTCGGCAGAAAGTATTAATGCATTGTTTTACAAGTATTATTTCAGTGTTAAGGGTGAATATAAAGTGCTGAATAATGTTTTTGGTCTGACATCAGGTATAAGGTACACGCATCTCGAAAGTTCTATAGGAAAAGTGATGTACTGGAGGAATTCGTCTTCATTTTTTTATGTTCTGTATAAAGAAGAAGGGAATAACAGCGAATATGCCCGTGTAAAGGAAATAGTGCAGAATTCTCATTATCTGGGTATTCCTCTCGAATTAAAAATTTATCCCAACCCCTCAAAGGACTGGTGGGTTAATGTATATTACAAAATCGGCGCTGATTTAAATATTCATATTCATACTAAAGAAGTAATATCATTTTATAATGATGAAATGAAAGCGCATCAGGATGAAGTATCAGCAGTTATTGAAGACCCTTATGCGATGGTAGGTTCGGCTTTTCTTGGAGTAGGCCTCAAACTGGGCAAAAACCGGTTCACCGGAGTTAATATTGAGGCATGTGTTCCAACATTCGTTTTTACCTCAAACACATCGGGACTTGTAAAACCTGTTGGTGGCGGAGGTTTTCAGTTTAATATTCGTTTACCTTTTTAAAAATCATCAGCCATGAATACAAATAAGTTTTATTTCATAGTATTATGTTTGATTGCATTATCATGCAGTAAAGACTACGACCTTCAAAAGTCAATTTTCATCCCCGATGAATCATATCCCAATCTCCCTGCCTATTCAGAATGGGGTTACAATACGTTTGGAGCATATTTTGACCGTGACTTGTTTATTTATAATGACTATAATGTTCCGGTTAAAGTAATTAATACAGGCGGAAAAACTTCATTTATCCTCATAGGTCAGAAAGGAAATTCAGATTATTATTCGGTAAGAAATGATATGTCGGTATGTTTTGATTTATATGGCTTCGACCCTGTCACATATCAGGATCTGGTTTTGCTGAATGATTCTGTTATTGACCTTACCAATCCTTTGTGCAAAGTCAGAATAAAAATAGACACTACAGAAACTGTAGCGAACATATTAAATGGAATACTGACCTTTAAAAGAGTTCAAAATCTGATTGTTGACAAGCAAAACACTGAAGCAATTGTTTCAGGGACATTTGAATTTCAGACTTTTTACAAGGATGAACCTGTAAGCCTTACCCACGGGCGGTTTGATGTCGGTGTCGGAATAGATAATTTTTTCAAATATTAACAGATATTTTTTTTTCTCAATTTGATTTCAGAAATTTAGAATTGAAAATCAAATTGAGTTATGGCGGATTTTTATATTAACAAACTTCCTACATTTTCATTGCTGCCTGATGAAGTCACCAGCAGTATGGAAGAAAAGATACTTCTTGAGTCGCGCAAGATACCGATTGGTGTATTAATTCCGGCTTTATTTACCGATTTATCAAGCGTTGCAATGAGGGCAATTATCAAGCAGCTGTCGAAGATGGAATTTGTTAAAAAGGTATATATATGTCTTGACCAGGCATCGGAAGCTGAATACACACAGGCTATAGAAATCACAAAACCTTTGGGTAAAAAAGGTTCACTTATTTGGAACGACAGTCCTAAGGTTAGAAAAGTTCTTGCCGAAATTGAGAAAGAGTTGTTTGTTGGTCTGCGCGGAAAAGGAAACTCGGTATGGACAGGCTTGGGTTATGTTATTGCAAAGAGTGATGTATCAGCACTTGCATTCCATGATGCCGACATTATTACCTATGATAAAAATTTTCTGATTCGTTTGTTGTTCCCTATAGTACATCTGAAATATCAGTTTTCCAAAGGCTACTACATCCGTTATAATGAGCGTTTTTTCGGGCGGGTAACCCGCTTGTTTTATTTCCCTTTTGTTCGTGCCCTGAAAGATATTTTTGGTACTACCGAATTTATTGATTACATGGGCGATTTCAGATATCCTTTGTCAGGCGAGTTTGCTACCTTTGTCAGTCAGGCACGTATGCTTCAATTTCCGAGCGACTGGGGTATTGAAGTGGGAATTCTGGGTGAGATATTCCGCAATATACGAATTAATCGTATATGTCAGGTAGAGCTTACCTCACGTTACGACCACAAGCATCAACGTGTAGGCTCATCACCTGAAAAGGGTTTATACAAAATGGCCTCGGATATTGCACGCACTTTCTTCACATTTCTTGCCAGTAATGGCAGGATTATGGGGCACGATACGTTTAATTCAATCAGGCTGGCTTATCTGAAAAACGCACGGGAAATTGTAGGCGTTTACGAATCATTTGCTGATATGTATAGTCATCGAATAACCTATGATTTTCATGACGAACTTAAAACCGTTGAATTGTTTGCACAAGGCATAGACCATGCCACAAAATGTTTTTATGATAACCCAAAAGGCTCACCGATGATACCCGACTGGAAACGTGTAGAATCGGCTGTTGACGGTGTTCTCAGAAAGCTTTACTGCGCAGTGGAAAATCCGATGTAGCATAATACATTAATAAAAATAACCTAACGGTTTTTTTAATTCATGTTGATTCGGTGTCTTTCATCCATTGCACGTCTGATTTGAACTCCACTAAAGTAAAAATGAAGAATATCAACATATACATACCCTTTCTTTGCCATAGACATAGCGCCTTCCTGACACATGCCCACACCATGTCCATATCCCCTGCCCTTTAACACAACCGTATCGCCTTTGGCTGTGACAGAAAACCATGCTGACTTAAGTTTCAGGTCTTTACGTATTTCAGACAAAGGTAGCCTGATTTGACCGACAACATAATATTTTTCACGTGTTTCAGGATAATAATTAATATCAGTGAGTTGAAACTTCTGAATGTCAATGCCTTTTGAAGACAAATAATCAATCCATTGTTTGCGGGATATAACAATTTCCCATCGTGCATTCCTGGCATTGCTGCAAAACGGGTCTTTTACAGGTCGCAGATTAGGCGACTCCTGTTGCCATGCATAAAATGCATCTGAAGTAACGCCTCCGCAATTGGAATGAAAAGGCGTAATTATAAGATTACCCTGCTGGTCAGTCAATATTTGCCCTTGGGTAGCAACTACAGCTGAAATTATCTCATTATTCATACGGCTTTTCCCGTTGTATGCCTGACAGTGTTCGGCATCACACAGGTTGAAACCGTCTGATCCATGCCGGTAAAAATTTTTTAAGGCAAAAGTACGGATAAGAACAGCCTGTGCTTTATAGTATTCAGAATGAGCATTTGATCCTCCTTCGGCTTCAATGACACCTGCAATATATTTTTCAATATTAAGTGTATTAATTACACTTATATAATTTGTTACCGGTTGAAACAGTACATTATCATCATATTCTTTGGCATCAAGGGAAGGGAAAACAGGTTTCAGTCTGAAGACATTTGCATGGCTAATGCCCTTTATTTCAATATTACTATATGAACCAACAATTTTTGAGGTATCCTGAATGACAAGCCTGCCGTTATGATTTTCAATATAATAAATTGTTCCTTTCCGTGCTGAACTTATTTGCCTGAAATCGCCAAAAAGAATATATTCTCCTTCAACAACAGAGAAAACAAGAGATGAAACTTTTTTTCCGTAAAACAGGCCTACTTTTATGTCACCTGCAACAAGCCGGTGAAAAGTATAACAGTAAAGAATTAATATAAAAATCAGCCTGCTTTTTTTCATTCCTTAATAATGATTGGTTAAAACAATTAGTTATTAAGCAGTTCAATCATTCTCTGAGCTACTCTTTCGGATACACCCGTTTTGCCGGCTTTTAGTATCAACGCATCGTAATGATCAAGCATTTTTTTCCGGTATTCTTTGTCATAGAGTATCAGGTCAAGTTCCTGTTTAATTTTATCTGACAGGCCGAACTGCAGAAGTTCTTTAACAGCTTCGTATCCCAGAATCAGGTTTACCAGTGAAAAGTATTCAATGTCAACAAGTGGCCTGCCGGCAAAATATGTAAAAGTGCTGGTTTTATATATAACCACCTGGGGCACTCTGAACAAAGCCGTTTCGAGGGTGGCAGTACCCGATGTTACTACAGCTGCAGTTGCGTGTGCCAGTATTTCATACGTCTGATTATACAATAAGTGCACATTGTTCTGTTTAATAAAAGGCGCATACAGATCTGGCGGAACAGAAGGTGCTCCGGCTATAACAAACTGATATCCGGGGTAATGGCCTGTTATTGATAACATTTCAGGAAGGCATAGACGGATTTCCTGTTTCCTGCTACCTGCAAGCAAAGCAATGATAGGTTTGTCTTCTAACGCATTGGCTGTAATAAAAGCATTCAGGTCAGCGTGTTTTTGCTGATAACTGAATACGCTGTCAGCAACCGGATTACCATAATATTCAGCAATACAATGATGGCCTTTGTAAAAATCAACTTCAAAAGGAAGAATGACAAACATGTGATTGACGTACTTCCTTACTTTTTTAACACGCCACTTGCCCCATGCCCATATCTTTGGCAATATATAATAAAAGACTTTAATTTGCAGTTTTTTTGCAAATTGAGCAATTCTCAGATTAAAACCGGCGTAATCAACCAGAATAATAACATCAGGTTTATAATTTTGTATATCGGCCTTACACTCCTTAATATAACGCCTTATTTTACCATATCTGGTAATCACTTCCCATATACCCATAACAGCCATATCATGATAATGCCTGACCATTGTGCCTCCGGCCTGCTTCATCAGGTCGCCTCCGTAAAAACGGAATTCTGCGTCAGCATATAGTTTCTGAATACTTTTCATCAGGTTTGAGGCGTGCAAATCACCTGATGCCTCGCCGGCTATTAAATAAAACTTCATATTACGCCAGAAATGATTTTAACAATAAAAACGCCAACGGTGAGTATCACTGTGATAATAACAACGCCTTTGGCAGCCTGTGTCTGATTTGTTGAATTCAGTATAAAGAAAAGAATAAGATTAGGCAGAATGCAATGGCTTATCAGCAGCGGAATAACAGATAAAAGGCTGAAATATTGAAGAAACAATGCTGAACCGATATTGCTTATTTTCCCATAATAAAGTATCATAAAAACCATGACAGGCAATATAAGGCCCGATATTATTCCTGTTGCCACCGTGTTTAATTTCTTCATATTTCAGTTCATTAAAAATGCCACTTGCTAATACGGTCAATCATATCATAGGCAGTAAGGTCAGTATGTAACGGAACCACTGCAACATAATTATTTCTGAGTGCCCATTCATCAGTATCTTCGGCTTCAGGCTCACAGTTGTAGTAATATCCTGTGAGCCAGAAATAATTTCTTCCCATAGGATCGGTGCGTTTATCAAATTCTTCTCTCCAGAATCCCTTGTTCTGCCTGCATATTTTAATTCCTCTGATTTCATCAATCTGACCTTCAGGTATGTTTACGTTTAAACATACAGAGCCTGGAAGTCCGTTTTGTAAAACCTTACTGACAATGCGTGTGACAATTGATTTTGCAGCGCTGAAATCAGCATCAGAATCAAGGCTGAGCAGCGAAAAACCTACCGAAGGCACTCCATTAATGCAGCCTTCAAGTGCGGCCCCAATTGTGCCCGAATAAAAAACACTTGTTGACGAATTGGAACCATGGTTTATTCCCGACACAAGCAAGTCAGGCTTCCGGTCGAGCAACTGATTGAATGCCAGTTTAACACAGTCAACCGGTGTACCATAACACTTATAGTAAGTAACATTGTCTTCTTCCCTTACTTTCTTAACCCTGAGCGGAAATTTAACGGTTATGGCATGCGACATGCCCGACTGAGCGTCAGCAGGTGCTACCACTATTATGTTTCCAAAAGATTTTACCGCTTCTGCAAGTTCCCTGAGACCCTTCGCCTCAAGGCCATCATCATTGGTTACTAATATTAAAGGCTTATTCTTTTTCAATTGTATTTAATATAAAATGACAAATTTATATTTTAAAAACTGAAAAAATAATTATCAAACCATCAAATCTTCAAACTATGGTGTATTTAACCCAAAAAACTCATTAGCGTTTTTTACCGGTGGCCAGGCAATTAATATTTTGTAATGTTAGCATCTGTTCTTGTTTCTATCTTTACTAAAGGGTGAAGGTAAGAAAAACATGATTAACCACACGGTTGTTAGCTGTTAATAATATTTAAGTTCTTTTACAAGACTGTCAAATTTTTACTATTCTGTTTCCTGAATGACTAATTGACAGTTTTTTAACCATGGCATATACTTTGTAAAACATCGAGCCGAGTATGATATTGTCATTACATTAAAAACCGGTATAATTATGGAAAAAGGAAAGATAAACGTAACTACTGAAAACATTTTCCCTATTATTAAGAAATTTCTCTATTCAGACCATGAAATTTTTCTCAGAGAGTTGATATCCAATGCCGTTGATGCAACCCAGAAGATAAAAACCATGGCCAACATGGGCGACTTCAAAGGCGAATTAGGCGATCTTACCATACGTGTTAATGTTGACAAAAAGAAAAGGACTATAACCGTGTCTGACCATGGCATCGGCATGTCAGCCGAAGAAGTTGATAAGTATATTAACCAGATTGCATTTTCGAGCGCCGAAGACTTTCTGTCAAAATACAAAAATCAGGCAAATGCAATTATCGGTCATTTCGGGCTTGGTTTTTATTCATCTTTTATGGTATCAGAAAAGGTTGAAATAATTTCAAAATCATATAATACTGAGAAACCTGCTGTCAGATGGGTTTGCGAAGGCAATCCCGACTATGAAATTGAAGAAACCAGCCGTGAGCATCGTGGCACTGATGTTATTCTGCATATAGACAAAGATTCTGAAGAGTTCCTTGAAAATTCGCGTATTGAAGGAATTCTGAAAAAGTATTGTCGTTTTTTGCCTGTTCCAATTGCCTTTGGCAAAGAAACAGAATGGAAAGACGGTAAATCAGTGGAAACTGACAGGGATAAAATCATAAACGACACCAATCCTTTATGGACACGTAAACCTGTTGACCTGAAAGATGAAGACTATCTGAACTTTTATCATAATCTTTATCCGCTTGCAGAAGACCCGTTGTTTAATATACATCTGAACGTTGATTATCCTTTTAACCTGACTGGTATTTTGTATTTCCCCAAAATCAGAAATAACTTTGAAATACAGAAGAATAAGATACAACTATATTGTAATCAGGTATTTGTAACTGATTCGGTTGAGGGCATCGTTCCCGAGTTCCTTACCTTGCTGCATGGAGTTATTGATTCACCCGATATACCTCTTAATGTTTCAAGAAGTTACCTGCAGAGTGATTCAAATGTAAAAAAGATATCGGCCCATATTACCAAAAAAGTAGCCGACAGGCTACAGGATATCTTTAAGAATGACAGGGAGCAGTATGAGAAAAAATGGGATGACCTGAAGATATTCATTGAATATGGCATGATAACAGAAGAAAAGTTTTATGAGCAGGTATCAAAAATAGCTTTGTTTAAAAACACTGAAGGAAAATACTTCACCTTTGAAGAATACGAAAAACTCATCAAGGAAAATCAGAAAGATAAGAATGGAACGCTGGTTTACCTTTACGCCACGCAGAAAGAAGAACAATACAGCTTTATAGAAGCTGCCCGTCAGAAGGGCTATGACGTTTTACTAATGGATGGATATCTTGATACACATTTTATTAATCATCTTGAAAGTAAGTTGAAAAACAGTCATTTTGTGAGGGTTGACGCTGATGTAATTGATAAGCTGATTGCTAAAGACGAGAAACGCGAATCGAAACTATCTGCTGAGCATCAGCAGGAGCTTTCACATGTTTTTCAGAGCCAGTTACCTGAAAACAAGATTCATTTTTCAGTAATATTTGAAAATCTGAATGAAGCTGACAGTCCGATCGTTATTACTCAGTCAGAATATATGCGCAGGATGAAAGATATGGCTCAGCTTGGCGGTCCCACGGCATTCTATGGTAACCTGCCCGACCATTTCAACGTTGTGATTAATTCAAACCATCCGCTAATTTTGAAGATTAATGACGACAAGGAGAAAAAGTGCCGGAAAGACCTTGAAAAATATGACGAAAAAATAAAACCGCTGGAAGAAAATAAAAAAGAAATAGAATCTGCCAATAAAGGGAAAAAAGATGAAGAAATCCCTCAGACAGACAAGGACAGAATAAAAGACCTTGATAATAAAATACAGGAATTCAAAGAAAAGCAAAAAGAAGTATTGAAGAATTTCGGCAGTAAAAACAAACTCGTAAGGCAACTGATTGATATCGGGCTATTATCAAATAATATGTTAAAGGGCGAGGACCTGAACCGTTTTATAAAACGTAGTATTGATTTGCTGTAAATATTCAGGCCTCCTGATTTACCGGATTAGTGTATTTGTATTAATACAAATGATTTAAACCCATATTACGCATTAAACGCGGATTTCCCGCTGGCGTCCCCGATCCTGATTTTGTAAGGTTTTCTTACTTTTATTGAAAAGGAAGAAAACCTTACAAAAAATAAATCGCCCGGCTATTGGAAGAAAACTCCATGATTTTCTTGGGTTAAATGCGTTTTAATTAGCAGACTTTCAGCTAACTAATGACTTAACAGGGTTAAAACAGTCCGGCTACTTCTTTTTTTATAAACAGCATGGCATCAGAAACGGGATTCTTTTCTTCTTCCACAATTTTTTCAAGAATGGCGCGGCTGAGTTTTACACCCGGGGCATCTTTGCTTATTTTATCAGCTTCTATATTAATCAGCTGAATAGTGGCATTTTTTGCATTTCGCAACATTTCCCATGCTTTATTTGAAATATATATCTGCTGTGTAAAATTGTGCTCATACTCAGCCCTTATTGCTGAAAGCATTTCATTTTGCAATTGCTGACAATTAAGGTTCGGACTGTTTAATCGCATAACAAGGTTTTCGGGGTTAATTCGCTCAAGATACAGAATAATCCTTTCATAAGCCTGCAAACGCAAAGGAGTAATAATATTTCTGGTGCTGATTTCAATTTGTTGCCTGCTTTTAAGGCTTTCGTGTTTAAAGTATTTGCCTGCCAGATACCAAACAGTAAAAAAAACAACTACAGAAGGTAAAATGTATTTAAGTATTTCAAGAAATTGGGCAGCCTGATTCATATCAGTAAAGGTATTAATAAAATGATTTTACAATATTAATTAAATTCTGACGAAAAGATTATTTTTACCCCTTCAAAAGTGTGCAATTACAAAACTTTAATCTATTTTAATCAAACATGGAATATTTATCACTTCGTATTAATTCATTGTCGCAATCGGCCACAATTGCCATGAATCAGAAAAGCAGGGATTTGCAGGCAAAGGGCATTGACGTTATTAATCTGAGTGTTGGAGAGCCTGATTTTAACACTCCTGATCATATAAAAGAAGCTGCTAAAAAAGCTATTGAAAACAATTTTTCATTTTATCCTCCTGTCGCAGGATATCCCGACCTGAAGAAATCTATTGTTGAAAAGTTTGCACGCGAAAACAATCTTTCATACACTACCGATCAGGTAATTGTTTCATGTGGCGCCAAGCACTCGCTGGCAAATGCGTTATTGTCTCTGGTTGATAAGGGCGATGAAGTTATTATTCCGGCACCTTACTGGGTAAGTTATCTTGAACTGGTAAAGCTCTGTGAAGGGATACCTGTAGTTATTAGTGCCGGCATTGAAGATAATTTCAAGATTTCTCCCGTGCAGCTCGAGAAAGCCATAACAGATAAAACCAAAGTGTTTTTAATATGCTCACCCTCAAATCCATCAGGTGCAGTATATTCAAAAGCTGAGCTTCATGCACTCGCCGAAGTCCTGCTGCGGCATCCACGGATAATAGTATTATCCGACGAGATTTATGAACATATAAACTTTATTAGCGGACATTATAGTTTGGCACAGATTCCGGAGCTTAAAGAAAGGGTGGCTGTCATTAACGGCGTTTCAAAAGCTTATGCCATGACAGGATGGAGGATAGGCTATATGGGTGCGCCTCTGTGGCTAACAAAAGCCTGTGAGAAATTGCAAGGCCAGACTACAACCGGAGCCTCTACTATTGCCCAGAAAGCAGCTGCAGCCGCACTTTCATCTGACCAGAGCTGTGTTGCTGAAATGAATATGGCGTTCAGACGCAGGAAAGACCTCATGGTTAAAATGGTCCGCGATATTGAAGGCCTGAAAGTATATGAACCTGAAGGGGCTTTTTACGTTTTTCCGCAGGTGAGCTATTATTTCGGAAAATCATATAACGGCAAAGTTATTAAAACCGCAAATGACCTCTGTTTGTACCTGCTTGATGAAGCACATATAGCAACCGTACCGGGCGAGGCTTTTGGTGATCCCAACTGCATCAGGATTTCATTTGCCAATTCTGATGAAAAGCTTACCAGTGCCATGAAAAGGATGAAGGAAGCATTGAGCAGGTTGAAGTGAAGTAAAACCCTGTAATGGATAAAACCAAAAAAGTCTCGGGACTTTTATCGACTAAGATTATGTAAGGGTTTTGTGAATTTTAGTTTATCCCAAAAAACTCATTAGCGTTTTTTCCCGATATCCGGGTGATTAATATTTTGTTAGGTTTTCTTCTTTTCGATAAAAGTAATAAAACCTAACAAAATCTAAATCGGGGTTAAACCCGGATACAGCCCGCATACCAACACGCTTGTCAGTAGAATTTTTCAATCTTATTGACAAATCCGGGATAATATAAATCTCAATAAAGTATTTTTCTTTCTGTTATTTTTGGCCTGCCGGAAATAGCTGAACCTCCGTTTCGGGCACATGATGGAATTTACGAAGCATCATCAGGAGTATATGCTGAAAAAGATACCCTGGGATTGAAAAATCTTAGAAGTCATTATATTATACTCTATAAAATCACAGAAAATATAGTATTATTGGCATAAATATGGTATCGGTGAAAGACAGTAAATGTATTGATGAATAAAGAATTCCTGTTAAGCAACCACTAAGCGATAAAACTATCACTTATTGATTTATATTTATATACTTTATGAATCACGTCTGCAAAAAGGTCGGATATAGAAATAACTTTTATTTTATCACTGTGATTTTTTAATGGAATAGTATCAGTAACAACAACCTCAGTAATAGGTGATTTGTCAATTCTTTCATAAGCCGGGCCTGATAAAACGGGATGTGAACCTACCACCCTGATGGAATTTGCACCTTCATCCTTCATTAGTTTGGCTGCCAAACAAATAGTGCCTGCCGTATCAATCATGTCGTCAACAATTACAATATCCCTGTCTTTTACATCTCCTATCAGTCTGATTTCCTCAACGACATTGGCTTTCTTCCTCAATTTGTAGCAAATAACCATTTCACAGTTTAGAAAACGTGCATAGGCATTGGCTCTTTTGGTTCCACCCATATCTGGAGCAGCAACAACAAGATTCTCAAGGTTGAGGCTTTTAATGTAAGGGACAAATATTGCAGAGCCATACAAATGGTCAACCGGTACATTAAAAAACCCTTGTATCTGGTCAGCATGTAAATCCATTGTCATAATCCGGTCAACTCCGGCAGCCGTAAGCAGGTCAGCAACCAGTTTGGCACCGATTGAACAACGCGGCTTATCTTTGCGGTCCTGCCTGGCATAACCCAGATATGGCATAACTGCCACAACCTGAAAGGCTGAGGCTCTTTTAGCCGCATCAATCATAAGCAATAATTCAAGCAGATTTTCAGCAGGAGGGAAAGTAGATTGAATAATAAAAACGATGCATCCGCGCACAGATTCTTCAAAGAAAGGTTGAATTTCACCGTCGCTGAATTCAAGTACTGATGTTTTTCCTAATTCGGTACCGTAACTTTTGGCTATTTTCTCAGCAAGGTAAGTTGAGGCACGGCCGGCAAAAAATTTAATAGGTGCTTTAATTTTCATGAATTTTCTGATTTCAGGATTTTGAAGCGTTGCAAATGTAAAAAAATATGCTTTCAATCATAAAAATATAACACCTAAAAAAAGTAACATAGTTTCAACATGTTTAATTCCTATCTGTTAAACCTATGATTTGTGCGTTCAATGAAATTCAAAAGTTCATCACGACCGGTTCGAGTTACTGATGAAGTGATAAACATTTCCGGAAGTTCTTCCCAGTTATCCCGAAGCTTGTTTTTATATAATATATTTTTTTCAAGCCTCAGGGCTGATAACTTGTCGGATTTTGTAAAGCATAATACAAGAGGAATCTGATGCTGCCCCGCCCAGTTAATAAAGTTTACATCATTATCAAGCGGCTCGTGCCGGCAATCAATAAGAATAATCAGGCATGCCAATGTATCACGATATAAAAGATAATCCTTTATCAATACAGGAAAAGATTTTCTTAAATTTCCGCTAACACGCGAATAACCGTATCCGGGGAGATCAACAAGGTACCATTGGTTGTTAATCAGGAAATGATTGATGCATTTTGTTTTACCCGGAGTTGATGATGTTTTTGCCAGATGCCTGGTTCCTGTAAGCATGTTTATCAATGACGACTTACCAACGTTTGACCTTCCTGAAAATGCATATTCAGGCAAAGAAGGTTTTGGGCAGGAATTCAGATCGGGACTGCTTTTAATAAATTTTGCACTGGTTATTTCCATCAGAAATATTTTGATATCACATTATCAACTTTAGTTTCTGAAGCGTTATTTTCAATGTAAACTTCAAGCAAACCGGCTGACTGATCGGGTATCAGTTTAATATTTTTAATTTCTGCGGGCAATAGAACAGTTTCACCTTTTTTCAGCTGCTCAGTTTCGGTATCATAATACTGAATTGAACAATTACCTTCAATACAAATTAAAATAACAAATGAATCAAGGGTAAAATAATCTTTTTCAACAGGCTGGGTAAGATTAATAAAATTGGTGGTAAAATAGTTACATTTTACAACCTGATTAGAAACGTTAGGTTTTTTATCATACGGAATTTTATATTCGGGATATTTTTTGTAATCAATAGCATCAAGAGCAAGTTCAGTGTGAAGTTCTCTTGGTTTTCCCGATACATCAATGCGGTCGAAATCATAAATCCGGTAAGTTATATCAGATGTTTGCTGAATTTCAGCCAGCAAAACCCCTGCCCCAATGGCATGAACCCTTCCGGCAGGCAGAAAGAAAACGTCTCCTTTTAAGGCTTTTTCTTTATTGAGGATTTTATCTAAAGTTTTATCATTAAGGTTTTTCTGATAAATTTCCTTGTTAACAGTCTGGTTAAATCCGATAATAATTTCTGCATTTTTTTCTGCGTCAATAACATACCACATTTCAGTTTTTCCAAGTGAATTATGACGTTTTCGTGCCAGCTCATCATCGGGATGAACCTGAATGGATAAAGCGTCATTAGCATCGATAAACTTTATAAGCAAAGGAAACATCAGTCCGAAATTCTCAAACACTGAATCACCAACGAGATCACCCATATATACTTCAATCAGCTCTTCAAGTTTGTTACCTTTCAGAAAACCATTACTTACAACTGATACATCTTTAGGTACGCATGATATTTCCCAGCTCTCGCCTGCCTTATCAGTCCTGGTATTTTTTGAAAGAATATCCCTTAGCTTAGTGCCACCCCATATTTTATCCTTTATAATAGGCTTAAATTTCAATGGATACAGGCGTCTCAATTCATTTGTTTGCATTTTAACCAGATTAAAAAAATTTATTTTAAATTGCTAAAAAAATGCAAAAATAATGATTTAGGATAAATGACCACAAAAATACTTCGTTTTAAAACTTTATTATATGTTGTCACATATTAAGTTTGATAGAATTTTATTTCTTGATATTGAAACAGTTCCTCAATATTTAAGTCTTAGTGAAGCGCCTGACAGTTACAGAAGACTATGGGAAAAAAAAGCCGGTTACATTAAAAAAGAAAACGAACAGCCTGATGATATTTATCACCGTGCAGGTATTTATGCCGAATTCGGAAAGATAATATGCATTTCAACAGGTATGACTGTATCAAGGGAACAAAAGTCCTTTTTCAGGATTCACACATTTAGAGGTGATGATGAAAAAAGTATTCTGATTGATTTCCGGTCATTTATCAGCAAAATATCGGGAAACCGTGAACTTTATCTGTGTGCCCACAATGGCAAAGAGTTTGATTTTCCTTACATTGCAAGGAGAATGATTGTGCATGGGATACAATTGCCGGATATACTTGATATTGCCGGTAGAAAGCCATGGGAAGTCAGCCACCTTGACACAATGGAATTGTGGAAATTTGGTGATCATAAACACTATACTTCACTTGAATTGCTTGCAGAAATCTTTGGCATACCAAGCCCTAAAACTGATATTGACGGCACTATGATAGCTGAAGTTTATTGGAAAAATAGGGACCTTAAACGAATTGTTGAATATTGCCAGCGTGATGTTGTTACCATTGCCCAAATTATGAGGCGATATAAGGGAGAATCGCCGATTAAACAGGAAGAAATTGAAATTTACCCTACCCCATTGGGATTGGATTAGGCATTATTTGCTATAGCTTTGAGTTTTATGAAAGTGTTGTGCCTGAGGGTGCATGTTGCCTTGAAGATGGAGATGCTTTTTTGTGAATAGAAAAATGGTGTATTGAGCCGGGAGGAGGGTTTGGGGAGGTTTGCATATAATCGTGGTATTACAGGTGCTAAACCTACTTTCTTGTCTTGAAACAAGAAAGTAGGCAAAGAAATTCACCGGGGGATTAAGGTTGACATTACCCGAATATATTTGCACAATATGCGAAAAAAACTTATTTTAGCAACAAATAATTTGTTATGGAAAAACAATTTCACACACTCGTAAAAAAATTAGTTTCTTCAACCTTCAAACATTTAAATGTTAGTCAGCAAAAGAATCTGGCTGATTTGATAGTTGCTTTTTTACATAATAAATCCTTTACATTATGGGATATTGCCAGCAGTTTGAGCGGTGAGACATCAACAAAGCACAAGCACAAAAGATTAATATACTTTTTAGACTCTCTTAATATTGACATAGAATTCTGGAAATCTTTTGTACTTTGTGTGTTTAGTTTACCTGGATTTCGTTTAAAAAGACGTAAAGGAATAACCTTAGCATTAGATGCTACTACATTAAAAGAAGATTTTTGGTTGCTTGCTGTTTCGGTAAGCTTCAATGGTAGAGGAATTCCGATTTTAATAAATGCATGGGAAGGAGTAAATAATTCTTATAATTATTGGGAAAGAGTTGAAGAAATGTTGAAAGATTTGCAACAGATTCTCCCAAAGAATTATGAATTTGAACTTGTTGCTGACCGTGGTTTTCAAGGAGATAAAATGTTTCAAATGTGTAAAAAGCTGGGAATTGATTTTATTATTCGGATCAACGATAGCTACAAGGTGAAACTACCCAATGGAACTGAATATATTGAGTTGAGCCTATTAAATGATGGTTATTATCAAACAGAAAGTCTTGGAATAAAAAGCCAAACTCAGGGGATAAATATATGTGTAAACAGTAAAAAAACAGAAAGCGGTCATCTGGCTAAATGGTATCTGGTAAGCAATAAAAATCTTAGCAAAGAGGAAATGGTAGAAAAGTATACCACACGCTTTTGGATTGAAGAAGGTTTTAAGGACTTGAAGTCAAAACTACACTGGGAACAATATACAGAAAAAATTCCTATTAAAAATAGGTTGATTAAGGCGGTTTCTGTTAGTTGTTTGAGCTATGCTATTCAGACTGCAATAGGAAACCAATTGAAAATGGCAAATAGTGAAAGGGGGAAGACCTCTTTGTTCAATAAATTCAGGCAAACCATAAGAAGAGGAACGCAGGAGTTAGAAAATATCATTTTGAATTTTACAAACATCATTAATACTTATGTAAAAAGAGCTGAAATGTTTTTTAGTTATAATTATCGGGTAATGTCAAGTATGAGGGGG
>FWPV01003638.1_pt1 | contig 34545 bp, 33 predicted proteins | sample 2228371 | NCBI WGS metagenome assembly FWPV01 (sample SAMEA103939776, study PRJEB20133) | metagenome | reverse complement strand
TGTATCTGTAAAAATTCACCAGAGATTTTTCCGGTGTAAGAAATTCTGAATTCTTCAAATGGCCGAAGGATTGTTTCCGCAATCTGAGGTGTTGTTAATCCGTGATGCAGAATAGACTGGTCTACCTTAGGGAGTTCATTAAGAAGGCTGTAAATTCCGAATCCAAGTGTCCAGCTACCAATGTAACTATAGTATATAACGATAATAGTTGGGATAAATATACCAAGTACCCCAAGATATTTTGCTATTGGGTTTCTCCACATAGCCTGGAACATGCCTGGAGTTGTCCCATGCCCTCTCATACCACCAAAACGACCCTGTGTCCATTCAAGCCACATGAGAGGAATAGCCATTAGAATTAGAGTAATAAAATAAGGGATCATGAATGCTCCTCCGCCATTTGCAGCTGCCTTACCAGGGAAACGCAAAAAATTCCCTAATCCTATGGCATTGCCTGCCATAGCAAGCACAAGACCTATCTTTGTTTTCCAATGCTCACGTGTTGGAATTTCTTTCATAAGAATTTTTTCCTATCCTTTATTGTTCAACTGCTACTTATAATAATAACAGACTGATTAATGCAACGCTGTATTACAGTTGTGCTTACACCACCGAGAATTAAGTCTTTGAAAATAGAACGTCCTTTCCGTCCTAACAGGATAGTATCATGATCGTTTTCACTTGACTCCCTCAGAATTTCGTCAGCAGGATTTCCTATACATATTTTAGTAGTAATAAATCTTTCTTCAACACCATCCATTAGCAATATCTTCTTCGCTTCAGCAAGTATATTTTTTGCTTCTCCTTCGATGTCAATACCTTCCATGAGCCTTGTTTCATAGAAAGCAAGATTGATAACCCTCAGCAGGGTAATATGATCTATAAACTTTTGTAGCGACTGAGCTAAAAATGCACCGTATCGGACTCCTTTTATTGAATATGGTGAGCCATCAACTGGAATGAGAATTCTCCTGATAGGGCACATTTTTTCATGTGGAATTTTCTGGCCTACTATATAAACAGTCTGTTTCATTCCCAGGATAACACTTGTGAGCTCCGAAATACCCCTTCTTGCCATCATAATTGTTGAAAAGTCTTTTTCATCCGCTAAACGGATAATTTCATTAGATGGATCTCCTTCTGTAATAAATTTTTCAATCGGTACTGTAATACCTGCCTCTTTCAGTATTTTTACACTTTCATCCAGTGTGGGTTTGATATTTGTGTCGATATGTCTTCGTTTGAATTTTTTAAATGAATCAGATTGTTTCAATATATCGGAGCGAAAATCAAAGAAAGGTATATGGTCTTTCATGTAACGTCCGGTAACGACCCTTAGTATGCCAATTCTTTTGAGGGTATCTCCCAATGATGAGCCGAGATATCCGGCAAACTTTAATGCTCGTTTGGAGTGTTCACTCCCATCAATAGGCAGTAATATATTCATAAAATGCCTTTACATTGTTTTCGATATTGCCAGTTAATATTGCTGATGCAACAGCAACTGCATCAACCCCTGTTTCAAGTACCGATCTGACATTTTCGAGGGTTATACCTCCTATAGCAACTACTGGTATTTTTACCTTACCTTTTATTTCTCGCAGTAGTTCAATACCTTTAGGGGGGCCTGCTTCTTTTGTTGTTGTAAAAAAAACAGGGCCAAACCCTATATAATTAGCACCACCATCTTCAGCATCAATTGCCTCTTCCAATGTATGAGTTGAGATACCGATTAACTTTTTATCGCCAATAACCTTTCGAGCTTCTTTAAGAGGGATATCATCCTGTCCAAGATGGACTCCATCTGCATCAACTGCATATGCAATATCAGGATGATCATTCACAATAAATACAGCCTGAAAATCTTTGATTAGTTTTCTGAGTCTTACCGATTCTTCATAAATCTCTCTTCTGGATTTTTCTTTTTCCCTATATTGTATCCATTTAACACCAGCTTTAAGTGCGCGCATAACCATTTCTTCACATGTGAGATTACAGGATTTACGATCGGTGATAAAACACAAACCCCCTAAAAACATTCTATCTGTTCTCTTGGATGTTTTGATTTATTTTTTCTAAAAAGTTAGTGTTATAATTTCCACTAAGAAAATCTGGATTATTCAAGACTTTCTTGTGAAATGGTATAGTTGTTTTGATCCCCTCTATGATGAATTCATCGAGTGCCCGTTTCATTTTAGCTATTGCCTCTGAACGGTCTTTCCCATGTGCAATCAATTTAGCAATTAAAGAGTCATAATGGGAAGGTATAGCATATCCTGTGTAAATTGCAGTGTCAACTCTAATACCTGGACCACTTGGAATCAAAAGAAAAGTTATCTTTCCAGGTGAAGGGATGAACCGTTCAGGATCTTCTGCGTTTATTCTGCACTCAATAGCATGTCCAGAAGGTCTTATCTGGCTTTGTTTGTATTCGAGCGGTAAACCTGCCGACAGCTTTATCTGTTCTTTTATAATATCAATGCCTGTGACTTCCTCTGTAACAGGATGCTCAACTTGAATACGGGTATTGATCTCTATGAAGTAAATGTTACCTTTAGGATCAACTATAAATTCAACTGTTCCGACATTTCTATATTTAATAGCCTTTGCTGCCTTAACTCCCAATTCTCCGATTCTCTTTTTGAATTTTTCTGAAATTGAAATTGGGGAAGGTGATTCCTCGATTAGTTTCTGGTGTCTTCTCTGTATTGAGCAATCTCTTTCATTAAGATGAATTGTGTTACCTTTATTATCTGCCATAATCTGAACTTCAATATGTCTCATTTCAGGGATAAATTCTTCTATATAAATCTCACTATTACCGAATGCGGTTAAAGCCTCTCTTTGGGCCATATAGAATAACTGGTCGAGATCTTTTTCTTCTTTCACGATCTTCATCCCATGTCCACCACCACCAGCTGATGCTTTGAGTACTATAGGGAAACCTATCTTCTTAGCAACTTTTAGGGCTACTTCTTCATTCGGTACCGGACCGTCACTGCCTGAAACAACAGGAACCCCTTTCCTTTTCATTGTCTGGCGGGCTTTAGCCTTATCACCCCCAAGCTTGATATTTTCTGGAGTTGGGCCTATAAATGTTATGCCGGATGTAATACAGGCTTCTGCAAAGTGGTAGTTTTCTGAAAGGAAACCATATCCAGGATGTATTGCATCTGCATCAGTTATCTCAGCAGCACTTAATATAGCCGGGATATTCAAATAACTCTGTGCCGCGCTCGCTGGACCTATACAAACAGACTCATCAGCAAGTCTTACATGGAGAGACTCTCTATCTGTGTCAGAGTAAACAGCAACTGTTTGTATGCCAAGTTCCTTACAGGCACGGATAATTCTAACAGCAATCTCACCCCGATTTGCTATAAGAACTTTTTTAAATAGTTTCAATTGAATCCTGCCTTTATTTTTTAGTAATCTCCCGATTCCCTCTTTAGAAAAAAGGAAAAATGTTATTTAAATACCCCTTTTATAAAGAGGTGATAAAAAAATTACGGTTTAAAATTAATATAATGTTTTTAATTGTCAATTAAATCGGTTCTATCAAGAATAATGGCTCTCCGTATTCGACAGGCTGTCCATTTTCAACGAGTATCTTGACAACAATTCCATCAACATCACTCTCAATTTCATTCATGAGTTTCATTGCTTCAATAATGCAGAGAACCTGACCTTTATTAACCTTAGTACCTACTTCAACAAATGGATCTGCTTCAGGCGCTGGAGCTCTGTAAAATGTACCAACAATTGGAGAAGTAACAGTTATAAGCCTTTGTGTTTCCTCTGCTCGTGTTTCAACAATCTTTTCCTGAACTACTTGTTCTGTTGTTTTGTGGACAGGTATCTCTATAGAGGATATGATTTTTTCTCTTTTAATCTTTATCTTTGTACCGTTTTTTTCAATTTGGAGTTCTGTAATATCTGTTTCCTTGAGTAGTTCAAGGAGATCTTTTAATTCCTCCAGTTCCATTATTTAACCCTTTCTATATACTCCGATGTTCTTGTATCAATTTTTATCGTATCTCCCTCATTTATATGAAAGGGGACTTTTATAACTGCTCCCGTCTCCAGAGTTGCAGGTTTTCCTCCACCAGAAGCTGTATCTCCCTTAAAACCTGCAGGGTCTGTTTTTATGACGATTAAATCTACAAAAGTTGGCACCTCGACACTGATAGGTGTGTTTTTATGGTATAGGATTTTAACTTCCATATTCTCTTTGAGAAATTTTTTTGCGTTACCTAATTGATCTTCCATCAAAGGAATCTGTTCGAAAGTTTCTGAATCCATAAAATAATATATATTGTCCTGAGAATATAAATATTGCATAGATTTTTCTTCAAGCCCTGGTTTCTCCATTTTCTCACCCGACCGAAAAGTCTCTTCAAGAACAGCACCTGTCTTAAGATTCCTTAATTTTGTTCGTACAATAGCACCACCTCTGCCCATTTTTACATGCTGAAAATCAATTATTTCATAAGGATCACCCTTATATTCAACCTTAATTCCCCTTTTAAAATCACTTGTAGAGATCAAATCAATACCCTCCGTTTATAAAGTGTATTATTTTAGCATTTTCTGCAATTTTTTCCATCTTATATAGTATTTTCTGCTTGACATTGATTAATAAGATATGTATCGTTACTCATTTGAAAATTACAAATAAAGGGAGGAGATCATGAAGAAGCAATTTTATTTTTATTGGCTCAAATTTTTGTTTTTCCTTGGAATTTTTTTCTCTATTTCATCCAGTACTGCAATGGGTGCAGGCTTTTCTCTTATTGAGCAGAGCGTGAGCGGTTTGGGTAATGCCTATGCAGGAGGTGCTGCAGTGGCTGAAGATGCAACAACAATTTACTATAATCCTGCAGGATTAATACGTCTGGATGGTCAGGAAATAATTTTAGGGTCACATATAATCAGTCCATCAGCAAAGTTTCATAATGAAGGGTCAACACATGTAACAAGAGCGGCACTTCTTGGAGATGAAGGTGGAAATGGCGGAGTTACCGTGATAGTCCCAAACCTTTATTACAGCAGGAAATTCAGTGATAAGGTTTCAATGGGAATTGGAATTAATTCTCCTTTTGGTCTTGCAACGAACTATGATGAAGGCTGGGTAGGTCGGTATCATGCACTTGAGTCGAAGGTAATGACGGTTAATATTAACCCATCAATAGCTTTTAAGATAACAGAACAATTGAGTGTTGGAGCAGGATTCAGTGCACAATATTTAAAGGCAAGGCTATCTAAGGCTATAGATTTTGGTACTCTTGATGCTATTGGTGCTTTTATTCCGCTTGGTATCCCTGCAGGAGCACTTGGACTTACTCCTCAATCATCAGACGGATTTGTAAGTCTTGAAGGTGATAGCTGGGGAATGACATATAATCTGGGGCTTCTCTTTGAATTATCCAAAAATACTCGCTTTGGTGCAGCTTATCGCTCAAGGGTTGAACATACCCTGCGTGGAGATGCTGATTATAAAGACGTCCCCGTAGGGCTTACTACTGCACCTATTTTTAGAGACGGAGAGGCAGAAGCAAGTGTTACATTGCCTGATAGTTTTTCCATCAGTGCATTTCATCAGTTGAATTCACAATGGATGATAATGGCAGATTTCACATGGACAAACTGGAGTCTATTTGATGAATTAGTTGTAGACCCAGACAATCCTTATCAAAGTAATGATGTAACAGTAGAAAATTGGCAGGATAATTACCGCTACTCAATTGGAGTAACCTACATGCCGATTAAGGAGCTTGCTATCAGGGCAGGCTCTGCATATGATACATCAGCTGTTAAGAGTAAGGAATACCGTACTCCACGAATTCCGGATAGCGATCGTATCTGGGTTGCGATTGGTGCAAGTTATAAACTTAATAAAATGTTCAGATTTGACATCGGGTATGCACATCTGTTTGTTAACGACCCAGAGATTGATAAGGATCCAGTTGGTGAAGACATGTTGCGTGGAGGCTTGAAAGGAAAATACGAGGCACATGTTGATATATTCAGTGCTCAGTTAAATCTAACATTTTAAGCAAAGGATCCATTGATACGCTTCATTGATGTTCACATGCAGTCCCCTCCTCCTTGAGGAGGAGGGTTAGGTTGGGATAAATATAATATGCTTTTACACCAACACTTTGTAAAAGTTGCAAAGAGATATCAAAATAAACTGGCTTTTATTGATCGAACTTCTGATAAAAGAGTCACCTATTCAAAGGCTCTTATTGCATCTCTGATTCTTTCAGAAAAATTTAAGAAATTCCCGGAGGGCTTTTTGGGAATTATGATTCCAACGTCTGCAGGTTGTGCCTTATGCGTTCTTGGAACCCTAATGTGTGGTAAAACTCCTGTTATGATAAATTATTCTACAGGTGCTGCAAATAATGCTTTATATGCACAAAAAAAATGTAATTTCAAGACGATTATTACTTCAAAAGCCTTACTCGAAAAGATTAACTGCCCTGTACTTGATGGAATGATATTTATTGAAGATATTATGGAAACAATTAGCAAAAGTGAAAAAATAAAAGCAGCTTTGAAATCAAAAATGCCAACTCCTTTGTTACTTAAAATGATTCATAAAGGGAACGAAGACGACAATATCGTGATACTCTTTACAAGTGGTAGCGAAAAGGAACCCAAGGCAGTTCAGCTTACACACAGGAACATATCATCAAACATAAAGAGTTTTAGCAGCGTTCTGAAAATGTATGACACTGATATTATGCTTGCTAATTTACCATATTTTCATGTATTTGGTCTTACTGTGAACCTCTGGACACCTCTTCATATCGGTATGACAATTGTCTCATATGCAAATCCTCTTGACTATAAAATGATCTGTACCATACTAAGGGAGGAAAGGCCTTCTGTAATGGTCGGTACCCCAAGCTTCCTTTGGGGGTATCTTAGAAAATCAGAACCTGGTGATTTTAAAAGTATACGCCTTATTGTAAGTGGTGCAGATAAGTGTCCTGATATACTCAGAAAAGAGTTCTATGATAAACATGGAATTGTTCTTTATGAGGGTTATGGAACAACCGAGACATCACCAGTTATCTCTGTAAATACTCCTGAACGCAATAAGCCCGGCAGTGTTGGAACTATATTGCCTGACGTTAAGGTCTATATAGAAAATTACGAAACAGGTAAGGAATGTGGGGTAGGAGAAGTGGGTCGTATAATGGTAAAAGGTGATCTTGTAATGAAAGGATATCTTGACGATTTCGAAGAAACCTCAATGCGTATCCGTCACGGATGGTACGATACAGGCGATATGGGATATTTTGATGAAGATGGATACCTCTGGCATGCGGGTAGATTAAAGAGGTTTGTAAAGATTGGTGGGGAGATGATCTCACTTGTTAATGTAGAGGATGTGCTTGAAAAAATTCTGCCTGATGGTGTTTTCTGTTCTGTGGTCGAAGTCCCTGATGCGCTTAAGGGGGTTAGAATAGTCGCTACAGTTACGAGAAAGATAGATGAAAAAAAGATATTGAAAAAGATGTCAGAATATCTACCGAATATTGCATTGCCAAAACAATTTATTGTTATTGAAGACTTACCAAGGATGGGAAGTGGAAAGATAGATTTCCGGAGTGTTACAAATATTGTACAAGAAAAACTTCGGAAACAGAATTAAATGATTTCAAAATTTTTGGGAAGTGATGTTAAAACAACAGCACTTTTTTCTCTTACTAACACCATATCTTCTATCCTAACACCACCTAAATCAGGAATATATATGCCAGGCTCAATAGTAAAAACCATCCTTTCACGGATCTTTTCTTGACTGTTCCAGGCAATGCGAGGTGATTCGTGGATCTGAAGACCGAGTCCATGGCCTGTTCCATGGCCAAAGAATTCTCCATAACCAGCCTTTTTAATAACCTCTCTTGCTTTATAGTCAATATCTCTGGAATATTTATCTGGCGATATATGTGAGATTGCTTTTTTATTAGCTTCTAATACAATTTGGATAATCTCTTTCTTTTTTCCGAGGTCTTTGCCTTTTATAAGAAAGGTTCTTGTCATATCTGAAAAGTAGCCATCCGCCTCTCCACCCCAGTCTATTGTAACCAGGTCACCAGCTTGTAATCTTTTTTCAGAAGGTTTTGCATGTGGCATAGCTGAATTTCTACCTGAAGCAACAATAACGTCAAAGGGAATTTTGCTACAACCTTTCTTTTTGAGTTTTTCTTCGAGTCGTAAAGCTATTGATTTTTCTTTTACTCCCTGTTTGATATATGGTTTTATTTCAAGAAAAGCAGCCTCTGCACGCTTTACTGCAATTTTTATTGATTCTATCTCATTTTCATCCTTTGTTGAGCGTAATTTTTCGATAAGTCCTTTCAGGGGTTTCAGTATTATTCCTGTTTTTAATAAATTTTTATAAAATTCGAATGTAACTGAAGATTCAATCCCAAGATTTTTTATATTAAGCTGTTTTAAAAGTCTTTGAATTGTGTGTATTATGTCTCTTTTTTCTATTATGATATCCGAACCAGCGATTTCTTTTGATGACTGTTCTTTATACCTGAAATCAGTAATGAATATATTTGCTTTTTTAGTAATAAAAACAGAACCTGAGGAGCCTGAAAATCCGGTCATATACCTGACATTAACTATATTTGTGACAAGAAAACCTTCTACTTTATTCTTGAGTAATTCTCTTAATTTATTTAATCTTTGTGTATAAAAATTCGTAATCTTTTGCCCCATTTTCGATTCTAAATAGCCTGAATAATGTAGATGTTGTGAATCCCGATGAAAACGGGATCGATATATTAGTGTACATTTTACCTTTAACTAATGGTTTTATGAATATTTTTATCCATAAAACAAATACCCCACCTTAATTCCCCCGCTGGTAATTAAGGAGTTATCGAGTAAAATAAATTTTTGAGCAACATCTGCATTATTCGGATTTAGCTGAAAGGATACTTTTTGCAGCTCTCAATGCCAGTAGATAGCTTTCATGGCCGAAGCCGCTTATCTGGCCGATTGCAACTTCTGATATAAAAGACTTTCTCCTGAATTCTTCACGTTTATAAATGTTTGAAAGATGTACTTCTATTGCAGGCTTGTCAACTGCTGCAATAGCATCCCTGATTGCTATGCTGGTATGGGTATATGCAGCTGGGTTTATTATCAAAAGATCATAGTCGTCTTTCTGGATGGCGTCCAGTATTTCTCCTTCGCTGTTATATTGAACTGTTTTAATATTGATGCCGAGTTCATCGGCAAGTGATGCAATATCCTTATTAATAGCATTAAGAGATTTGGTGCCGTAAATCTTCTTTTCTCTTCTGCCGAGAAGATTTAAATTAGGACCATGAATGACTAATACTTTAATTTCTTTTTTCATTGCTCCATATCCTGCAATAAATCATAACTCATGAATGAATACCCATGTCAAGCTGAAATATAAAGCCCCGAGTTTTATTGATAACTCACACCGCCGATGGTGGCAATGACAAAATCTTCAGTCGTGGTCTCAACTTTAGTGCTATTAATTAATAATAAACTTTACCTTGCCTACACCCTTTGCCAGCCATATAGTTATCTCACTGGTTTCATCGCCGTCATTCACAATGAAATTACCCTTTATCCTGAAGCAGTTGGTGAATGTGCCGGCAGGGACTGTTACGTCTTCAATTTCGTCAATCCTGAATTAATAAAAGACTGATGCTATTACTGAACTTCCTGTGCAAGTTGTTTTAGTAAGGGTAGAGAAGGAATTTTTCAGAATTCTGTTTCCAGCTTAGGGATAGTAGTCTTCAAAATGAATCTTCCTTTCCCATAATTTCCCTCTGGTTTGATTATGAGAGCGAGATAATATTCATTATTTATCTTCCTGAAGATAATCCCACATATGTCTGATATTATGGAAAATTCTTTCGCTTCGCCGAGCCCGAGGTTTTCTGAAGCGATGTGGATATCTTTAATCATCTGTGAGGCCTCTGCACTGAGGCCTGTTAAATCAATCAATTTTTCGTTGGTATATTCCTGAACAGGTATGCCATCAGTTCCTATGATAATTGCTGATACAGCTCCATCAACTTTATCGACAATTTCTTTAAGAGCTTCCAAAAAACTCATCGCGTCTCTTTTTTATTCCTTTAAGAAAATCATCAAGCCGCTCAATTAATATTTCTTTATCTTTGCCAAGAAGCTTTAAAAGTGCTCTAAGTTCTTCAATCCTTTGCAAAATATGTCTATTTTCAGGATCATCAGAAAGTAGTTTTTTGTATATACCCATAGCTTCTGCATACTGACCCTGTATAATGTAGGAATCAGCATCGGCAATGGTGAGTCCCGGTGTTGCTCTTTCTTCTTTTACTTCGACATGCTTTGACTCTTCAAGTGCCCCTTCTAATGATATAGATTCTTCAGTGATTTCCTCAATTTCAATTGCATTCTCAACCAACTCCTTTTCTTCGAGAAGTTCTATAGATGGCTCTAAAGCCTCTTCAATTTCCTCACTGATTGGTTTTTCAATAGTCTTTTCTTCTATCTCTTCTTTTATTTCCGTGATTTCCTCATCTGGTAACTCCCATAATTCAATTTCTTCTTCAGTCTTTTTTCCTTCCTGTTTTGTAATTTCCTCTGACTTTGCATGAAATTCACTCAGTTCAAGATTTTCCTCTGTTATAGAGATATCAGATAATTCTTCCCCTTGAATCGTTGATACTTGTTCTATAGCAGATACATCTATAACTTTTTCCTCTCTTTGCTCGTTAACTGGAGGTGATTTTTCTTTCAGCGAAGAGAGGGTAGATAAGGCCCATTCATCATTGGGATTTAGTTTCAGAACTGTGTTAAGTTCTTCTTCAGCCTTGACTATATCTCCAAGTTGCCGATAAATCTCAGCGAGTTTTTTATGAGCATATAAGTTATCAGGTATTACAGATATAACTTTCTCAAATTCGGCTCGTGATTCATTAAGCATGCCTTTTTCCATATAAACCTTCCCGAGTGAAACACGAGCACTGAGATAATTTGGTTGTAATTCAAGGCCTTTGGTAAGAACATTAATCGCTTCATCAAGCATACCAGCTTTTTTATATTCTTCTGCGAGTGGAACAAAGAGCTTCGAATTTGGGTTTTTCTCGATCTTCTCTTTTAATCTTTCAATATCTTCAATCGCCATGTTATGCCAAAATTTTCAACAAATTTTAGGAAAAAGTCAAGTTCTTAATTCAATAAGCCTGTTAAGTATAGCATGTGCAACGGAATCCTTGCTCATAAGAGGTAGCGCAATCTCTTTTTTCTTGTCAATGATAATAACCTTGTTTGTATCAACCTCAAAACCTGAACCAGCCTCTGTAATATCATTAAAAATAATCATATCCATTTTTTTTCTTTTTAATTTTTCACGAACTCTTGGGATATTTTTCCCTGTTTCTGCTGCAAAACCTATAATAAATGGCCTTTTCTTTTTTTTACTTATCTCAGTAATAATATCCGGTGTTTGTCTAAGTATAAGATTCAATTCAGGAGATTTTTCTATTTTTATCTTTGATGTCTCTATAGGCATAAAGTCAGATACAGCCGCTGTCATGATAAATACACTTGATGAATCGATCTCATTTTTAACTGCTTTTAACATTTCTTTGGAAGTCTCTACAGATATAAATTTTACACCTTCTGGATAATATAATGATGACGGACCGCTTATTAATGTTACTTCAGCGCCTCTCTGGAAAGCAGCCTTTGCCAGGGCATATCCCATTTTTCCTGAGGACCTATTAGAGATGAACCTTATTGGATCAATATACTCTCTGGTTGGTCCTGCTGTTATAAGGATTTTCTCTCCGGAAAGATTTTTATCAGTAAGTGATGATTCGATAGAATCGATGATTTCAGAAATATCAGCCATCCTTCCCATGCCTTCTTCACCACAAGCAAGAGAACCTTTTGCAGGTCCCACCTGAATAATGCCACGTGATAAAATAATTTTCAGGTTTTCCTGTACTGCTGGATTTTCATACATTCTCCAGTTCATAGCCGGAGCAATAATTATCTTTCCTTTAAATGAAAGAAGGCAGGTGCTTAAAAGATCGTCTGCAATACCCCTTGCAAGCTTGCCTATAATATTTGCTGTTGCAGGTGCTATAACCATAACGTCTGCATCAGCAGGCAGTGTTACATGAATGAGTGGATTAGTGAAAAGGTCTGAATATACTTTGTTCTGGGAAACAACCTCAAGAGTTAACGGTGTAATAAAGTATCTGGCAGCCTCTGTCATTATCACATTGACAGTGGCGCCTTCTTCTTTAAGTCTCCTTATTAAATCAACAGACTTATATGCCGCAATTCCGCCAGTAACTCCAAGGAGTATGGATTTATTCTTCAGCACCTTCCTCTCGTTTTTCTGTGAAGAGGCCCTCAAGTGCTCTCTTATCCTTTGACTCCTTCTCATGGAGATAGACCTTTAGATCCTTCTCAAATTCTGAAAGGTCTTCACTTGTAATCTCTTTCTTTTTATCTTCAAGAAGTTTTCTATAGTCAAATTTCTTTGCTTCTTCTCTTGCCTTTTTAGCTTCAATGCCTGTCAAAAATTCAACAGTATTATTAATTGTTTCGTCAAGGGCGATAGTGGTAATCTTCCTTGCCTTAGTCTTAATTTTAGGCTTAGCACCAACAGCAAGCTCCTTGGCTCTCTGGGATGCTATCGCTATAAGCCTGAATCTTCCGTCTATTTTTTTATTATTATATTCTATAGGTAGTGAAATAATATCCATTTATTTTGCCTCCTGTTTAAGAAAATTTTCTTTTATCCAAAGATAATTAACTAATTCAGTTTTTGTCTTCTGTGCAATAATGATTGCTTCTAACTGTTTTAATGCATCATCAAAGATATCATTTATTATAACATAATCATATTCTTTATATGTTTGTATCTCATAAATTGCCTTTTCAAGCCTCTTTTTTAACGCTTCAGGGGAATCGGTCATCCTTTTTTTAAGTCGTTCATTTAATATTTCCAAAGATGGTGGCAGTATAAAAATGAAAGTACCTTCTTCAATTTTTTTCTTTAACTGCAAAGCCCCTTGAGTATCAATATCAAGAATAACATCCATGCCTGATAGAAGTAATTTCTGAACCGTATCCCTTGAAGTTCCATAAAGTTCTCCGTGAACCTCTGCCCATTCCAGAAATTCTTCCCTTTCGATCATCCCTCTAAATTGCTCCCTTGTGATGAAAGTGTAATCTTTGTTATTCACTTCTCCAGGACGAGGTTGACGTGTCGTATAAGAGACAGAAAAAGCCAGATTTGGTATGAGCGAAATGATTTTTTTGCACAGTGTTGTTTTCCCTGCTCCAGAGGGCGCGGATACAATGAAGAGACAGCTTCTACTCTTCTTCGGTTGTTGCAAAAGATTCTCTCCCCTCGTAGAACCGCTGAGTGATTGTCTCTGCTTGAATTGCAGACAATATAACATGATTGCTGTCTGTAATTATGATTGAACGAGTCCGTCGTCCTTCTGTTGCATCAATCAATCTTCCGCTCTTTTTAGCTTCTTCACGTAGTCTTTTCATAGGTGCAGAGCCTGGTGTTACAATTGCAACAACCTTTGAGGCAGACACTACATTGCCAAACCCTATATTTACGAGTACCGGACTTAAATCACCCTTTTTCATATGCTTATCCCCTTATTGGATATTTTGAACCTGTTCCCTAATTTTTTCAACTTCAGTTTTCATCTCTACAACAAGATTGGAAATAGTATAATCACCTGATTTATAGCCTAAAGTATTTATCTCCCTGCTTATTTCCTGAAGAATAAAATCGAGCTTTTTCCCGATAGTATTACTATCATTAAGTACCTCAAGAAATTGTTTTAAATGATTTTCAATCCTGTTGATTTCTTCTGATATGTCGAGTTTTTCAGCCATGATTGCAGCTTCTTGTGTAATCCTTTCATGATCAATCATAACCTTATCGAGTATAAGACTCAATTTTTCTATAAATTTTTCTTTCCACTTTAATACTTCAACAGGTGCAAGTCTGTTAATTTTATCATTCATCTCCATTAATGATTCGACTCTTTTCTTCATCTCATAGCTCAGAAGATCTCCCTCACGTTTTCTCATAATTTCAAGGTCAAAAACAGCCTCTTGAAAAGCTTTTAAAAGATTTTCTATTTTATATGCTGGCATTTCTTCTATTATAATATCCTTGTAATTTGTAAATATCTCTATGCTGATTTCTCCAGCTATTGAAAATTCTTCCTGTAACTCTTTGTAGACATTATAAATATTTTTTGCAAGCTCTTTATTTATTTTGAGTATCGGTGACTTATTATTAATGACTGTTATTGATACATCAAATCTTCCACGTTTAAAATGCTCTTTAATGATATTCCTGAGGAGAAATTCGTGCTGATTCAGAGATGGAGGCATTTTCATAGATATATCAATAAATCTGTGATTCAATGAACGAATTTCTACCAGAAAATCTTCATTTGAAGCACTGCCGAAACCTGTCATGCTCTGAGCCATGGTGTATAAAATATAAAAAATTGATGGGATTTAGTCAAATTCAACATGAATTTAGGAGGTTGACAGAATTAAGTCAAAAAATGTTATCTTAAATCTTTAATAGGCGCGTAGCTCAGTGGGAGAGCGCTTCCTTGACGCGGAAGAGGCCAAGGGTTCAATCCCCTTCGCGCCTACCATCCTAATTTAGGCCATGTCTATTTATAGCCGGGATTACTTCGGGACTTACAATATCTGTATTATATTAAATGCTTTTTTGGTTAAAATAGCTTTATGTTAAGAAAAAAGATACCAACGCCAACTTCTGGAGGGTTAATCCTTTCCTATAAATGCTCTGCAGAATGCAAGCACTGCATGTATGCATGCTCACAGAAATGGAGCGCAGACCTTATTTCTGAAGATGACCTTGAGCAAATACTCAAGCAGCTTTCAGGAAAGATAATACCGAGTGTTTTTGGTCCAAAGATGATTGGTTTAAGTGAAGGGCTTCATTTTACAGGTGGTGAGCCATTTCTGTATTTTGATTTGCTGTGTAAGGCAGTGGAGATGGCTGACAAGCTTAAAATCCCTTCAACATTTGTAGAGACTAACTGTTTCTGGGCTATTGACGATGCCACCACTAAAGAGAAGCTCAGATTGCTAAAGAAAAAAGGGTTAAGGGGCATTATGATTTCAGTCAATCCATTTTATCTGGAATACGTCCCCTTTGAAAGGACGGAAAGGGCTATACGCATAAGCCTTGATATTTTCGGAAGAAATACCATAGTTTATCAGCTTGAGTATTACAGGAGATTTCTCCATCTTAATATAAGGGATAAAATGCCCTTTGAGGAATATCTAAAACTCGAGAAAAAGGAAGACCTGCTCAAAAATGTTGAGTTTTTTATTATGGGGAGAGCGCCTTACAAACTAAAGCATATATTAAAAGAATATGTTCCTCAATATCCATCTAATCATTTCTTCAATCAGAATTGCGTAACGCCATTAATCCGCAGCTGGCACAACCATTTTGATAACTATGGTAACTATATCCCAGGTTTCTGCGGAGGTATATCATTCGGGGACTGTAGAGAATTGGACAGGATGCTTCGAGAAGGTGTAGATACTGAGTGTTATCCTGTCCTTGGGTTACTAATGGATAATAATATGAAAGGGCTCTTCGAATTTGCAAAGTCTGCAGGTTACAAAGAGTCTGAAGAAGGTTATTTCTCAAAATGTCATCTCTGCACTGATATCAGAAAACACCTTGCTCTTAATGGGGATTTCAATGAACTCCAACCAAAGGAATTTTACCAGCATCTGGGAGGTTGAAATAAATTTTTTATGCCTATGTTCAATCTGCCTCTTTTTCCCCGGTCAGATAATCGCCAAGAAGCCCTCTGCTGTGCTCGTCTTCGTGGCAATAAACACAGAGGTTTTCCCAGTTGGAGCCGTTAGCAGGATTATTATGACGGTTGCCGTCTTTATGGTGCACTGTAAGGAGATGCCTGTTTTTGAAGTCGAATTCTTTGCCACATTTAGCACAGATGAGACCGTGAATTTTTAGAGATTGTTCCCTGTAGTTTGTTGAAGAAGATGAATATGCTTTTAATTCCTGTACAATCTCAGCAACTGATTTGTCGATCGCTTGCTTTTTTGATTTAGGTTTTCTGATCTTACGATATCTGGTTCCCATTGAGATTTTTTATTTTATCTTAGACTGATTAAATCGACTAAACCATCCTGGAAATAAATTTATTAAAGCTTAAGATATGTGATTTTGCTATAGCTGTCTTTTCAATATATAGGAAATTTTTACGTAATATTTTTGTTGCCATTTTATATATATTTTTGTACTTTATAATAAAATTATGCTATAAAAGTCAAATATAACTTGAAAAATATAGAATCAGGAGGTGATTGAACCCAGGGATAATTAATAAACCATAATGGCAAGGTGACCTGAAACTGGCAAAGGAATATCTGTAGGAATTTATAAAACCCTTTTTATTTCATAGTATTATAAATGATTGATCAAAAAAAAGAAGATAGAAGAAAATATAACAGGTATCCTTTCCGAGAAGATATTATTATAGATGGCTCAAAACAATGTACAACCCTGGATATCAGTGAAGGTGGTCTATATGTTTCTGCAATTCAGTTGTTTGAAAAAGATAGTGTTATTGAAATTTCTATCCCATATAGGGGAAATCAGATAACAGTGAAAGCAAAAGTTCAATACTGTCAACCTGGGATCGGGATGGGTATTATGTTTATCGATTTAAGTGATCAACAAAAAAGATTGATTAAAGAATTGATTGAGAATATAAAAGAAAAAATATGACTAACAGATGATTGTTTCTCCATCATGGAAGATCTTGATATTCTTTATTCGTAACTTTTTAAGTTCATTTTTAATTGTAGTGTAATATTGAGGCTTTATATGGGTTATACATACCATATCTGGTCTCTTCTGAATTTTTGATAGTTCTTTATTTAATAAGTCAGGAGTGAGATGTCCTGTTGCAATGGCCATTGCTTTCATGCTATTCGGAAAAGAGACATCGATAATGAGACAGTTTATTTTTTTTGTCCCGAGCTTGTGCCAAGTATTACTCGTAGGCCCTGTATCACCGGTATAAAATAGACATTTTCTTTCATCTTCAATAAGATATCCCACTGCTGGAACTGTATGTTTAACCTTATACGGTGTTATTAAATAACTATTTATCTTTAAAGAGATACCCGTTTTTATTTCCTCGAAGTTTAAAATTGCTTGGTCAGCATTGGGAATCAAAGTAAAATCAGGCCATATCTTACTATTGAAGAGATGACTTTTGATAATTTTTATGACAGGTGGGATGCTGTAGATTGTAACTTTATGTTTTTTACCACGAACGACTATATTATCAGCAAAGAAAGGAATACTTCGGATATGATCAAGATGAGCATGGGTAATAAAGATATTTTTTATCATCAGTTGTTCTTTTTCATTAAGTACGGATGTAACACTTCCAGCATCAAGCAGGATCTCATTATCTAAAAGAAAAGCAGGTGTGTTATGTCCAGGAAATTCAGAGCCAGAGCATCCTATAACTTTAATTTTCATTCTTGCTCAAAATTATTCTGTTACATATCCATAAAGGTTGCATGTTGTATTAATTCGTCATATTCTACTCTTCAATTAGCTATGTTACATAAAATATAAGAGACAAATCATTTCTCTGAAAACGTTTTCTTTAGTATATTGTCTCTTAACCACCTAACAATGTCATCGTATGTAGGCGGTGTTATTAAAAATACCTCTATGTCTTTTGGAAATTGAAGTTTTGCCCTGTCATCATCCTTCATAATGAGTAGTCCAGCATCTCTTTCTGAAAGATTTGTATCTATAACATTTAGAATATGTTGGAGTCTTTTTTCTGAAAACTCTTTATAAAACTCAAAGACCTGTTTAAATACTTCATGTGTTAGCACAACTCTAAGACAATTGCCCCAGTCAGTATAAGGTCCAAGAATTTCTTTCTTTTCCAGAGGTAACAAAATTGTTCCCTCAATAAGTTTATTCTTAATAAGCTCCGGTATTCGTTCATGAACCCTTGAAAGTATTTTGATGGCCTCCTCACCATCCTGGTAGATGATTTCACAGAATATCTTTGTTATCTTCCCTGCTGCCTCAATTTTGTCAATCTGATGAATAACTTCATCCCAGTATTTATTCACGAGTGATCTGAATTCATCTGGGGCATCTTCAATAGAGTATATATTTGCTACACAATAAAGCTTCCGCTTGTTCAGAAAGCTCTCAGCAGAAGGTTTATCTATCTTCCCGAGTTCAGCCATAAAAATTTACTCCTTTAGAAGAATTTACATTGTATGGTTTAATATCTATGAATTTAAATTAAAATAGAAATAATTTCAATTTATTTATCCCTTGATAGAAGATTTTTAAGTCTTTTCTGTGCTTCTTTGTTATCAGGATTGATATCTAAAGCCCTTTTATACTCTTCAATTGCTCTGTTATAAAGACCTATCTTTTCCAATAAATCCCCCTTTGTAATCTTCAGGCGCACATCACTGGGCAGTTCATCTACAGCTCTGTTTAAGATTTTTAAAGCATCTTCATATCGCCGTTCTTTGATATAGAAGGTATAAATCGGATAGAAATATGAAGGCTTAATATTGTCTTCTTTTTTCATCAAGTCGAGAGTATGAAGATATATTTCTTCCGCAGTTTCTTTCTTGCCAGTTTTGTAAAGATAATCTGCAAAGACAAGATTGGGCTCAACCTTACCAGGAAGTATATTAAATATTTCATTGTCGCTTATCCCATGAAGTATTAAAAGGGTTATATATTCCCTTGTTTTTTCAGGTTCAAGGGATAGAGCCTTTTTAATACTTTTTAGCCCATCTTCTTTTCGACCTACTGATAATAGCCATGCTGCATATCTTTTTTGCCTGGCAGGATTATGAATTTCATACTTTATTCCTGAACGGAGGAGTATTTCAGCAGCCTCATACATTTTTATTTCTGATAGGACAAGTCCATATCTCTGCAAATATTCACCGTTGGTCGGATTTAATTCCACTGAAATTCTATAGTGGTGAATTGCAGAAGAATTATAGTTTAGGAGTTTTTCTGTGTTAGCTATAGCAAAATGATATCTACCGTCAAGCGGATCAAAGAATGATGCTTTATATGCTTTTTTTCTTATTTGTATAAGATCCTCGACTGATTTATCTCTGTTTAAATTCTCTTTCTCCATTGATGAAAAATAGGATTTTCCAATAATTATCCCTGTATGAAATATAAAACTCGCAGCGAAAATGAGAACCATTGGTACAATTAATGTATTTACAGGCATATGTATTAATTTAAGATACGTATTATTAACGTTATTTCTCAATCTGGTATGACTTGCTGAAACAACTAAGCTACTCAGTAGGAAGAAATATAGTCCATTTGCCCCAATATGCATATTGAAATCTGTAACACTATGTATAAGTATTGCTATAATTCCTGAAATACTCCCGATATACAGATATAGTGAGTAAACTTCTCGTCTTTTACGGAAAACCACATATGACTTATAGAAAATTGAGAAAATGAACCAGAAAGATAATAGTATGGCTATTAAACCTCCATCTACAAAAAGTTCAATATAATCATTATGAGCATGATCAACTACCTTATCTCCGGGGATTGTACGATATTTCTGATAAATAGAGATAAAGCTCCCGAAGCCCGTTCCAGTTATAGGAAAATCTCTTACAATGTTTTTACTGTCTTCCCAGATTTTCAGCCTGAGATCAGCTATATCACCCTGTTGGTTAAAAATCTTTTCGAATCTTTCGAGTATCGGATCCCATCCAAACCATCCTACAGAAAGAATAATAAGAATACTGAGAATGATTATTATGAAAGCTCTCCGTCTGCTTACATTCTTTAAAATAAATAATAATCCAAAGAATATCATGGATAAACAAATGCTTATAATTCCACTTCTCGAAAGGGTCAGAAAAATGGATGTTGCGATTAGTATTGAAGAAAAGCCGAGGAGCAAATATATATTTGTTTTCTCCAGGCTGAATATTTCGTTGATTTTCTGCCGAAAGGATTTTTCGGGGATGTGTGGTTTATAAAAAAGTAACATGCTAACAACTAATGGAAACATCATTTCCATTAGGCAGGCATAATGATTTCGATTTACGTATGGACCGAATGGTGTACCACCCTGTGTTAATTCCCGAAACCAGAAGATTTTGTTGTTTGAAATTAACTGCTGTATTATAGCAATAAAAGAAAGCATTGATATGAATACTATTACCACAGTCAGGGTTTTGCTGAATGATTCTTTTTTTGTAAGGAGTTGGACACTGAGAATATAAAAACTTATATATGATACAATTCGAAAAAATTCCATCAAAGTTGCCTTCTTATTAATTGAAATGGAAATCCAAGCATCTGGATTAGATACTAAGACTGTCTCTCTATAAAGATGGTAAGTTTCGGGTGAGATGAACCTAATTATTCCAGAAGGTAAGGGTACAAACTGTATAAAAATATAGGCTGATAATAATAATAAAGGTGTTATCCCTGGAATTCCATATAGAAATCTGTTGTTATTTTTTATGCATTTATAAACGTAGAGAATTAGTGCGAGAATGGAAAAAATACTCATAATTCCCAGTGACCAGGGTTCTACAGTTCCAAACGCAAGTGGTGAAAAAATAATTAAAAAAAGATAGAGAAGAAAAATGATTGTTTCAAGTCTATCTATATTCATTCACACACTGAATCTTTCAGTGATGTATGGAGGGTTATACATTTACTTCTTTTTTTTCTTCAGTGTAATAATTATAAAAATTTTGGTAATAATCAGCCTTTTTAATATCGAAAGCATTAATAACAATTCCCAAGACATGTGACTCTATGTCATTTTCACGCCTTCCTTTGAGTTGTCTCAACCCTCTTCTTACAATATCATAGGTTGTCTCTCCTGCTCTTACAACAATTATAGTTCCATCAGTTATACGGCTAAGAATAAAACTGTCTGACACCGTCATCAGAGGAGGTGAATCCCAGATGATAACTTCAAATTCTGTATTCACAATACTTTTAAATGTTTGCATTCTTTTTGAACCAAGAAGTTCAGATGGATTTGGTGGAATTGGCCCTGAAGGAATAACGCTGAGGTTTGTAAGAGGTCTTTTATATAAAGAATTTAAATCAGGTGTAGCTCCTGCGAGATAAGTGCTTAATCCACTTAAGTTATTCAATCCAAAGATTAAATGAACTTGGGGTTTCCTTAAATCTCCGTCAACGAGCAGAACAGAATATCCAGACCTTGCTATAGTTATTGCAAGATTAATAGAGGTTATGGTTTTTCCCTCTTTTGGGCTGTTACTTGTTATCAGAATGTTTTGTGGGGGGTTATCGGCTGATGAAAGAAGAATTGCCGTACGAATGGTTTTATAACTCTCTGAATATATGGATTGTGGTTCTTTTAATATTATGTCTGTGATTTCTTTGTCTTTTTCTTCTGATAGCGGGACTGTGCCAAGAACTGGTATGCCAAGTTTCGTTTCAACATCTTCAGGTGATTTGATTGTATTGTCAAGATACTCAAAAAAGAATGCAATACCTACCCCGCCGAACAGACCTACCATTATCCCTAAAATTATATTTAGAGCTTTTCTCGGTTTGACTGGGCTTGTTGGTTTTTCACCTTTTTCTACAACCCATACATTAACATTTCTTATTTCCTCTGTAACACTTTGTTCTTTAATACGCTTGATTAAAGCATCATATAGTTGTCTGTTCGTCTCGACCTCTCTTGTTAGAACCCCGTATTTTATAAATTTTTCATTAAGTTCAAGGGCTTCTGCTTTGGTATTTGCAAGCATTCTTTGAAGGTTTGCTTCGTTTGCTTTAGCTAATTCATATTCATTTTTTATAGTACCTATTACTCTCTTAATCTCCTGTTCTTTCTTTTGTTCAAGTATTTTTAGTTCTTCTGCTGCCCGTATCATAGCTGGGTGCTTTTGCCCATATTTTTTAGAAAGGTCTTCAATATTCTGTTCCGCCTTCAGTATCTGGCTCCGGAGGGACTGAATTGTAAGGTCAGAAGCTATTGCCGGTATTGTTTCTGCATCCTTTAAATTAGGGGATAAATTCATTACCTTATTGTAAAGCGATTCTATTTCTTTCCTTTTTGTTTCAGCCTTGATTAATTGTGCATTGAACTCCGAGAGTTTCTCAGGAGTTATAGCAATTTTATCCTGTAAGGTAACAATATCGTTTGCCTTCATATATTCCTGTAAAGCTTGTTCTGACTTTTCAAGTTTTGCCTTTTCCTCCTCAGCCTTTTTTGTCATCCATTCCAGTGAATATCGAGAAGAATTCATCCTCATCTCAAGGATCTCCTCTATATATGCCTTTGCAACTGAATTAGTAACAACTTCAGCAAATTCAGGGTTTGTTGACATAAAGCTGATATCCACTATTTTACTGTTCTTCACAGGTGTGACAGCTATTCCGCTGCTTATTATGTTGGTTAAAATCTCGGTCTTCGAAATTTTCTGATCATCAGAAAATAGTTTCTTTGCATCCTTAAAATAAGTTTCATAAGTGGTTTCAAGTGAAAGCATCTTTACTACTTTTTCAGCTACCGATTTACTTTTTATAAGCTGGTATTGGGTTTCATAAAACTCTGGATCGTAGGGCATATAATATGGATACATCATTGATAGATTGTAGGGTTCGACTTTTTCAATCATAACTTTTGTTGTTGCTTTATAAACAGCAGTAGTTGAAAGGGTACCTATGATAACTATGGCACATACGATAATGAAAAAGGTATAAATAGTATATCTTCTCTTGTATATAATTCTAAAATAATCTCTTAAATGAATCTCTTTCTCATCCATAGATTAAAAGAAACTCTCAGGAACTACTATAACATCATCTGGTAAAACAGGCTCATCCATTTTTGCCTTTTCTATCACTTCTTCCTTCCCTTCTGATTTTCTAATAATCTTCACACGTCCTTTTGCTGCTTTATCAGTAAATCCCCCTGCCATTGTAATGGCTTTTATAATAGTTGTATCCTCCTCGTATTTATAAGCATTAGGTTTTTTCACCTCACCTGTTACATAGAAAACCCCAGCTTTTGAAATGTAGATACTATCGGAGTCCATGATGGGGATATCAAGAGAAGTCAACCCTTTTTCTATAAGCATTTTGAGATCAACTGTTATTATGCTTTCATCTGTACTGTCTGGATTTGCTTTTCTTTTTATAATAGCTTTATCTCCCGCATCCTTTGTTAATCCACCGGCTTCGGATAGTAAGGATAGAAATGTGGTATGACCTGGAAGTATATAAAGTCCTGGCTTATTAACCTCTCCCATAATAAAAGCCTTTTTACTTCTGAATTCCTGAATAAAGATATTGACTTGGGGATTCACGATATATCCATCTGAAAGAAAAATCGATATTTTCTCAGCTATCTGGCTGAGGGTTAAGCCTTTAACCTCAACTTTACCTATCAATGGGAAACTAATGAATCCATCACCACTTACTCGTGTAACAGTTGTTAAATCATCATGGTCATAGACAGTAATTTTTAGGACGTCTCCTTCACCGATAATATAATCCTGACTATAAGAAAGAAAGGCATTTGATAAAATGAGCGTACCGACAAATAATATCAGAAATCGATATTTTTTCATTTTATCTCTCTTTTAGTAGCACGCACATTATATTATAAAATAAGAAATAGATAAATTAAAGTTTATAAATAGTGCACATAGCGGGGTGTTATTTAGGTTATAATGCTCCAGTGATTCTAAAAAATATTGAGTTAGCTGTATAATCGAAATCGGAGAAATTAGAATCTCTTCTTGCATATATATATCCAATATTGGTTTTCAGCCATTCTTTGAAATCATATTGTAAAGAAAAAATTCCGTAGAAATAATTATCCTCTCTCTCTTTTGTTTCGCCGCTGAAAGTTAATGCACCATTATAGGTATCATTTTCGTAGATTAGTTTTATATCTGCAGTAATCTTTCCTGTAACCCTTTGGATATATTCAGCTTCAAGTTTATTGGAGAGAATAAAATCTGTTGTCGCAATATTCGTTTCGTTTGTCCTTCTCAATGCCCTGAGGAGTAAAGAAGTCTTGGGTGTAAATTTATAATCAACCTGTAGCTCTAAAATAAATTCCCTGCTTTCTTCATCATCATAAGAAAAGTCTTTTATTCCGTATCCTGCCTTTATACTCCCCTTTGATTTTGCTGTAGCCTCCCATTGAATACCACCGAAATAATGATGTTCTATGCTGTTTAAGATATATTCTTTTTTATAATCAATATTAAGATATTCGTATTCAATAAAGAATGATGTCTTCGGCTGAATTTTATAGAAAATATAACCATATATGGAGTTGTCGTCACGATCTCTGAAATCATTTCTATCTTCATCATAGTTGACATGAAAACGAGAATAATCGAATCTCAGTCTAAATCTTTCACTCACATCATATATTCCGATCCCGTGAAACAAGTTTGTCTTATATTTGTCCAATTCCTGAGAAATACCAGTGCCTCTAATATCATGTGAATCCATATATTGATCAACGACTTCGAGTGAGATACCACCCTTAAGATTATATTGAAAAAATCCTTCAAACCTGTGATTTACAGTATCCTCACCACTGAATTTGGAGAATTTCTCAATATCTGCATTATAAAAAATATATGTCTGATAGCGTCTGAAATATTCTGGCTTGTATCTGCTAAGTGTATAGCCACCGGGTGAGATATTAGAGGTCTCAATCATAAGCAGCTTTTCATAAATATGAGGGATTGATATCCATATCCCAGGGGAGATAATGGTCACAAAATCACTTTCTTTATTATTGTTAGCATTAAAGACATTATCTGTGTAATATTCTGTAACAGAAATAAAAGGGTGCAAAAAACCGCTTCTTCTGCCGAATATATCCCATGAAGGCTTTTCTCTACCAATTGGAATTTCTTCTGCAGGTGTAATCTCTGGAATTGTCTCTTTTTGGGTCACAACTATTGGCTTATCCGGTTGGATTATTTTTTTCTGTTCAGTTGGTATATTTTCTTTAAAAACAGGTTTATTTATGGATGGCTCGACTGGGCTCGTGTCTTTAATAATTTTTTCGGATGAAGAAATGATCTGATTTGTATCATCCTCCTCTTTTGCTTCAGGAATAATATCAGTTTTATCCATTACACGAGACACAACAGTAGATATGCCCTTTTTAGACTTTACATCAGATTTTTTTGCGTAAACACTGTATATCTTTTTTTTGTCTTTTGTTGTGCTAATCTTGACAATTGCAATACAGCTATTTTCCCTTAATTCTTTTGCAAATTTTTCTGCGTCCTTTCTTATTTTAAAATTGGCAACAACACGATATTTTGTGCTCTTACATGGAGAGACCTTTTTTATTTCTTTAGATGTTTGGGGTTCAATAAGTTCAGAGGGTTGCTGAGGATTTTGTGGGGGTGCTTCTTTTATAGCATCTGGTCTTTGTTTCTGAGGTTCCTGGGAAGGTTTACATGAGAATGCATAATAATCGTGTGAATAAACAATTTTAGAATATAACAAAAAGAAGATCACCAACAAAGGCAACCATCTTCTGATCATTTAGTTATGTTGACCTTTATGATTCAAAAATATCATAAATAAATTACTGTAAATAATATATAAAGTATTACTGATTGTCAAGCATTTTTATCCTCAATTTTATTTAAATTCATTTAGCATATCGGTGACTTTTTCCTGCCCCCTTGATATACTTTCATAGGAGGTGATTAATATGCGTTATATTTATTACATCATTCTAATATCGCTTATTTTATCTGCAATAATCGGCTATCAATTAAGAGCAAAGCCTACTTCAAAGGAAGATATAGCAATAAAAATCAATGAAAGGATAATATCAAATGATGAGTTTAACAAACTTTATGAGCAACGCTCTCCTTATCATCAAAATAAAGAGGAGTTTATCAATTCCTTGATCACAAAAGAGTTATTAATTCAGGAAGCGCAGAGGGAAGGTATCGATAAGGAGGACCCTTTCAGGCGTTCTATCCAGAACTTTTACGAGCAATCTCTTATTAAGTTATTAATGGATAGGAAATTATCATCATTCGATATTACTGTGAGCGAAGACGAACTTAAAAGATACATTTCATTTCTGCATAAAAGATTAAATGTGACTATATTTAATTATGAAAATTATGAAAAAATAAAAAAAGGTGAATATAAAAATAGTGAGAAAAAAAGCATATCTTTTGACGAACTTTCCAACGAGGTGCAATTCGATATTATTTACCTTAATGAAGGAGAAATGACAGAGCCTATCAAAACAGGAGATAAATTTATTGTCATAAGACTTGACAAAATAGAGCCTGTTTTTCTGGATAGAGTTATCACACAGAAGGAGAAAGAAGAGATCAGGATGGTGCTCATTGCGAAAAAAAGGGATAAAATGATGAATGATTGGATTGCAGAGCTGATAAAAAAAGCTACAGTAAAAATATCTATCAATGACCAAAATCGGAGGAAATAGAAAATGAAAAGACATTGGCACAGGAGAAATTACTTCATAAAAAAAGAACTCCAGGGTAAATATATATTTAGCTTTTTTATCTTTGTAATCGTTGGAAGTATCATTTTCTCGCTTATCTTCAGTTTTCTTTCTTACAATACTCTAACAGTTGTTTATGAAGACTATAATCTCCAGATAGGTAAGACTCCATTGGTTCTATTTAAGGAAATCCTTGGATCACACTGGATATTTATTGTTACAGCAGGTTTCTCCGTTGTTATTTTATCAATGTTTCTTACACATCGTTTTGCAGGACCAATATATCGGTTCGAAAAGTCAGTCGAGGAGATGATTAAAGGAAATTTCAATTTTGAGATACGAATAAGAAAAAAAGACGAGGGCAAAGAATTAGCCTATTTGATGAATCAACTCCTAAACAATGTTTCTTCAAAAATAAAAGAGTTGAGAATTGTATCAGCAGATATTAAATCGCAGATTTCAGATGTATCAAATGTGATCAATCGTAAAGAGGAATGTAAAGAAATGTTATCAAACCTGCAGAAGATACAAGATTCGCAAAAAAAACTTGTTGAAATTCTTTATAGTTTTCAGATTAAGAATGATTCATAAATATGAACTTATTACATGTAAAATTTTTTTTACAGCTTTGGTTTTTTTTATTTTTACGTTCCATACGAACTGTATAGCTGTTTCTTCAGGTTTTGAACTGAAGACAAAATATACTGTAATAATATATGACAACGAAAATATCTTGAAAAAATTTAATAAAGAAATTAATCTTGGAAGCCTTTCTTATCTTTTAAGAAATAAACATTCTTTTACCCTTGAAGACGAGGTGAAAAACAAGATTGATGTAATAGTGGAAAGGGTTGAATCGATTCTTGAAATGTTTCCAAGGGCTTTGTTGTTCAGTATTGTGCTTATGGCTTCAGATGGCGATGTACAGATCATGTTCAAAAACAAATATGGGAAAAGAGTTGACTATATAGCTTTTTATTGTCCGAAAGATAAAACTATATATCTCTCTGTAAGGGATGTAAGCCTTGGAGTATTAGCCCATGAAATAGCCCATGTAATTATAGACCATTACTACGATATTTCAACTCCTTCAAAGATACACGAAATTCTTGCGCAATATGTTGAAACACATCTGAAAGACTGAAATGAATTAGGGAACGTATGGACTAATACTGCCACCGCCGGAAGAGCCACCAGGAAAGGTGATTTCGACTGGTGCAAGTCCGATAGCTAATGGAGGGCTGTAACCAAGTCCTGTCTCGAAAATTTTGGCGACTTTTTTGGGATCGGCTCCTCCATCAATAGCACATCTCGAAACAACATCTGAAGTTGCACCAGATTCGATCGCAGCAGTAACAATCTGCTCGAGATTGCTATTAGTTTCAACTGCACATTTTACAACCATACATACATCATGACCCATCTGGATACATGTTTTAACAATATCTTTTACATTTATACCCATAAGGACAGTTTTTTTCACGACAGGACATATATCTTTCTCTTCAGCATACTGTTTAGCGATTGTATCTTTAAGTGAATCTTCAGCAGAAGCTGGATAAGTTAATAACAGACACGTTATTATGAACAAAATGATGGAAACTGATTGTGGAATAATCTTCACATTCATCATCATAAACCTCTGTATTTATTTAACAAAAATAGGGTAATTTGTCAATGAAAATTCTCATTCAGGTTAGGACATCACCAACAGGTAAAAGGTACAAGCCTTGAGAAGAAGATAGAAGAGGGTTAGCCTATTTAAAAAACTGTAAAAGAATGTTACGGTATGACTTTATTAAGTTGATACTCTACGATTCCTGAAGCGCCTGCCATCTTAAGTTTAGGTATTATGTCGCGAACGATTTTTTCATCAATAATGACTTCAAGTGCATACCAGTTCATATCAGTAAGCTGTGATATTGTTGGAGAGTGCATTGCAGATAAGAGACTCATTACGCGTTTTAGTGATCTTTGGGGTACGTTCATCTTTAATCCGACTTTTTCTTCAGCAGAGAGAGCTCCTTTGAGTAGCATAACTATGTTCTCCATTTTCTGTCTCTTCCATTTATCTCGCCATGCTTTTTTGTTTGCAATAAACCTTGTACTTGATTCAAGTATAGTGTCAACAATCCTTAAATTATTTGCCTTAAGTGAGGTGCCTGTTTCAGTAAGTTCAACAATCGCATCAGCCAGATGAGGTGGTTTGACTTCAGTTGCACCCCAGGAAAAATCAACTTCTGCATTAATCCCTTTTGATTTTAGATATCTTTTAGTAAAACCAACAAGCTCAGTTGCAATCCTTTTCCCATTCAAATCCCTTAGTGTCTTAATTTTAGAATCATTTGGAACTGCAATAACCCATTTTACAGGTCTGAGCCCCTCCTTTGCATAAATGAGTTCTGCTACTTCGTGAACAGAGGCATTTTGCTCTAATATCCAGTCCTTTCCTGTTAACCCACAGTCGAGGATACCTGTCTGAACATATCCTGCCATCTCCTGAGCCCTGATTAACATTGCCTCAATTTCAGTGTCATCGAATGATGGATAGTAAGAGCGGCTTGATACCAGAATATGGTATCCTGCCTTTCTGAAGAGTTTTAATGTGGATTCCTGGAGGCTCCCTTTTGGGAGTCCAAGTCGCAATATCCTATTCATTATATTATCCTTTCAATAAATTTTCCTTTAGAAAAATTATGATATAATAAATTATCTAATTTATCATATTTCCAATGTATTTTACATCTTTTCATTTTCAAAATCTTATTGAACAAGCTACATATCATCGGCGGATATACAACCTGAGGGGCTCATCAACTGCATTTTTTCTTGCCCTCTGTAAAAAACCTTTTCTATGTATTGATGCAACTGAAGAAAACGCATTTAAAATCTGGAAAGATATTAATTTTTACAGAGAGGCAATGAAACATGAAAGGGTTTTCTTTCTGCCTGATCCAGATGGCCCAGCCCTCTCTGGAGAGAGAGCCAAGATCATATATTCTCTTAGAGAACATGATTCTCTTGTAACTTCATTTAAAAATCTATCATACCCTTTATTTTCACGAGAAGACCTTCAGAAAAAAATTCTTCTCCTTCAGAAAAGTATGAATTTAAGCAGAACTGCTATAGAAGAGAAAATTGTGAATTTAGGATACAGGAATGTCCCTGTAGTTGTCGAAAAAGGTGAATATAGACGGAGCGGATGGATTATAGATATATTCCCTTCAACCTCAGAAAGCCCTATAAGGATAGAATTTTTCGGAGATGAAATAGAGACTATCAAATTATTCGATATTGATAATCAGAGGTCCGGGAAGGATATCTCGGAAATTATTATATTTCCAGCCGAAGAGAACATATCAGGGGAAAAATTAATCGAATTTATAAAAGATAGAAAATTTTTCTTTATAGACTCAGCACCGGGAAAACAAGAAGTGAATGATGATCCTATTTATCTTTCACAATATTCCTTTGAAGGCACAGGAATTGATGCAGAGGTTCTCACAATTCAGGGACTGGGGATTTTACCTAATGAAAGAAAAAATTTAGAAGACCTACCAAAAAGAATTAGACTTTTATATAGAGAAAATAAGGTCGTGATTGTTTTGTCATCAACTACACAGACTGAGAGGGTAAAAAACATACTTAGAGATGGCGATGTGGTCGCTCCTGTAATTGAGAAGAATGAGATCTTTGAATATAAAGGAGCAGTTGCGATAACTACTGGGGAATTATCATCATACCTTTTTCTTCCCGGCTTTCTCATATTGACAGAAAAAGAGATTTTTGGTGATAGACCAGCTTACAGGCCTATTAGGAAATCAAAGATATCGAAACTGCTAACTTCTATTGATGACCTTATGCCTGGAGACTATGTTGTACATGAAGAACATGGAATAGGGAAATTTAATGGACTTGTTAATCAATGTATTGAGGGGATAGATGAAGACCTTATTCTTATTAACTATGAGAACGGGAGGCTTTATCTTCCTGTCCATCGAATTGCAAGTATTCATAAATATCATTCGGAAGAGGGCATCGTACCTAAAATTGATAAGCTTGGAGGAAAAAGCTGGCAAAGAACAAAAGAAAAGGTAAAAAAGAAAATACACCAAATGGCTGAAAAACTACTCTCACTCCATGCTGAGAGAGAGGTTTATAAAGGATTTTCATTCAGTCCTGACACCGAACTCCACAATGAGTTCGATAGCTTCTTTACTTATGAGGAGACTTCTGACCAGCTTCAGGCAATAGAAGATATTAAGCGAGATATGGAGTCCGAAAAACCAATGGACAGAATCATATGTGGAGATGTTGGATATGGAAAAACAGAAGTTGCTATGAGGGCTGCATTCAAAGCTGTATATGATTGTATGCAGGTGGCTGTTCTGGTACCTACAACTATACTTTGTGAACAGCATTATCGTACATTTAAAACACGTTTCTCTGCTTTTCCTGTAAATATAGATTATCTGAGCAGATTTAAGAACAAAAAAGAACAGAAAAATACTATCAAAGCTATATCAGACGGAAATATTGATATCATAATAGGCACCCATAGCCTCCTTGGCAAAGATGTGCATTTCCATAATCTGGGCTTACTCATTATTGATGAGGAACACAAATTTGGAGTAAGTCAGAAGGAGAAGATCAAGGAATTGAAAAAAGGAGTTGATGTAATTACACTTACTGCAACGCCGATCCCGAGAACATTATCAATGGCTCTTTCTAATATACGTGATATGAGTCTTATCGAAACTCCGCCTGAAGAAAGACTCGCCGTGAAGAGTGTTGTTTCAGTATTTAATGAGACGCTAATAAAAGGTGCGGTAAGGAGAGAATTAGAGAGAAATGGACAGGTATTTTTTGTACATAACAGGATAATGGATATCCAGAATGTTGCCAATTATCTTATCAGGATTCTGCCTGAAGTGAGAATTTCAGTTGCACATGGGCAAATGGCTGAAAGAGACCTTGAAAATGTAATGCATCAATTCTATGATGGTAAAATCGATATGCTCGTATCCACTGCTATTGTCGGATCAGGTCTCGATATCCCAACTGCTAATACTATCATTATAAACAGAGCAGATATGATGGGACTCGCAGACCTTTATCAGCTTAGGGGACGTGTAGGAAGAGGTAGTGTAAGGGCATATGCCTATTTTCTTATTCCGGGAGAAGATATAATTACTCAGGAAGCAAAGAAAAGATTACAGGCTGTTCAAGAAATGAGTTATCTTGGAGCAGGATTCAGGTTAGCATTAAAAGATCTCGAAATTCGTGGAGCAGGAAATCTCCTTGGTCCTGAACAATCAGGCCATATACATGCGGTGGGATTTGATCTATATATGGAGATGCTGGAAAAAGCAATAGCTGATATTAAAGGTATAACAATTGAAAAGGAGTTTGAACCAATTATAAAATTGCGGATTAAAGCTTTTATTCCAGAAGAGTATATTGAAGACATGACATTAAGATTAAGCCTTTACAGGAGGATTGCGTTATCGAAGACTGAGGAATCTCTGGAAGCTTTAAAAACAGAGATAGAGGAAAGGTTTGGATTTATCCCGGCTGAGGTGAATCAACTTTTCGATATTATGAGGTTAAAGATTATTGCAAGGGATTTGCGCATAACAAAGATATATGACAAAGATGACAGAGTAATATTCAGCTTTTCACCTGATACTAAAGTTGAACCAAATAATATTTTTGCACTGTCTAAAACGAATAACCGAAAAATACGATTTTTGCAGGATGGTTTCGAATTCGTCTTGAAAGGACATAGCTGGCATGAAGTCTATAAAGAGATTTCAGGTGTTTTGAAAGAATTGAAGAAAACACCCCCTTTACTTGTTTGAGTGTTTCTGATAACTTTAATAAAGTTTGTTTTTCTCAGGAGAAAAGTAGATGAAAAGATATAGTATTTTTTTGCTGCTTATCTGCCTTCTTTACTCATGTGCAACAATCAAATCTGAAAAAGATATTCAGCAAGCAGAGGCGCATTTTCAGTTGGGTTTATCATATCTTAACAACAATAATATTCAGCCAGCTTTCGTTGAGTTTCAAAAGGCTATAGAGTTTGATCCTGATAACAAAGAAGCCCATAATATGATTGGCGTTATTTATCTTACAAAACTTGAAGACTATTCGAATGCGATTATTCATTTCAAAAAGGCTATAAGTTTGGATAAGAACTTTTCAGAAGCACTCAATAACCTTGGGAATGCATATGAGAAAACAGGACAATATAAAGATGCTATCGAATCTTATAAACTCGCAATAGCAAATCCTTTATATCGTAATACTGCATTGGCATTATATAATCTTGGAATGTTATATTATAAACTTACTCAATATGATGATGCGTTGGATACTTTTAAGGAGTCTTTGAAAAGGAATTCTGATTTTTATCTTTCTTATTATGGTCTGGCTCTATGTTATAACATGAAGAGACAATATGACGACTCAGCAATAGCAATTAATAGGGCGATTGAACTTGATCCCTTGTATCGGGGCAATAGAGACAAGGCCATAGAAGATATGAAAAACAGAAAAATTCGTGCTAAGGGTGAAGAAGCACAGTATATTTCTGATTATCTGGAGATTTTGAAGTATTAGGACACACATATTCGGGGCGTAGCGCAGCCTGGTGTAGCGCACCTGCCTTGGGAGCAGGGGGTCGGAGGTTCAAATCCTCTCGCCCCGACCATTTTTCCCTTTAAGATCAAGGACTTAAGTTTTCAAAATACTGTCCCCAGACTGTTTACAAAAAGTCAACAAGCTTTAAATGAAGTATTTTTTTATCATGACTACTGTAAGCATTTCATTTGAGACGGAGTATGTATTATTGAGGCATAACGACCAAGTTCAACGGCGCTTTTGCACGTCCGAGTTGATGATGTTGTTAGGTGCGTTCATTTTCAGTCTGTTGCACATGCCGTTTAGTTAGCAGCAAGAGAAGCCCGGCACCAATATCGTTTAATGCCCACAACTCTTTTGGTAGGTGAATTTTTACGATTGGGTTGAAAAGAAGCGCGAGCAAGGCAAACACCCACGGAAGCTTTTTCAAAATAATGTCAGCAAAATAATGCAAAATAATGGGGTCAATTCTTTAAAATTGACAAAGTAATTTTATCATGGTATAAATTTTTATGGCAAGACCTTTGAGGGTGCAATACCCAGGAGCAGTTTACCATGTGACATGCCGGGGCAATGAAAGAAAAGAGATATTCAGAGACGACAAAGACCGGTCAATATTTATTGAAATCCTCGGGAGATCCACAAAGACATATAACATAAGACTTTACAGTTATGTTTTAATGAAAAACCATTTTCATCTTTTGTTAGAAACACCCCTCGGCAACCTCGGAGAATTTATGCGACATTTCAATATAACCTACACAGGATATTTCAACCGTAGGCATAAAAGAAGTGGCCACTTGTATCAGGGCAGGTACAAAAGTCTTGTGGTAGATAAAAACGAATATCTTTCAGTGCTGTCAAGGTACATACACCTTAATCCTGTAAGGATAAACAGTTTTATGCAGAAGACTGACAAAGAAAAGATTGATTATCTCATATTTAAAGGGTAAAAGGGACAGAGAATGTCCGTCGCTTAAGGAAATACAGAGATACAGGGCAAAAGAAGATATAATAAAGGCAATAGAAAAGGTGACAGGGAAAAGACTGGAGGAAATAAGGGAAGAAAGGGGGACACTAAGACAACTAACGATGGATGTGCTTTACAGAATTGGGGGGCTCAAAGGGATAGAAATAGGCAAGATATTTGAAGTAGATTATAGTACAGTGAGTCAGGGAAGAAAGCGGTTAAGGGAAAAGTTGCAAAAGGACAGAAAGCTCAGGAAGCTGTTAGGTCTAATTGAACAGAATCTGTCAATAT
>FWPV01003637.1_pt1 | contig 34554 bp, 38 predicted proteins | sample 2228371 | NCBI WGS metagenome assembly FWPV01 (sample SAMEA103939776, study PRJEB20133) | metagenome | reverse complement strand
GTCTCTTTGTCGTTATGTCGTCTTAAATCCTTTCAGGGTGGGTTTAATCAAGAGGCCTGAGGATTGGAGGTGGAGCAGTTATAGGGCTACGATTGGATTAGCGAGAAGGCCTTCCTTTTTGACGGTTGATTGGGTCCTTTCGCAATTTGGTGGGAGGAAGAGGGTGGCGATGGAGAGATACAGGAGATTTGTGATGGAAGGGATTGGTAAGGAGTCGCCATGGGAGGCATTAAAGGGGCAGGTATTTTTGGGGACAGAAGAATTTATCAAACATCTAAGCGGTTTGCTGGAGAAGAAGGAAAGTATAAAGGAGGTGCCCAGGATTCAGAGATATGTAACAAGGCCTCCGCTGGGGGAGCTTTTCGAGGGGAAAAAGGGGCAAGGAAGAACAGCGTGGGATAGAGCCATTTATGATGCTTATGTTCGTTATGGTTATACGATGAGGGAGATTGCGGATCATCTGGGTTTCCATTATGCTACGATCAGCCGGGCAATAAAACGGGTGGAGGGAGGATAAGGTTCAAATGTATGGTTGCAAGACCTGACCCTAATACCCATCATAGGACAGAAGGAGAGGCTGCTTTTTTCATATGAAGTTCCACGACATTTTGAAACTGGCGAACCACATAGTAGGTTTCCACATCCATTTTGAGTAAAGCACAGGTAGGAGAAGAGACGAACTCCTTCAGATAGGGATGCTTGGTGAGATAGAGTTTTTGAAGCCGATCTCTCTCCTTTCCTTTTGTCTTTTTCACTTGACCCGTTGCCGTGACAGCCACCGCCTGATGGAAGTCGGACTCTTGGTTCGAGCGGTTGTCCACGACCATCGCTACCCTTGGATTCATCGAAATGTTATTATATTTTCGCGTGGCCCGGGTCGTGGCGAAGAGAAGATGTTTCAAATCCTTTGTGGCCATAAAAGCGACCAAATTACCATAAGGTTGTGCCTGGCCACCCTGCGTTGCCAGCACCGCCAGCCGCTGGGATGTAAAAAGGCCTCTCAAAAATTCTTTCAACAGGACTATCTTTTCCATTCGAATCTCCTTATGACTGGTTGAGAAAAAACGACCAGCTGATCGAGATGCTTTTTCTCTGTTTTCTAACCCATCGATCCATTTCGATAACGGATAGCTCGTTGCGTTGTATTCCCGCTTTTCTTCAATCTTCAAATCGGAAGCGCCAGAGGGCAATGGCAAAGAAAAATCCAGCAAATACCATCAGAAGGCACATCTCCTTAACAATATCCTTCACCCCAAGACCCCGGATGATGACGTCGTGGTATCCTGTGAGGGCCCAAGCGTGAGGCGTAAATAAAGAAAGTGTTTTCATCCAATCAGGCATCACAAAGCTGGGAACCATCAACCCGCCCAAAGCAGACATGGTGACTGCCAAAAGAACCGATAGACCATTCACTTGAGCTTCAGTCCTCCCCAGAGACGCGACCAGAAGACCAAGACCGTTTGCAGAGGCGGCTAATGCCAAAGAAACCATGATTAAGGCGGGAAGGGATCCAATCTTGATCCCGAATATCAGAACGCCGATACAAAACATGAGAGCAATTTGAATCAAATTGACGAGATAGTAGGGGAAGAGTTTCCCGAGGAGGAGGGTCGTCTTAGAGAGTGGGGCGGATTGAATCCTTTGAAAGGTTCCGTCCTGTTTTTCCTTCAAGAAACTTGAGGCCAACGTCAGAACAATGAAAAAGACTCCAAAAATGGTATAGGCTGGGACATTCTGCTCCGTTGCTGTAGGACGCCTTCCAACGGAAAAATGTTTGGGATAAGTATGAACCACATTGACCTTCCGTCCTTTTTGACCAGAACGATCGAGTTCTTCCAAGGGAGACATTATCTTTTCGTCCTTTCCGGGAGGAACTCCAAAAAAATTCTGAGAATGCTGCCATAAGGACGCTAACATGACCCGATGCTCAATCACCCCTTCGATAGTTCCTTTCACAGCGGATAAGAGCTGAAGGTTCATCGCTGGATCGCTCATTAAATAAACGGTTCCCTCTCCTGATCTGGGATTTCTTCCATCTCCCATGAACTGCTCTGTAAAGCCCTCTGGAAAGAAAAGGGCTAATGGATAGGACCCTTTTCGAATGAGCCGTTCCGCTTTTTCAGGGGTCAGGGGCATTCCTTCATGGGTTTCAATCAGGGCAAAGCCACCCATCCGTTTCAGATCGGCAATCGCCTGATCTGCCAATGGGCATCCCGGCTGATGAACGACTAAGATTTCAATGGGGTGATCTTTGGTGCCTGCTTCAAAAACCCCTTCTAAAGCAAAACTCATCACAAGAATAAAAAAAATCGGCATGGCAAAAAGCAGAGCAAGGGCTTCTCGATCGATTACGATCACTTTCAATTCTTTAAAGGTAATGGCCAAAATCCGGTCAATCATCTCATGAATCTCTGAGCGTTCTTCCTGTTAAATGGATAAAGACTGTTTCCAGATTGGGCTCTGAAAGATGGAAATTCTTCAGTTTCTCCCCCTGCTTTTTAATGAGATCCAGAAGGTCTCTCGAAACCTGATTGGTTTGATCCGTTTCCATATTTAGGATGCTCTTTTGTTCATTTAAGATCTTCACGGAACCCATATGTTTCATCTGCTCAATGAAAGAGTCACTCACGCCCCACTGAAACTCCATGTGAATCATCCCCTTTCCGAGATCTTGAATGAGTTTGACGGGAGTGTCGAGGGCAATGATCTCCCCATAATCCATAATGGCGACACGATCGCACAAACGTTGGGCTTCCTCAATATAATGGGTTGTGTATAAGATGGTCACACCAAACTGGTGCAAGGTATGAAGATTTTCCAGAATGGCCATCCGGCTTTGAGGATCCACGCCCACCGTGGGTTCATCAAGAATCAGAAGGTCTGGTTCATGAAGAAGTCCTGCCGCAATATTGAGTCGCCGTTTCATCCCATTTGAAAAGGTCGCCACCGTTTGGTTAGCGCGATCCGTCAGGGAAACAAAGTTTAAGACAAAGGCGATACGCTCTTCCAGACGGTTTCCCTTTAAGCCATAAAGTTTTCCAAAGAAGGCAAGGTTTTCCCGGGCTGTGAGCGTCGGATAGAGGGCAAAGTTCTGCGGGACAAATCCCAAATAAGGCTTTGCCTCCATAGGGTGAGAAAAAAGATCGACCCCACAGATCACCACCTGGCCTCGTTTTGGACGAATCAACCCGGTTAAGAGTCCGATGGTCGTTGTCTTGCCGGCACCATTGGGCCCCAGAAGACCAAAAAATTCCCCTTTGGAAAGTTCGAAGGTCAATCCCTTCACGGCATCGACACTTCCAAAACTCTTCCAAAGATCTTTGACAAGTAGTACAGAGGATTCCATGATAAAGATGTTAAGATCGCAATCTATCCTGGGCCAAAAGGCGTCCAAATCGAAACCGATTATATCTCTGTGCTATGATAAAAGGAAGATTTTCAGCCAGGGCATAAAAGATCATGAAAAAACCCACCCAGAGTGGATTCCACAAAAAGAAAAAAGGGGCGAAGAGGATGAAGATCCAATGGGTCGCTTCTGCACGGCAGGTCTCGGCCAAAAAGGTTTCGAAGTAGGTCTTGCTCTTTCCATTCAACTTCTTTTTCTGAAAACCCATCCGTCCCAGAAACCTCGCTCCATCCGGAAGATGTCGCTTCCACTTTTTAATCTTAAAGAAGTTCTGATAAAGATCTCCCTCTTGTTCCCATCTCCTCCTTCGAAAAAGCCAATCATCTGGATGGAAACGGTTTATGGGGACCCTGATGATGACTGCTACGACACCGAGATGAATGATAAACCAGATGAGAAAATCGATGACGATTGTCCAAAAAGTGGGAAGATAGATGATCCGCATCTTGAAAAGAGCCCCTTATCCCGTCTTCACTTCTCTCCCTTTCCAACGAACTTTTCGGGCCAAGAAGATGTGAAAAATCGAAGTGATAAATACGACGACAAAAAAGAGCAGTGGGATTTGAAAAAGAAGGGCTGTGGCAAACCCAAAATTCCCGATGCGCTGGAGCATCCAGTAGATTTGAAAGATATAAAGCACATCTAACAGGAACCACCCTGCAAACTCTGTCATATTCCCCAGGATCATCGATTGGATGAGCTGGCGGCTTACTCCCACCCCACCAAAAACCCAAGCGACGATCATCAACAGGCATCCCAGCGACACCGCTTTAGCTCCTGTTCCAAAGCCCTTACTGAATCCTTCCACCAGCGTCCGAACTCCATCGGGATACATTCGAAACGAAATGGTTCCTTTCCCCCCGTAACAATGGACGTTTAGGTTGGCTCTTAAGAACTCCCTCCCCATCACAAGGCTTTCAAGGACCTCCCCTTTTGCAATCTCATGCCCTCCTACCAAAAAATAATCCTTTTTCGAGCAGACCAGACAGGGCCCAAAGGCACCTGTGGGTTTGAGTTTGGTTCCCAAAGGGGAAAAAACATTCATCCCTGCCATGGTGATGATATTGAAGAAGGCGGACAGTCGTTCATACCTTCTTTCCATTTTATGAAAGGGCTGTACTGAAAGAAGGCCTCCCTTTTCAAGGTAAGTCGATGTTAATAGATAAAGCCCCTCGGGTTCCAAAAAGGTGTCTGCATCTAAAAAGATCAGGAGGTCGCCTGTCGCTTTTTGGGCACCCTGCCAGCATGCCCAGGGTTTTCCGGTCCATCCTTCTGGCAGGTCCAGAGAGGGTAACACCATGCAACCCGCTTTACGAGCAACCTCTGCGGTGGCATCTTCAGATTGATCATCCACCACAATCACCTCATGAGGTCTGAACGTTTGCTGATGAATGGAAGAGAGCAAACGGATTAGCGTTCTCTCTTCATTTCGAGCGGGTATGATGATGGAAAGTTTCAAGAGGGCATCACTGAGACGTGTTGCCCTCCTAAGAAAGGGGATGTTCCATAAAAAAATAAAACCCAAAATCCAGAAAACGAAGAGGACATACAGTTTGGTTGGAATAGCGAATAACTCTTGGATGATGCTTCCCCCCCTAAATCTCTGATGAATGCACAGGATCGAAAAAGAGATGATGGAAAGTAAGGCTCTTTAGTCCCCCGTGATGCTCTTTAAAGCCTGACCAATGTCTGCATATTGGAAGGTAAAACCGTGATCCAATAACCGTTTTGGAATCACCCGCTGTCCCTCGAGGATCACTGATCCAAATTCTCCCAAAACCAGTTTGATCATAAACCCGGGCGCCGGCATGAAAGAAGGCCGGTGAAGGGCTTTCCCGAGCGCTTTGGCAAGTTCCCTGTTCCGCACAGGATGGGGTGAGCAAAGGTTCACGGGACCAGAAATCTCTGGATGTTTGATTAAAAAAACAAAGGCTTCTGTCAGGTCCCGGATATGCACCCAAGAAAACCATTGTTTTCCACTGCCAATCGGTCCCCCGATATATTTTTTGAAAAGGGGAATCATCTGTCCGAGGGCTCCCCCTTTCTCTCCCAGAACAATTCCGAAACGGGTAATGACGACTCGTGCTCCCTTTTCTTTCGCTTTTAACGCTTCTCCCTCCCATTCTACGGCAATGCGGGCCAAAAAATCATTTCCGGGGGGAGATTCTTCTGTCAGTTCCTCGTCTCCACAAAAACCGTAGTAGCCAACCGCAGACGTGCTGAAGAAGCTGAAGGATCTTTCAGGACGTGAGGGTATTCCTTCAACAATATTCTGGGTGGTCAGCACTCGACTGTCGCGGATCGCTTTTTTATGTTCTTCTGTCCATCTGCTGAAGATGGAAGCCCCAGCCAGGTTGATGACAGCATCATGGGTTTGAATTGCCTCTTGCCATGGACCTTTGCGAGTTGGATCGCCTTCTAAATAAGAAAGGTGGGGTGAGCTCGCCTTCCCGCCTTTTAAAGAACGGGTCAGGATGGTCACATCATGACCATCCTGAATCAACCGGCTGGTTAATTGGGTCCCGACAAACCCTGTGCCACCTGTAATCAAGATTTTTCATCTTTCCCCCCGAAAGATTCTATTTCTTGTCACCAATCAAAGGCAATACCTTATCCACTCGAAAATAGACGAGATATTTGACCCGATCTTTATAGACCGTGTAAGCCGGACAGCTCTCCTTACGGCGGAGTTGTTCAATAAGAGAAGGATCTTTCTCCTCTTTGATTTTTGTCAGATAGAGCCTCTTCCCAACATAACCTTTCTTCTCCTCCATAAAGAGATAGGCTGCATGAGGATTGGATTGAAGATTCTTGTGCATCAACCGATCTGCCATAATAAAGGCAACGGTCTTCTCATTCAAAAAATGGGGTCTTCCATAAACCGCCAAACCCACTTTCCCTTCTGCATCAGAGGTAGCCATGACGCCCCTTCCATTGGCCTTCTCGAAGTACTCACTCAATTTCATGATGTCTCTCCTTTCTTTGATGAATGGTGAATTGACTTAACGAAACGATCATAACCCAATTATCATAAAAAGAACACCCTTTCTCAGAGCCTATTGATGTTTCTCACATATTGATCTGCATCGAACTTTCTTTTTAACCCCTTCTCATTCATATATCTCACATTCCCAAAAATGGGCCGCTCTCCCCAGGGTCGGTCATGTTTGCCAAAACACCAGGCCACCCCAGCAAATCCATTGGGATCCCTTCCATCCAGTTCATATTTGTTGTTCAGGTGAAGGGCGATGCGATAAGCTTCCTCAGGGGTTTTGCTCCACTCCAATATCTTTTTTCCCCAGTACATCCGCATATACCCGTGCATCTTCCCTGTTACCACCATCTCTTTCTGAGCGGCATTCCAGTAAGGGTCATGCGTCTCTGCCTTTTCCAGCTGTGGGAGGGTATAGACATAGGGTCGTTTGTCTCGCCGATGAGAGTTTAAGGACCTCTTCGCCCATTCAGGCAGGGCTTCGTAAGAATCATATCGCTCATTGTAAAAAACGAAATTCATGCTCAACTCTCTTCGCACAATCAGTTCCTCAAGAAAGGCTTCGCTTCCGGGACTCCCCGTTCGCTTCACCTTTAAAGCAATTTCAACAGGAGAAATCTGCCCGAAGTGTAAATAAGGACTCATCTGAGAAAGATAGTCGAGGGTAGGATCATTTCTCAACTCTGGATAATGATCCAGTTTTTCTTCCAAAAAAACTTCGAGATGCCTGTAGGCTTCCCGGGCTCCTCCCTGAAAGGTGTGGACGGGTTTAACGCTTCGGTCAATCCGTAAAGTAGAGAGGGATCGCTCAATCGGCTCGAGGGAGAAAGAATCCACCTCCAGATCAATGGGTTTGACCACAGGGTCGATGGGTGTCAGGGGATGCAAAAATTGATCTAATTTCCTCAGAATCTTTGGGCGCAGGGTGGCTGCGGCGTATTCCTCTTTGCTGGAAACTCCTTCAACAGGCACCACCACATCACTCTCCACCTGAATCAACGGGCAATCGATTCGGTTCGCCACAACCCTTCTCCACTCTTTCTGAATGTTGAGATAGCCCCTATCCACCACAACAAGTGAGGCTTTCTTCGCCAACCGAATCACCCCCTGTTCAGGGGAACGATGTAGGATCACCATTTGAATATTTCTCTGTTCAAGAGATCGTTTGACCTCACTCAGCCCTTTCAACATAAAAGCATAATGCCTTTCATTGGCTTCGGGGAAATGATCGGTGATTCCAAAAAAGACGATCAGGGGTTTTCGGAATTCATTCGCTTTTAAGAGGGCATACTCCAGGGCGTGATTATAGTCTGTCCGTTGAGAGGCTTGCATCCAGTAAAGGACATACTCTCCTCTCTTCGTCTCTTTTTGATTCAGGATCTTGATTCTTTCCTTTTCGATCATGTTATCGGTTCAACATCCACAGCGAGAAATTTAAAAGGATGGCAAAAGTCACCCATAATTGATAGGGAATGAGGAGAACTCCGGCCCATTTCGAAATTTTAAAAAATATTTGGATGGTCAGCAAGATGGCAATCCAGAGGAGAAGCATGTCCACTAGCCCTAAAAAAGGGGATTGAAGTCCAAAAAAGGCGGCTGACCAGAGAAGGTTGAGGATCAACTGAACAGAGAAGAAAAGAATGGCTCTATTCCTTTTGGGATGATCCACTCTCTGCCAGACCAGAAAGAGGGAGATTCCCATCATGAGGTAGAGTGTGATCCAAACTGGACCGAAGATCCAATTCGGAGGGGTGAAGAATGGTTTCTTGAGAGTTGGATACCAGGTCGGAATCGATGGCGTGGTAAAAAAAGACCCTAATAAACCCGCTAATTGGCATAAGAGAAGACTCGCCGCCAGTTTCAGTATACTGTTCCTCTTCATTTCCGAGCCCTTATTCCGGCAGCAACCGCCTCCAGCAAACGGGCTCTTTTCCAGTGAATGGCCCATCCCCGGAGGGTACCCTCAAACCATGGGAATGTTACGGTGTTTCGGTTAGGGTGATGGCGACAAAGCCCGTTTCGTTTAGAATCTGAGGGTTACGTCAAATGCTTTAGCCCTGACACGTTACCTAATAACGATACGGCCATCCTCACCGTGACCTTTAAACGTAACCTATTTTCTACCTAATCCAGTGGCATGGGATTACAGAGGTTTTTCTCCGAATCAGCCACCCGGCCGCAGTTAAAACAGATATATTTGGGGTTTTTTGTAATTTCCTTGATGACATCAAACTTTCCATTGCTTGCTAAAACGCAGATATGGCCTGTATGATCCCCTTTGCACGTATTCTCCGTCATGTGAACCTCCTCTGTATTGAATCTTTCCTTAATCCTATCTTGTCAATGAATCCACTTTCAAGTCTTTCTCGCTAAGTGTATCACATCTAAAAACTGTTTTAGGATGCGGGCGGTGGCACCCCAGATAACATGCCCCTCATATTGGTAGGCGAAGACGCTTTCGCTGCGTCCCATCCTGATGATCTCGTGTTCGGTAAAATTCTCCTGAGCAAGCAAAAAGGAGAGGGGTACCTCAATCAATTCCGCAATTTCGATCTGGCTCGTTTGGAATGGGTAAGGATACGGAAAAAGACCCACCACAGGAGTCACGATAAACTGTGTCACCGTGACAATATCGTCCAATAATCCGAGGATCTGGACGTCCTTTTCCTTTAACCCGATCTCTTCATCGGCTTCCCGAAGGGCGGTCTTTTCTGGATTCAGATCGTCTTCGTCTACCATTCCCCCTGGAAAAGAAATTTCACCTTTATGATGTTTCACGAGATCGGTTCGTTTGGTGAAAAGAAGGTGGCAGGATCCGTTTTTATTAAAGAAAGGTACAAGCACGGCCGCCCTTGCATAAGAGGGATGAACGATAACCCTCCTTTCCCTGCTGGTAAGGAGGCTTCTGATCTCCTCAACAAAATCTTGCTGACAGAATGGCATGTCCCCCCTGACTCCTTTGTCTCTCTCCTCTCCGATTGAGATGGCAACCTAAGCTTCTTGGGGAGAAGCAGTTGAGATGAATGAAGAGATCTCCCTTAAAAAATCATCAAGAGTCATAATCCTTAACAGAGGATAAAGGGCAAAGTCGCGATAGAGATTAAGGCATGCCTCATGCGAAGCTTTCTCCCGACTGGCACAACCATCCTCTAAGATGATTACCGAAAAATCATGGCACAGTCCGTCCATAGCCGTCATCAACACGCAGACTTCTGTTGTGATGCCTGTGACCACAATGGTATCCACCCCAAGGGTGCGAAGGGTTTGGTCGAGGTCGGTTTTAAAGAAGGCACTGAATCGCCTCTTTGGCAAGAATAGATCGGAGGGTTCTGGCTTCAATTCTTCCGTCACCTCAGACCCTTTCGTCCCCCGCAGGGAATGGGCTTTCATCTTTCCCCTGAAGATAAAGTCTCCTTTTAGGAAACTGTCACAAGCAAAAATGATGGGGAAATGCCGTCTTCGACTCTCCTCCAACAGCCGCTGCAAAACGGGCAAAAGCCCTCGGGCTGCCTGTGTGATGGGATGCTGGGACCCTTCTTTCAAATTGTCTTTGACCATATCAACAACGAGGATGGCCGGCTTCATGGACGTTCCAGATAGATTCTTGATCCGATTTGGAATCTCTGAGGTCAATCGATTCTAAAAACCTTCCGTGCATTCTCGGAGGTAACTTCAGCCACTTTTTCAAAAGGAACCTTTTTAATCTCCGCTATCTTCTGAGCGGTATATCGAACATAACTGGGCTCATTTCTCTTTCCTCGAAAGGGTACAGGAGTTAAAAAAGGAGCATCCGTCTCAACCAGAAGAGAGGTAAGGGGAAGTCCTTTGATCATGTCCTGATAAGGGCCTCCTTGACGATAGGTAATGCTTCCAGGAATGGAGATGAAAAAACCCATATCGATACAGACTTTCGCCATCTCCTCATCTCCTGAAAAACAGTGAATGATTCCTCCATACTCCCCTGCTTTCTCTGATTTCAACATTTCCATTGTCTCCCGATGGGCGTCCCGGTCATGGACCACAATGGGAAGCTTGAGTTCTTTGGCCAGCCCGATCTGTTCACGGAATCGTTTGAGCTGGAGATCTCGGGGAGAGTAATTTCTAAAAAAGTCGAGACCGATCTCTCCATAAGCTCTGACTTTCTCATTCTGACAGAGCCTTTTCAGGACCGGATACGTTTCTTCATCAATCTCCTTGACGTTATGGGGGTGGACCCCCAAAATCGCATAGACCCATGAATAGGTCTGGGCAATCTCCAATGCTCTCTTCCAATCTTTTTTTTCTGTCCCAACGGTGAAGATCATTTCGACGCCCGAGTCCTTCGCCCTCTGAAGGACTTCTGTCAAATCCTTTCTGAATTCAGGCAGTTCAAGGTGGGCATGAGAATCGATGAGCATCATGAATGAACCAATCACAAATGACAAATTTCAAATGCCAAAGGAATGTCAAATTTTATTTAAATTTGTCTTTAAACTTTGACATCGATTTGAAATTTGAACTTTGATATTTGAAATTACTTTTTAGAGCCGGTGGCTTTGACCCGATTGAAATAGTCCGTCAATTCCTTTGCCAACTCTTTCGACTTGATGAGGACAGAAACCTCATTGTTGCTGGTCAGGGAGGAAAAGACCCAATTGGTGCTCCCGATCAGGACACGTTCTCCATCCACGACGATAGATTTTGCATGCATCGTTTTAAAAAGGGGATCATAGGTGACCTCCACCCCACCTTCAGATAACATCTTTCCGGTCTGCCGGTTTCGATCGGAGGTCCGGTCTTTTTCTTCCCTCACCTCCAGAATGACCTCAACCTGAACACCGCGCTTCTTCGCTTCCATCAACTCTTTGATTAAAAGATTGGATGGGGTGTTGGGATATTTCTCATAATATCCCATCTCAAACATCATCACCCGGATGGAAGACTTTGCCTCCTGGATCAACTTCTTTGCCACCTCAAAATACTGGGCATCGGTTACGAGTTGAACATCTTCGGCGGGCAAGGCTTGGGGCCATGACGCCGGGAAAAGGGAAACAATGATGCAGAAAAAATAGATGACATTTAAACAGGCCTTTTTTTTGGGCGTTTTCATGGGATCGTCATTAAAACTACTTTTTATATGGTAAGGGGATAAGTTTCAACCGGCCCTTCACCTGTTCAAATTCAGGGTCTTTATGAACCAGGGCTGAACCAGTTTCAATTGCAGTAGCAATAATCCAACTATCAGCCATAGACAATCTCGTCGTAGCTTTGACCTCGGCGGCATAATTTAGAATAGAGTCTGTCACATCGACTCTTGAGAGTGGCAAATTTCTTACCATTCTTTCAAATTCCTCAGCAGTATCCTTCCCAACCCTTCGCCACAATAAATATTTTCCCTCCATCAATGTTATAAAGGAAATATAAATCTTTGATTGAAATCCAACGGTCTTTAATATTCTCTCTACCTGATCAGCTCCTCTCTCATCATTCCATAAGGCTAACATGGCAGAGGTATCCAACACGAAAGACTTACTTTCTCTGATTCTGGTCATCCTCCCTCCTCCTCTCCTGCCTCCTATCTCTCAGCAGGTCCTGAGTCGTATAAACTCCTTTTCCTCTTCCGCGAAAAGCCGTTATGGGATCTTTGGGAATGGGAATGACGCGGATTGTATTTCCCTCGACCATCCATTCGAGCTTGGTCTCAGATTCGATATGCAATTTTTTTCGGATTTCGGAAGGGATCGATACTTGTCCTCTTGTGGTCACCTTTGTTTTCATGATTATTCCTCCAATGGCAAGATTTTAGAAAAATATATCATACCTTCTAAATAATTACAAGAAATATTTTGATTGAGCTTATTATTGGGGTAAGGTATGACTGGCACGCCGGAGACGATCCATAATGGCTCTTCCCAAACCGATTTCGGGAACCGACTCTGCCAGAATCAAATCCAGGCCTAAGGCATCCAGACGACGAATCGCTGAAAAAAGGTTTGACGCCGCCTCTCGCAAATCTCCCTTCTGAGAGAGTATTTCTACATGGACGAAAGGGAACCGATCGGTCGGTTTCTGAAAGGCAAGAAGCCCGATTTTTTTGCCTCGAAAGATCTCTGCCTTCTCTTTTTCCAGCCACTTTATCAAAATCGGTGTACGGGGGGCATAATGTTTTGGAAGCATTCCCGGGGCCGAAATCTTTTCTAAATTGACATGGACCTCCACAGTCCCGATCACCGATTCAATCTCTTCAAGGGGAACACCGCCCGGCCTCAAAAGAACAGGTCTTTCCCCTGCAAATGAAACAATGGTGGACTCCAGACCGACCTCACACGGTCCACCCTCCAGGATGAAATCGACTTGATCGCCCAATTGATCTCGAACATGTTCCGCCGTCGTTGGACTCACATACCCAAAAGGATTGGCACTGGGGGCCGCAATGGGACAACCCGACACCTGAATCAACTCCAGAGCCACAGGATGGTTGGGCATCCGAACCGCAACCGTGGGAAGACCAGCCGTGACCATCTCCAAAACTTCCTCTCGTTTATTGAGAACCACAGTGAGCGGTCCAGGCCAAAATCGTTCCATCAACTTGATGGCTTGGGCTGGAATCTCTCGGACGAATTTCTCGACATCCCTTTTCCTTGCCACATGGACGATTAATGGATCAAAAGTGGGCCTCTGCTTCACTTCAAAGATCCGTGCCACAGCCATCGAATTAAAAGCATCCGCCCCCAATCCATAAACGGTCTCTGTTGGAAAGGCAACAATGCCTCCTTTTCGGATGATTTCTGCGGCCTGACGAATGGCTTCCTCTTTCATCATATCGATTTTTTGAGGGCTTTCGATTTTTCTTCCAGATCCCTCCTCATCTTTTCTCTAAACCCTTCAAGTTTTTTGGCAATCTCCGGATATTTAATCGAAAGGATTTCACAAGCCAGGTAGGCTGCATTCTTGGCTCCATCGATTCCGACCGTTGCCACAGGAATGCCCGGAGGCATCTGAACCGTGGAGTAGAGTGCATCCACTCCTTCCAAGGCCCCGGATTTGAGTGGAACACCGATGACGGGAAGAGTGGTATGGGCTGCCAGCACTCCAGCCAGGTGTGCGGCCATCCCTGCCCCGGCGATCAATACTTCGAGGCCCCGTTCTCTTGCTGTCCTGGCATATTGTGCTGTTTTCTCGGGCAGGCGATGGGCGGAGCTGATATCCATCTCAAAGGGGACTCCCATCTCCCGGAATACTTCTGACGCTTTCTCCATGATCGGGAGGTCACTATCACTTCCCATTAATATTCCAACCAAAGGCTTTTCCATACGTGCATCCCCCTTTATCCTCAAGGTTGAAACCTTAAGTCACATCACTTTGCCCCTTAGGGCTAATGATTTATAATATAAAAAATTCCCCCGCTTTTCACAAGAGAATAAAAAGCCCTTCAAGATCGCTCTTTATGGTTTTGATGGATCACTTCGTGATCCTTTGAAATTTCATCTATATCCCTCATTGGGTGCTATTTTTTTCTTGCCAAAGGAAGGGGATTTATGGTAAGAAGTCAGCCAATATAAAGGATGGATACCTTCCATTATCCTAAAAGAAAGGAGGCACTATGGATTATTTACCCATCCCTTATGAACGGTTTAGGAAAGAATTTCCGGAGATCGAGAAAGCTTATGAAAAACTGGCAAGCCTCTGTCACACCACCGGTCCTCTCGATGAGAGAACCCGACGCCTGATCAAATTAGGGATTGCCATTGGGTCAGGTTCACAGGGGGCAATTAAATCCCATACTCGAAGGGCCATTGCCATGGGAATCACACAGGAAGAAATCCAGCATGTTGCCCTGTTGAGCCTGACAACCATAGGATTCCCGAATATGATTGCAGCATTTACTTACATCAACGAAGCCTTTGAAGAGGGCCCGACGAAACATTTTAGCGGCGACTGATCCTGTCATTTTCACCCACCTCCCCCGGCGAAGCATTGATATTTTCAAATAACCTCTTTGGAAATGTCCTCTGTTTTTTCAAAAAAAAAGCCCTCTCGAGACCTCAAGAGAGGGCTTTCATTCAAAACACAACAGGACGATTAAACCGGAACCCTTCTTCCTGAAACCACCTTCTTTCTCAGCATCACTTTTGTCACTTCAATAATGGCGAAGACGAAAAGGCCAAAGATGAGGATGATAACGATGTCCGAGAAAGAGGGTTTGATAATGCCAAACGCTTCACGGACAGACGGAATCTGGATTAATACGGCAATCAAAACGATCTCCCATGCGAGGGCGATGAGAAGCCACTTATGTGGAGGGGCCTTAAAAATACTGTAGATGAGAGAACGGCAGTTCAGGGCAACAACCAGTTCAATAATGATGAAGAGGAAGAATACCTCTGTCCGGGCCTGAGTGATATCACTCAACTTGTGGAAGAAAAGAATATAGAAGAAGGGACATTCAATTAAAACCGCACGCAGAATAAAGGATTTCACATCCCATCCGAAGACGCTCTCTTTGGGGTCTCTTGGAGGCCTTTTCATGATATCCGGATCAGGGGGAGAAACGCCAAGGGCCAATGCGGGCAATCCGTCTGTGGCCAGATTCATGTAAAGAATGGCCGCTGGTAGAAGGGGCAAGAATTCTGGGCCCATTATGAGGACGACCCCTCCAATCACCACCACCTCGGTGATGTTACACTGAAGAAGGTAAGCCAGATATTTTTTTATATTGTCATAAATCCAGCGGCCACGCTCGATGGCCGTCACGATCGTTGCAAAATTGTCATCCGTCAGGACCATGTCGGAGGCCTCTTTGGTTACTTCTGTGCCGGTGATCCCCATCGCCACTCCGATGTCAGCGTGCTTCAGGGCCGGGGCATCATTGACTCCATCTCCGGTCATGGCAACCACCTCGCCTCGCTTCTTCCATGCCTTAACAATTTTGAGTTTATCCATTGGTGAAACTCTGGCATAGACCGTAACCTGATGGACAATCTTCTCAAACTCCTCATCCGAAATGCCTTCCAGTTCCTCTCCGGTTAAGACCCGATCGCCCTCCTGATAAAAACCGATCTCTTTGGCAATGGCCACGGCGGTCAGCTTATGGTCTCCTGTGATCATCACAGGTTTGATGCCCACCTGTTTACAAACTTTTGTGGCTTCGATGGCCTCCTCTCTCGGTGGATCCATCATTCCCGAAAGGCCTAAGAAAACCATATCATGTTCAAGGTGCTCTTCTGTACAAAGAATCGTTTCAGGGCAGTTCCGATAGGCAAAACCCAAAATCCTCAATGCCTCTTGAGCCATCTCTTCATTCTTTTTCAAAATAAGTTCTTTATCTATCTCTTTAAGTTCCCTGATCTCACCATCTTTTAAGATATGAGAACATCTTTCCAAGACGACCTCAGGGGCTCCTTTCATAAAGGCAACTCTACTGCCATCAGCCATTTGATGGACGGTCGTCATCCTTTTCCTTTCGGAACTAAACGGAATCTCTTCGATCCTCGGGTTTTTAAGCCTCATCTCCGTTTCATGGAATCCTCCCTTGACTGCGGCGACGACAAGGGCTCCTTCTGTCGGGTCGCCTTTGATCACCCACTTACCCTCTTTCTCCTCTAAGATGGCATCACTGCAGAGAAGGCCTGCCTGAAGAAGGAGCTGAAGAGATCGATCCTTTTTAATATCCCTCTCAGACCCTCTAAACTCTCCCCTCGGCTCGTAACCTGCACCTGTTACCTCTATCGCCTTGCCACCGGTAAAAAGTTTCCTGACAGTCATCTCGCCCTTGGTGAGGGTGCCTGTCTTATCCGAACAGATGACGGTGGTGCACCCAAGGGTTTCAACCGCTGGCATCTTCCGAACCAGGGCATTTTTATTCGCCATCTGTCGCATCCCGATGGCAAGGGCACCCGTGACAATAGCCGCCAATGCTTCAGGGACAGCAGCCACGGCAAGGGCGATGGCAAACATGACAATCGTCATGATAAATGGCAAATCAATCTTTCCGCTCAAAATTTCTCTCACAATACTGATGCCGGCAACCAAAAAGCAGATGCTGATTGCAATGATCCCGAGCCATTTCCCGACCTCTTCCGTCCTCCTCTCCAGGGGTGTCTTCTCAGCCTTTACTGAGGTAACCTCCTGGGCAATCTTTCCAAACTCTGTATTCATACCAGTCGAGATAACCACAGCTTTTCCCCTGCCGAAGGTTACGCTTGTGCCTGTGAAAACGATATTTTTTCGATCGCTGACTCGCACCCCTTCAGTCAATGGTTTGATGTCTTTGCTGACCGGGACCGATTCTCCTGTCAGCGGCGCTTCATCGCAACGCAGGGAGTGGCTTTCCACCAATCGTGCATCCGCTGGAATTCGATCGCCTGATTCCAGAAGCAGGATGTCTCCGGGCACCAGCTCGTTAGAAGGGATCTCTTCCTCTTTGCCTCCCCTGAGCACGGTGATCGTCGGGGTGAGCATCTTCTTCAATGCCTCCAGGGCTCGCTCTGCCCGATACTCCTGAATAAATCCCAGGACTGCACAGAAGAGGACGATCACGGCAATGATGGTCGCATCCACGACTTCGCCCACAAGGGCTGAAAGAACGATGGCAATCAGGAGGATGATGAGGAGGATGTTTTTGAACTGGTTGAAGAAGAGGGTAAGAGGTGAAACGCCTTCCTCTTTCTTCAATTCATTATAGCCATACGTTTCAAGTCGCCTCTTTGCCTCCTCTTCTGCGAGCCCATGATGGAGATCTGTATCCAGTTCTTTTAATACTTGGGAGACTTCCAAGGAATGCCATGCTCTCTCTGCCATAAGATAGCCGCTCCTTTCAGGTAAAAAATAACTTTGCTACTTCCTCCCTCACCCTCCCCCTCGTGGACGGAGTTGGAATGTCTTTGCGAGGGAGTGAAAGGACCGAAGCAATCTTCTTTTAGATTGCCACGCTTCGCTCGCAACGACTTCGCCGAATTGCCACGTTTTCTACAATCGCTCGCAAAGAAAAAAAGGGATGAAGACATCGTCTCTCCTGGAGGAGAATTTTTGTGGATCGAAGGTGCCCTCTGGGAATGGGCCATCCCTTAAGCAATGGATGAGATTGGGATAATGATATATAACGAAGTGGATAAAAAAGCAAGAATTTTTAATGAAGGGCGGTGATGAATGGGATGGAGCGTCATAGGGGAACGCCCTATCCCATTCTCTATTTTTTCAAATGAAATCGAGTTAAATCACTCCCATGCCCTTCAGGACGGAGAGCATGACTGCAGCAGCCATGACCGATCCGACCTGGCCACCGGTGTTGGCTCCCATGGCATGCATGAGAAGGAAGTTCTTAGGATTATATTTTTGACCCTCCCGCTGCGCCACGCGAGCAGCCATAGGATAGGCTGAGATGCCTGCAGCACCAATGAGGGGATTCACTTTTCCTCCGGTGATCACCTTGAGAAATTTCCCGAACAAAACCCCACAAACCGTATCCAGACAGATAGCCACAAAGCCCAAACACAGAACCATCAGGGTCTGAGGGGTTAAGAAATTTCGACCATCCATCGTAGCTCCGATGGAAATACCTAAGAGGAGGGTCACGATGTTAGCGATCTCGTTCTCCGACGCTTTGGTCAACCGGCTGACGACCCCGCTTTCCCTCATTAAATTGCCAAGCATGATCGTTCCGAGAAGGGGCAAACCTTTTGGGGCGATCAGTCCACCCATAACGGTCACCACCAGAGGGAATAAAATTTTGGTGGTTTTTGAGACCGTTTTTTTAACCACCCCCATATTAATCTTCCGTTCCTGTTCCGTGGTGAGGAATTTCATAATAGGAGGTTGAATGATAGGGACGAGCGACATATAAGAATAAGCGGCTACCGAAACAGCGCTGAGCAGATGGGGAGCATATTTTGAAGAGACATAGATGGCGGTGGGACCATCGCAGGCGCCAATGACACCAACGGCCACAGCGTCCAATTTCGAAAAGCCAAGAGCCAAGGCTAAGGCTAACGTTAAAAAGATTCCGCATTGGCCAGCGGCGCCGAGGAGAAAGATTCTGGGATTCTCCAAAAGGGGACCAAAGTCGGTCATGGCGCCAATGCCGATGAAGATAAATAATGGAAAGAGTTCTGTTGCAATGCCTGCATCATAGATGGTTCTAAGGAATCCTTCTTCGCCCATTAATTCAGCCAGGGGAATATTCACCAAAATGCATCCAAAACCGATGGGAAGGAGGAGTAACGGTTCGATATCTTTCTTGATGGCAAGATAGAGGAGAAGGCATCCCAGTCCAATCATAATGGGATTTGACCAATGAAGATGAGCAAATCCAGCAATCAGTCCATATAGTCCATCGATAATGGCATCCAACATACTCCCCCTCCTTGTCTTCTGTGGTGTCGTGTCACTTCCCCTCTTCCTCTTTTTTATAAGGAAAGACTTTTTTAAGCAATTCCATTAAAAAACTCAGAACCCACATGGTAAGTAAGGTTCCTCCCATCCCAACGACCAGCATCGTCACGCCAAAAGTCCAGTTATCCATGGTAAGCTCCTTTTTGACCGAACATCATTTCAACATGGCAAGAAACATCCCGGCAGCAGTAGCTGTCCCGATCACACCGGCGATATTAGGCCCCATAGCATGCATCAGCAGGAAATTTTTAGGATCCTCTTGCTGCCCCAATTTCTGGGATACCCTTGCAGCCATTGGAACGGCTGAAACGCCTGCGGAGCCAATTAAGGGATTGATCTTCTCCTTAAGAAAGAGATTCATCAATTTAGCAAGAAGGATGCCTCCGACTGTACTGAAGGAGAAGGCTACCAACCCTAAAAAGAAGATAAAAATGGGAGCAGGTTTCAAGAACTGATCAGCCACCATCGTGGAACCAACGGCCAATCCAAGGAAGATCGTCACGATGTTGAGCAGCTCATTTTGGGAAGTTTTGAGCAACCGTTCCACCACTCGACACTCACGAAAGAGATTTCCCACAAAGAACATCACCATCAGGGGAGCAGATTCAGGAACGATCAGAACGATCGTCAAGGTCCCTATTAAAGGAAAGAGAATTCTTTCCGGTTTTGAAACAGGTCTCAACTGTTTCATCTTAATCTTTCTTTCCTCCTTGGTGGTGAGCAACTTCATGATGGGAGGTTGGATCAAGGGCACCATCGCCATATAGGAATAGGCCGCAATGGCATTGGCTCCTAATAAATGGGGAGCCAGTTTGGTGGTAAGATAGATACAGGTGGGTCCATCTGCCCCACCGATAATTCCGATAGAGGCGGCTTCCTTTATATTAAACCCTAAAAGGATGGCTCCGAAGAAAGTGACATAGACACCCAATTGCGCGGCGGCTCCTAAAAGTAATGTCTTGGGATTGGCGATCATGGGACCAAAATCGGTGAGCGCTCCGATCCCTAAAAAGATGAGAGGAGGAATTACCTCCCACTCCAGGCCATAGTGATAAAAGATGTAGATCAAATTTCCCTTTTCCACCAACGGGGCTAAGGGTAAATTCACGGCAAAGATGCTAAACCCGATTGGAACCAGGAGCAAAGGTTCAAATTCTTTCGCGATGGCCAAATAAATAAAAAAAGCACCGATCAACCACATGACCACATGGCCGATGGTGAGGTGGAAAAAACCGGTTTTGAATAGGATGGTGCTGATGGAAAAGTCGAGCATATGTCCCTCTCAAGCTATTTTGGGGAAGTAAACCGCCGAATCAGAAAACTGGTTATTTTTATGGTCCACATTAATACGACCAAGCCAGCAAAGACCCCTCCGAAACCAAATAGAAATACCCGAAAACCATCGATCAGTCGCTCTACCATCGAAGCGATACCTCAACTTTATTCAGATTTTAGCAAATAAAATACGTTTATCATGTATCACCTAAAATCAAAAAAATCAACCCAAAAGTGATTTTTTTAACAAGATTTTTCCATCTATCATTTTACTATTCAGTTTTAAGAGGTTAGGTCCGTTTGTTTCTTCTCATTTGGAACTCTTTGGCTTGATGCATGAAGGCTTCGAGGCGGGTCAAGGTATTGGTCTGTTCCTGTCCATCATAGGCCATATTCAGGATGGGAATATTATGATTCTCATCATGGTAACGTTTCAATAGAGCGCTCACAATTGTTCCTGGCATACAGGTAAAAGGCATGATGTTGACGATGCCACTCGCGCCCCGTTTTGTAAAATCGATCGATTTACCGATGGAGAGGATGGCTTCTCCCTCAAAAGAGGAATCGAGATAGGGTTTCGCCTTTTTGAAGATCGACCGGGTGTGGGGTTCTCCAAAGTTTCGTAGATGGCCTTTAAATATCTTTTCAAGGTGATGTTCGTCTCTCTTCTGGTAGTAATCGGTTAGAAACACCTTTAAAAGATTCGAGAAAGATTTCTTCCTCAAACTTCTTCTCTTTGAGATGGTGTTGACATAAAGAATCCATTCCGTCATGGGTGCAATCCAGGCCTCACCCCCGAACTGTTCGATTTTTCGGATCACATCTTCATTGCTGAACCGATTGAGCCTTACATAAATCTCGCCCACAATCCCAATGAGCGGTTTTGTTCCAGGTTCCTCCAGATCCACTTTTTCAAACTCTTCAAGGCTTTGACTCAGGGCTTCATTTGGAGAATCACCCTTCCGGATGGCTTCACACACCCTTTTTAAGGAGGCTTCATAAATACGATCAGAAATCCCTTTCTCCTTCTCGTAGGGTCGGGTCTCCAGAAGCTTCTTGATCAGTAGATCCACCGCCACAATCCCCTGCCAACCCAATCGGGAGAACTGGGACCCCATAATACCCAGATCATTGTAAAGCGTTTCATCCTGGTTGGGAGCATAAATGGGGACATGTTGAAATCCCAGGTCATCGAGGACGAGCCGATGGAAACGATGATACTGCCCGAAACGGCAAGGTCCGTTGCCAGAAGGCATGAAGAAGGCTGCCCGCTCATGATCGAAGTGCGGATCCTTGACCAGTTTCACCATATCGCCGGTGGTGAGGATGCAGGGATAACATTCTTTTCCTGAGGTTAACTTTCTTCCCCAGTACAGTGTTTCGTCGTCCGATTCTGGAATGACTTCGGCTTCAACGCCGCAGGCTTCGAAAGCGGCCTTCACCGCGAAGGCCCCATCATACATATAAGGAATATAGATCTTTTTTGTCCGATCTGTCTTCGGCAGTCTCTTCTTAGGAGTCACTCCATTCGTGGCTTTGGTATGCTTGAGGCTATCGAGAAAAGCCTCACAACGGGTGATGGCACCTGCATCAGCGCTATGCTCGTCAATCTCCAATTGGAGATGAGGCTTTCCTTTTGAGAGGTCTCTATAAAAGTGACTGATGAAGGAATCTGGGCCACATCCAAAATTGGTAATATAGATGGCAAAGAGTCTCGGATCTTCATTGATGATCTTTCCCGCGGCGAGGATCTTCTGCCCGTATCGCCAATACATCTCCCGAATCTCATCGGTGGGTGGGACGGTATCCAGAGGAAGAAAGTCCATCGGAAGAGCGAGGACCCCCAGATCTCTCAATTTTTTGGGTAACTCCAGATTGACCCCCGAGTCGCAGGAATTGTAAGGCCTTCCGACAATCACGATCGCTTTCTCATCAGGCTTGATCTGATCGAGGATCTCCTTTCCCCTGTTCAGGAGCGACTGATAAAAGAGGGCCTGAAATCTCTCTGCCTTCTCCAGTGCTTTCCTGACCTGTTTGGGATGACGATGGAGTGTCTTGCCGAAATCGATCAATTCCTTCTCCAGATGATCTTTGCCATACCGGAAATGAAGGATGGGTTGATAGACTTCCACCTGATCTTTCCTGAAATCGATAGAGGAGTGAACCGCATAGGGGAAAGCCTGGGCGTAGGGGCAGGCCACGCTGATCGGAATTTCCGGATGGGGCGATTTGAGGTTGACAATGCTTGGCAGGAAAATTCTTTTCACCCCTTTTTCCAGAAGGTTGAGCACATGGCCATGGCTCACTTTGATGGGAAAACAGGTCTCGGCAACGACATTCTCCACCCCTTTGCGGATCAACTCCTTATGGGTGGGATCTGAGAGAATGACGCGATAGCCCAATTCAGCGAAGAATGCCTTCCAGAAGGGCATCATCTCGTGAAGATAGAGAATTCTCGGAATCCCGATCTCTGGCGCGTCAGCGGGAAGATCTTTCTCCTTTTCGTAAGAGGCAAAGAGCATCTTCTCTCTTTCCTCAAAGAGATCGGGAAGGTCAGATCCCTTGGTTCGCCTGATGACATCATATTTTTCACAACGGCTTCCATAAAAGAGAGGTTTCTCGCCCTCGACACTTACCTTCCGGATGAGGCATAGATTGGAGCAACCTTTGCATTCGAAAGAGGTCTGCTCATATCGGCGTTGGCTGAGGTCGAAACCTTTAAATCCCGAACGTTCCCAGGTCCGCTCTTCCATAGCCAGGATGGCCACCCCAATGGCTCCGGTGACGTCATGATTTTCTGGAACGATGATCTCTTTTTTCAGAAGGGTTTCAAAGGCGGCCACCACCCCTTTATTAAACGCCGTCCCTCCCTGAAAGAAGATCCGGTTTCCTATGCGACGGTCTCCCACGACCCGATTTAAATAGTTCTGGGCAATTGAATAGCTGAGCCCCGCAACGAGATTATCTTTTGCTGCTCCCCTCTGTTGATGGTGGACGAGATCCGATTCGATGAAGACCGTGCATCGTTCCCCCATCCTTACAGGTTCTTCCGCAGAGAGGGCAAGTTTTCCAAATTCACCTTTGATTGAGATGTCCAGCTTCTCGGCCTGTTCCTCCAGAAAAGAACCTGTTCCGGCTGCACACACCTTGTTCATTTCGAAATCGACGACCACACCCTTTTCAATACTGATATATTTCGAGTCCTGGCCGCCGATCTCAAAGATCGTATCCACCGTAGGATCGATGTGAACGGCTGCCGTCGCCTGAGCGGTGATTTCATTCCGGACCAGATCCGCTCCGACAAAATCAGCTGTAAGATAACGGCCTGAACCTGTGGTTCCCACACCTTTAATTTCAACCCCCTCGCCAATCTCTTCACCGATCTCCTTCAGGCCCTGACGAACTGCCTCAATCGGCCTTCCAGCCGTCATCAAATAACGCTTTGCAAGGACTCTCTTTTGTGAATCGATCACGACCAGATTGGTGCTGATGGAGCCTACATCCAGACCCAGGTAGGCTTCGATCTTTTCCGTCTTGTCATTCTCACTTGAAGTGGGCAAACCCCTTCGCTGTTCCTCTCCCCTGATCGTGAGGGCACAAGGGGAGGTATGATTCGATGACAGGCAGAGAGGTTCCAGGGGTCTTTCCTTCTCCTGGTGGTGGAGTAAATATTCCCTCAAAGGCTTCAGATCTAATGTTTCTGCCCTACGAGTGGATTCACGTCCCCGAGTGACCAGAATGGAACCAATGGCTCCCATCGAGGCGTAATGCTTTGGAATGATGAGCTCTCCATCAGAGAGTTCGAGAACCTCCTGGAAGGCCCTTCTCATTCCCACATTGGCAGCCACCCCTCCCTGGAAAGAAACGGGTTTAATAAAGGTCTTTCCCTTTCCGATATTACTCTTGAAATTCCTCGCCAAAGCAAAGCAGAGGCCGGCCACGATATCATAATCTGGCGTGGCGATTTGCTGGAGATGGATCATATCCGATTTGGCAAAAACACTGCACCGTCCTGCAATGCGTGGGGGATTTTTCGATTTGAGGGCCAGCTCCCCAAACTCCTCAATGGTCAAACCCAATCGAGAAGCCTGTTGATCCAGAAAAGAACCCGTTCCGGCTGCACAGAGGGTATTCATCGAAAAGTCACTGATCTTGAGGTGGTCCCTCTCCACATCGATAAAGATCAGTTTTGAATCCTCTCCTCCGATATCAATAATGGTTCGGATTTCAGGGTAAAAACGGTGAATCGCATGGGCCTGGGCAATAATTTCGTTCACGAAGTGGGCTCGGAGGAGTTCCGAAAGGAGTTTTCCACCGGTACCCGTAAACGATAGACTTTGAAATTGTTTTGGGGGAATACGACGGAGGATCTCTTCTAAAATGCTTTGAACCGTTTTGAGAGGCTGCCCTTTGATTCGGGTATAATGTTCTTCAATGACTTCGTCTCGATCATTCAGGATGACTGTATTCGCACTGACGGAACCGACGTCGATGCCTAAGTAAAGTTTATCCATTCCACTATGTCACAACCATCAGTTGTTCGTCTTCTGTTTAAATCGTAAAACAATTAAATATTAATAGATTCAAATTTCAGTTTTCAAGTCTAATCACTCTTTTCCGTCACCACGCAGTGATTGATGGAAAGGATCGAATAGACCTCTTGAGCTGTTTCAGGAGACATTACCCCTGTAACGGTGAAATGACCTGCCCTTGTAATGCCTCACTCTCCCGTGGTCATTCAACGCCGATTGGGTAGGGATTTTCGGAAACAGACCTGCCCGATTGCCGGATTTTCCCCCCTTCAGTGAGGCATTACCTGCCCTTTCTTTTTGGGTTTGATTTTGAATAAATCCTGTGGTATGAAAAAGTTGACATGGCAAAAACAAGAGCACGGGTCATCGTTGAAGGAAGGGTACAGGGAGTCTTCTTCCGCGCCCATACCCAAGAAATGGCTGATCTGATGGGCGTGAAGGGATGGGTGAAAAACAGAAGGGATGGCAGGGTGGAAGCCCTTTTCGAAGGGGAACAGGAAAAAGTGGAAAAGATGATCCAGTGGTGTCACCGAGGCCCCCCTCAAGCCAGGGTCACCAGTGTGCTCATCACCTGGGAGGAATTTACAGGAGAGTTTGAAGATTTCTTAGTGGTTTACTGATTCTTCTTCGTACTTTCTTTGGAGTCCTCTCTGAGAATCTTCTTTTTAAGTTCCTTCCCCGCTTCGTCTCTCCCCTTTTTGATGACTTCCTCTAAGTGTTCCATTCTCTTTCCGGTTTCGGTCAAGCCCTCTCCTACCTTGACCACGGCCTTACCACCCCCGAAGTAAATAAAAAGCAAGCAGATGAGAATACCGACCACAACGCCAAATAAGAATCGAATCATCTCTTTCTTCTCACCCCCTTTTCTCGATCCCAGCGTATCAGGAACGGCACACTTTTGCAATAGGTTTATACAGTAGCACGCCCATCACCTTGATCCTCTGGAACTCCTGCATTATAATCTCGATCAATCGAACAGCATCGACCTAAATGGAGCGATAAAAATCATGAAAGGATGATGGCGAATCCCCTATGACTGATCAAAAAAATAGATCCCCTTCAAGGCAGACCCAAAACGCAACCCCATTTATTGAAATGGGAAGAAAGAGCAAATCAGAAATCCACACTCCCAATCTGCCAGTTTACCGCACCTCAACCGTTCTCTTTCAAACCCTTGAAGAGGCGAAAGCCAGAATGGAAGCAGCTCATCGTGGTGAGTTAGGTGCCACTCATTACGGAACCATTGGCACTCCTACAACCTTCGCTCTCAGGGAAGCCCTTGCTCACATCGAAGGGGGTGGCAACCCTTGCCGGGCAGCCCTGATGCCATCTGGCCTGAGTGCCATTACCACCTTACTGCTGGCTTATTTGAAGCCCGGTGATCATCTCCTGGTCACAGATTCTGTCTATGGACCAACAAGAGCCTTCTGCAGGGGAATACTTTCAAAGTTGGGAATCCATACCACCTATTTTGATCCCACGATCACTCCTGAGAGACTTAACTCTCTGATTCAGCCTGAAACCCGTATGATCTTTCTTGAAAGTCCGGGCAGTTATACTTTTGAAATCCAGGATGTGCCAGGTATCTGTGGAATGGCACGGCAAAACGGGGTGATGACGGTTATTGATAATGCCTGGGGTTCTCCTCTCTTTGCCAAACCCTTTGACTGGGGAGTGGATGCTTCTGTTCTGCCCCTCACAAAATATTGGAGCGGGCATGCTGATGTGCTGATGGGAGCCGTTGTGGTCCGGGAAGAGTATTGGTTGCCCTTATGGAAGACCGTACGGGAACTCGGGATTTCTGTTGGAGGCGACGATGCGGCATTGATTCTGAGGGGAATGCGAACGATCGATGTGCGGATGAGAAGACATCAGCAGAATGCCTTGGAGGTAGCGAGCTGGCTTGAAAGACGTCCGGAAGTTGGGGCGGTCCTCTATCCGGCTCTACCCAGCCATCCCCAGCATGCCCTCTGGGTCCGAGATTTTAAAGGGTCAAGCGGTCTCTTTTCGTTCGAGCTTAAAGGGAATAGGAATGGAGAGAAGATCACTTCTCAACAGATTGCTGCTTTCTGCGAAGGACGCCGCTATTTTGGAATCGGTTATTCCTGGGGCGGTTATGAAAGTCTGATCTTCCCTGCCTGGCTCGACTCTTTACGTACAGTAAAACCATGGCAGGGAGGTCCATTAATACGATTGCATATCGGACTTGAAGATCCTTCCGATTTGATTGCTGACCTCGAAGCAGGATTCTCTGCAATGGCAAGGGGTGTTTAAAAGACTCACCGTTTTATAAAAAGCCTCAAATACTCTCCATAGCCCTCTTTTTCCAGATCCTCTTTCGGGATGAATCGCAAGGAGGCGGAATTAATGCAATAGCGCAAACCTGTGGGAGGAGGTCCATCATCGAAGACGTGCCCGAGATGGGAATCTCCATATCTGCTCCTCACCTCTATGCGCTTCATGAAAAGTTTCCGATCCTCTCTTTTTACGATGTGATCAGGCTCAAGGGGTTGGGTGAAACTGGGCCATCCTGTTCCTGAATCGAACTTATCGAGGGAACTGAAGAGAGGTTCTCCTGAAACGATATCAACATAGATTCCTTCTCGCTTATTGTCCCAGTAGGCATTCTGAAAGGGCGGCTCTGTTTCATCCCTTTGAGTCACTTCATATTGGATAGGGGTCAGTCTCTTCTTAATGGTCGCCTCATCGGGCTTCAGGTAAACCTTCTTTCCTCTATGCTTCCCTTCCTTTTTCTCCTTCCCCCAGGTTTCAGTTAAAAACTGATCCCGACCGGAGTTGAACCTGTAAAATTGATATTTGAAGGAGTTCTTTTTGTAGTAATCTTGGTGATAATCCTCCGCTTCATAAAATGTTAAGAAGGGGAGGATCTCTGTGACTATTGGTTTTTGGAATTTTCCTGATCTGATCAGATCCTCCCTCGATTTCTCTGCCAGACGTTTTTGCTCCTCATTATGGTAGAAGATAACGCTCCGATATTGTGGTCCCCGATCGACAAACTGTCCTCCAGAATCGGTAGGGTCAATATGTTTCCAGAAATAATCGAGAAGTTCTTCAAACGTTATTTCCTTTGGATCATAATAAACTTGTATGGCCTCGACATGGCCTGTTTTACCTGATGAGACCTGCTCGTAGGTTGGGTTTTCCTGATGTCCTCCGGTATATCCTGAAACAACCCTGGCCACCCCAGGTAATTTTTCAAAATCGGCCTCCGTGCACCAGAAACAGCCACCGGCAAAAGTCGCTATAAGCAACTCTTTTTTTTCTTTAGGCATATCCTGAACCTCCGTTTTTCCAAAATCCTTTTTTTGGCATGAAGCCATAAATAAAAGAAACAAAAAAGAAAAAATGATTAATCTTTTCATAAGGTTGCTCCATTAAATCTAACTCTTGTAGGTAAATTCTTCATTTCTTGTGTAATGAACCTTTGGGAATAAATATAACCATTCTAAGTCACAAAAGGTATGAAGGGAAAGACTGCATCATAAATAGAAGGCCTTTCCCCGAAGGGAGAAGCATTCGGGTGCTTCGGATGGGAATGATGCTGAAGAGAAGGGTGTTTGTTTGAATTTGATCTCTAAGAGACCATTTTTTCTTCCTGGGCTTTTCTTGCCTTCTTAATATCTTCAAGATAATATCGGATTAGGGGCGACATTTCAGGTGGCTGCCAGTCAGTTTTTTTCGGATCTTCAGGCCAGGTAAAAGGAAGGTGAATAACCTCTCCAGGTTTTGTTGCTCTTTCAAAGACCGAAAGGGCTTCGAGAAGCACCCTCCTCTGCCCTTCTCTGTCTCCAATCTGTCCCACGGGCCTTCCATAGGGGATATCAATCGCCGCCACCCGAGGAATGCCTATTGCTCGTGTAAATTCCCAGGTCGGACTGAGGATCACGGTGGAAAATCCTGCTTCCTCCAGAACCCTTGCGGCCAGTCCAACGGACTGACAGCAGAAAGGTCAGGCGGGCGTGAGCAGGACAGCATCCACCTCTTCTTCTTTCATCCTTTTTGAAATTGGTTCGATCGCTTCTTGTAAAAAGTCTGTGTTTTGCCACTGAAATCCATAAAAAGAGAAGGCTCTTGGAGCAAGGCGGCCGATGATTCCTTCTTCTTCAAATTCTTCCATGCGTTGCAAGGGGAGTACGACATTGATATCCTGTTTGACCAGATTCGTGTTGATATGGAGGTGATTGACATCAATCTCCTTCTCGGTCGTTCCTCTCGGGATGGCTCGGTAGGAACGGTCTCCCCAGAGGGGTTCTCTTTTCTCCCTTTCCATATCAAAAGGAGGATCGGTTTTCAGGCTGATGCCAGCACTGGTCACAAGGCTGAGCGTTGCCCGATTCAATGGTTTTGACAATGGCGTCCATGGAATGGGTCCTTTAAAAGGCTCATCCGGGATGAATGTTTTGACCCACGCTTTAAGACCTGGTGGAAGAAATCTGAACCCGTCCACGATTTTCTCCTGTGCCATCTGTTCCTCCTTGAATCTCGAAGTGTTTGGGGTCCCCCTATTTATATATTACGGCTTTAAAAGAATAATCAAGCAAAAAGAGAGGCTTGCTGTAATGCCTCACTCTACCGTGGTCATTCAACGGCGATGGGGTAGGGATTTTCGGAAACAGACCTGCCCGATTGCCGGATTTTCCCCCGCTTCAGTGAGGCATTACGGCTTGCTGTTTTCCCTCCGTGATCGGAAGAAAGGGTCAGGGGATTTTCAGAAAAACCTTTGAAGCACCCCCCACTCTAAACCAGTTGTCTCCATCACTTCTACCAGCGGGAGTTTGTTATCCTTACAAAGAGGTCTGCTTGAATCTATTCCATTCTCCAATTAGAATTATTTATGGCTTACTTTTTCAACGAAAGAGTCCCCACCGCCATTCCCTGGAAAAAAGTCCTCATTCTTATAATTTTTGGTGGTGGTTTGGTTGCCTTTTTTCTTTTGGACGGTAATCAATATGTTAATTTCAAAACGCTTAAAGAAAATCGAGACAGATTGTTGTTCTATACCCAGAATCATTACTGGGAATTCCTCCTCGGAGCGATGATGGTCTATACGGCATCGACTGCTCTGAGTCTGCCTGTGGCAACGGTGCTTTCATTAACGATCGGTTTTCTTTTCGGTCTATGGGTCGGAACTGCCATTATCCTCTTCTCCGCTACCCTCGGTGCGACACTCGTCTTTCTGGCAACGCGTTATGTTTTGGCAGAGACCGTCTCCAGAAGAATGGGCACCACGATTAAAAGATTGCTGTCAGAGTTTCATCGGAATGATTTCAACTATCTCCTCTTTTTAAGGCTTGTTCCTCTTTTTCCCTTCTGGTTGATTAATATCGCTACCGCCTTTACCCCGATCAAAGTGCAGACTTATGTCCTGGCAACACTCATCGGCATTATTCCAGGCGCCTTCGTCTTTACCAATCTCGGGCAGTCTCTCGGTCACATTGAGTCCACCGATCAGCTCCTCACCTTTAGGACGATGAGTGCCCTGATGTTGCTGGGGATATTTGCACTGGTTCCCATTCTTGTCAAAAAACTTCGCCATCATAAAAAAGAAAGGAAGGTCCCTGATGAATCTTTTTCCAAAAATCTATCGAACCGATCTTGAAATCCTCCAGGTGAACCTGGGTTATCGATGTAACCAGAGATGCCTTCACTGCCATGTCAATGCAGGTCCTGAGCGAAACGAGATGATGGATCGGGAAACGATCGACCAGGTGATCGCCTATCTCGCCTCCTCAAAGGTTCAGACCGTTGATCTCACCGGAGGGGCCCCCGAATTGAATCCCTTTTTCAAAGATCTGGTTCGTGTGGCACGGAAAATGGGGTTTCATGTCATAGACCGTTGTAACCTGACAGTCCTTGAACAACCAGGATTGGAAAATTTGGCGGAATTTCTTGCTGACCAGAGGGTCGAAATCATCGCCTCCCTTCCCTGTTATCTGAAAGAAAATGTGGATCATCAGAGAGGAAAGGGCGTTTTTGAAATCAGTCTCCGCGTTCTGAAAAAATTGAATCACCTGGGTTATGGGCAAACCGGTTCAGGACTTCTCCTCAATCTGGTTTACAATCCCCTGGGTTCCTTTCTTCCACCTCAGCAGACCTTCTTAGAAGGGGAATATCGAAGAGAGTTAGGAGAGCGTTATGGCATTGTTTTCAACCATCTCTACACCATCACGAATATGCCCATCCATCGTTTTGAAGCCTTACTGATTTCAAAGGGTGAACGTTTAAATTATTTAACCCTTTTGCAACAGGCTCACCGGGAGATCAATTTGGAATCGGTCATGTGCCGAAGGCTGATCAGTGTGGACTACCAGGGGTATGTCTATGATTGTGACTTCAATCAGGCTCTCGGCCTTCCCCTTCAAATGGAGGGCAGATCAAGAATACACCTTTCCGAACTGCAAGGAATCGATCTTAAAGGATATCCTATTCTGACGGCCGAACACTGTCTGGGTTGCACCGCAGGCGCTGGAAGCAGTTGCACAGGGGTCTTAAATGAAGCACCAAATTACAAATAATTTCCAATGACCGAAATCCAAAACGAGTTCTTCAAAAATTAAAAAAATGTTTTGGTCATGGATGCTTGGGATTTATTTGGATTTTGGGATTTGGGATTTGAAATTTAACTATGAAGATCTCCATCATCCTTCCGGTGTTGAATGAAGCGCCGATGATCGCCCGAACCCTCCTTTCCCTTCAACCGCTTCGAAAAGCCGGGCATGAGGTGATCGTTGTGGATGGTGGAAGTTTGGATGACACCGTCGCCCTCTCAAAACCTTATGCCGATAAGGTCATTGTGGCTTCCTCAGGCCGGAGCCGCCAGATGAATGCTGGAGCAAAATTAGCCAAACATCCTATCCTTCTCTTTCTCCACGGCGATACCCTTCTGCCTCCAGGAGCGGATCATCTTATCAATGTCGGCATAAATGGGACAGGAAGGCAATGGGGTCGTTTCAATGTAAGGCTATCGGGAAATCACCCTTTCTTCCGTATCATTGCCTTTTTGATGAACTGGCGGTCGAGGCTTTCTTCCATTGCCACGGGTGACCAGGCGGTCTTTGTTAAACGGGATCTTTTTGAGAAGATCGGTGGCTTCCCGGAGATCGAGCTCATGGAAGATATTGCACTCTGCAAGGTTTTAAAAAGATACAGCCGTCCCCTCAACCTGAGGCAATGTGTGACCACATCGAGCCGGCGCTGGGAGGAGAAGGGTCTCCTTCGGACTGTTCTGCTCATGTGGTTTTTGAGGCTGGCCTATTTTTTTGGAGTAAACCCGAAGCGACTGGCAAGGCTTTATTATCCGAAACACGAACAACACGAATGACAGCGAAATCAACGAATTGCTGCATCATCGTCTTTGCTAAAGCCCCTATTCCCGGAGAGGTGAAGACCCGCCTGTTGCCATACATGGAGGCACAGACCGTTGTCGTCCTGCATGAACGACTCGTGTTGGCTTCTATCAAAACGGCCGTGGAATCGAAAGTAGGACAGATTCAACTCTGGTGCGCACCACGGAAAGATCATCCCTTCTTTCTGCAATGTGCCAATAAGTTCGGAATCGAACTCCATCAACAGGCAGAAGGAGACCTGGGAGAACGGATGGCCTATGCCTTTCGTGAAACCTTAAAAAAGAATTCGATGGCCTTGCTGATGGGCACGGATTGCCCATCTCTCTCTTGTGAAGATCTGAAAGAGGCGCAGAAGATCTTGCAACAGGGTGTTCCAGCTGTTCTCTCTCCGGCTGAAGATGGTGGCTATGTCCTGATCGGTCTCCGCCAATATGAATCTTCTCTTTTCAAAGGAGTCTCCTGGGGAACCGGCTCTGTCATGGAAGAGACCAGAGTCCGGCTTCGCCAATTAGGCTGGGACTGGCAGGAGCTACCAACACGATGGGATGTGGACCGGCCCGAAGATGTTGAGCGTCTTCGAAGAGAAAGCTTGATAGAATGAAATCAAAAAAGAATTGGACCCACCTGAAAAAGGATCTCTTTTCTTTCATCCATGCTTTTCCCATTGTCCTGCTTTTTATGTTCCCTTTATCAGTCTTTCCTCAGCCTCAGAATTTCATCGAAGTTGGGAGATTCTCAGGAGAAAAAATAGAGAATCAAATTCCTTCGGATTGGAAGCCCCTGACCTTTAAAAAGATTGAACGCCATACGGTATATTCCCTGGTCAGGGACGGAGAGACTGTGGTCGTGAAAGCCGTCTCCAAATCCTCTGCCTCAGGACTGGTCCGGGAGATCAAGATCGATGCCAAAAAATATCCTATTGTTCAGTGGCGGTGGAAGGTAGAAAATATCTTTCAAAAAGGAAATGTCCTTAAGAGAGAGGGAGACGATTATCCAGCGCGGCTCTATATCGCATTTGAATACGACGCTTCCAAATTGGGTTTCTTGGAAAAAGTCAAATTCGAGGCGGCAAAACTTCTCTATGGGCAATATCCGCCCACCGCCGCTATCAATTATATTTGGGAAAGCAGAGCTCCGGTGTCCACTTTCATCTCCAATCCTTACACAAATCGGGTGATGATGATTGTGGTTGAAAGTGGCGAAACCCGCCTAAATGAGTGGGTGAGCTATGAAAGAAACCTTTATGAAGATTTTAAGAAGGCATTCGGTTACGAGCCACCGATGATCTCTGGAGTGGCTATTATGACCGATTCGGACAACACCGGTGAATCCGGTGTTGCCTATTATGGCGATATCCTCTTTAGAAGGTGAGTAAGCACTTACAAAGTGCCTATTCACTCGGGAAATCATTTTAGCGTTCAGAGGCGCCAGAGATCATCCAAACAATCGGGTGCGCCTGTGCCTGAGGTAATGTTCCGCTATGTAATTAAGGGGTTTTTTCACCTTCTGGAAGTCTTCATGAAGTGTCCAGAAAAGGTCAGACAGATGGAGTTCTCTCGCCGACGGGTGCTCCGCAGCGAGTCGATAAAATTTCTTGCCTTCCTGTTCATAATCTTCCGGATTCATTCTCGCTTTCCCATGAAAGGAGGGTCTGAGGTGTCCTGAAAAGGGATACCGGTAATCATATTCTGCATAGTCCGGGAAAATCCCAAGGAGAAAAAGACAGATATCTGCGATTCTTTTATAAAAACCGAGCCGGTATTCATCCTCAACAGCTTCACTGAGGTCAATTAAACTGAAGAGATCAAAATCGCTAAATTTTCAAAAACATATTCTCCTACCTTGATAAAAAAAGTATGCGTTTTGATATGGATAAAAGAGGAAAGCATGTCAGCCAGATAATCTAAGAGAGATTCTTTTTCCAGGGATTCCACGATGTCTTTTGTATCAAAAACGGGAATTTTTGCTGTTCCTGTTTTTTCAAGAGTATAGTTGGCCTCTTTTAAATCTCTGGCTACTTTTCTGAGGAGGATCTCGAAATAGAGTGCCGGCGAAATGTGTAAGAAGGTCTCTTCCTGATCCATCACCCTTCTAAAGACTTTTTCATCTTCGATAAAAGAATTTCTCAATTTCTCATCCTCACGGAGAATCTGTTTCAATTTGGGTTTATCAAAAACACCAGGCGACGATGTTTCCACCAGGAAATCGAGATCTTTCTCAGTTAGTTTCAAACTCTTAAAAGCCAATCTGGTCATTCTCTCTCACTCCCTTTCGAACTAATCCCCATGCCTGTGGGGGCCACCCGCGAACCATGAAAATTGCACGGGACATCGGTTAAGGTGACAGCTCCGAAGCCCGTTACGTTAGCGTCTAAGGGTTACGTCAAATTCTTTAGACATGAGATGTAACCAAACAACGATACGGGCATCCTCACCGTGACCATTAGATGTAACCTATTTTCTAACTAATTGAACGATTTTCTCAAATTTCATTGTAGCGCAACCCTTTAGGGTTGCTTACAAAGCCTGCCTGCCAGCCCGTCCAGCAAGCGGGTAGTAGACAAGCAAGGCTAAAGCCTTGCGATACGGATCACCCTTTGGTGGGTGATTTAAA
>FWPV01003635.1_pt1 | contig 34557 bp, 47 predicted proteins | sample 2228371 | NCBI WGS metagenome assembly FWPV01 (sample SAMEA103939776, study PRJEB20133) | metagenome | reverse complement strand
TTAACTGCCGTTTTGGCGATCCCGAAACACAAGTGGTGATACCTTTGATGGAAACTGACTTAATTGATGTTATCGAGGCGTGCATTAAAGGAAGACTAGACGAAGGGAGCGTTAGGTGGTACAATAAGAAGGCACTGTGTGTTGTTATTTCGTCCGGCGGATATCCAGGTAAATACAGAACAGGGTATGAGGTTTTTGGGTTGGACGAAGCAGAACAAACGGGTGCGATAGTATTTCACGCTGGAACAGCAGTGGAAAATGATAGAGTAGTAACCGCGGGTGGTCGCGTTTTCGGAATTACAGCAATTGAGGATGACTATAGTTTAGCAATTCAGTCGGCTTACCGAGCGGTTGAAAAGATTCGCTTCGATAACATGTATTTCCGCAAGGATATAGGAGCAAGGCTACTATGACTCAAACCAGTTATGGTCGAGTTGCCATTCTGATGGGCAGCTCATCCGATATGGATGTGATGAAACCCGCGCAAGCGATCCTCGAGGAGTTTAACATCAGTTCTGAAGTTCACGTAATTTCCGCGCATCGGACTCCACACCGGGCGGTTGAGTTTGCAACAAGGGCAGCCGATGAAGGTTTCGATGTTATAATCGCTGGTGCAGGAGGCGCCGCACACCTTCCGGGAGTTTTGGCCGCGCTTACTCCGCTGCCTGTAATAGGCGTGCCGGTCAAGTCCTCGGCTTTGAATGGAATGGATTCCCTTTTATCTATAGTGCAAATGCCTTCTGGGGTTCCAGTAGCGACAGTTGCAATAGATGGCGCGCGAAATGCCGGTATTTTAGCCGCTGAAATAATAGGAGTCCGAAGTCCTGAAGTTAGAAAAGCAGTTATAGCATTCAAGCAAAAGCTTGCCGAACAAGCAGGCAATGCCCGCTAATATTGGCGGCGAAAAATCTAAAAATATAACCTTCCTTGGGAGTTATTTCAATCAATGATAGAGCGATATTCGCTTCCTCGTATGAAAGCCGTTTGGGACGAACAAAACAAGTTCCAGTCGTGGCTTGATGTCGAAATAGCCGTTTGCGAGGCGTTAGCGGAAGCAGGCCAAATTCCCTCTGATGTGCCGGAAAAAATCAAAAAAAATGCGCGATTTTCAATTGAACGCATTTTAGAAATTGAAAAAGAGACACATCACGATTTAATGGCTTTTGTGAAGTGTGTTACCGAAAACTTGGGTGACGAAGGCAGATTCTTGCATTATGGAGTTACATCCTACGATATTGAAGACACAGCAACCGCGATTAGAATGAAACAATCGGCGGATATAATTTTGGAAGACCTTGAAGCGCTTGCTGACGTTATTGCTGAAAAAGCAAAAGAACATAAAGATACCGTAATGATTGGCCGCACCCACGGAGTCCACGCTGAACCGATCACCTTTGGGCTCAAGATGGCCGTCTGGTATTCGCAGATCCAAAGAGATATACAGCGGATGAATCAGGCTAAAGAAGAGATCAGCGTAGGAAAAATTTCTGGAGCGGTAGGCTCTTTTGCAAATGTAGATCCCTCAATTGAAGAAGCGGTATGCAAAAAGCTTGGATTGAATGCCGCACCAGTATCCACACAAATAATTCAGCGAGACCGCCATGCACATTATTTGGCTGTTCTTGCTATTATTGCAGCAAGCGTGGAAAACTTCGCAACGGAAATGCGCAACCTTCAGCGCACTGAAATACTTGAAGTTCAAGAACATTTCGAACCTGGGCAGCGGGGTTCATCAGCTATGCCCCATAAAAGAAATCCGTGGAGGTTTGAGTCTGTCAGCAGCCTCGCAAGGGTAGTAAGAGGCAATTTGATTCCCGCAATTGAAAATATTACTTCGTGGCACGAACGAGACCTCGCCAATTCAGCAGCCGAACGAATAATTATTCCGGATTCTTGCCTTGCGGTTGATTTTATGTTGCAGACATTCACCAAATTAATGAACAGGCTGATAATATTGCAAGAAAACATGGAACGCAACCTTGAAATGATGGGTGGATTGGTATGCAGCGAACAAGTAATGTTAGCGTTAATCAAAAAAGGCCTTAGCCGTGAAGAAGCTTACAAGGCCGCGCAAAGAAACGCCGCAAAAGCTTGGGAAGGTAAAAGTTTCCGCGAGGCTTTAGAAGAAGACAGCGAAGTCTCTGCTCATCTCACTAAAGATGAACTCGATGAGTGTTTCGACATCAAATATCATCTAAAGAACATAGATGTCGTATTCGAAAGGCTTGGGCTAGCGTATTGAGCGTCAGGAGTGGCTATTAAGTTAATGCCGGTTTCTAGCCAATGGTTATTGGAGACTGTCCTTGTGTAATATCGTAAAACGCGAACTTAACGAAGAATGCGGTGTTTTCGCCATTTACGCGGAAGGCGAAGACGTAGCCCGACTTACATACTTCGGTATTTTCGCTCTTCAGCATCGCGGCCAAGAAAGCGCGGGAATTGCCGTGTCGGACGGCAAGAATGTATATCTTCATAAAAATATGGGACTAGTCACCCAGGTATTTCACGAAGAGGCACTACGCTCACTAAAAGGCCATATGGCAATTGGACACACCCGTTATTCAACCACTGGCTCAAGCGTTTTGCGAAATGTACAGCCGTTTGTCGTTTCTACCAATTATGGAACTTTAGCGCTAGCCCATAACGGCGACCTCATAAATGCCTCTGAAATACGGGCAAAACTTCTATCCGAAGGAATGGAGTTTGAAAGTACAAGCGACAGTGAAGTCATAGCCAAGCTTATATCTCGGAGCAACGAAGAAAACATCGAAGACGCATTTGCGGAAGCTATGAATCAGATTCGAGGAGCGTATTCATTGGTAGCGCTTACTGAAGATAAGATGGTTGTCGCACGCGACCCCAATGGAATTAGGCCTCTCTGTATTGGGCAAATAAATGGGAATGGCATAGTCTTCGCTTCCGAGACCTGTGCGCTAAATGTAGTAGGAGCAAAGTTCATTCGTGAAGTGGAACCCGGCGAGATGATTATTGTCTCAAAGGACGGCGTCAGAGAAATCCAGGCTGTGGAACAAGGTCGGAAAGCAATTTGCATTTTCGAATATATTTATTTTGCGCGTCCCGACAGTATGATATATAATCGAAGCGTTCATGAAGCTAGGATACGTTCGGGACACGAATTGGCTCGCGAGCATCCCTGCCCCAACGCGCACGTTGTTTTTGCAATTCCCGACACAGGCACTCCGGCAGCAATTGGATATGCCCAAGCTTCACATATTCCTTACGGAGAAGGCGTGATAAAAAATAGATATATCCATCGAACGTTCATTCAGCCTGATCAGAGGATGAGGGAACTCGGAGTCAGAATGAAACTAACTCCGCTAAAAGAGACGCTTGCCGGGAAGCGTATCGTTATGGTGGAAGACTCGATAGTCCGCGGGACCACAACGGCGGCCACAGTCGGAATGCTTCGCGAAGCCGGAGCTGCCGAAGTCCATGTCCGCATAGCTGCGCCGCCTTACAAGTTTCCGTGTTTCTTTGGAATTGACACCGCCAATCAAGATGAACTGGTTGCGGCGAAACTTTCTGTTGAACAAATTCGTGAAAAAATAGGAGCGGACAGCCTAGGCTATCTTTCTCTGGGCGGATTGGTTCGGGCTATAGGAGCGCCGAGAAATCTTTTCTGTACGGCGTGTTTGGACGGCAAGTACCCTCTGGAAATTTCAAGAGAAGCTAAGCAGAGTAAAATGATTTTCGAGGAAGAGCTCGAAAAGGTATAGCCTTAAAAACATCACTATGAACATTGCAGTCCTCGTTTCTGGGCACGGCAGAGGTACAAACCTACAGGCGATTATTGACGCTTGCAAAGACGGGCGGCTTCCATGCCGGGTATCTGTCGTCATAGGAGTCAATGAGACAGCTCCCGCAATGGAACGTGCGAGAAACCAGGGTATTCCAGCAGTCGCAATTTCTCCGAAAGAAACATCCGATCAAGAATACCAAAGCTTGCTGCTTAAAACGCTGGCAAACCATAAAGCCGACCTTATATGCCTCGCCGGTTATATGCGGGTACTTGGACAGGAAGTTGTGAATACTTACAGAGGAAGGATTATGAATGTCCATCCCGCGCTGATTCCTAGTTTTTGCGGCAAAGGTATGTATGGAATTCACGTTCACGAAGCCGCCATTGCCCGGGGGGTTCGATTTTCGGGATGCACTGTGCATTTTGTGGACGAAGACTACGATACCGGACCTATAATTGTTCAAAAAGTCGTTCCAGTAGACCAAGATGACACGCCTGAAACCTTGGCGGCAAAGATACTACCGTACGAACACGAAGCTTACATCGAAGCTATAAGGTTATTTGTCGATGGTAAACTTATAATTGAAGGTCGAAAAGTCAGGATTCTTTGATGCTGTATAAAACCGTTAGGCTGCTTTAGACTGGCGGTTTGTCCTCATTTTATGAATAAAAACCTGAACCAATTCAGGATCGAACTGCTTTCCCGCTTGCAGTCGAAGTTCGTGGAGGGCTTGCTCCAAAGACATTGCATCTCTGTAAGGTCGGTCTGAAGTCATAGCATCGAATGCATCGGCTATAGCCAATATCCTAGCTTCTATAGGGATTTCCTCTCCTTTCAATCCATCCGGATATCCCATTCCATCCCATCTTTCGTGATGGTGCAAAACCCCTTTAATAGCCCGTTCCAATTGAGGGGCGTGCCGCAGTATATCCCTTCCGACCGCAGGATGAAGCCGAACAGTTTCACTTTCCAGGTCCGTCAGGGTGCCTTGTTTGTTAAGAATCTCATCGGGCACTCCTATTTTCCCGATATCGTGAAGCAAGCCGGTAACTTTGATACTTTCAATATCGTCCAATGGCATCCATAACGCCTCGGCAAGAAGCGCGGAGTATTCGGATACACGTTCGGAGTGTCCCCTAGTATACGGATCTTTTGCGTCAACCGCGGCCGCCAATGAACGCACAGCACCAGCATTTGGATCTCGGAGTATGCGATACATTTCATCAGGACCGATGCCATCTTTTTCATCAAGAAATGGCTCATATACGAACACTGAGTTACGGCAAAGTTGTTTGGCACGGCAAAGGGCTATATCCGCGGCCATAACCAGACCGTCGCGGGTATTATGGTGTGTTGGAAAAGAAGCAATACCCATAGTGACAGTTAGGCGAACTGTAACGGGGAGACGCGTTTCTGGATCTATCACACTGAACTCATAGTTTTCAACTTCTTTTCTTAGGCGTTCCGCGGTTGCTTTCCCGAGAGATTCAGAACAATCAACTAAAACCAATGCAAACTCGTCACCCCCATAGCGGGCAGCAATATCGTGTGAACGTATGTTACTTCGGATTAGGCTCGCCAATTGTTTAATTACTTCAGCTCCTGCAATGAAACCATAAGAATCGTTTATGTTTTTTAGCCTATCAATGTCCAATATGATCACGCAAAGTTCCTGACCGCTGCGTTTAGCTCTTTTTATTTCCACTTCAAGCCTTTCTTGGAAAAAGGTATGGTTATATAAGCTTGTAACAGAGTCTCTAGCTCCTTGATCCATAAGTTTTTCGCGGCTTTCGTTGAGGTCTCTTATCATTTCATTAAAAGCACTTGCGAAATCCCCGATTTCATCTTTTGAAATAACGGGTACACTGAAGTTCAAATCGCCTCCGTGTATGCGTTCTGCTGCATTTATAAAACATTTGACCGGACGCAACAAGATTCTCGTTACTATGAAGCTTAGAACATACGCTATGGCCATTGCTAGCAGAAAGTTAAACGCCGCAGTTGAAAGCAGGAGCGATTCCTGCTCGTGAAGAAGGCGTAAAGACACATCTACGCCAACAATACCCACAGTAAAGCCCGACTCATTCTTGATAGGCGCATATCCAGACAAAAATGTATCCCAGCGACCCGATGATGGCTCTTTTTCTGCGGTAGGTCCCAAATAGGCTCTGCGAAGTTCAGTGTGGTTTCTAACATCGAGGTATTCACCTACTTGAACTGTTTCTTCCGAATTGCTAGAGGCTACGACTACGAACTGCCATAGAAAGGGGTTGGAAGTTTTGCGCATAGTATAAACTTTAACTATATTTGGGTTCGATAATTGCGCTTTCTTAAGGGCACGGTAAAGCGTTTTGTATTGGATGATATTTTTATCTTCAGGAGTGCGTATAGATGCAAGTAGGTTTGCATCCAGCTGGGATGCGATTGTAGCGGAAAGCATCTTTAGCTGTTGGCGCAATTGTGACCGGAGGGCTCTTTTTGTCTCTTCATATGTGGCATAAGTACTGGCCAAAGATACTACAACGGCTAAAACCACGCATACAAAGAATATTTTGTCCCTTATTGAGCTCCGGTATTGAAAGTATCCGCTTGGAAACCTCCGATTTTTCACCGCAATAATATCCTCATATAATAAGTATCGGAAGCCTGTAATAGATATGCAAGGGTTAAAGCGCTGTTAATCTTGATTTATTGTAAGATTGACAAGCTGCTTCCAGCGTGGTATATAACTTTCGCGTGGAATCTATCCAAGACGGAAGTTTTTAGGTGAAAATTCAATAGACAGACACCTTATACAAAGTAAGGTGTCTGTCCCTGTTTATCGCAGGAGGAGTTATGAACGTCAAAGTCAATCGAGCAATCGTCAGCGTATCCGATAAAACCGGGCTTGTGGATTTTGTCAAAGGCCTGGAGGCTATGGGGGTTGAGATAATTTCTACAGGGGGAACGGCGAAGATTCTTTCGGACGCAGGAATAAAAGTCACCGGTATTTCTGATGTAACAGGTTTTCCTGAAATGCTCGATGGCCGCGTAAAAACGCTTCATCCTGCAGTGCATGGCGGAATACTAGCTGATCGATCTAAGCCTGAGCATATGGCGAAAATCGAAGAGCACGGGATTAAACCAATTGATATGGTTGTAGTAAATCTTTATCCTTTTGCCCAGACTGTTGCAAGACAGGGAGTAACGCTAGAAGACGCCGTGGAAAACATAGACATTGGCGGACCGGCAATGGTGCGTTCCGCAGCTAAAAACTTCGCCTCGGTTGCGATAATCTGCGACCCCAATGATTACGACTCAATCCTTTCTGAAATGCAAGAAAACAGCGGGGCATTGACTTTTGAAACCCGGGCAAAGCTATCCGCAAAAGCATATGCGCATACATCCGCTTACGATGCAATGATAACCAACTACCTAACAAAGCAGTTTTCCGAAGAAGGTGGATTTCCGCGTGTGATAAACTTCACTTATACCAAGCTCCAAGATCTCAGATACGGCGAAAATCCCCATCAAAACGCTGCTTTTTATAGAGACAATTCTTCCTTGGAGCCTTCGGTTGCCAAGGCGAAACAACTTGGAGGCAAGGAGCTTTCATTCAACAATATTTATGACCTAAATGCCGCACTCGAGTTAGTAAAAGAGTTCGAATCTCCAACCATTGCAATCATAAAGCATACAAATCCTTGCGGATGCGCGTCTGCAGATGACCTTGCAACAGCATTTTCTTTGGCCCGTGAAGCGGACCCTGTTTCAGCTTTTGGCGGAATTATTGCATCAAACCGCATCGTGGACTCTGCAGCCGCGGAAGCTATAACCGGCCCGAATACATTTTTTGAGGCAATTATCGCTCCTGGATTTGAGCCAGAAGCTTTAAAAATACTTACCGAAAAGAAAAAATGGGGAGCCAATCTGCGGATTCTTGAAGTTGGCGATCTTAATTTAAAGAGTGAGCCGGGTTATGACTTAAAAAAGGTCGTTGGGGGTATACTTGTTCAAGACATGGATACCCATCAATTGACCAAAAACGATCTTAAGGTCGTAACTAAAGCGCAGCCAACTAACGAACAAATAAAAGAATTGCTGTTTGCTTGGAAGATTGTCAAACACGTAAAGTCCAATGCGATAGTCATCGCCAAGGGAACTCAGCTACTTGGCATTGGGGCTGGACAGCCAAACCGGGTGAACTCTGTTAAATTGGCCGTAGCCCAAGCTGGCTCGAAAGCCAAAGGAGCGGTTTTGGCGTCTGATGCGTTCTTCCCCTACCCCGATGGGCCGGAAGAAGCTGCCAAAGCTGGAGTGACTGCAATTATACAGCCTGGGGGCTCAGTTAAAGACCAGGAAGTAATAGAGGTGGCCGACAGTTATGGAATCGCGATGGTGTTTAGCGGAGTCAGACATTTCCTCCATTAAACTATCCGGTGAAAGCAAATCTGAAAAAGTAAAACGCGCAATAATCGCCGTAAATCCTGCTGCTGGACAAGGCGCAGCCGGCCGGGAAATAGTCCGGATGGAATCCGCACTCGCCAAAGAGGGATTTTCTTGCCTAGTCGCTATCTCCCACAAGCAGGGCGAAATCAGACACGCTGCAGAAATGGCTGTGCGTGAGGAAGTGGATCTGTTCGTTGTCGCTGGCGGAGATGGTTCGGTAAACGAGGCTGTCAATGGGCTCGTCGGGAGCAATATTCCGCTGGGCGTGCTTCCTTACGGCACTGGCAATGTTCTGGCATTAGATTTAAGGCTCCCAGTTGATAATGTTGAGGACGCGGCGTGTTCAATCGCTCATGGCAAAACGACGACTGTTGATTTAGGGAAAGTCAATGGACGTTATTTTTTATTGATGGCAGGAATTGGCTTCGATGCAAAGGTGCTTGAATATTTGGTGCCTGAAGTTAAAGACAAGTTAGGCAAGGCAGCGTATGCACCGGCAATAATACAGGCCTTGCTCAGGCATGACACAACTGTATATAAGTTGGAAGTTGACGGTTTACCTTTGGAACTCGAAGCAAGTATGATCGTTGTCGCGAATGGGCCTAGCTATGGAATGAGCATAAAAGTTGCGCCCCACGCATCAATGAGCGATGGTTTGTTGGATGTAATTCTGTTCGAAAGAGACAATCCTAAAAGGCTTGCCCTCATAAGGCAAGCACTAAATGTAATCACGCGCAAACACGACTTTGACAGAAGCATTAGTCAGTTGACAGCAAAAAAGGTAAGGATTGAATCGGAAAAACCATCGCTTGTCCAAGTTGATGGAGACCTCGCTTTTAAAACACCTGTAGAGATCGAAATTGTGCCGAGTGCGTTGAAACTAATTAGCCCATCGGACTGCAGCCCGCCTTAAGGTCAAGCTTTTATTCGATATGTTCGACGTTTCTTGACGGCTCGCGGGACTCCGTCTTGAACAGCCGGTTTGTATTTCATTTGCTCAGCTGCTTTCAGCACTGCCCTGTCAAGGGCTGGATTGCCTGATGAATCGACTATTGTCACACCTGAAACCGAACCATCAACATCCACTGTATATGTGATAGTTACTCTGGTATCGATGCCTTCCTCTATAACAGAGGCTGGAATTTGCACTTTTGGATCCTTTACAAGTTCCGGCTCCGCTCTATCTGCCAGTTTAGATTGATGTTTGGGTGCCTCTGGAGCTTTACATACAGAACAAGTGGACGACGGTTTATCCGCCTCTTTGAATGAACGAACTATCTTGTCTTTGCAGTACGGACCCGGCAGTTGATGGGAAACAGCGCATACCGTTACATCAACCAGTTTTGGTTGATGCGGCGACGGAGTTGGTTCGGGAGCGGTTCGAAGACCGCTTCCAGGCGATGCATTTGGATCCGGTTCCGGAGAACCAATTCCTTTGCCAGTACCAGAACCCGACCCTTGACCGCCAATCGGGCTTGCGACGTGTCCAACAGGCGTTGATCCGGATTCCAAATGCAAATCTCCGCCTGCGCTTCCGGTCCCAAGGTTAAGATGACCGCCCGGGTCACCTGCAGGCCGATTGCTTGCTAAGGGGGCCTGATTGTTCGATGCTGCAGTCCGTTTGACTTCTTTAGGTTTTGGAGGCGGCGCGGCTTTAAGATGCTGGACCGGCGGGATATGAACAGGAGGCGGTTCGAAAGACTTTAATTGTTGGGGCTTGAATTCCGCTTTTGTTTCAGGCTTAGGCTGGTCTGGTTTGGGAATATCAATCCGCTCAGAAGTTTTGACCAAGTCCACTCGTACAATCTTGAGTTGTTCTACGTCGATTGGTTTTGTCGCAGAGGTGCGCCCTATCAGACCCAGCAGTGCCAGATGGACGCCGACAGAGCAGACTAGAGTGTATTTAAGCAGATTCTTCTCACCCATTTAAGGATCTCAGCTCGAGCCTGAAACAGAAGTTTTTGGTTCAGTAGCGATAGTGAGCAATTCGGCGCCGGCTCTTTTGGCTTCATCTGCCAGTTGAATGCCACGCTCCCATTTCTGCTGTTTATCGCAGTTGATTACGACTACTAGTTTTGGATTTTCCGCTAGCCTAGCTTTGATTTCCGGATAAATTTGGTCGAAAGTAACTTGTTTTTTATCAATGTAGTAACGGTTATTTTCCGTAAGAGTCAACACCACTTTAACCATCGGCCTGTCCTTGGCTGCGGATGATTTCGGCAAGTTGACCGGCATGCCTTTCATGGTAGTCATAGCTAGCGATGCGATCATAAAGAAGACGAGGAGAAAGAATACGACGTCTATCATTGGAATGATTTCTATTCGGGCTTTTTTAGGCACGTAACGCTGTAATTTCATCCTTTTCTTCCTTCAGGTCAGACAGGACTCTCAATAAATGGTTGCTTGATTCCTCAATAGACGAGACTATCCTGCCGACTCTTTCATTTAGATAGTTATATCCGACGAGAGTAAAAATAGCAATTGCCAGACCGGTCGCGGTTGCTATGAGGGCTTCAGCCACGCCGCCGGTTATGGCTGTAGGAGCGCTCATTCCCTCCTTTGTGGAGATTACGTGAAATGAGCGGATCATGCCTGTCACTGTGCCCAAAAGGCCCAGCAACGGCGCAATGGTCACAATAGTATCCAAAAAATGCATCCTTGTATGAAGTTTGGGCAATTCCCTTGCAGCGGCTTCGGTCATTGCTCGTTCCACAGATTCGAGATTTTGTTTGCGTTCGTGGAGTCCTGCCAATAATATTGATGCGCAAGGACTGTTTTGCATCTCGCAGGTTTTTATGGCCTGTTCCGGCTGTCCGTTTCGAAGAAACTTTTCAACTTTTTCAGCTAGGCCATCTGTGCCTGCCGCCGCATCCCGAAGTGTAAGAAGCCTTTCCGCCATCACAGCGAGCGAAATGATGGAACAGGCAATTAGCGGAATCATTACCGGGCCGCCCTTAGAAAGGAAATTATACGCGTCAACAAACCAACTCATATCGGTTTTCCTCCGATTAAAATGGGGAAACGGCAGACGCGGCAAACGTGCAAATACGCCATCTCAATCCCCGTAAATAACTATACTTCATATAGAACTTCGGTTTATATTTGGCTAAGCTTCAGGGTAAAATACGACTTTTTCAAGTAATTTTGCCGTAGGCCAGGGGATCGGCAGCGCCAATCTCATTGAATGCACGTCTGCGAAGTATGCAGCTATCGCATTCACCGCAAGCGAGTGATTCGCCTTTATAACAACTCCAAGTCAGGCTATAATCCAAGCCCAAATCCAAGCCAAGTCGAATGATCTCACTTTTTTTCAAGTTTATCAAGGGTGTTTCAATAACGAAATGCAGCTTTCCTTTTTTTTCTAAGGATTCGACACCCGCTTTCGTGCCGAGGTTAATCGCCTTTTCAATAGCTCGAATATATTCTTCGCGGCAATCGGGATAACCACTGTAGTCCACTTGGCTGACGCCTAAAAAAATTTTTTCAGCGCCGATTGCTTCCGCATAACTGGCTGCAAATGCCAGGAATATGGTATTTCGAGCCGGAACATAAGTAGATGGAATGCCGGAACTGCCTCCTGTGGGTATCTCGCCCTCTCCGGTCAAGGAACTCCCGCCCCAAGCCTTTCCGGCTGAAATATCAAATTTAATTATTCTATGCTCAGCAAGTTTAAGGCTAGCGGCTATTGCGCAAGCTGACTGCACTTCACGTTTGTGGCGCTGGCCATACTCAAAAGTTAGAGCGTGGACCAAGAAGCCTCTTGACACAGCTATGGCTGTAGCTGTGCTGCTGTCCAAGCCACCAGAAAGGAGTGAAACTGCCTTATCCATTGGCGTCAGCCGGATGGCGGGCATTTACGTCCGATACCCACTCTTGTTGAAAAGCGTAAGCGCTATGGTTATGAATGGACTCAAAGGTCTCGCATTCGATCTCATACCAGAGCACGTTGTCATCCTTTCGAAGCGACAGAACGGCGTCGCGGAGTATATCTTCCACAAACTTAGGGTTTTGATAAGCGGTTTCAGTTACGTGTTTTTCGTCCTGCCTTTTCAGCATTGGATAGATCTCACTGCTACCCAACTTTTCGAGCGTGCTTACTAGGTCTTCAATCCAAGCTCGAGAAGGCCTAGCACATCGTATCCTTGCTCGAATTACACCACGTTGGTTATGGGCTCCAAAGTCGGACATTTCCTTGCTGCAAGGGCAAAGCGCAGTGACAGGGACTTCCACTCCGAGAATGAAATCGAAGCCCGATGGACCTAAAACGCCAGTGAACTCGCAGTTGTAGTCCAAAACACTTGGGCTTTTGCTGATAGGAGCGTATTTTTCGATAAAGTATTTGAAGCGAACACTCATGCTGGCAGTTTGGGCTTCCAGTCGCGCGCGGACGTTTTCAAGTATTTGGTGAACATCAGCACCGTTAAGGGGTTTGTCCCGCCATTTGAAGAGCACTTCCAACATACGGCTCATGTGTGTGCCGCGGTATTTGTGTGGGAGTTCTACGGCGACATCAACACTAGCAAGAACTTCTTGGTGTCCCTTGTCCTTGCGTTTTATTTTCAGTGGAAGGTGCAATTCTTTTATGCCAACTCGCTGGATTTCTATGCCACGAGTGTCCACTGATTTCGCTACATCTTTTGCCAAAACTAACCTCAGACCCTTTGTTGCTTTTAAAGTCTATGGCAAAATAATGCTTATGTCAATCGTGATGGAGCATTTTACTTCACTGTATATTTCAACACGTTTCAAACTGTCAGTGAACTCCCAAGAAATCCTGCCTTACGGTTTTGTGATAAAATGCTAATATGGATCGCGAACGCAAGCTTATTTTGAGCCCTACGAAGATAAAGACTTTCTTTGAGTGCAAAACGCTATATAGATTCATTTATGTGGACCGGATTGGGCGTTTTTACAAGAAGCCTAAGCCATATTTTAGCTTAGGCGCATCCTTGCACGCGGCTATTCAGGACTTTCACGATAAAGGTGGAGCTGAGACTCAAACAAGTGAGGATCTTGAAAAGCATTTAGAGCAGGCTTGGATCAGCGCTGGATACTCCACGCCCGATGAGGAGAAGAGGCATTGGGAAGCAGCAGAAAAATCTCTGAAAAATTATTTCAAATCAGCCGCCGCCAGAAAATCACGGACCATTTTCACCGAAAGAACGATGAGTTGTGATATGGGGGATTTCAAGCTAAAGGGCCGAATCGATCGTATAGATGAATGGCCTACAGGTGAACTGGAGATTATTGACTACAAAAGCGGTAGGTTCTATGTAACCGCGGAGCAAATCTTCAATGATTTAGCAATGGGCATATATCAAATCATTACTAGAAGCAGATTTCCAGACCGGCGTGTTTTAAGCACTATCCATTGTCTTAGAACTGGTCAAGAGGCCACAGTTGATTTCTCTGACGAGCAAATTATCCAGACTGTAGATATTGCGAAAGATGCGGCATTGGCTATTATGTCTACATCTTGGACCGGCGAGCCAAGACCAGAATGGAGAGACGGCTGTGAATACTGTGATTTCTCAGATGTATGCCGCCGTTATGTTGGCTTATAAAATCAACGCCGAATAGCTACTAGTGATTTCAAATATTTAGGTGTATCCAGTTTATCAACTGCTACTTTTCCGCGGGAAGAAGATGCGTGAATAAAATAGCCATTTCCCATGTAGATGCCGGTATGGTCAATATCGCCGCCTTTACAAGCAAAATAAAGGCGGTCACCCACCTGTATTTGATCTATTGGCACGACTTGCCCAACATTAACCTGTTCACGGGAGCATCGCGGCAAATTAATGCCAAAACTCGCGAAGACAGCTTTTACAAATCCCGAACAATCAAGTCCGCCAGAGGAATAACCTCCCCAAGCGTAAGGGATGTCTAAATATTGCAAGGCGGTTTGAATGATTGAGTTGCCATTAGAAGGGCTGCGCTGCTGGTTAGTGTTACTGCGGACAATATTATAGTCCAAGATGCGGACCGATTCAGACTTTATCCAGCCCGTTCTGCCATCTGACATCAACACGCCTAAGTATCCGTCGGATTCGTTAACTATACCAAGATAAGTTCCTTGCTTACATTCGAAAAGAATGCGGCTACGTAACGACCTGGAACTTCTAATTGGAGCGGAGCGAGAAATAACCTGTCCGACTCTACCGATTACGCGCTGAGAGGTAACTTGCATTTTTGGCTTGGCGGAGTTGGTCTCCGTTTCAGTGCCGCCCGGCTGAGATGAAACCTGAGGGATGTCCAGCGTCAGAGTTATGGATTGCTGGCAACAGCTCAGCTGAGTGCACAATATAAATAGAAGAACCATTACCGCAATTTTCGCCAAATCGATAAACTCCTTAGATTGTTATCGCCTTTTACTTGGCTAAAGGAGAAACCAATTGCTAACAGAATTATCGGTAGTTGGGCGAGTAGATTAAAGATAAACCGGCAAGTGTCGAGGGTATAATCTTAACACTTGCCGGATACTTTTGTCTTAGCGTTTGGAAAACTGGAAGCCGCGCCTTGCGCGTTTGCGTCCGTATTTCTTGCGCTCTTTGACTCGTGGGTCGCGGGTTAGGAATCCCAACCTACGAAGGACTGTCCTAAAGTCCGGATTTGCGACTACCAAGGCTTTTGATATGCCTTGGCGTATGGCGCCTGCTTGGCCGGAGATACCTCCGCCTTTAACAAGGGCGCGCACATCGTATTGGCCGCCGATATCCAAAACATCGAATGGCTGTTGGACAAGTTTTTCCAAAGCCAATCTGCCGAGATATTCTCCCATCGGCCGATCGTTGATGGTGACTGTGCCGCTGCCTGGGGTAAGCCAGACTCGGGCAATTGCGTTTTTTCTATGACCGGTAGCGTAGTATCTTGCTATATCCTGCAAAATGGGCCCTCCCTACAGTTCTATCTGCTCGGGTTTTTGTGCTTCGTGCGGATGGTCAGGTCCCGCATAAACTTTCAGCTTAGCGAGTGTATGCCTACCAAGCGCTGTGTGGGGAATCATTCCCTTGACCGCGCGGTGGATAAGCCGCTCTGGCTTTGTCGCCAGAAGCTTGCCTCTCGTGATGGACTTCAATCCGCCTGGAAAAGTTGTATGCCAGTAAATCGGTTCCTGGTCTTTTCGGCCGCTTAGCCTGACCTTTTCCGCATTCACGACTATTACGAAATCTCCCACATCCAGATGGCGCGCAAATATTGGTTTATTTTTGCCTCGGAGAATTTTCGCGACCTCGGCTGCCAGACGCCCCAACGGTTTATTGGTAGCGTCAACGACATACCATTTTCGCTCTATTTTTTCGGGCTTTGGGTTTGTCGTTCGCATTATATAGTTCTCCAATAAAAATTATCTTTGATAAGAGATTAATACGGTTCCTTATATTCCACGTTCACCAAACATAATCCTGAAGGAGAAGCAGTTTTAAAGGCCTTTCGCCTATCACGCGCTTCCAAAATGTTTTTCACTTCCTCAGGATTGATTCTTGATATTCCTACTTGAATCAGTGTCCCAACAATTATCCTTGCCATATTTCTTAGAAAAGCATTTGCCGTGATTTCAATTTCCACACGTTCTCCCTGCCGGGTAACGTTGATGTCTTTAATTTCCCTAATATTATGGCAAGTATCAGGATCTGCCGTGCAAAACGATGACAGGTCGTGAACTCCCAAAAGATAACCTGCAGCTTTTTGCATTAGATTTACGTCAAGGTTGAAACGCTCCCAGTGCGTAAACCTCGCTTGTAAAGCATCTGGCGTTTCAGAGTTCAGAATCGTATACTTATATGTTCTTGAAACAGCAGAACGCCTTGCGTGAAAATCCGGACCGACTTCAGATGCGCTACTGACTGAAATGTCTTTCGGCAAAATCGAGTTCAGCGCTATGGAGATTTTTTCCAACGGAATAGCGCAGCCGGTAGAGAAACTCACCACTTGTCCGGATGCGTGCACTCCGGCATCGGTCCTGCCTGCGCCGACGATGGAAATATTTTCCTTCATCACACGGCGTATAGCTCGCTCTAATTCACCTTGGACAGTTCTTCTGCCCGGTATGCGCTGAAACCCATAAAAGTCAGTGCCATCGTACTTGACAATAAGTTTCAGGCAGCGCATCGGATTTATTCAAGTGCACCAGCCGCTATTGTCACTCCTCGTATGCCAGCTCCAATTTCACCATAGGCGCGGCATCGCCTCGGCGGAACCCGATTTTTACTATTCGTGTATAACCGCCAGATCTGTCAATGAACTTCGGCGCTATAGAGTCGAAAAGCTTTTTCACCAAGTCTTCGTCGTTAAGGATGCGCCTAGCTTGCCGACGTGCGTGCAAGGCCTTTTCGTTGCCTTCACCAAGGCCTTTTTTGGCAGTGGTGATAACTTTTTCGGCTATGCTTCGAACTTCTTTAGCTCTGGTTTCAGTTGTTTTGATATGTTCGTATTCGAAAAGCGAACGAACTAAGCCTTTTAGTAAGGCCATTCTTTGGTCGCTCGGCAAATCGAATTTTCTTCCCGCAATACGATGTCGCATTTCGAGTGTCCGTCCTTACATTCCGGATTGTCCGGCGTTATTCGTCGTCATCTCCGGCCTCGACGGAATCTTCCGCATAGGCCTGTGATTCTTTGCCTGAGTCACTCAAGCCTTCAGACTCATCGGCTGATTCATATTCCTCATACTCGTCGTCCAAGTCTGCGTAACTAGCGACTGAGCCATCTTTCGCTTTTTTAAGCCCGAGTCCAAGCTGGCTTAATTTTTCTCGGACTTCGGTAAGAGATTTCTTTCCGAAGTTGCGAATTGCCATAAGATCGGCTTCAGACATCTGCACCAATTCATTTATAGTGAGAACATTAGCCTTTTTGAGGCAGTTATATGTGCGGACAGAAAAGTCCAGTTCTTCGATACGCGCATCTGGAGCGTGGCGTTCAAAATCGCTGCCTTCTTGACCAAAAGCGCCGTCCGGGGCGGAAACTCCTTTTGACAGATCAAAGAAAAGCCTCAAGTGGCGATCCATCAATCTGGCTGCGTCGCTAATTGCTTTGCTTGGCGAAATGGTGCCGTTAGTGACCACTTCCAAAGTAAGCCGGTCATAGTCAGTGCGATGACCGACGCGAGTTGGATCCACATTAAAGTTCACCCTTCGGACAGGCGAGAAAATCGCCCCAACTGGAATCACTCCTATGATGTGTTTGGAGCGGTCCTGTTTTTCTGGGAGGACGAAACCTCTTCCCATTTCCACCGTCATTTCCATCACAAGAGTAGATGATTCATCCGCCAGGGTAGCTATATGAGCTTCTGGATTGATGATTTCGACTTCCGGCGGTGTTTGGATATCGGCGGCGGTGACATCGCCGGGACCGCGGACATCTAGTTTCAGCGTGAAAGTTGCGCCGGGAGTAGCAGCATCCGGCTTAATTTTCACGCAGACCTGTCGAAGGTTTAGTATTATCTGGGTTGTATCTTCCTTGACGCCCGGAATCGTCGAGAATTCGTGCAATACTCCTTCGATTTTTATTGAAGTTATCGCAGCGCCCTCTATTGACGACAGCAGGATACGCCGCAGGGCATTGCCCAGAGTCGTGCCAAACCCACGTTCCTGTGGTTCGATCACAAACTTTCCATATGTTTCGGTCTCTGCCAACGTTTCTATGCGCGGCGTGACCATTTCGGTTGCGGCCATTTCCGTTACCTCGAATAGAACTCGACTATTAGGGATTCTTGAACGTCCGTATCAATCTCATCGCGAGTTGGCGCGGACAGTATTTCACCTTTTAATGCACTTGCGTCGAATTTGAGCCATACAGGGACGGCTCGTCCGCCAGAGCTTTCAACTGCGGCTACGATGGCGGGCATTTGTTTGCTATTAGGAACGACTTCGATCACTTCCCCTACCCTGCATTGGTAAGAGGGAATAGTCACCCGTCGTCCACGAACGGCAATATGGCCGTGGCTGACGAACTGCCGAGCCTGTATTCGGGAAGTAGCAAGGCCTAATCTGTATACAACGTTATCGAGACGCATTTCAAGAAGTTGCAGAAGGTTTTCGCCTGTAACACCAGTACGGCGTTCGGCTTCTGCTACATAGGCTCTGAACTGCCTTTCGCGCACGATGTATATACGGCGCAGCTTCTGCTTTTCACGCAGCTGTATGCCGTAAGGTTTCAGCTTGGCAGGCCTGCTTTGGCCGTGTTGCCCTGGCGGATATTGCCGGCGTTCGACAGCGCATTTGCGCGAATAACACCGGTCTCCTTTCAAATAGAGCTTGACGCCCTCTCGCCTGCAGAGCCTGCAGACTGGTGGTCCACTTGTAGCCATAGATATGCTCTCTCCTAGTGACTAAAAAGCTGAATGCGGTTTCGTTATGGATGCCAAAAAATCGTAAAAACATCAAGTTTTACTGCAATCTGCATCGATACGCATTCAACAGGAATAAGTTCATTAGTTCTATACTCGTCGGCGTTTTGGCGGCCGACATCCATTATGCGGAATAGAAGTTACATCCTTAATAAGGCTAACTTCAAGGCCAACAGCTTGTAAAGATCTGATGGCGGTTTCACGGCCCGCTCCTGGTCCGCGGACATAAACGTCTACGCGCTTGAGGCCGTGCTCCATAGCGGCTCTGGCAGCGGCTTCTGCAGCCATTTGAGCAGCGAATGGAGTTCCTTTTCTAGCCCCCTTGAATCCTACAGTGCCCGCGCTCGCCCAAGAGATGACGTCACCATTGACGTCGGAAATTGACACGATCGTATTGTTGAACGTGCTTTTTATGTGGGCGATGCCCTGAGCAATATTTTTGGAGACTTTCGGCTTTCCACGACCTGCGGAAGCTGCTTTTCTAACCATTCAATGCTCCTCCAAGACTACTTCTTCTTCCTTCGAACTCCGACTGTTCGTCTGGGTCCTTTGCGAGTCCGAGCGTTCGTTCTTGTGCGCTGACCTCTAACAGGCAAGCCGCGCCTGTGCCTGAGTCCGCGATACGACCCAATTTCGATCAGCCTGCGTATATTCATACTTATTTGCCGGCGAAGATCGCCTTCAACCTGATGTTGGCGTTCTATGACATCACGCAGCTTGCTAATTTCGGATTCAGTAAGATCACGAACTTTGGTGTCAGGATTTACCCCTGCCTGGGCAAGAATAGTCTTGCTGCTTGAAGGACCGACACCGAAGATGTACGTAAGTGCGATCTCTACCCTTTTGTCTCTCGGAAGATCTACACCCGCAATTCTTGCCAAACCATTACCTCCGATCTTTCCTTTGCCGCTTTTATGGCGCGGTCAAAGGTTTCGCGCAAACTAGCCTTGCCTCTGCTTATGTTTAGGATTTTTGCAGATGACGCGGACTACACGCTCGCGCTTAATGACTTTACACTTATCACATATTTTTTTGACCGACGCTCTAACCTTCAAGGTTGTTTCTCCGTATACAATATCTACCTGCCCGGATTTTTTCGATGTTCTTTCGCTGGATCTCAATTATCCGGGCTTAAGAAAAGTTTCACTTGTAACGATAAATAATTCTGCCGCGCGAAAGATCGTATGGCGACAATTCCACCAAGACTTTATCGCCGGGCAGGATTTTAATGAAATGCATTCGTATCTTTCCGGATACGTGAGCTAATATCCTGTGCCCGTTCGGCAGTTCAACGCGAAAAGTTGCGTTGGGCAAAGTTTCTACTACGACGCCTTCTTGTTCAATACCTTTTTCTTTGGTCATATAATTATGGCGCCCCCTCCGGTTTCAGGGTCAATATTTGTGGCCCATCTGCCGTAATCGCCACCGTGTGCTCATAATGAGCTGACAACTTTTTGTCTTTAGTAACGTATGTCCAACCGTCCGCAAGAATCATCACATCTGGGCGACCCATATTTATCATAGGCTCTATAGCGAGTGTCATGCCCTCGCTTAGCAATATGCCTTCGTGTGGAGAACCGTAGTTTGGAACTTGCGGTTCTTCGTGCATATCAAATCCGATTCCGTGACCGACTAAATCACGAACTACCGAATATCCGTATTTTTCTACGTGAGCTTGAATTGCGTGTCCTATGTCGCCAAGTCTGTTTCCGGGAACAGCTTTTTCAATCCCCTTCATCAATGATTCTTCGGCTATTTTAAGAAAACGGGCGACTTCTTCAGGAACTTCGCCGACGCTGACCGTTATCGCAGCATCGGAATGATATCCGTCTACGGAAGCCCCCAAATCGATACCAACTATGTCGCCTGGCTGCAAAATCCGTTTGCCAGGGATTCCGTGCACTACTTCTTCGTTTACTGATGCACAGATTGTTTTTGGATAACCCTTGAAACCTTTGAATGACGATTTGGCTCTTCGTTCTTTAAGCAGCTTCGCCGCTAGCCTATCCAAATCGCCTGTTGTCGTTTTGCCTGGTATGATCGAGTTTTTCAGATCCTCCAATGTGCGTGCGACAATCCGACCGGGAATACACATACGGCGGATATCTTCCGCTGTTTTTATTCTAATCATGCGCTCCGAGCTTGCTCATTCAGCAATTGTTCGACCTTATCGAAAGTTTCTTGGACCGACCCGCTTGCATCAACTTGGTGAAGTATGCCTTTATTTCGATAGTATTCAACTAGCGGATGCGTTTCCGATCTATACACTTTCAAACGGTTCAAGACAGCTTCAGGAGCGTCGTCGTCCCTACGTATAAGTTCCCCGCCGCATTTATCGCAAATGCCTTCAACGGCAGACTTCTTCGAATCGATGTGATACGGCTCTCCACACTTTGGGCATACCCGCCTTCCTGAAAGCCGTTTTACTATCTCTGATTCAGGAACCACGAGGTCCACTACCATTTCGAGCGGTTTCCCGAGTTCATCCAGAGCTTTGTCAAGTGCTTCGGCCTGGGGAATTGTCCTTGGGAAACCGTCTAAGACAAAGCCTCTATCAGGCGCTTGATTGATTCGCTCCAAAGCTATTTTGATTATTACGTCGTCCGGGACTAGCTCGCCTCGATCCATATACGATTTGGCAGCCAGGCCGATTTCTGTACCTTTAGCCACCGATTCACGCAGGGCATCGCCTGTGCTAATATGAGCTACGCCATATTGGTCTTTCATAAGACTTGCTTGGGTGCCTTTGCCGACACCTGGAGCGCCAAATAGAACTATTCTCACTTTATAAATCCTTCGTAGTGACGCATTAGCAAGTGCGCTTCTATTGCTTGCATTGTTTCGAGAGCGACACCCACGACAATTAACATAGAGGTGCCGCCGACTAGATAGAACTCGCGAACTCCTGTAAGCATTGGAATGTAGTATTGCGCCAATGCTATAAGCGCCAAGAATATTGCACCTGCCAAAGTTATTCTAGTCATGACTCGGTCCAGGTATTCCATTGTTGGCTTGCCTGGTCTGATGCCCGGTATGAAGCTACCCCATTTTTTGAGGTTTTCAGCGACATCCGGCACATTGAACGTAACCGCTGTATAGAAGTAGGTAAAGAACACTATGAAACCGGCGTAAAGAACAGCGGCGTACCACGTATTACCGGGTGAAAGATTTATTGATAACTGTTGCATAAACTCGCCGAACTTGCCGCTTCCGCCGAATCCGGCCAGGGTTTGCGGCAAAAGCTGTATCGAAACAGCGAATATGATAGGAATGACACCAGCTGAGTTTACGCGCAAAGGAAGGTATGAGCTTTGTCCGCCGTAAACTTTATGACCGACAACGCGTTTTACGTGTTGAACTGGTATCCTCCTTTGAGCCTGGTTAATTGCCACAATAGCCATAACAGTCAAAACAAAAGCCAATATAAGCAGGATGACATTTGTCCAGCTTGTAGCCCCTGACCTGACTGACTGGAATGTATTATTAATTTGCACTGGGAGGCTTGCAACGATTCCGCAGAAAATGACGAGAGAAACACCGTTTCCGATTCCGCGATCGGTTATTTGCTCTCCAATCCACATAAGGAAAGCCGTTCCAGCCGTTAGAGTGATGACTATCTGGATGAAACCGAGATATGATGTATCTAGAACGTTGTTTGCCCTGAGCCAGGTATTCGTTCCCACGGCCTGGAATATGGCTAGAACAACTGTCAAATATCGCGTATATTGTGAAATTACCTTTCTTCCGGCTTCGCCTTCTTTCGCCAATTGTTCCAATTGTGGAATTGCAATGGTGAGGAGTTGCATAATAATTGATGCGTTAATGTAAGGCGCGATACCCATAGCGAAGATTGTGTATTTTTTGAAAGCGCCACCAGTAAAAGCATCGAGCAAGTTAAATATTGTTCCTTGCGTAAAAAGCCTCTCCATTGCCACGCGGTCGATGCCCGGTACCGGAATATGCAGCCCAACAACATACACCGCGAACATTATGAAGACGAACCCGATGCGTTTCTTTAAATCTGGAATTCTCAGAGCTTGCAGAATGGTTTGAAGCATTTAAATAACCTCCGGCGTACCCCCGGCAGCTTTGATCTTCTCTTCTGCGCCTTTTGTAAAATGATTTGCGCGAACTATGAGAGATTTTGTCAACTCGCCATCCCCAAGTATCCGGACACCGTCTAGCATTTTGCGAACCAAGCCTGATTCGAGCAGCAGTTCCGGGGTCACCGTTGTGCCAGCTTCGAAGCGTTCCAACGCACTGACGTTCACATATGCATATCTCTTTTTGAACTTATTATTGAAGCCGCGCGACTGCGGAAGCCTTCTATGCAGAGGAGTTTGACCACCTTCAAAACCAGGTTTGACGGTATCGCGAGCTTTGGCCCCTTTGGTTCCGCGGCTTGCAGTTTTTCCGTGGCCTGAACCAATGCCTCTGCCAACCCGCTTTCTTTCTTTACGCGCGCCTTCGGCTGGGTGCAAATCAACAAGCTTCATTACGATTTGTCCTCCACTGGATCATCGAGTTTGACGACTTCCAGCAGATGAGGTATTTTCCGAATCATTCCTTGGATCTGCGGAGTCTCCTCGTGGACAGCGCTGGAACCGATCCTACCCAGACCAAGGGCACGAACGGTAAGCCGCTGGCTTTTTTCGTATCCAATTGGGCTTCTTTTTAACGTTACTTTGATCATTTAGTATTCCTCAACCGGAAGGTTGTTATTCGTTATTTTCGGTTTCTTCAGGAGTCTCATCGTCGAGCCCCTCAGTGGGCAATTCAGGCGCCTCCTCGTCAGTCAGCCTTTTCATCCAAGGAACCATTTCGTAGATTGGCTTGCCTCGCAAGCGACTCACCTCTTCGGCTCGCTTTAACGATTTCAAGCATTTCAAAGTTGCCCAAGCGCAATTTACGGCGTTAGTCGAACCTTTGGATTTTGCGAGGACATCTCTGATGCCAGCTAATTCGAGAATTGGCCTGACTGCGCCGCCTGCAACGACTCCGCAACCGGGAGCAGCTGGTTTAAGCATAACTTTTGCGGCACCGGCTTGGCATTCGATTTCGTGAGGAATGCTGGAACCGGCAAGCGGAACTTCCATCATATTTTTTTTAGCGCGTTCGACCGCTTTACGGACTGCGTCGGGAATTGCGTGGGCTTTGCCCATTCCTGTTCCGACGTGGCCTTTGCGGTCGCCCACTGCAACCAGAACACTCCAACTAAGAGTGCGCCCACCTTTATGGGTTTTTTGTACTTTATTGGTGCTTAATACGTGCTCTTCCAGGTCGAGCGTATCGGCGTCTATCCTGGGCATAATTCCTCCTAAAACTCCAGACCGGCTTCGCGGGCGGCATCGGCAAGGGATTTCACTCTTCCGTGATATAAATAACCGCCGCGGTCAAAGACAACTTTTTTAAGGCCTTTTTCGATAGCGCGTTCGCCCACCAGTTTGCCGACGGCTTTTGCGGCTTCAGTATTCGCTCCGAACTTACCTCTCAATTCAGGATCGAGCGTAGACGCACTAACGATAGTCCGATGAGTGCTGTCGTCAATTATCTGGGCATATATGTGCTTTAGGCTTCGAAAAACGCTCAGACGAGGCCGCTCGGTTGTGCCAGTAACTTTTTTTCTTACCCTCGCGTGGCGCCTTATGCGAAGCTCTCTTTTGGATCTCATAAATCGCTCCCGATCTGCAGAGTTGCTTTAATTATTTCTTGGTGGCTTGTTTGCCCGCTTTCAGGCGGACGTATTCACCCCGGTATCTAATGCCTTTACCGTGATAATGCTCTGGAGGCCTAATTTTTCGGATATTGGCACAGAGCTGTCCTAGTTGCTCTTTATCTATGCCCTTCAAAGTTATGAAAGGCATTCTCGTGTTCGTGTCCGTTCCAGTCTCGATTGATACTCCCTCGGGCATTTCAATAACAACTTGATGGCTAAGGCCTGGCTGTAGTATGAGCTTATTGCCTTCAACTTGGGCTTTGTAACCGACACCTATAACATCAAGAATCCGTGTATAGCCCTCGGAAACCCCAGTGACCATATTCGCGATCAAGGTCCTTGTGAGCCCATGCAAAGACCTATGCAATCGGCTCTCTGAAGGTCTTTCCACATAAATCATCTGTTCTTCATGCACAATACGAACTTCTATTTCCGGCCTTAGTTTGCGGGTGAGAGTGCCTTTGGGACCCTTCACGGTTATTTCGCCGTTATTTTGTGTTATCTCGACACCTTTCGGTATGGGAATTGGCTGTTTGCCTATTCGTGACATAAATCAGACTCCTGCTTAGTCTGCTCGCGTGAAATTACCACACGTAGCATATTACCTCGCCGCCGATGCCAAGCTTTCGAGCACTAGCGTCGGTCATAAGGCCGGATGACGTGCTCATTATGGCTATTCCGAGTCCTCGAAGCACTCGAGGCACGTTATCGCGGCTAGCATAAACTCGGCGTCCTGGCTTGCTAACTCTTTTCAAGCCTGTGATGACTTTTTCTTTGCGCGGTCCGTATTTAAGGTTAACCGTGAACATGGGATGCTTCGAATCCTTGGTTGGTTCAAAGCTTGCAATGAACCCTTCCTCTTGCAAAATCCTCAGGATTTCGCGGTTAAGGTTGGATGCCATCACATTAACGTGATCGTGATTTGCTGAGTTTGCATTCCGTATTCTGGTCAACAAATCTGCTACAGTATCGGTTACAGACATTCGTTTGATCCTCTTAGAACGAGATCCGGCTGCTACAATTCCGGGTAACTGGTTTTATTTGCTTACCAGCTAGACTTGGTCACTCCGGGAAGCATTCCCTTGTGTGCCAACTCGCGGAAACATATGCGGCATACTCCGAACTTGCGTATGTAGCCTCTAGGCCTTCCGCAGATGCCGCATCGGTTGTAGCGGCGGACCTTGAACTTGGGTGTTTTTTTCTGTTTTACAATTAATGCTGTCTTGGCCACGTGCTGTTATTCCTCTCTCGCCTTTTTAGCGGCTTCGACAATAGACTGCGCGATATGAGCTGGGACCTCTTCGTAAGCGGAACGTTCGGCATGGAACCAGCCGCGACCGCGCGCGATGGATCTCAGGTCAATCGCGTATCTTAACATTTCACTTTCAGGGACTATCGCTTTGATTCTTTGCTTACCGCCGCCTATTGGCTCCATGCCCAGTATCCTACCTCTTTTGGCATTGATGTCGCCAATGACATCTCCCATATATTCTTCTGGGACGACTACTTCGACATCCATAACCGGTTCAAGAAGTACTGGGTTTGCCTTGGCAGCTGCTGCCTGGAATCCAAGCATTCCAGCCATTTTAAAGGCCTGTTCCGAAGAGTCTACTGGATGGAATGAACCATCGAAACAGGTCACTTTAAAGTCCACTGTCGGGTATCCGGCGATAACGCCGCGCTCGGCGGCCTCTCGGACACCTTTTTCCACAGCAGGTATGTATTGCCTAGGTATCGCGCCTCCGACAATTGCGTCCACAAACTCGAATCCTTGGCCTCTGGGAAGTGGTTCGAGCCTGAGATGGCAGTCACCAAACTGTCCTCGGCCGCCGGTTTGCTTTTTATGTCGGCCTTGTGCTTCTGCTGTTGTTTGAATTGTTTCTCGGTATGGTATTTTCGGCGCATCTACGACGACTTCGACGCCGAACTTTCTTTTTAGTTTATCAACTGCGATTTCAAGATGACTTTCGCCAAGACCACTTATGATTGTCTGCCCAGTTTCGGCTTCGCGGTGGAATCGGAAAGTCGGGTCCTCGTCTGCCAGCTTAGAAAGCGCTGGACCCATTTTATCTTCATCTGCTTTGCTTTTTGCTGAAATCGCAAGCTGGAATACCGGCTCTGGGAACTGGACACCGGTTATAATAAAGGGTTTGCCCTTATCACAGAGCGTATCGCCGGTGCTGGTTTCCTGCAATTTAGCAATGGCGCCAATATCACCAGCCGGCACAGCCGTGGTCGCCTCTTGCTGCTTTCCTTTGACATAATAAACCTGGCCGACGCGTTCTTCGTGTTCCTTACTGGAATTGAAGACCTGTGAATCGGATTTTAGTGAACCAGAGTATACACGGAAATATGTAAGTTTTCCAACATAGGGGTCTGCCATAGTCTTGAAAACAAGAGCAGACATTGCCTCGTCGGTCGGTTTGCGTTCGTCATCTTCACCAGAAGCGTTTTTGCCTTTTACCGGTCCACGATCAATCGGTGACGGCATAAGATTTATCACGAAGTCCATTAGAGACTCCATGCCAACGCCTTTACTGGCAGAAGAAACAAGGACAGGGATGACTTTTCCCGCTTTCACGCCCAAAGTCAGACCCTTTTTAAGCTCCTCTGCGGACAGGTCGCCGTCGGCAAAGAATTTTTCCATTAAAGCATCGTCCATTTCAGCGGCAGCTTCGACGAGCGTGGCACGGTATTCTTCCGCTTTAGCGACCATATCAGCAGGAACGTCGCCTTCGGACATTTTTCCGCCGGACCAGTTGTAAGACTTCATTGTTAGAATATCAACAAGCCCATTGAAAGAATCCTGAGAACCTATCGGCAAATGAAGAGCCACCACGTTGGAGCCGTATCGCTCCCTTAGTGAATTATAAACCTGTTCAAAATCGGCATTTTCACGGTCCATCCGATTCAGAAGGATTGCGCACGCAGAGCCTGCTTCGTGAGCATAAGTCCAAGCAGTCTCCGTACCGACCTGTATGCCGCTAACTGCGTCTACCACCAAGAGCGCGCCTTCAGCAACACAAAGGCTGCTTACTACATCACCGACGAAATCCGGGTATCCGGGTGTATCTATAAAGTTAATCTTATTGTTTTTCCATTCGCACGGGGCGACGGCAGTATTGATTGTGATTTTTCGCTTTGTCTCATCTGGATCGTAGTCTAAAACCGATGTGCCGTCGTCCACCTTACCGAGGCGATCCGTTTGCCCTGTAAGGAATAGAATGTGATCCAACAGCGATGTTTTACCGGCTCCGCTGTGACCTACGACAGCTACGTTCCTTATGGAGTTTGCTTGAAATTGTTTCATATTTTAACTCTCTCTGAACGGTAGACCGAGCGCTTTTAGCAGAGCGCGCGCTTCTTCATCTGACTTTGCTGTTGTTGTGATGACTATATCCATTCCGCGGATTTTATCGATGGTATCGTAGTCGATTTCCGGAAATATGAGTTGTTCGCGAAGCCCCATAGCAAAATTTCCGCGGCCGTCAAATGAATCTGGCGATATGCCACCGAAATCGCGAACTCTGGGAAGAGCTGCATTGAACAGCTTATCCAAAAAGTCCCACATCCGATCGCCGCGGAGGGTGACTTTGCATCCAATGCGCATTCCTTCGCGTATTTTAAAATTAGAAATGGACTTTTTTGCCCGGGTAACGACGGGTTTTTGCCCTGATATGAGTGACATATCTCGAACAGCGCCGTCCAGAAGTTTCGAGTCTTCGCGGCCAAGTCCTACGCCCATATTCAGGACAACCTTGCTTACGCGCGGAACTTGCATTACGTTTTTGTAGCCGAAAGTTTTTATTAGTTCCGCTACTACTTCATTTTTATACCGATCTTTAAGTCTTGGCATTCCCAAGGTTCTCCGAGTTATGTTGATAAAATCCTAACAAAGACTAAATGTCGTCAATAAAATCTCCGCATTTTTCGCGGCGGCATACGCGAGCCTTTTTATCGCGGTCTTTAAGCATACCCATTCCGATTCTGGTTGGTTCGCCACATCGCGGGCAAATTACCATAACCTTGCTAACGTCCATGGGAGCAGGCTTTTTGATTATGCCTGTTTGTGTCCTAGGTGTAGCCCGAGTAGCTGCTTTGGGACGCTGGTGCCTGGTTACGATATTCACTCCGTCGATGATGACTTTTCCGCTTTCGGGGAGCGTTTCGATAACCTTGCCGCGCTTTCCTTTGTCTTTTCCGGTGATGACCAGTACTTCGTCGCCGGTTTTTACTTTAATTTTTCCTGTGATATGCTTTTTCTGCTTATACATCACGGTTAACCTTTTTTCAAAAAGCGGTGGCGTGCCTTATTATCAAAGCACCTCTGGCGCTAGAGAAATGATTCGCATAAACTGTCGGTCGCGAAGTTCTCTTGCGACGGGACCGAATATTCGTGTTCCCCGCGGCTCGTTGGCATTGGTTATGACCACCGCTGCATTGTCGTCGAATTTAAGGTGCGATCCATCTGGCCGATGTATGGGACGCGTTGTGCGGACAACGACACAGCGAACCACATCGCCTTTTTTTACCTGGGAATTAGGCGTCGCCGATTTCACCGTTCCGATGATTACATCACCGACGTGTGCGTATTTGGTGGCTGAGCCTTTCAATACCCTTATGCACATTATCTGCCGCGCGCCTGAATTATCTGCCGCGCGCAATCGCGTGTAGGGACGAATCATATTTGTATCCTCTTCCTACTTCGCTTTTTCTAAAATCCGGGTGACGCGCCAGCGTTTTTCACGGCTTAACGGCCGGCATTCCATAATTTCGACTCGATCACCCAAACCGCATTCGTTCAATTCGTCGTGAGCTTTGAACTTTGTGGTCCTGCGGATGATTTTTCCGTAAAGCGGATGGCGCATAAGAGTCTCAACGGCTACAACGATGGTTTTGTCCATTTTGTCGCTTATGACCACTCCGCTGCGGACTTTCCGCCTGCCTCTTGTTTCCTGTTTCATGCCGTGCGCTGTTCCTCTTGTTCTTTGATCTGCCGCTCGCGCATTATTGTCAATATGCGAGCAATAGACCGTTTAGTCTCGCGGATTACTAGTGCGTTATCAAGTTTTCTCGACGCCGCACTTTCGCGAAGTTTCAATAAACGCTCTTTATGTTCTCGGAGCTGATGCTCCAATTCTTGTAAGTTACTCTGTTTCAACTGTTGCAGGAATTGCGTGGACTTCAATGATCTCCCCCGCGTCTTGTTTTCTAACGAATCTACACTTGACAGGAAGCTTATGCGATGCAAGCCGCATGGCTTCCCTGGCCATTTCCTCACTAACGCCGGACATTTCGAACATAATTCGTCCGGGCCTGACTGTGGCTACCCAATATTCAGTAGCACCTTTGCCGCTTCCCATTCGGGTTTCAGCAGGTTTTTTGCTGACAGGATGGTCTGGAAAGATTCTGATCCATACCTTACCGCCGCGACGCACGTGCCTAGTTATGGCGACACGAGCAGCTTCTATTTGGTTGCTTGTTATCCAAGCACGCTCAAGCGCTTGTAGTCCATAATCTCCGAAAGCTATAGTAGTTCCAGCTAGTCGCTTGTGGGCTCTGCTTCCTCGTTGGACCTTACGATGCTTGGTTCTCTTCGGCATCAGCATTGGCCGAACTCCTCCTTTCGCCTCGTCCACGAGTTCTTGGTCTGGACGGTCTTTCTTGAATTTTCCTTTGGCGCTCGACCATTTCGTCTTCCACGGACGGTAATTTACGCGCTCCGGGAAGAACTTCGCCTTTATATATCCACACTTTGATGCCGACGTGACCGACGGTAGTCATCGCTTCCGCGAAGCCATAGTCTATGTCCGCACGCAGTGTATGAAGCGGTATTTTGCCTTGCTTATCGCTTTCCACCCTGGCCATTTCAGCACCGCCAAGACGGCCACTTAGGCGGACTTTTATGCCTTTTGCACCGGCTCGCATTGTCCGGAGAACGGCTTGCCTCATTGCTCTGCGAAAAGCAATTCGTTTTTCCAATTGTGCAGCTATGGCTTCGGCAACCAGCTGGGCATCCAGTTCGGGCTGGCGAATTTCTTGGACATTCAGATGGACTTGACGCTTGGTCAATCGTTCAAGATCGAGCCTGACTTCGTCGACGCCCTTGCCGCCTCTACCAATGATGAGCCCTGGCTTTGCAGTATGAACGGTTACTTTAACTTTATTGGCTTGGCGTTCAATTTCAATTTTGGATACACCGGCACTGAAGAGTTTTTTCTTTACGTGCTTTCGGATTTTGTAGTCTTCAATCACGAAATCCGCAAACTCTTTGTCGGCATACCAGTTGCTTTCCCAGTCACGGATGACCCCGATTCTGAAGCCAATGGGATGAATTTTTTGTCCCAATTACTCTCCTCCTTCGGAACCGGCCTTCGGCTTTTCTTCTGCAGGACTTTCCTGCGTTTCGGGCAGATTGGCCGGGGTAGGCTCGACAACGCCGGGAGCGCCGGCAACTGCTTCGGCGTAAGCCTGCTGAACCGGTTCTACGGTCTCTTCTTTCTTCTTACGCTTCGAAGCTGTTGGTTTAGCAGCTTCCGGTTCGGTTTTCTTTTTCCGTGGGAACAAGCCCCGTTTTGGCTGTCCTTCCGCGTGCCTTTGTTTATGAGGCACTCTGGCTTCCGCCTCTGTAACGATAACGGCTATATGACTTGTGCGCTTCAGTATTCTATACGCGCGTCCCATGGCTCTGGGCTGTATGCGTTTTAACGATGGTCCCTGGTCAATGACGACACGCAAGACCTTAAGCGCATTTCCATCCAAGTGATTATTGTTTTCCGCATTTGCCACTGCCGATTTAACGAGCTTTTCAATAATTCTAGCGCTCGCATTCGGAGTGAACTTGAGAATAGCCAGTGCATCGTGCACGTGTTTGCCTTTTATCAACTCACCGACTAATCTCGCTTTTCTAGGCGGAACGCGCATGAATCGCGCAACCGCTTTGACTTCCATGGTTGCCTCCTGAGCCTGTATTCTCTATTTAAGGGCTGTCGAACGTTCCGTATGATGGCCGTGACCGCGGAAAGTCCGTGTAACGACAAACTCGCCGAGTTTGTGGCCGACCATATTTTCTGTTATGAATACAGGCACGTGTTTGCGACCGTCGTAGACAGCAATTGTGTGTCCTATCATAGATGGGAACACTGTCGAGCGTCTCGACCAAGTCTTTATTATCTTTTTTTCGCCACGCGCATTCATTTCATCAATGCGCTTCAAGAGCTTGGGTTCAGCGTATGGCCCTTTTTTGAGCGAACGCGGCATGCGTCAGACCTCCTATTGGTTACGCCTTCGTATTATCATTTTATCTGTATGCTTGTTGCGCCTGGTTTTGTATCCAAGTGTTGGTTTGCCCCAAGGAGTCATTGGGCTTTTTCTGCCGACAGGCGCCTTGCCCTCTCCACCACCGTGAGGATGGTCTCTCGGGTTCATGACTACGCCTCGAACGTGCGGCCTTCTCCCCTGCCAGCGTGAGCGTCCCGCCTTTCCGTATGATACGTTCTCGTGGTCAACATTTGCGACCTGACCTATACTTGCCCGGCATTCGAGTGTTACCATTCGCATTTCGCCCGAGGGCAATCTCAAGGTAGCGTATGCTCCTTCCTTAGCCATCAACTGGGCGTATGCTCCAGCACTCCTTGCCATCTGGCCGCCTTTACCGGCTGTCAATTCTATATTGTGTATAAGAGTTCCCAAAGGAATGTAGCGGATAGGCATCGCATTGCCTGGTTTTATGTCCGCTCCCTCACCTGCAACGACCTGGTCTCCTACGGAAAGGCCAACCGGCCAAAGAATGTATCTTTTATCACCGTCGGCATAATGAATCAACGCTATTCTGGCGGATCGGTTAGGGTCATATTCAATAGCTACGACTTTTCCGGGAACACCGTCTTTGTCGCGTTTGAAGTCTATGACCCTGTACATTTTCTTACTGCCGCCGCCGATATGGCGAGCAGTGACTCTGCCTTGGTTATTACGCCCGCCGGATTTTTTCAACGGGCGAACCAGAGACTTTTCAGGTTCTTTCTTTGTTATTTCCTCGAAGGTCGGGACCGTAAAGAACCGCCTTCCGGGCGTTGTCGGTTTAAACTCTCTTAGAGGCATGGAATCCCCCTGTTATGGAACCTCAAGCGGCGATTATACGCCTTCGAGGATCTCTATCCTTTGTCCAGGTTTAAGTGTAACTATTGCCTTTTTCCAGTCAGGTGTTTTACCCTGAGGAAATCTTCCGAGTCTTTTAGTTTTACCCTTGACTCGAAGGGTGTTTACTTTTACTACATCAACTTTATAAATAGCGGATACCGCTTTCTGAATATCAATCTTTGTGGCATTCAGGGCTACTTCAAAAGCGTATTTGTTTAACGCTCCTGCGCTGATGCTTTTTTCAGTGATAAGCGGACGCTTGATTATGGCATAGGGGTCAATCATACCGAATAGACCTCCTCCATTTTCGCCAATGCGGCCTTGCTTGCAACAACTGCATCGCAGTCAATGACGTCTCTGACGCTGACATTTGGCGCTTGCCTAAGCACTAAGCAAGGGATATTTCTTGTGGATTTTTCAAGAATTTCATCCACTTTATCTACCAGCAGCAGGACTTTCTTGCCAGACAGCCCTAAATTTTTCAGTATTTCAGCAACTTGTTTGGTGCCGATCGATTCAAGATGCAATTCCTCTAGCACGACGATTTCTTCATCGGCCAATTTAGCTGAGAAAGCAGACTTTAGCGCGGCGCGCCTCATTTTTTTGGGCAACGCAAGAGAATAGTCCCTTGGGTGCGGCCCAAAAACCACGCCGCCGCCGGTCCATTGGGGCGCTCGTATTGTTCCTTGCCGAGCACGACCTGTGCCCTTTTGGCGCCAAGGTTTCCTGCCGCCGCCACGCACATCGCTGCGTTCTTTTGTGTTATGGGTGCCCTGCCGCCAGCGTGATTCTTCTGTAACGACTGCTTGATGCATAAGCGGTATATTCCGCTCTGCTTCGTAAAGTCCTCCAGAAAGATTTATCTCGCCGACTTTTTGCCCGCTGCTGTTGTGTAAGCTAACCGTGGGCATTCTACGCTTCTCCTATCGTCCAACTAATATGCGGACGCTGATCAATGTTCATTTGGTTATCATCAATAACGCGCCGTTTGCGCCTGGAACCGCTCCTTTGATAAGCAACAAGTTCTTTTCAGCATCGACACGGACAATCGAAAGACCTCGCTGGGTTACTCTTTCGCCGCCCATTCTACCCGGCCTGCGAACACCTTTAAATGTTCTGGCTGCATCAGTAGCACCGCCGGATTGTGGTTTGCGGTGGATCATCGAGCCGTGGCCGCCTGGACCACCGTGAAAATGATGCCGTTTCATTGCGCCCGCAAAGCCCTTGCCTTTAGATATTCCAGTAACGCTAACGACGTCTCCTGGCTGGAATATGTCTACTTTTATTTCCTGGCCATTTTCAAGCCCGTTGAGGCTTTTTGGCGCAATTTTGTTTTTCTTGAAATGGCCTGCCAGCGGTTGATTCACACGATGTGGTTTTATTTCGCCAAATCCTATCTGCGCCGCGCAATAACCGTCGGTTTCGACTGTTTTAGTCTGGGTGACGACGCAAGGGCCAGCTTCCACCACTGTTACGGCTATCAGTCGTCCCTCTTTATCGAACAACTGAGTCATTCCCAGTTTTTTTCCTAAAAGTGCATTGATCGCCATTACAGACCCTCTACAGCTTAATTTCGATGTCTACGCCGCTGGGCAAGTCTAAGCGCATCAAGGCATCAATCGTCTTGGGACCCGGATCAAGTATATCTATGAGCCTTTTGTGCGTCCGCATTTCGAAGTGCTCCATAGATTCTTTGTCAATAACCGGGCTTCGGTTGACACAGAAAATATTTTTTTCGGTTGGCAGAAGCACTGGTCCAGAAAACCTGGCTCCTGTCCTGCGAGCGGTGTCAACGATCCTTTCAGCGGACTGATCTAGAATTCTGTGATCGAATGCCTTCAGTCTTATCCTAACCTTGTCCTTGCGCATTGCAGATTCCTCAAAAACGGCCACCAACCATCCAGAACATTTCGATGATGCAGGCCGGGCAATTTTTCCGGCTTGATCTTCGTATATGTTACAAGATGCCTTGGCCCGCCATTATTTACTCTATGATTTCGGAGATGACTCCCGCACCCACTGTGCGGCCGCCTTCTCGTATCGCAAACCTCAATCCTTGCTCCATCGCTATCGGCGAGATTAATTCCCCAGTTATCGCAATGTTGTCTCCAGGCATTATCATCTCTACTCCCTCAGGCAACTTCACTGTCCCTGTCACGTCCGTAGTCCGG
>FWPV01003631.1_pt1 | contig 34562 bp, 33 predicted proteins | sample 2228371 | NCBI WGS metagenome assembly FWPV01 (sample SAMEA103939776, study PRJEB20133) | metagenome | reverse complement strand
AATGATATATATTAATTATATTCGCCACTACATTTAAAACGAGAATCTAATAATTTCAATAGGTTAGATGCAAAAACTTATAAAGATGCGCTTCAAGATTTTTACACAGAAAATTTTACACTACCATATAGCCAAAAATTTATTGTCCAATATTTAAAATAGTTATCTCTCCTTTGAGGAGAGAGTGTTTGGGGAAGGGTGCGTTATTATCAAAAAGGTTACCCTTCCCAAAGGAGAGATGATTTACGAGAAGTGATAATTTCTACCGATATTCTTAGAAAATATCTTAACGATTCTGTAATCGTAATTCCGCAATTTTCAAAATACCATTTACCCACTCTCTTGAACCACGTGCATGGAGATGGGTGTATGTTGCAAGAACATTCTTATAACAGAAACCGTCTAACTTATCCATTATTCCTTCGCCCTTTATCATTTTAAAAACAAAGTGAACACCATCTTTTTGGTTCGATAATCCCCCTTGTCTCCCTTTTTCAAATCCCCCTTTACCCCTTTTTTCTAAAGGTGGGATGGGGGGATTATCTTCATTATCTTTTATTAGCTGACGGATTTCATCCAGGTTGATGACGTGAGAGTAATGAAATTCGTGGCCATGCAGAACCTTTCCAGTTTTAAAATAAGGATTAGGTGCTTGAACCTCTATCACAGTATACCCATGGCCCTGCGGTTTCTTGCTTATTCCAATTATAAAAGGTAAAATACCCACCATAGGATAACTCTTACCTTCCCAGTTCAACACTTTAGAAAGATACATCAGTCCACCACATTCAGCATAAATAGGCAAACCTTCTTCAGAGGCTTTTTTAATATCTTGCCTTAATGTAACATTAGCAGACAAAGCTTCAGCATGAGTTTCAGGAAATCCACCTCCTATGTAAAGGGCACTAAGATTATAGGGTAAGTTATCTGTTAATGCGCTGAATTCTATTAACTTTGCTCCTGCACTTTGTAAAGCCTCTAAGTTTTCTGGATAGTAAAATTGAAAGGCTGAATCCCGGATTACTCCTATTCTAAGTTGGTCATCGATCATTGCACTTTGGTCATTCTTTTGGACTTTGGTCATTGGACACTGGTCACCGGGCTTTACAAATGACGAATAACTATTGACCAATGACTCTTTTAATGACTGAGGGCTATTGACTAATAAAGGTTGTACTTCTTTGGCAATCTCCCACAACTTCTCCATATCAAGATATTTTTCAACTATCTCGGTTGCTTTAGTAATTGCTTCTTGTGCCTTAGGATGTTCCTGAGGAGGAACCAAACCAAGATGTCTTCCTGGAAATGTAATATTTGTTATTTTTGGGATAGCTCCAACAACTGGCAAACGACAATAACGTTCTATACTTTTACGAATTAAATTTTCCTGGCGAGAATTTGCCAGTCTATTCAAAATTACTCCTTTAATTTCCACATCAGGGTCAAGTTTTTGACAGCCAAGTATTATAGCAGCAACTGTGCGTGTAACTTTTGTGCAATCTGCAATTATAATAACTGGAGATTTAAGAAGCTTTGCCAGCTCTGCTGTACTTACACTACCTTCAACATCCAGACCATCATAAAGTCCACGATTTCCTTCAATGAGAGCTATATCTGCATGTTTCGCATGAATTTCAAATGAAAAAAGTGCTTGATCTTTATTCATAAGAAAAAGGTCAAGATTATAACACGGATAGCTTGCCCCCAGACTCAACCATCCCATATCAATATAATCAGGCCCCTTTTTAAAGGGAATAACTTTATGCCCCTTTTTTTGCCAGAAGCGGCATAGACCTACACTAACAACTGTTTTGCCACTATCGCCGCTAAGTCCTGTGATGGTTAGCCTGGGACCACATATCATTTTTTGGATTAAACCTCTTTTTCTTGTTATCCCTGCGAAATCAGAAATCCAGAAAACCTCTTACTGGATTTTCGCCTGCGCTGGAATGACAGAATGTAAACCTCCTGTCAACTTATTTAAAGCGTTCACTACATTTGCTCAATTTTTGCGTGAATCTGCATTCATTATCTTTAAGTAATCCCTGAATTGTCTCTTGTTAAAATTAGAGTATTTATCCAAGTCAGGGAGTAACTCCATCCCGGGTATTATCGCCCTCACAACAGGTATATTTAAATCTCTTTTAGTAAGATCTACATAAATAGGGTACAATCTATTCATTATTAATAATTTCTCTAATATGCGTAAATCAGTGTTTACATTTCCTGAGGAATAGTTTGGAAGATCCTCATACTTTATTGTCTTATGAATTTCATCTCTTAAAGATTTTGTTGAATAGTTACCAGAAAGAAAGTAAGGAGATGTTAATTCACACAATGCCCTGTTTATAGCGATTTTGCCATCCAGATGTGCACCCCATCCTCTTGAAAATCCGCCTTTGGTATGGATAAAGAATGCTTTGTAACAGGGAACTCCAATTTCATTTGTTAAATCTAAGAAGTGTATGTAAACACCTTTTTTCTTCCATGTATTTAGGATATCGCCCATGAAGGTATTCTCAGCTTCTAACAAAAAATATTTATCAGGAGAGAATAGTGTAACCTTTTCCGAATCTCTCTCTATATATTCTAATAATGCACAAAGTTTGGCTTCTTCTATTGTGTTCCCTGAGGCCAGACCATTTGATGTAGTACCCTGACTGTATAAGTCTATTTCATCAAAATTGCCAGAAGAAATAAGAAAGGCAAATTGTGCTGGTATATAAATCTCGCTGTAACCCCTTTCATTAACGTCTTCAGCAATAATCCAATATAGTTCTTCATCATCATAAGTAACTTCTAAATTCATTTTATTTGGGTCGAGAACATTTTGCCCTTTTTCTATAAGTTCACTAAACCTTGCTTTGATAAGGCTGTATTCTCTTTTATACCCAAGGGATTGGTTACTATAAAAATTTGCCAACGCTGAATATCTCTCAATTATCTCCATTAAAGTAGACGCCCTTGCTTCATCTTCTGTGAGGCCTTTTCCATACTCCCGTAGCACACCTTGAAGTTTCCAGCTATTTCTCCCTACAGATACTTCCATATTAGCTTTCCATCTCCTTATAAAGGCATATGGGCTGACGCTCCATTCAACCTTTACATCATCTTCAATTAGCATATCCTGAACTACTGGGTTATTCATGATCTTATCAATAGTCTCCTTTGGCTCTATGACTCTTATCGATGTCCCGGTATCAAAAGATTTACCATCTGAGTTTGAATAGACATCTTTTATATGAATTAATTTGTCTTCAGTAAGACTATTTAAATCAAAAGGGATCGGGAATTTGGTAACTTTAAAGGGTGATAGATCCATATGATGGTATTTATTCCTCGAAAACATATCCATCCAGAAAAGACGAGATTCGAGATTTTTATCCAAAGACCATTTTATATATATCAAAGGTGTGTATTTAGTTAAAATTTGTATATCTATATTATCAAATTTGTTTCTCAAACTATAAAATTTATTGTATGAAATACAGGTTTCATAAATAGGTGCTAATAATGAGAAATCATTCGCTTTTTTTGCTTTCTCTATTAAATGATTAAGGTCTTCTTCATCGAATTTTTCTAAATAACTTATTAAATGCTTGTACATAAATTTATCGTTAGGATGAGACCGAAGATATTCAATAATTTCATCAAAGGTCATTTCCTTGCTTGGCGCAATAGAAAGGGTATCAAAAACTATACCTCGAGTTAGCGTTAATGTATAAATCATTAAGGCGGACTATTTTTTTGGGCCAGGTACTTCTATGGTAGTACATGTGCTACCAGCACATTTCTTGTCTGTGCGAATAACCCCTCCGTTTCGAGATCTAATGACACCTATCTTGCTTAAGGCACGCTCTATCTCTTCTGAACCGCATTCTGGACATTTCATCTTTATTTCTTCATTGCTTTTAAGTTTTAAAAGCTCAAACGTATTTCCACAGCGAAGACAGCGAAATTCATAAATAGGCATGAGAACTCCTTTCCCTAAACAAATTTAGTGAAACGTCTGTTGGCGACGGTTATGACGCCCGTTTCGTCCAACGGTTACGTCATTCGACTTTTTTAATCCGCCTCAGGCGGACCATTAAACGTAGCCGATACAGACCGTATTAATAGTAATTATTATCCAACATGGCACGCATCGTTACCGTAACCGTTAGACAAAAAGTACGAATATTTAGAAATTGGGTGCTTAGAATTTAGAGTTATGCTGATGGCTAAGTCTTTAACTTATAACCAAAAACACCAGCAGCCCTTCCAGCCCCCATAATCTTTCCTTCCATCTCCAACTCTTTAAGACATTTCGACACCATCTCTCTGTCTAAACCTGTTCCTTTTTTTATCTCAGCGGCAGTAGCTACCCCCTTTTCACTTCCACTGAAACTTCCTAAGAAATCCAGAATCTTCTGTTTTGCCTCTTCGCTCATTTTTCCTCCTACTTTTTAAAAATCAATATTTATATTCTATTTAGATTTGAGTATTAATTTATACTTTAGTTGCCTCTAAAAGTCAAGACTAATTTAGTTTTAAATCAACTCAATATAGCATCCCACTTTTAAATAGCTTTTTTACAAGAGCCTCATGATACGAAAGATTAAATATATGTCTTTTCTTCATAAGCTCATAATATTCATCAATAGAGATGCCCTTTTCGAACTCTTTCAGCGTTGCACAGAAGGTTTCATAAGTCATGCTCAGGATTTCATCTACAAGGAAGATAAAGACAGTCTTTTCTATAGATAATTTACTGGGACTTTCCTTTTCCAATCTTTCTAAAAAATTTTGCAGATCAAGATAATCGTGATTATTAATAGATATGAATTTATAATTTAATCTTGGGTGCTCCATCCTGCGAGGTTCATCTGCTAAAGATTCGCTGTTCTGCAGGTGAAGAGCCTTTTTAGCACAAAGGTTGATTAGATCGTCAATAAAAGGAAGTTTATAAAACAATGACTCATTCTCTTTAATTTTTTGTTTCACAAAATTTAACAATTCACACCAATCCAGTTTTGTAAATACATTCATCGTCTTATTTATATACATTTCAACTATGATCTCTTCGAACAAGTCTATCGCCAGTTGCCTCAGACATTTAAACATTATATGAAACAATTCATGGAAATATTTCTCAAAGGTTTTTAATATAAATATTAGCATTTCGCATTTTAATATCTCTTCCGAAGATAAAGTATCAGGTATGTATATAAAAAAATTGTCAACAGGAAAGTTAAGGGCTTTGATTTTTTTAATGGCAGATATAAGTGTATTAAAAACCCGTGGCTGTTTAATATAGTTTTCCCAGTAAAAGCTTGCAACATCTGTAGAGAGATGGTCATAACATACTTTTACATTGTTAATTTTCTTACAGAGCAACTCGTGCTTCAACCGAAAGATTTCAATTATCTCTTCCTTTATATCCTGGTATGTTCTGTGCGTATCGTGATAACGACTGAAAAAGATCGAGACATTTATTCTTTCGCCCATATATGCGTTAATTAGATTAAGGTTTTCTTTAAGATCTTTTATAGAAAAGTTTACGCTATGGTGCTTTATTTTTTCTCGATATTTATCAATAAAGACTTCTGGAGAAAGCTCAATTATGGGTTTTTCTCCTCCATATGAGGTGAAAAGATCTTCATATAACTCCAGAAACTCTCTATCCAACAACTGCCAGGCACCGTAATTTAACTGAAATGTTTTGATCAGGGTTTTATCTTTTTTCATTTCTTTGAACAGGTTCTTTATATAATCCCGATTATTTTCATAGCATATGTATATTTTTCTGGTAAAATTTTTGAGTCGCCTTAAGTCATTGATAATTGAATCAATAGACCTTAACACTGGCCTGGTTCTTCCACTATGGAGTTTGAACGATTCACTGCTTCCTCCACAATAATGACAATTAAATGCGCAACCCCTCCCTACAAATATGGGAAATCCTAATTTACTCTCTACAGCTTTTATATATAATTCATGATTATAAAGAAATGTCAGTTTGCAAAATGAGATACTTGATATTGTCTTGTGATCGATACAGTAAGAGACTTCGTTTGATACTATTCCTCCCTTGCTCCTGTAAATTAAATTCGGGATTTCAGATGGTTTGGCACCACTGATTAAGAGTTCCAGTGGCTTTTCTGGATCACCTTTGATGACGTAATCCACAAATCGACATCTTTCAAGCAAGGTTTCGCCAAAATATCCGGCTGTAAAACCTCCACTGATAATCTTTACTTTATCATCACAGGATTTTATATATTCACCAGCCCAGAGGAAACCCTCTGCAGTATCCTGCCAATGAAATATAAGACCCACATATGTGGGACGGAAAACATCCATATATCGCTTCAGAACCTTGCCTATCTCGGTTTTATCGTACAGGGCAAGATTAAGGAGCCTTACTTGAATCTTTTTCTGGTCGAGATAGTCACAGATACCAAAGGTACCCATGGGAATATGCATAAAATACTCACTGGGACAGTTGATTATAAGTAGTCTCGATTGCATATTGAATCATAATATAGATAACTAAATCTTATAAGAAAAGCATGTTAACTGACCATCCGAATAAAAAATAGAAAACCTTTCGTCCAGAAACTCAGCAAGACAGTCAGCTACACTGAAGATAATAAGTGGTTTATTTATCAAAGCGAGCTTGTTGGCAATTGCTTGATATACCTCTGTTCCTCCTTCAAGAGGTCTAACCGGCCTATAGAGATAAATGAAATCAACAGATTCAAGGGATACATTGATGATGTCATCATGAATCCATTCTATACGATCATCCGGGATGCCGAGTATCTTTTGAAAAATTCTGCCGACACGAATCAATTCTGAGGAAAGCTCTATCTGTAGTGTTTTACGGTGAGGGTACAGGCACTGGAGTAACAACCCCTGTAGTCCATTGCCTGCGCCTAAATCTGCAACAACTGACTCTGGTCTGATAAAATGTTCTGCCAAAATTAACGGTGTGAGTCCACCAGGATGGCAAGAATATGCATTTCTCTTTTTAAAAAGGTCTTTTTCAGATGAAGAATATATGTTGCCAGCACTATGCAATCTTGCATAAAGATATAATAATGTATATTCTTGTGAAGTTAAATCTCCATTTTCTCTTTCTTTTAAAAAGTTCTTCAAGTAATGGTCAATATCCGGCAATTCTGATTGAACAGCAATATTTGAGGCAAGTTTTATAAGAGACTGCGCAATAATGTTAACCTGTTTTTCTGAAGACATGATTTCCGGAGGATCGCTTAATTGTTTGGTTAATTTCATTTTTCTCTTCACTTTACATATTATATTAAAGCCTACTTTCAAGTATCAATACGTGTAGTTAGATACCTAAATAGTGTCTGTCCATAAACTAATGTTTGCTCTCTGTCATTCCGGCAGTACTTAAGCCGGAATCCGGTGTTTTTAATCCCGAAAGCCTTTGGGACTGAATTCCTGCCTCCGCAGGAATGATAAAAAACCTTACTTTATGGACAAACAGTAAATAAAGTCCTCTTACTAACTAAATATTCTTGCCTTGTTAAATAAGACTTGATTACTTTACTTCTCTTTTCTGATAAAATATTTCTAAAGGATAAATTAAATTATGAGCCTTGATAATATTATTTCCCAGGTTAAAAGAAACTGTAATATCTCTGATGCAAAGTTCTGGGGTGAATATTCCATTTGTGGTTTACTGCTCAGACTCAGAGAGCTTTACAGAAGTGAAAGAGGTTTAAAACTCTGGGAAAGCATACCTCATAAAGAGATCTCTGAGTGGATGTCAGAGCGAGAAATACTCTGGAGAAACCTTAATGATAAAAACTTTGAGGATATTGTCATTGACGAAAAAGCATTTGGACCTTTTGAAGTTTCAAGGATCAATACAACCTTAGAGAAAAAAAATCTTATCTACGGAGCGGGCTACGGCATTCGCATGAAACCATCTTTTTTCCTTGCAGATCTTATATCCAAGAGAAATATAGATGGCTATATTGTATATATAGCAGGCAGTGAATATGCAAGAGACTTAGCAGATTATCCTGCTATGGTACAAGACGGTGTCATCTTTGCAAGGGGAGATACTACGAAGCTCCTGCTTTGGGGAAGATTTGAGGAGTTGAGACTCAGAGATCCAAAAAGCCCCCTCGTATTTGCATTTTCTAAATATGGTATTACTCCTGACGAGGAGATATCAGATGATTTATATCATAGGGTATCTCTGGTTGCCATGTCAGAAATAGAGACATATATTTACCATGAGCTGGGGGAAGCGATTGAAGGAGAAAAGCTTGGGGATGAATGGAAGAACTTACTAATAGATCTTTCTGGTAGAAAGGCAGAATTTTTCTCCAGAGGGATTAAAGACCTTCTTTCAGATACCTCTGAGCAAGGTATGATGAAATATATAATAGAAAACCGTCGAGAAGGGTCACTCGGCTTTTATATTGTATTCCTTAATGGTTATAGAAAACTCTTATTCCCCGAGATAATTAATGCTTTTGAGAAATTCATTGAGTCAGGTGACTGGGAATTCATTGAAGATGCTCGAAAAATCGGGTACAAAAAAGCCAAAGAATATGCAGAGAGATTGCTTTCTATAAGAAGAGAAAACGCTGACAGAACATGGATTTCAGAATATATTGAGAGAGAAATAATCAACGAAATAAAGAGCATTAAGCCATAGCGAGGATTAGAATTATAGCAAACGCACTAAATATTATTATATTGTCATTGCAAGCGATAGCGAAGCAATCTCATAAAAGGTGGGATTGCTTTGTCGCTCCGCTCCTTGCAATGACACGATATTTAATGTGTTTGTATATTAGTTATTAAAATCAAAAAAATGAAATTGCCTATAGAACTTATAGAACCTAAATGCCCATTTTGTAAATATCTAATTGAGCAACCAAAGGAATTAATAGAGAGAAAGCCTCGCGAATTTCCTCTCGGTGTTTGTGAGCACTGCGGAGCAGTCTTTGCTTATGATGCTACTGGACATAATAGAGGGGCTGCCTTTGTTGAAGCCCTACTTCTTGCATGTAATAATGATGACTATCTTGCCTTTTCACTTACAGCAGGAGAAGATTATTTCGATGCAATTATAGAAAATTATGACCCTGTAACTCATAGGGTAATCCCTATAGGAGTATTTGATGATAGAGCAGTCAGAGGCGCATTAATTTTTGTCAGACTTAGCAGGGAGTACCAGGAAGTTACAGAAGAAAAGGTAAAAGAAAAAATAAAGGTTATGCTTCCACCTTCTCTACCAAAGTTGCGATCAGAAAAGTTCTCCAGGGAGAAAATTCGTAAATACTTATCAGAAAACAATTTTGAAGAGATTATTGCCTTAGCAGAAGAAGACAGCAGGGTAATTTCTGAACTTCATCGTATGCTTTATACTCCTGTTTTAAATTTGCGTTGGAAGATTATAGAAATATTGGGTGAGGTGAGTAAAAAAATAGTAGAAAAAAGACCCGATGAAATCAGTAAATTTTTGAATCGATTATTGAATAACGCAGCAGATTCTGCCTCTTCAGCGTGGGGTGCCCTTGAAGCAGTTGGAACAATAATAAGCGCTAATCCTGATTTATTTGGAGAATTTTGTCCACCATTAATGTCATTTTTTGCATACAAAAATTATTTTAATGAAGCCACATGGGCAATTGGCCAGATTGCAACTAAAAGACCGGATTTGGTGAAAAATGCTTACGCTATTGTCTTTTCTTTTCTCGATAATCCAGATCACACACTCCGAGGAACTGCTGCCTGGGCATTGGGTGGCTTAGGGAATAAAGATGCAATAGAAGCATTGGCAAAACTTGAGGCAGATCAAGAAAAAATCTCGATTTTTAGAAATGGGAAATTAGAAGAGGTTACCGTTTCTCAATTGGCAAAAGAAGCGATTGAGAAACTCAATAGCTCTTGAAGGAGTAGTGTGTAATAAATACAGGAGTATAAAAATCGGAAAATAGGTCAATGACAAAAGAGGCGGGACCGACAGAGGTTTAACATGAGACCAAACAAGCCACTTATAAAATATCTCGTCTCTTCCCCATATGGTGATATTCCAGTAGATAAAAATAAGTGGCATCTGCCATTGGAAGGCGATGCATTAAAGACTCCTTATAAAAAATATTTCTACTATATTAGAGACTTCCTTCTCCAAGATGAATCAAAACAACTTCTTGAAGCAGTAAGTCAGAATCTCGGACATGAAATCCAGAGAAAAGAAATTATCGAAATTATTATTCGTTCAGAAAAACATGGTTCTTTATACCATCCTTCCAGTATCGAAATAATTTTTAAAGAATGTCGCGTAAAATTTGCATTAAATGTTGCTATTTCAGAGCTTGGCAAGAGATTGTTAAGAGAAGAATTTTCTGTCTTGAATCTATTAAATACAAATTTTAATTTTTCGTATTTACCACAGGCCTATATTTTTTCTGAATACAATTCAATATCATATCTTCTTGAAGATTGGCTTGAAGGGTATCATGAATTCCACATTTCAATGGATGAAAAAGGCAAACAGAGATTGAAACTCTGGGATTTTGATAGTGGTTATAAATACCTGTCACCTAAACAAAGTTTTGAAATATATAGACAGGCTTCTAAAATTCTTACTCTCTATTATGATCTTAATACCTTTAGGCAGATCTATCCCTGGCATCATGCAGCAGGAGATTTCGTGGTAAAAATAGATGATGAAAGTAATTCCCCCATCCCCCCTTTAATAAAGGGTGGCGAGGGGGGATTACCAAGTAAAAAAATAGATGTTCGCCTCACAACAGCAAGGCGATATGAACCGTTCATTGGCTTTGTAGAAAATAATACATTAAATTCAATCCTTGCTTTATGCTATTACCTACTGAATCTGACCATCAGAATGCGTCTTGATAAATTAGACGGGATGGGTGAAATAGTTTGGGCAGATGACAACTGTGTTGAGGCTACTCTAACAGGATTTTTTGAAGCTTTGAAATCAAAGTTGGATCACAAAAATTATATTATGCAAGTAGAGGATTTTACAAGCTTACTACAGTCATTTACCACTGAAGAACTTAAAACCATCTTTGAGCCTTTAATAGAATATTACATTGGGACGGATGACTATTGTATAATTAAATCGAATTTAGACAAGCATGTAGATAAACTATATATTATTCTCCAAAATCTCCCTTTATAATTTCTTCTAACGGCATTCTCAAAACTTTTGAAAGTGGCAACATTAAATTAGCTTTATTTAATTTTTTCATCGGAGTGCCACCCTCGGCCATAAGCTCTCTGGAAAGCTGTACAAGCTCATTATATAATTTATCAAGTTTTACTGTTGAATATGTTGCTTTCTCTTTAAAACCAGACATACCGCAAACATATGAGTGTTCTTTTTTATCTTTTGTAAGACTGTATGGCACTCCATAGATACGGCAGATAATTGGACGTTTTTCATAAAATATACATTCATCTCGCTCTGTTAAAAAAGGACATCTCACCCTTTGCTTGCCTAAACCAAACACCTTCATTTTAGGGTCATCCTCAAATATTTTTAATGTATCTTTTGCCTTCAACATTTCAGTTTCTGATTTCTCGGTCCTCCTTAGGACATCTCTGCGTATCTTTCTTTCCAGACGGTTAAAATAGTAATTAATATATGCTGCCTCTACTGGAAATACACCAAAAACAGCATAGCAACAATCACAGCAATGGATGTGACATGTTACACTGAGAGGATATTTTTCCTGAATTACTTTAAAAAGGTAATCAGCCTTACGAGCCACTAATTCGTATCTTGAAAAGATATCATTAAGCATTTGCAAAATTTAAGCTCATGACGAAATGTTGTTTATATTTCCCCTCTATTAAGAGGGGATAAAGGGGTGTGTTTATTTTCGATGTCTTTAATATATACCTCAGTATATGCTATAACCCCTTCGATATTATTCATAATATACTCATCTTTAAATCTTAAAATGGTTATTCCAAGTTCCTGTAAACTTTTTTCCCTGAGCTTATCTCTCTCAGAAACTTCTTTAAAGCTGTGAGTATATCCATCCAGTTCAATCGCAAGCATCAGTTTATTGCAAAAGAAATCTACAATGTAATTACCTATTGGCTTTTGCCTATGAAAATCATATCCTCTTAATTGTTTGCCTTTTAAATGATGCCAAAGCTTTATTTCTGCTTTTGTGCTGTTATTTCGCAATTGTCGAGCTATTTCTTTTAATTGTGGATTATACTTAATTTTCATTACACACCCCTACACCCCTCTTTTTAGAGGGGAAGTAAATGCTTAACCTACTAATCTACTTTCCAACAATTCGTCTTGCCTCAAAATTTCTAAATCCCAATGATCCAGATCCCAAACCGTTTGAGGTATTCGTATTTAGAATTTGTGATTTGTTTAGAACTTCGAGATTAGGATTTAGAGCTTGCTCTCCTGTGTGGTTCCAATAATTTTAAAAAATCAGGATGCACTTCAAACCCTAATTCTATCGCCTTATCACAATATTTAATAGCTTCTTCAAACTCACCTTTCAAATAGAATGCATTAGCCAGATTATTGTAACCGAGTGAAAAATCTGGAGCCATTTCCAGCATCTTCTTATTTGTCTCGATACTTTTACCGATATCACCCTTCTGAAGGTAAGCATTAGCCAGATTACACATTGCCTGAACAATCCTCGGTTCTATCTCCAGTGCTTTCTCCAATGCTTCTATAGCGTCATCGGTCTTCCCAATCTGGAGATAAGCAAAGCCCAGATTTGCATATCCCCTTGCATACCTTGGCTCTATCTCGATTGCCCTTAAATTTGCCTTCACAACTTTTTCTAAATCACCCTTTTTGAAATATATGTAACCAAGATTGACAAATGCCTCGAACATACGGTCACTATCTTCTATAGATTCTTCGAAAGCATCAATAGCCTCATCAAATCTTCCCTGATTCATAAGAACAACTCCTAAATTATATTTAGCGGTGGCACACTCTGGATTTTCTGCAAGCATTCGCTTCTGCTCTGAAATAAACTGTTCAATATCTTTTGGTTTTTTCATTGTCATACCCAATCATACAATTTTAAAGAAACAAGTTTCAAAAATAGATAACATCCAAAATTTGTCGATAGAGTTTAAAACCTGTGATATTCAAGGAAATGCTAAAATACCCTGAACTTAATTCAAAATCTTTTTTAGCAAATTTCTTAACATTGAAAAAAATTTAATATCACCTTTAATAAAAGGAAAATAATTCTTTTGTGAGGTGATCAAAATAATAAATAGGAAATCTCAGGTGGCTGTTTTTGTCAGCCACCTAATTTTTTATTATCTACTCTGTCTTAGAGCCTGCTTCTTCTGCTGATATACCTCTTCCCTTCAACCCATACATAGTAGTACTACCAGTGGAAAAATATTCTACTACACCTTCTTTAACAAGTTCAGTAGCTGCATTCTTCACATCAGATGACTTGGCATCAGAAATTGTCTTTTTCACACCAGAAAGTATATCACTAAAATAAACTTTTGTCTTTGCTCCTTTGGAGAGATATTCAATTATAGCTTTCTTAATTTCTTCCTTTCCCATAAATTTTCACCCCTTTTATTATTGTTAAATTAATTTTGATACACATTCACAATAGCACAGCAAAAAATACTTGTCAACATTGCCACAACGTAACCATTCGGATATTTATTTCGGATATAATATTTTTGGCATGTAAGAATGACATTTGGACAATGGGTAGAAAGATTAATCAACGTCCCGCCAGGCCTTTAAACCTGACGGGACGTAAGAATATTATTTATATACCTCCTACTGTCTTAGATACCTCCCACGCATGCTCTGTAAACTTAAATTGCATTGACGTCCGATAGGTATCATAAGCCAAGCGATAATCATCAAGTAAATGCCATGAGAAAGGAAGACCGGTTTTCTCAAAGAATTTCTCCCAGCCAATCCTCTCTGCCCATTCACCTAATCTTTCATATTTGTTAGCCTCTTTTGCATATACATCCACTATCTTTTTAACTGTATCACAGACTTCTGGCCAGCGAGGAGGATTATTCGGTAAAGCAGGAACAACTATCTTCGAAAACTTCGGATGTGTTTTGCGACTTGATACTTTTCCACCAACAAGAATAGTTACACAGTCTCCTTCCTTATCAGCTAAGGGCATAGCAGCACACATAGTATAGCAGTTTCCACAGAACATGCATTTATCGTAATTAACCGCAACACTCCTCTTCCCCTCTGCTGTAGTAACAGGCTTAATTGCATACAGTGGACACGCAGCAATTACTAGCGGTATTTCACAGATCTTCCCTACATAATCTTCATCAATTAAAGGGGGTTTTCTGTGATATCCAAGCAGGGCGATATCAGAACAGTGAACAGCTCCACACATATTAAGACAACATGCCATTGAGACCCTTAATTTAGCAGGTAATTTCATCTCCTTAAAATGGTCGAACAGAACATCTGCTACCGATTTCACCATTCCAGAGGCATCTGTAGCGGGGGTATGGCAGTGAACCCAACCCTGAGTATGCACAATAGCTGTTATTCCCATACCTGTTCCACCTGTAGGAAACTTATTTGATCCTCCAGGATGCTTTCTGTTGTCCAATTCCTTCTTTAATGCCCGGGCTTTTTCTTCTGTATCAGTAATAAACTCAACGTTATTTCTCGTAGTCCATCTCACATAACCATCACAATATTTATCAGCGATATCACATATTTCCCGAACATTCTCGACAGATACTAACCTTGGTTGCCCAACCCTAACAGTATAGACTTTATCTCCTGTTTCTGAAACATGCATTAGTAATCCAGGCTCCAATATCCTATGAGAGACCCACTTTCCATAATTTTTTCTAATAATTGGTGGTAAAAACTGTTCATAGTGAGGAGGACCAATATCAGTAATCCTGTTTTCCATAGGTTTGTCTGGATTGTAGTAACCGAATTTACCTTTTGACATAATACGCCTCCTTTATAAAAAATTTATTTTTATAGTGGATGTTTCTTTCTAAATTCCTTGATATCCCTCTTCCAACCTCCAGGAACCTCAGCCTCTTTAAAGAACATGTATGGATTGGAACGCGGCTCTTTTACCATCTGAGGCATAGCCGGAATACCAAGTACATCTAAGAAAGTTCTCAAACCAAATCTCTGAATGCATTCACCAAGACGCTCACGGTTTTTACCTTCTTCCATCCACCAATCAAGAGCTTTTCTTACCACATCTTTAATGTTATCATATGGCGGTTTTGCATACATAAATGGGATGGTCACTACCGACATCTGTGCTCCTTCTAATATGGGTGCTTTTGCTCCGAACAGAAGAGTCAAACCTGTATCTACACCAGGTCTTAATGCCTCAGGCATTACATCAATGCAGTGCATGCATCGGTTACATTCAGCATTATTAATACTGAGGTTTTTTCCGTCCCAGCTCATACATTGTGTAGGACAAAGGTCCACTACCTCTTTCTGAATGTCAAATGGTCCCCAATCCCTTCCAGCAAATGCACCTCCATCTGGTGGAATCTTACCAGCTACATATTCCTTAACAGCATCTTGATTAATCCTTATGTCATCTTTCCATGTCCCTATAAAGGAAGCATCAGCACGTGCTATTGCAGCAACACAATCATTGGGACATCCAGAAAATTTAAATTTAAATTTATAAGGGAAGGCAGGCCTATGTAGCTCATCCTGGAATGTCATTGTCATGTCATAGCATAAAGCAAGGGTATCGTAACAAGCAAACTCACATCTTGCCTTACCAAGGCAATCGGAAGGTGTTCTTAGATTGGAACCCGAGCCCCCGATATCACCGCCCATATCATGTGTTAAATCAAAAAATATAGGTTCAAGTTGTTCTGTGAAAGTACCCAGAAAAACAGTATCACCTGTTGAACCATGCATATTCATTATTCCACTTCCACGATATTCGCAAATATCACATAAGCCTCTTAGATAATCTGTGTTATAAAACTTACCTCCTGGCTGATTTACTCTTACAGTATGAAAGTGAGCAATAGATGGAAACTTTTCTTGAGCATCACAATAACGACCTATAACGCCTCCTCCATATCCAAGGACACCGACGATGCCACCATGTTTCCAATGTGTCTCTTTATCTATATAAGCAAGTTCAACTACTCCTAAAAGGTCTTCTGCTATTCCTTCAGGAATCATTAAATTATCCTGACCGAGCTTCTTTCTATGTAATGCCTCTTTTTTAATATCACTCACAAAACTTGGCCATGGACCTTTTTCCAACTCATCTAACATTGGTGTAGAATGTTTAGGCTTAAAGGCTTTCAATTCTTCGTCTGTAATAGCAGCCTTTTTTAAATCATCTTCAGAATAGATTCTGATATCGTTGTATGTCCTATGGCCCTTTACTTCCTTATCCCATAAATGCTCTTGTCCTGGAGCTGACATCTCTTACCTCCTTTTGCCAAATTTTGAGTTTACATCAATATTAACAACCTTAAATTCCGCTCTTCACCCCCTTCCTCTATTTTGATATGATGAAAAGCATTAAAAAAAGCTACCTTTTTAATAAAATGAAAGGTGTTAAAAGTGTATAATAATATATAACTATTTTGTTTTTGTCAAGTAAGGATTATTTATTAAAAGATTAAATGTTTTGATTGTAAAAAGCCTTATTTTAGATTATATAAAGTTATAATTATATTGTTAACTTATTTTAGCTATCGCTCTATAAACCCACAAGCACAAAGGTTCTTCGCAAAATTCACCATTTATATAAATTTTAATAGGTACTTTGATTTCTTTTAACTTTTCTAAAAAAGGCAGAGATGCTTTAAAACAAGTTTCCCCCATAGCCCAGGCAGTAAGGCCGAGGATTTCAATGTCATTACTTTGAAAAAGCATTAATATTTTATCTTTAAAAAAATCAACCGAATCGGTAATTTTAACCCCCAATCTCCCAATTCCCCAGAGACATGCTTTTATAAGAGGAGGCTCATCAATTGTATATGCAATCATCATACTTCCATAAGGATCTATTAATTGTGGGATATTGTGTATGATTTCTGCTATTGCTTGGGGGGAACTCCAGCCAATACCTCCGGATTCATCTGTTAGTGACCAGAAAAGTGTCCTGATATAATTTCTAACTTTTTCTTCATCACCTGAGTCCCACCAACTCTTCATTATACGGCCTATTGCCTCTATAGCGGACCATCTTATTGTCTCATCAAGATCATAAAGTCTGGTGCGAATTTTTTGCCAAATATTTCTATCTTTTTCACATAAATCAAGAAGCTTATTAAAATCTCTTTTTCTTAGAAGGGTTTCAACTTGCTCTTTTATAGATTCTTTCATCTTTCTTTATAACCTGAATAAAAATCTGTTTAAAATCATTGCTGTCAAGTATTTTAGAAAGGTTTGAAAAATTGATTTTTATAATTTTACACAAAATCAATTTTTTTGATAATATTTTTTATTTGATGTAATTTCTGTTTACATCCACCCCTTTATGAGTGCTATACTTACAGATTATTTTAAAAAGAAGGATATTTATGTCTCAAATAAAATTTTTTTTGATCTTTTTGAGCTTAATAATATTTTTTTCATTACTAACAACAGTCTCTGCTGAGGAACTTCCTATCATCAAAGCTATTGAAATACAAGGACTCAAACGTATTGAAGACAGTGCTATTAAATCAAAGATTAGTCAGAAGCCTGGAGATCCAATCTCTCAAGAAAAAACAAATGAGGATATAAAGGCAATTTTCAAAATGGGGTATTTTGACGATGTAAGGGCAGAGATTGAGCCTTTCGAAGGTGGTATAAAGCTTATCTATATTGTGAAAGAAAAGCCAACAATCATAAAAATTGATTTACAGGGTAATAATAAAATTGACGATACAAAACTCAGAGAAAAACTAACTATAACAACTGGTGCTATCGCTGATGCAGTATTGATACAGGATAATGCAACCAATCTCAGGATGTTATATGAAGAAGAAGGATATTGGTTGTCTCAAATAGTTCCTGTCATTAGAAAGATTGGGATAGATGAAGTCAGTTTGACATATCAAATAGAAGAAGGACCAAAAATCAGAATAAAAAAGATAACATTTGACGGCAACAAAGCTATATCATCAAGCAAGATAAAAGATGTCATGGAAACTAAAGAATGGTGGATATTCTCTATTATCACTTCATCAGGCTATTATCAAAAAGTTCGCATGGATTCAGATTTAGAAAGAATAAGAGATCTCTATTTCAATAATGGATTCATTAAGGTAGTTGTCGGAGAACCAACGGTCCAACTAACTGAAGATAAAGAAGGAATGTTAATTTCTATACCAATTTCAGAAGGTGAACAGTTCAGAATCTCTTCGATACAATTATCGGGCTATAAAGTTTTCGATGAAGATAAAATCAGGGAAAGGATTACCATGTCTCCTGGAACACTCTTCAGCAAAGAGAAACTGCGTAAAGATATATTTTCTATATCCGATCTTTATTCGCAAAACGGATATGCTGCAATCTCGGTCACTCCTGATCTGTTACCCGATCAAGATAAAAAACTTGTAAATGTCTCTCTGAAGATTGATGAAGGTGATCAATACAAAATAGGCAGGATAGAGATTTCCGGTAATACCAAAACAAGAGACAAGGTAATACGCAGGGAAGTAAAACTCGATGAAGGTGATATATTTAACAGTGCATTGATAAAAAGAAGTTACGAGAGAATTAATAATCTTAATTTTTTTGAAACAGTTGAATTAATACCGAAACCCAAACCTGAGGAAAAACTTGTCGATCTTGAAATAAAAGTCAAAGAAAGGGCAACCGGTTTTTTCAGCATTGGTGGTGGGTATAGTTCTGTCGAAAATTTCATTTTCATGGCTGAATTAACTCAGGGTAATCTGTTCGGAAAGGGTCAATTTATAAAATTAAGAGGGGAATTAGGAGGTAGAACAACACTCTATGATATCTCATTTAAAGACCCATGGTTTCTTGATAAGCCACTTTCATTTTCTACCAGTCTCTATAAAACCACAAGAGAATACATTGAATATAACAAAAAGGCAACGGGATTCGAAATTGCATTCGGCAAAAGGTTTACTGAATATATATGGGGCAATATAGCATATAATTTTGAGGATGCAGAAATCTATGATGTCACAGATGATGCACCAACTATCATAAAGGATCAAGAAGGCACAAGCGTTTCAAGCAGTATTACTCCATCAATTGTGAGAGACTCTCGCGATAATTACCTTGATCCGTCAAGAGGTTCAAGAAATTCTCTTTCTGTTACACTTGCAGGTCTTGGTGGCACAAATAAATTTGTAAAAGGAGAGTTGGACTCTGCATGGTTTATACCAATTGAAAGCACTTCTATAATGCTAAGAGGAAGGTTTGGATATGCCACAGGAATTGGTGGTGAAGAATTACCCTTATACGAAAGATTCTATGTGGGGGGTATTTATACTGTGCGAGGATTGGATTATGGGGAAGCAGGACCAAGAGATGAAGAGACAGGAGATGAAATAGGTGGCACCGAACAACTCATTTTTAACATCGAATATATTTTTCCATTAATAAAAGATATTCGTTTAAAGGGATTAATTTTCTTCGATGCAGGAAATTCCTATGATGAATTTAACAATTTTGGAGAATTAAGATATACTACAGGTGTTGGCATAAGATGGATTTCTCCAATCGGTCCATTAAGAATCGAGTGGGGATATAATCTCGACAGAAAACCTGGAGAAAGCGCCAGCAAATTTGAATTTGCATTTGGTACATTCTTTTAGTATTGATTAAAAATATCAGGAGGAAAATACATGAAAAATTCTTTTAAAAAAAATTTCTTTATCTTTTTGCTGCTTTTAGTTCTATTATGCTTTCCTGTTTTTTCATCCGCATCAGACCAAACAAAGATTGGCGTTTTAGATATTCAGAAAGTTTTGAATGAATCAGAAGAAGGCAAGAAAGCAAAATCCAATCTTGAAATTCTGATAAAGTCTAAACAGTCTTTTATTGACGAAAAAGGGAAAACTATAGAAAAACTGAAAAGTGAAATAGAAAAACAGGCCTCTGTTCTTTCTGCTGATGCAAGGAAAAACAAGGAAGACGAACTTGAGAAATTGATAAGGGAATATCAACGCCTTGTTCAGGATTCACAGACAGAAATAAAGAAAAAACAGAACGATTTAGAGGATTCAATTTTAAGAGAAATTATTGATATAGTGGTTAAGATCGGTGAAACAGAAGGCTATACGCTCATTATCGAAAAGGGTATGACAGTTTTTTCGAATAAAGATATTGACATCACTGATACCATCTTGAAGAAATATGACGAATCAAAGGCTAAAAAGAAAGAGTGAAACTGAAAGAAATTGCATCTCTGATTAATGGTGAAATTATTGGTGATAAGGACATTGAAATCACTGGCGTATCCGGAATACATGAAGCTAAGGAAGGATATATTACTTTCATAGCTTCAAAAGGTTACCAGAAATTTCTTAAGACATGCAACGCTTCATGTATTATTGTTAAAGAACCTTTAGCTGATATCAATGTTTCGCAAATAAAAGTATCTAATCCCTATCTCGCATTTGCAAAGCTTCTTGAGATTTTCTATGTAAAAAAACAGGAACCTGCCGGCATAAGCGAAAAAGCAATTGTATCCGATAAAGCTAATGTAGATAAGGACGTTACAATATATCCCTTTGTATATATTTCAGATATGGTTTTAATTGGAAAAGGAACAATAATTTATCCTAATGTTTACATAGGCGAAAATACTACTGTTGGAGAAAATTGTTTAATCTATCCTAATGTTACAATTAGAGAAGGAGTCAAAATTGGCAATAGAGTAATAATCCATTCTGGCGCAGTATTAGGTTCTGATGGCTTCGGGTATGTCTTTGAACAAGGCATTTATTATAAGATTCCACAGGTTGGCGGAGTAATAATTGAAGATGATGTAGAAATCGGTTCAAATGTAACTATTGACAGAGCGACAACAGGAAATACATTAATAGGCAAGGGAACAAAAATAGACAATCTTACACAGATTGCTCATAATGTTAAAATTGGTAATAACACACTCATCATAGCTCAGGTAGGCATAGGAGGAAGTACAGAAATCGGAGACTATGTCACATTAGCTGGTCAAGTCGGGGTATCAGATCATGCAAAAATAGACTCTGGGACAATGATTGGTGCTCAATCGGGAGTTATGGGGCATATAACCAAAGGTATTTATTCTGGCACACCAGTTTTACCACATAGAAATTGGTTAAAAAGTCAAGCTATTATCGCAAAACTTCCAGAGCTCTATAAAAAAATAAAGGAACTTGAAGAAAAGATAAAAGAACTTGAAAGGAGGAATAGTTCATGATTGATATAAAAGAGATACAAAAACTATTACCCCATAGATACCCTTTCCTTTTAGTAGACAGAATTATTGATATTGAACCTGGAGTAAAAGCAACAGGGATCAAAAATGTGACAATAAACGAGGAATTTTTCCAGGGGCACTTCCCTAATAATCCAATAATGCCAGGCGTTCTAATTATTGAAGCAATGGCACAGGTTGCAGGAATACTTGCCTTCCGTTCAGGTGCAACGTTAGGGAAATCAGTATATTTCATGAGCATTGAAAAGGCAAAATTCAGAAAACCTGTTGTTCCTGGAGATCAACTCAAATTAGAGGTAAGTGTTATGCAACACAGAGGCAATGTATGGAAATTTTCAGGGCATGCTATAGTCGAGGATAAGATTACAGCAGAGGCTGAATTTACCGCAATGGTATCAGAGAAAGAGATATAGAATTATGAGCAGTTATATTCATCCAACAGCAATTATTGAATCAGATGTACATATTGAAGAAGGCGCACATATAGGACCTTTCTGTATTCTGAAAAAAGGAACCCATATCAAAAAAGGAACGAGACTTATTTCCAACGTAATTATAGATGGAAACACTGAAATTGGTGAAAACTGTGTAATATATCCATTCACCACTATCGGACTTCCACCTCAGGATATAAAATACAAGGGTGAAAATACCGGCGTAAAGATAGGGTACAATAATATCATTCGTGAATATATAACAATTCACAGAGCTTCAGTTAGCGGAGATGGTGTTACGACAATCGGGAACAATAATTTTCTTATGGCATATGTTCACATTGCTCATGACTGCAAGATAGGCAATCATATAATAATGGCAAATGTTGCAACGCTTGCAGGTCATGTATCTGTAGAGGATTATGCAGTCATAGGAGGGCTTGTTGCAATACATCAATTCACGAGAATCGGGGCTTATGCAATGGTTGGTGGTTTCAGCGGGGTAGGACAAGATATCCCACCTTATATGATCGCATCAGGTGCACGTGCAAAACTTTTTGGCCTTAATACTGTCGGGCTGAAAAGGCATGGTTTTTCAGATAACACCATAAATGAACTCAAAAAAGCATATAAGATACTTTTTAGAGAAAAAAGAACTCTTAAAGATGCGATTAAAAAGGTTCAGGAAGAACTCCCTTACACAGACGAGATAAAGCATCTTATCGAGTTTATACAAAAAAATAAAAGAGGAATCTGCCGCTAAAGAAAATCATCACGGAGTAATTTTGGGAAAGACTCAATATACACTCAAAAGACTCGGCCTGATAGCCGGAGCTGGCGAGCTTCCATTAGCAATAGCAAATGAAGCAAGGGCGCAGGGTTACAACATATTCGCAATAGCTCTTGAACCTCTGGCAGATAAAAGTATCTCGACAGTTGCTGAAGAAGTTGAGTGGGTAAATGTAGGCAAATTCGGGAAACTCATTAATGCACTGAAAAAACGCGGAATAAGTGAAGCTGTAATGGCAGGAAAAGTTTCAAAGACCCTGCTTTATAAGAATAAGAGCAAAATCACACCGGATTTGAGAGCAGTCAAACTTCTATTTTCACTGAAAGACAGAAAAGATGATTCTATACTTCTTTCAATCACCAAGGAACTCGAAGATGAAGGCATACAGCTACTTGATATTACAAGGTTCAGTGGCTCAATCCTGATGCCTGAAGGAATCCATACAAAGAGGGAACCGACTACCACTGAATGGAAAGATATCGAGTTCGGATGGCAAATAGCAAAGGAAATTGGGAGGCTGGATATCGGACAGACGGTTGTTGTAAAAGGACAGGCGGTCATGGCTGTAGAAGCCATTGAAGGAACTGACGATGCAATACACAGGGGAGGCACTTTGGCTGGGGAAGGGGCAGTGATCGTTAAGGTGAGCAAACCCGAGCAGGATATGAGATTTGATGTGCCTACCGTAGGATTACAGACACTTAATGTTATGAAAGAAGTTCGAGCGAAAGTCCTTGCTTTAGAAGCACACAAATGCCTTATTCTCCAAAAAGCTACTCTAATAGAAGAAGCTAATAAAGCAAAAATCACAATATTAGGTTACTCAGGTTCGTAGAGCAAAAACCGAATCGGAATACTTAAAGACATTTCGAAGTGAAACAAATAATTGACAGTACAAAATGGTTGCAAAAAAGAATTTCCGGGGTTAAGGATGAAAGTCTTTCTGTTTACCGTAGTGCACTGCTACATATTTATTTCGGTGCACTGACACTTGGTGAAATTGCCACATATTCAGGTTTGAGTGAGGAGACTCTCAGTAGACTAAGGATGAATGCCCGCTTTATGAAGTTGGTGGATACCCTAAAAAAAGAATATGCAAACGATTTGAGAGAGGACGTTATTGTGAACACCTATGGTATGGATGATTATGATAAACTTGCCTCGGATGTTGCTCTTCTCGAAGAGATGGTTCGAATGCAGATAAAGTTACCCTTGTTTAGTCAGTTAATAAAGCTTTCTAAAAAAATTGAAAGCAAGCATAGACACAACCTTAATATTGATACTTATGACCTCATGCTATTCAGGAGACTCTTTAGTTTTCTTATTCTTGTTGAGAAATATGGCACTACTTTATCCATTCAGTCCTTGCTTGAAATGAAAAAAACTGCTGAACAAATAGTCTGGCCCAGACTTAATCTTGACAAAAATGAAATAGACTTAATTCTCCAGAGGACTATGAAAACAATTGATGAAAGAATAGCAGGTCTTAAAGCCAGACTTGAAAAACTCTTATCCTGAGAAATCTTACAGTCGTGTGTTTTGAAGCGTATCGTCATGTAGTATCCTATATTGAAATTAAAGTGATTGTCTTATAAAAGAATCGAGAAGAAAATGGGACTTTCAATTTCCTAACCACCAAAATGCAGTTGAGTGCTCTTAGCTTCTAAAGAGGACATTGACAAGATTATTCAAAAAGATCAGGACGATAAAAGAAGTGGAAAGGCTTTCATAGGGGTTGTTTAGATATATGTTAATGCAGATATTGTTTAAAAGAAATCGTGCAATATGTCCGTTTTCCGTGATCGCTTTTACAGATCACGGATAACGGATAACGAATATCAGTATCGATTCTGATTTTCATCGGGACATTATATTAAATTCATTTTTCCAGAATTCGATTATGTATTAGCTCAAGAAATTTTAAAAAGGGCCGATATAGAATCGATATTAGAGTTCTATATTAGCCCTTTATTTAATTATTCTGCTTTTATCGGGATCTTTTTGGTTTGCTTTATTGCCTCCGAGGTTTTAGGCATTATTACAGTTAATAAGCCTTTCTTAAATTCTGCCTTAACCTTATCTGTGTCAACTTCTTTTGGCAAAGGAATGATTCGGCTGAATGCACCATAAGTGCGTTCCATCCGATAATAATCTTTGCCTTTATCTTCTTTTTCTTCCTTCTTTTCACCTTTAATAATCAAAGTGTGTTTGGTGATTGATACGTCAATGTCTTTCTCATCTACTCCAGGCAATTCAGCAGAAACTTTAATCTCCTTATCTTTTTCAACTATATCAATCTTTGGATCGAATGTTCCAAAGCGGTCTGTACCTAAGAAATGCTCCACATCCCATCTACGGAAGAAATTATCAAATAAATTGTTAATCTCATCCCGCAAGAGAGCAAATGGATTCTGCTCTTCTCTTCTTACTGGTATACTTCTTTTCCAGAAGGGGACAATATCTTTTATATTCATGGTTTACCTCCTTTCAAAATATTGTGTTTATGTCGTAACCTCAATCTTTTTGGTTTTAGCTTTTTCTGCCTTAGGTAAAATTATTTTTAAGACCCCATTTTTTAAATTAGCATGGATTTTGTCTTTATCAACTTCATCAAAAAGTGTAAAGCTTCGTTGATAATCACCTATGCCGTATTCTGAAACAACAAGCTGATGATTCTTAGGGATATCAGTCTCTATTTTCCCATAAATATTTAGAATATCTTCCTCAAGTGTTATATCTAACGACTTTTCATCAACCCCTGGCACATCAGCAATCACAATAATGTCTTCATCTCTTTCTATGATATCGACATTAGGCGAATAGATTTTACTAGCCCTTGTGCGTTCAACACCTTTTGGGGCTTCAGCTTCTTTTTTCTGTATCTCCATTGTTAACTCTTCCATAAATAATCACCTCCATTAATTATTCTGACTTTACTGAAATTTTTTTAGGCTTATCTGCTTCAGCACGAGGTAGTGTTATATACAGCATCCCTTTATTGAACCTTGCTTCGACTTTATTTAGTTCTATATTGAAAGGTAAATCAATCGTTCTTGTAAATTGTCCTCCCCAACGTTCTCTGCGATGATAGGATTCTCCTTCTTTCAGTTCTTCTGATTGACGTGAACCACGTATAGTAAGAACTTGCCCTTTCACAGAAATATCAATTGTTTCAGGATCAACTCCTGGAATTTCTGTTGTCACAACTGCATCATCTTCATTTGTCCATACATTAACAGGGGGAAATTCGCTTGTTGTTGTAAATGGCGATTCTAAGAGTGTACGTCCAAATGAATATAAAAGTCGTTTCATTTCATCTTCCATACGCTTAAATTCACGCAATGGGTCAATATTTCTTCCAAAGCTCTCAATTTCTGGCCATAACATAGCTCTTTACCTCCTCAATATTCACAAATTATTATTTAATGACAATTGATTAGCACTCTATATTAGAGAGTGCTAATTATTTATTTAATAATTTTTTGTCAGGAAGTCAATCGATTTTTAGAGCAATTTAGTTTAAATTTATAGAAATATTTCTTTTTAATAGAATTTATTTTCTAAATTCTCACAATTTATTTCATAATTAATAGATTTCATTATTTAATCTTTATTTATAAACGCATCTTGTAGCGTATAAATAATTATTTCAGTAATCAATCCCTTTTTGTGGTTCGATTCCCATGCGAAAGGCATGTTTGATTTCTTTCATCTCAGTGACTGTATGAGCTCTTTGAATAATATCAGGGTGGGCATCTCTGCCGGTTAAGACAAGATGCATCAGTGGAGGCTTTATGTCAATAAGCTCTATTACTTGATGTATATCGATTAGTTTAAGATGTAGGGCATTATTAATCTCATCAAGTATTATGATGTCAAACTTACCAGAGAGTATTTTTTCTTTTGCAAGTTTTATCGCTTCCTGTGCACATGCCTTATGTTCTTGAAAAGAAGAATTTTCCTCCCTGAACCAGCAAAATCCTTTTCCCAAAATAAAAAGTTCAACATTTGGATGCAGTCGTTTGAGACCGTCGAATTCTCCTGAATACATATCCCCTTTCATGAATTCAATTATGCATACCCTCATATTGTATCCTGCTGCCCTTAGAGCAATACCAAGTGCAGAAGTGGTTTTACCCTTCCCATTGCCTGTCATGACTAAGATAAGGCCTACTTTTTTCACAGGTTCATATACCTTCAAATTTTTGTAAACCATACCATCCCTTATCATATATTTGCATATTAAATAATTCAAACAGATATGAATTAATGGTATTACGATTTTTTATCAATAGAACATATAAAAATAATTTCAATAATTCATCGAGTTGAATAAATTTTTGAGAAATATCTACATTATTTGGGAGAAGAATCATTTTTATATATTCTGGTGGCTCTCCATAACTTTTAGGTTCTTCAATTCGAAGATCTTCACTTCTTCTTCTTTCCCCTTCACCTTGACTCTGTCTAATTCTTTGATTTCAATATGGGAAAATAATTTTTTATCAATTAAAGGTGTTATATGCTCAAGGGTAAATTCAGTAATTATGATCTTCGCATTATATTCCCTTGTCAGTTTTTCAACACGAGCAGCAAGGTTTACGTGATCACCGATAACTGTATAATCCATTTTTTTACCAGGTGCTCCGATATTTCCTATTACAGCCTCGCCAGTGTTAATACCGATACCACAATCGAGCAAGGGCTTCCCTTCGCTCTTCCATTTTTGATGTAGTTTTTCGAGTCCTGCAACCATATGCAAAGCGCATCTTATTGCAAGTTCTGGATGGTTAGGCTGATCTGCAGGTGCACCCCAGAATGCCATTATTTCATCACCAACAAATTTGTCCAATGTGCCATCCCATCTGAAAATTATCCCCGCCATTTCCTCAAAGTATTCATTAAGCAATTCAACAACCTTTTCAGGTGAAGTTTTTTCTGATAGAGTTGTAAAACCCACGATATCCGAAAATAATATTGTAACCGTCTTTCTATCACCTCCCAATTTTGCCTTGTCAGGATTGCTTATTAATTCCTCAACGATTTTTGGTGATACATAACTCGAAAACATTCTTCTGATCTCCCCAGCTTTTCTTTCCTCAAAAAAATACTTTGTTACCATTACAACAACAGCTATCAACATAGTATTAATTGCAGGATAAATAAGGTTTATCCATAAATTCATAAATGAAAAAATAAGCACTGCTGTAATAATGTATCCTCCGAAAAAACCAAATGATAAAATAGCTCCTTTAATTGCACTCAATCTTGGCAAATAATATCCCAATAAAAAACCTGATAAACATATAAAGAGGATCTCAAGATAGCCACTACTTTTTCGTAAGAAATTCTGTGTAATAATATTTTCAACAATTGTTGCGTTCTTTTCTACACCAGGCATATTTCCTGAGAAAGGAGTATTTTTTAGATCATATGTTGCTATGGCTGATGTGCCGAGAAGTACAATTCGGTTTTCAATATCTTTTCTCTGGACATTTCCATGAAATATCTCATTAGCAGATATATATTTGAATGTTTTTTCTTTACCGTAGTAATTGATTGCAAGCCTGCCGTGAAGATCGGTTGGGATAAAAATATTTTTTCCGAGTTTCACACCTCTGTCCCCCGCAATAATCATCTCTTCCAATTCTAATCCAAGTGCCAAACGAGCTGTTTGTAAAGCGAGTGACGGGAAGTACTCATCTTCATATTTAAGATATAAAATTTCCCATCTCAGTTTTCCATCACGATCTGGATGAGAGTAAGCATGACCGCTAAGGTTATCGAGTAAAATTGACTCTACATCTACCATTAAATCATTGGCCTCGATAGCCTTTATTTGTTTCTGATTTTCAAGTTTTAGAAATGCAGAATTTAAAATTTGATACGGTATTTCTTTTTTATCTGAGGCCTTTTTTACTATCCATACATCAAATACTGATGCAAGCACAACCTTTCCATCTGCCCGTTGTAATGCTTCTCCGACTGATTTGTCCGATTCTTCATTTTCTGGTTCAGTATAAAAGATATCAACTGCAAGAACATCAGGATTTAATTCAAGAATTTTTTTTATCAGTTCTGCCTGAATTTTTCTGCTCCATGGCCATCTTCCGAATTCCTGCAGGCTTCTTTCATCTATTGCAACAATGACTACTTTATCTGTCACAGCAGGTCGTAGAATAAAGTTCCTGATATAAAACCTATAATCAAGGGTGAGTGTTTCAGCACGCTCTTCTATAGCATCAGGCCTCCATATTAGCAAAGCAACAAAAAATGCCGAAGAAAGGATACAGAATGCAAATATGAGTCTACCAATTTTCTTGTGAATGTTCATGATTACAACTGATTATTCATTAAATAGCCGAAAGTTTCAAGCAGATATGAAAGACGTCTTATTTTTTATTTCAGTTTTGCTTTATCTTGGTCTGCAACCACAACCAAAACAAAATTTTCAGGGCGAAGGTATTTCTGAGCAACCCTCAAAATATCTTCTTTGGTAATATTATCAATATAAAGTGGATACTTTTCTATATAATCAGTCCCCAGGCCAAAAAATTCTGTAATCGCAAGAAAGTCAGCAATCTTTCTACTCGTGTCAAGTCTTCTTTTAAAACTTCCTATCAGATAGGATTTTGCTTCCTGAAGCTCCTTTTCAGAAACAGAATTTTCAGTCATTTCTTTAACCTGTTTTAATATTTCATCTATCACAATATTGGCTGACTCGTTTTTAGTCTGAACACCAATCTGGAACATACCGCCTTCTTTATTAGCCATTAGAAAACTGTGGACATCATATGCAAGTCCCATATTTTCCCTAATTGATTGCGTAAGTCTTGAAGAAAAACCACCTCCTCCGAAAATATAATTCATTATGGTAAAGGCATAGTAGTCAGGATCATTTCTACTTATGCCTAATGTACCAAAAGCTATATTTGCTTGTGTTAGGTCTTTATCTATCTTTACAACCTTCTTTTCGGGTTTTCCGGGCTTAGGATGAGATACATTAAATCGGGAAAAATTAACTTTTTCCCATGAATTTAGATAAATTTCTATGAAATTATTCAGCTCGTCAGTTGAAAGGTCACCCACCACAGATAAAATGCTATTATTCGGCACATAATAAGATGAGTAAAAAGAAATTATGTCATCTCTGGTTATGTTATCTATTGTCTTAACAGAACCTTCTGTTATCCTTCCATATGGATGCTCCCCAAATATCTCCTTCTTTAGAGCTCGATCAGCAAGGAAAGATGGATCCTCTTCAAGCTGCTTCAGGAATCCCTTTATCATCTCTTTCTTTCTTAACATCTCATTTTCTGAAAAAGTGGGATTAAGCAGAACGTCAGAAAATATTTCAAAGCCATTCTTTAAATCTTTTTTCAATACAGAGAGAGTAATTGTTGAGTAATCAACACCTGCGGATGCATCAAGAGATGCTCCTATGAAGTCAATTTCTTCGCTTATCTCCTTTGATGTCCGTTTTTTAGTACCTTCTGTAATAAGTTCTGCTACAAGATTGGCGAGGCCTGCTTTTTCTTTTGATTCATTTGAACTCCCTGCTTTAATTACAAGGGTTATCATAACAATCGGCAGATTGTGATATTCAGAATGGAGAACTATAAGACCATTTTTAAATTCAGTTCTTTTTATATCAAGGGCAAAAACATCTGAAGACAGTGAATATTGAATAGTGAATAGTAATAAAAATACTAAATATTTTTTAAAATATTTCTTAAGCTTTTGACTGTTCATTGTTCACTCTTTAATTTCTTCGTAGGTATTAAAATCCCTACTGTTCTATTGTCTTCATGAAAATATTTTTTTGCAACTCTTTGAATATCTCCATAAGATACCATCCTTATGCCTTCTAAATATCTATCAATAAGTCTCCAACCTCCGAGCATTTCAAACATTCCATAATTCATAGCTTGCTTAAAGATTGAGTCCTGATCCATTATAAATGACGCCTCGATCTGATTTTTTACCTTTTGAAGTTCTCTTTCAGAAAGATCTCCCTCTATAATCTTATCAATTTCTGAATATAAAGATTTTTCAACCTCTTTGATATCTGTTCCAGGGGAGGACGTCGCCGATAGGAAAAAGAGATATGGATCTTTATTAAAGCCATTGTAATATGCAGATGCATTCAAAGCAATTTTCTTCTCATAAACGAGAGATTGATAAAGTCTTGAACTTTTTCCTCCAGAAAGTATCATATTAAGAACATCAAGTGCATAACTATCTTCGTGAGGAAAATTCGTTGTATGATAAGCTACAAGCAGATATGGAAGTTCTGCTTCTTTCTTAATAAAAACTCTTCGTTCCCCTTTTTGTTCAGGTTCAGTGTATTCCATGTTTTTTTTAAAATTCCCAGCAGGAATATCCTCAAAAGAATCCCTGACTTTTTTTATGATATCATCTGCATTCACATCTCCCATGACAATAAGCAATGCATTTTCAGGTGTATACCACGTCTTATAATAGGAAAAAAGGTCGTCTCTTTCTATAGATTTAATATCAGACATCCATCCAATAACAGGCCTCTGATATGGATGAACTTTAAATGCTGCTGCAACAACTTCTTCAAACAGAGCATTTTGAGGGTCGTCTTCATAACGAAGTCTTCTTTCTTCTAAAACTACATCTCTCTCCGAGATAAATTCTTCTTCAACAATTTTAAGATTCTTCATCCTGTCTGCTTCAAGCTCAATAGCGAGTGATATCTTATCCGAAGGCATTATCTCAAAATAAACAGTATAATCCTTTGTTGTATAAGCATTATCAGTACCACCATTCTTTTGAATAATTCTCGAAAATTCGGAAGGACCGTATCGAGCAGTACCTTTAAACATCATGTGCTCGAGTAAATGACTCAATCCTGATTTTCCACCTAACTCATCTCTTGCACCAACTTTATACCAAACTTGGAATGTGGCTACAGGTGCCTTATGTTCTTCAATGATAATAACTTTAATGCCATTTTTTAACTGGTATTCTTTTACTTCAGTTGCTAAGGCATGTGATGGAGTTAATAAAAAAAGAAATGCAATTAATACTCTAATATATTTCATTATTAAATATAACAAAAAATATAAAAATAATGAAAGTAGAGATTTTTAAATTTTAAACAATAATACTTGACACTTTTCGGGATCTTCGCTATTTTATGTAAAGTAAAACTTTTATAAAGGAGTAATATTATGCATAGAAAAAAACATATATTATTAAAGACCCTGCTTCTTTGTGTAATTTTTATAATACCCACCATTTTATTAGCACAACTCCAAGAATACAAAGACTACACAGTTGAGAAAGGCGATACGCTCTGGGATATCACAAATAAAGAATTGAATGATCCTTTCCTTTGGCCTAAGGTGTGGAAGGAAAATCCTGAAATAAAAAATCCTGATAGAATCTATCCAAATCAAAAAATCAAAATTCCTCTCTACTTAATGCAGAAAGAAATAACTCTCGAACCATTGGTCAAAGTAAAACCTGAAGAAATAAAAAAGCCTGAAGAAATAAAAATTGAACCTGTAAAAAAACCCTATCTTGTTGATAAAACTCTTTTAATTTCGAGTGGCTATATCGTGGATGAAATACATAGTGTTGGGAAGATTATTGAGACTCCAACAGGCAAAACCCTCCTGGGCAAAGGGGATTATGCTTATATCCAGTCAAAGATTCCAATAAAAAAAGGCGATAGGTTTTACATTATCAAACCAATGGAAAAAGTAAAGCATCCAAAAACAGGTAAAAAAGTAGGCTATCTTGTGGAAGTTATTGGTATAGCAGAAGTGGTAGATGAGAAGGACCCAAAAATAAATATTATAGATTCCTACTGGGAAGTAACTATAGGTAATCTACTTGACACCTACTATGAAATCGAACCCCCATTGGCTCCTGACCATCCAAGAAATCCTGATATAAATGGCTATATAATTGCAACTAAACATTCTCATCTCATAAATGTTCCTTTTGATGTAGCTTATATTGATAAGGGAAGAAAAGACGGGTTACAGATCGGAGATATTCTTGCAACCCTTGTTCAAAGTAAACACAAAATAGTCAATGGGTTAGTCCAAGTTATTAATCTCAAGGATTCAACAGCCACCGTCATCGTAAGAAAAAGTGACACTGAAATATTAAAAGGAGATCCTGTAACTAAAGTTATGCAGGAGTAGAGGTCAATCTCTTCAAAGCTTTCAGTCTGCTCGGATGCTTTAGTTTTCTTAAGGCTTTAGCTTCTATTTGTCTAACTCTTTCCCTTGTAATGGAAAGATGTCTTCCAACTTCCTCGAGTGTATGGTCTCTTTCGGCACCAATTCCAAATCGCATCCTTATAACCATCTCCTCTTTGGGAGTTAATGTTTTTAAAACTTTTTGTATTTGTTCAGAAGTCTCTATCTTTTCTGCATCTGAATAAGGAGAAGGACTGTTTTTATCACCTATAAAATCTTCAAGTTCAGTATCTTCATCACCAACTGGAGTCTGTAAAGCTATAGGATCCTGTATCGCCCTGAATACCTCCTCAACTTTTCTTGTCGGAACAATAAGCTTTTGTGCAATTTCCTCATTGGTAGGTTCTCTACCAAGTTGTTGTGTCAACTCTCTTGAAGCTTTAGTGACTCTATTATAAAATTCCATCATATGGACAGGGACCCTGATAGTCTTCGTCTGATCTATCAATGCCCTGGTTATAGCTTGTCTGATCCACCACGTAGCATATGTGCTGAACTTGAATCCTTTTTCGTATTTAAATTTATCTACTGCCTTCATCAAACCTATATTTCCTTCCTGTATTAGGTCTAAAAGTGGCAACCCTCTTCCAACATAATTTTTTGCTATATTCACAACCAGTCTCAGATTACGGGTTATTAGCTCATTTTTTGCTGTTGTTATTAATGTTTTTGCTTTTTGAATTCGTGCCCACATTGCTTTCAATTGATCAACCTTAATACCAACTTCAGATTCAACTTTTTTATACGTCTTCTCTACTTCTTTTGCAAGTAGTTCTAACTTCTTCGTATCAATGTTTTTTTTCTTCTTTTCACGAATAACATTTTTAAGATTTTTTAATGAATCATATTTCGTAATTTTATTATCCTTCTCTTCAATCTCTTTCATGAATCCTTCTATTATCTCGATACTCATATTTAGTGCTTCATCTGGCTTTTCATCTTCCGAATTGAGTTCATCTTCATGTCCGTTCAAACTTGCTTCAAGTTTTTTATACAATGGCATCTCTGTTACCAATTCCCTAATTATTGTCTTGCCTTCTTCTAATCTTTTCGCAAGTTCTGTTTCTTCATCTTTTGTAAGGATTGAAATATCACCCATAGAATAGAAATACGCCTGTACCAAATCTTCTGTTTTTTCATACTCTTCTAATTCTTCTTCTATTTCTTCATCAGGTTGAAGCACTTCTTCATGATCTACAACCTTAACTCCCATATCCTGTAGAATATCCATCAAATCCTCTAACTCGTCAGGAGAAAAGAATTCTGATGGTAAAGCATCGTTTATCTCATCATAAGTAAGTGTTCCTCTTCTTTTACCTATGTCGATAATTTCTTCAAATATATCTCTTTCTCTCATTACTTAATACTCCTCAATAAACACAAAATTAGGGCCCTTTTAAGGCCCTTACTTATTTCCTTGACAACAGGAGGGAGTAAATAAGGGTCAAGTCACACGGTCTATTAGTACTGGTCAGCTGAATGCATTACTGCACTTACACCTCCAGCCTATCAACGTGGTAGTCTACCACAGACCTTCAGAGGGATTGCTCCCTGGGAGACCTAATCTTGGGGTGGGCTTCACGCTTAGATGCTTTCAGCGTTTATCCCATCCAGACATAGCTACCCGGCATTGCCACTGGCATGACAACCGGAACACCAGAGGTCTGTCCATCCCGGTCCTCTC
>FWPV01003629.1_pt1 | contig 34581 bp, 29 predicted proteins | sample 2228371 | NCBI WGS metagenome assembly FWPV01 (sample SAMEA103939776, study PRJEB20133) | metagenome | reverse complement strand
AAGCGTATAGATTATCTCTTTCTTGAACTCCGAAGGTATCATAGCCAGAACATCGCCGTGTTCTTCCGAGATCTTGAAACCGAAAGCCTCAAGCCCTTTGAGGTGAAAATCAACCGGCCTTTGTCCTATGTTGCAACCTCCGGGCTTACCCACTCTCGCCCAGCCGCAGATCATGGCCAACGGGCCTATAACATTGAAAGAAGCTCTCATCTTCCTGACCAGCTCGTACGGCACCGACCCTATGAGTACCTCGCCTGGTTTTACCGTAACCGTTTCGTCCTTGAAAGTAACGACCTTTCCTATCTGCTGAAGTATGGAGATCATGGTCTCCACGTCTTTGAGCTCGGGGACGTTTTTTATCACAACGGGTTCTTCAATCATCACCGTTGCGGCAAGTATTGGAAGAACCGAATTCTTGGAACCGCTTGCTCTGATCTCCCCGATCAGTTTTGTGTTCCCCGTGACTACCAGCTGACTCATCCGTAACCCTCCAATCTCTCTATGAGAAAAAGAGTGACCACAATATTATTCTATCAGAGCCCGGGCAAACACATCTGAAAAAGATTCACGGGTAATTTCACTTAATCGAACCGTCGTTGGTGTGAGATTCTCAAATTATGAACTTCGACAAAAAAAAGAACTGTCTCCCTGAAGAACATCTGGTTCAGAGCAAAGCACTTTATAATTGTAAGGTAAATCTAGATGATTAGTTCAGGGAGTGAACATGGCAAAACAAACAATATTCTGGTTACTGGCGATCTTTATGTTGGTATCTTTCATCTCTTCTCCAACCAGGTTGTTTGGAGATCAGATCGAGATTGTCCGTGATTATTGGGGAGTCGCCCATATATACGCAGAAACAGATTTGGAACTCTTTTTTGGGGCGGGTTATGCCACTGCCCAGGACCGTATGTTTCAAATGGAGCTTTCCCGACGAAAAGTTGAGGGAAGACTGGCAGAAATCTACGGAAAGGACTGGCTGGAATCGGACAAACTCATGCGTACACTTGGACTTTACAAACACGCGCAGGAAATTGCCGATCAACTTCAGTGTGAGACAAAGAATATACTCGAAGCTTACGCCGGGGGAGTGAACTACTATCTGGAGACTCATCTCGACGATCTGAATCCTGCTTTCCATGAAGCCGGAATCGTTCCGGATCCATGGACGGTTGCCGATAGCATCGCTGTGTGGATGCGCATCTCAGAAAGATTTGACAGATCTTGGCAAAACGAAGTAACAGCCCTCCGCAGCTATGAGCAACTGTTGAGGAGTGGAGCGACTCAAGATAACGTTATTATAGATAATTCCGCCGCAATAGTAACTGAAGCCGATTTTATTAGTACCGATCCCGATATATACCGTTGTATCATGGAAAACGAAAATCTGAACGAGCTAAGCGCCTGGCCTGAGTGGGATTCATTGAAGGCCAGTCACGCCTGGACGATCTCAGGAAGCAAGACTATTACAGGTGGTCCTCTTTTAGAGAGCGATCCACAAATTGCGGTCACACTTCCTTCTCTCTGGTATGAAATACACCTTAGCGGCGGTAACTACAATGTAAGAGGGATTTGTGTCGCAGGCTCACCGGGATTTCTTATAGGCTGGAACGAACATCTAGCGTGGGGCGCAACTGCTCTTGGTTCGGATAACAGCGATCTTTTTCAAGAGAAACTCAGTGATGATGAATCCAGCTTCCTCTTCAAAGAGAACTGGTATCCAGTTCAGTCTTATACCGAAGTGATCGATATTCGGGATGAAGAGCCTGTTGAAATTACTATTAACAGAACGATTCACGGACCCATTGTGGATGCGTTTCTCGAAGGAGCAAGACCCACAGAACACTTTTCATTGAAATATGTCGCCGCTGAAGAGATGAATACGCCTATAACGGGAATGTTATCAATGATGCGATCGAGGAACTGGAAAGAGTTCACCTGTGGATTGAGTGATTACATGTTCCCTGGTATCCATATTGTGTACGCCGATGTATCGGGTAATATCGGATACTATACAGCCGCTGCAATTCCGATCCGTTCTGGAAGGCCTGGACTTCCCCAGATCGGCTGGACGGGTGACGAGGAATGGAATGGTTACGTGCCATTTGAAGAGTTACCGCATGTTCTAAATCCTTCTTCAGGGTTCGTTGCCAGTGCAAATCATCTGCCCGTTGGAGACTGGTATCCGCATTCCTTAACGATTGGCACCGGTGGAACAGGCCATAACCCAAGAAGCATGAGGCTTTACGAGTTGCTTGATAATCAAGATGGCTTCACTTTTGCAGGCTTTTCGGAGATTCACCGGGACAATGTTTCGGCAATAGCCCGTGAATTTCTAATTCTCGCAGCAATTTTGCTCGAAAGGAACTCGCTTTCGCAGAATTCCTCGAGGTTTTTAAGCGCCTTCGATGGATGGGATTATCGGCTGGTAGAATACAGCAGGGTCTCTGATCTCGCCGAGACTCTCGTCCAGGTTATGCATCGTAGCCTCAGGAGTAATACAGCGACCGCTCTTCTTGCTTCGAAATATGGTGGAGGCCACGCTGGAAATATATATCTCCTTCGTTCTGTCCTTGCCGAGTTTGAAAGATCCGGGACATTGCCAGACGAAGAAGAGGTGACAATCTGGGTCAACCAGGTTCTCGAAACTGCCGCAGCTAGCATCCGGAAAAACGCCCCTCAGAAAGGACCGCAAGTTATGATCTATCAGGCTAATCTTGAAGGTTTTCCATCGATATATCCCGATGCGAATCGATATATGCCCTATCTCGCTACAACATCGGCAAATACCATCTGGTCGCAGTTGGGAAATTCATATACACAGGTGGTTGATCTCTCTGATATAAACAACTCCCGCGCATTCCTCCCGCCCGGAGTGTCCGAAGACCCACGAAGTCCTCATTTCTTTGATCAGGTAGAACTTTGGGCCACCGGAGAGACCCGTCCGGCTCCATTAAGCAGGGATGAAGTCATTAAATATGTCGAATCTGTTGAAACACTCTATCTGTATGTTACTGAAAAAAATAGGAACTCAGATGATGGCTGAATCAAACCCATTTTGACAAAACTCCATGAATGAATGTAATAATCAAACTGCTTTTTGTCGGTGTCTAAAGTCAGAAGCTTCAACCAAATAACGAGGTGTTTATGGATGAATTCTCTATAGAAAGTGCAGATCAAATACGTGAGCTCTGGTCAAAGACATACAACACAGAAGGAAAACCCGATTGGTCGCATATTTTGCCCTACTACGACGAGAATATTATATTTAAAGATACGATTCAAGAGATCAGAGGGCTTGAGGAATTCAAGAAGATGACAGAAAGGCTTGCAAAGAGATCTAAAGAGCTGAAAATGGCCGTCTTGAGAGTCGTGATGGAAGATAGAACTGTCTTTGTGGAATGGGAGATGACAATTCTCTTCAAGAAAACTAGGACTTCGGTAATTTATGGCGCGAGCCGCCTTTCTCTGAATGAAGGAGGCAAGATCATCGAGCAGAGAGACTATTACGACCTCTGGGGCGACATTTTCGACAACATCCCGGCATTCAGAAAACCTTACAGAAAGTTCATGAGAAAGCATTTCGGATAGGTGTTGCCAATGGAGAAACAGAAGAGCGCAATTGCCAGATATTGGAAACAATACAAATGGTCTAACATCTTCGCGATGATCAAAAACAACAAGGCAAATCCCGGGATCTGCAAAGATGATTTCAAGGATCGACTCATGGTAATCACAGGTGGAACGTCCGGAATCGGATACTACACATGCAGGAAGTACGCAAGCCATGGTGCGCGGATTCTGTCGATTAACAGAAGCGAAGAGAAATCGAAAAGGCTGTGCGATGAGCTCAAGCGAGATTTTGGTGTTGAATGCTCTTACATGATAGCCGATTTCAGCAGCCTAAAAGATAGCTTGAGGGTCGGGAAAGAACTCTCTGCCATGAAAGAGCCGATAGATGTCCTGATACACAACGCGGGAGTTTTCCTGAAGCACAGGGAATTAACTGAGGATGGTTTTGAAACGACATTCGCCGTCAATTATCTCTCTTCCTTCGTTATAAACTATCTTATAAAAGATAAGCTTAAGGCGCAGGAGAAGGCACGGGTGTTGATGGTGAATTCGGAAGGTCACCGTTTTGCAGTGTGGGGAATAAGACCAGACGATCTTAACTGGCAAAAGAGGCGTTACAGCGGTCTTCGAGCCTACGGTTCTGCGAAAACTGCCCAGCTTCTAAGCATGATGATCTTCAATGAATACTTTGAGGAAAGCGGAGTTACGATGAACGCAATGCACCCCGGAGCTGTGAGAACTGGAACCGGGAAGGAAAACGGCGCATTTTACAGATGGTATAAGAGAACGATAGTAGATAAACTCTCCCGCTCGCCTGAGATTTCGGCGGAAGCTCTTTACTACCTTGGTGTTTCGAGTGATCTCGAAGGTATAAGTGGAAAGTTCTTCAATTTGACAACGGAAGAAATTCCTGCTCCACCTGCTCTTGATATGGAAATCGCGAGAAAACTCTGGGTGGAAAGCTTACGAATGGGGGCGCTCAAAGATGGAAGTCTATGATGTTGTTGTTGTTGGTGGAGGAATAGCAGGATTGACAGGCGCGGCTTATCTTGCAAAGGCTGGAGCCAGTGTTCTTTTGCTGGAGAAGAACGAAAAGTGTGGCGGCCTCGTCAACTCCTTCTCAAGGGATGGTTTTCTCTTTGATGGCGGAGTGAAAGCGCTCGAAAGCGCGGGAATTATCCTGCCGATGCTCAAAGAACTCGGGATCGACATTGAAATAGTCAAAAACCCTGTATCTGTGGGAATAGAAGATAGCGTGATAAATGTGACTTCAAAGGAAAGCGTGAAAGAGTACTCCGATCTTTTAAAAAAGATGTATCCAAACAGCGAGAAAGACATCGAGAGAGTGATTTCATTTGTCAGGAGAATCATGAAAGATATGGAGATTCTGTATGGTGTAGATAATCCTCTCTTCATGGACTTCAAAAACAACAAGTCTCATTTTGTCAAAGTATATTTGCCCTGGCTCTTCAAATTTCTCTTGACTCTAAGAAGAATAGGGAAATTGAAAATGCCCGTAGAAGAATTCCTGGGAAAAATCATTAAAAACGGATCTTTGAGGGATATCATAGATCAGCACTTCTTCAAAAACACTCCTACTTTCTTCGCTATGAGCTATTTCTATCTTTATCAGGACTATTTCTATCCAAAAGGTGGAGTTGGAACTATAGCAGAACGCGTAAAGGAAAAGATCATTCAATTCGGTGGAAACATTGAGACAGGCAGGGAAGTAACCGAGATCCATGCAGGGAAAAAACTACTCGTGGATAACGGCGGAAGATCCTACAAGTACAATGAACTGGTGTGGACCGCCGATCTCAAGAGGCTCTACTCTATTTTAGAAACAGAAGGTCTGCCCGAAGCCGTGGTTGAAAAGGTTAACACATTTAGATCCGAGATATCAAAAAAGCATGGTACCGATTCGATTTTCAGTGTTTTCGTCGCAGTGGATGAACCACCTGAGGTTTTTGAGGCAATTTCAAACGGTCACTTCTTTTACACTCCTTCTAGGAAGGGGCTTGGCGAGATTCATCGAAGCCAACTGAGAGACCTTCTGAAGAACTGGTCCGGGAATTCGAAAGAGGAGGCTCTCGACTGGCTCGACAGATTCTGTGAACTGGACACCTACGAGATATCTATACCAGTGCTCAAAGACCGAAACTCGGCTCCGCCCGGAAAGACGGGTCTGATAATCAGCACTCTTTTTGAATACGATATCGTAAAGAAGGCACATGAAACAGGTTGGTACAGCGAGTTCAAAGAAGAGTTCCAAAAGAAGATCCTTGGAGTTCTTTCAAATTCGATCTATCCAATGTTGAAGGATAAAGTCCTTTTCGCGTTTTCCAGCAGTCCTCTTTCAGTGGAAAGAGCGGTGGGCAGCTTCGAAGGATCTATCGTCGGCTGGTCTTTCGAAGAACCTATACCTGTTGTGTCTAGCATGATGAAAGTCACTGACTCTGTTAAAACACCCATACCCTGTGTCCTCCAGGCTGGGAAGTGGACCTACAGCCCTTCCGGTGTTCCGATGTGTATATTGACCGGTAAACTTGCAGCCAGAGAAGTAATTAGAAGAAAATCAAGAGAGAATCGTATGACTAGATAGGACGGTTAATCTCAAGAATAATTCTCTGTGCAGAATTAAACTGTATAAGCTCGAGAAGGTGAAATATATTGTGTGAAATTTTGTTGCTAGGCAATCCTTTGCTCCGGGAAAGGTCTTCTACAGTCACGGAATTTGATAGCAAAGAAACATTAAGCCAGATTGCCCAGCTCAAGAAGACTCTCGATGAATTCAGACGGGAGAACGGTTTCGGCCGTGGTATAGCCGCGCCACAGATCGGAATACTGAAGAGAATAATCGCACTCGATCTCGGAAAAGGTAGCTTCGTAATAGTGAACCCGCAGATCGTAAGTGTAAGCGGATTTAAATTCACCATGTGGGACGATTGCATGTCCTTTCCCGATCTGCTGGTCCGTCTCGAAAGAGACAGTTCAATAGATCTGAAGTACAGAGACGAGATAGGAATCGAACATGAATGGCTGAATTTAGGCCATGCAGAATCCGAACTATTGCAGCACGAGATAGATCACCTCGACGGTATTCTGGCCATCGATCATGCGATCGATGCATCGAGTATCATCTACCGCCGCGAATACGAAAAGAACCGCGAGTATTTCGACCGACTCGTTGACTACAATATAAAACCAACAGTTTAGTCGTTTCGAGTTGAGTGGACTGAGAGCATTTAGAACCCCATAGGTGGGATTTACGAACAGATCAGAAACAACGAGAAGGTAGGGAGTTATAATTGCGTTCAATATTCGCGACGACTCGAGATCACTGCAAATTGCATGAGGATATTTTTTCATAGTTTATAATGATTATATGGCATAAGGCATGGATCTTACCGAACCGTTTCAGGAGGTGTTTTTTGTGCGACGGGTTTCAGATGATTTTGGAAAGGGTCTAAGCGTTTCACCTGAGGCTGCTCTGGAGTTTGAGATTCAGGGTGAAAGGTTGCTGACGAGAGTCAATGAACTTATGTCCGCCAGAGAGGATATTTCTGAGCTTGTAGGTATGAATCCGCTTTATATAATGTACGACAACAATTCGAACCATCTGCGCTTTATCTCAAACGTCTTGAAACTCAACGATTATGACCTGCTTGCCAGAACGCTCCCCTGGGTTTACAAGACTTACACCTCCAGAAATTTCTCGGAAGATTTCTTCCCGGAAGTCTTGAAGACCTGGATGGAAGCGATAAGAGAGCACCTCACTTCTGAGAGTTCGGAGCAAATTATAAAAGTGTATGAGGCTATGCTTTCCTCTCACGATTTATCGGTGAAGAGTTCGGAAGATGCTCTCATAGGAATGAATGTCGATGAACGGTGGAAGGTAATAGAACAAAAGGTGGTTCTCGCGCTACTAAAGGGCAGCTATCGCGAACTTCAGGAGATTGCAATCGACACTATCAAAGATGCAAGATCCCTCTCCGATTTCTACCTCAAAGTGGTCCAACCCGCGATGTACGAGATAGGCTCACTATGGCAAACGGGCGAGATATCAGTTGCGGAGGAGCATCTTGCTACCTCGCTCATGAACAGGCTTATGGCCAGCACATACAGTATGATAGACACCGTTCTCGCCCATCCGAGAAGGAAGGCGATAGTTATATGTTCGCAAAACGAGTATCATGAGCTTGGAGCTAGAATTCTCGCCGATCTACTGGAGCTTAATGGCTGGAATGTCAGCTATCTGGGTGCGAATACTCCGGTTTCGGAAGTTCTGAATCATCTAAAGAAAAACACTCCCTTTCTTCTTGCAGTCTCAGTTACTATGTCGTTCAATCTGGTTCACACGAAAAAGTTGATACAATCGGTGAGGTTCGATAGCGACTTAAAAGGGATGAAAATCATGGTCGGCGGACTGGTGATAAACGAATCGGAAGATCTGTGGAAGATATTGGGAGCCGATGGAACGGCTTCCTCTGCGGTAGAAGCCGTTGAAATGGCAAAATGCTGGTGGGAAGAGCGTGAATGATCTGAGAGAGGCGATCCTGGGCAGTCTGGACAGGTTTTTCGATAGTCTGGAGAACTTTTCGGGAGCGATTCTTGTTCTATTCGACTCGGAAGGTCGAATACTGGATCACAGTCCATCACTTTCCGCTTTGATCGGAGGCAGGAAGGAGTTAGTCGGAGAGAATTTCGGAAAGTATATATTGGACAACGGGATCAAGTTGATGACAAATGAGCGGCCGGGTCTCGTCAGGTTGGGGATGACCGACTCGAGATCCAATATACATCTTGTGAGCGGCTTCGTAATAAAGACAGATGCTTCTCGCTGGTTGTTCTTCGGAGAGAAGATAGGTCTCTCAGCAGGAGACATCATGGAGAATATGTCGAAGACAACGGACGAGCTGGCTTCTCTCACGAGAGAACTGGCAAAGAAGAATAAAGAGCTCCAGGCGGCTAATGCCGAAATTGAGAGACTCATGAACTGCGATCCTCTCACAGGACTGTCGAACAGACGCGATTTCATGAAGAAACTCGATGAGGAGATCGAGAGTCTTTGCTCCACATGCAAACCTCTCTCGGTAATCATGGCCGATATAGACGACTTTAAAAAAGTGAACGACACGAGGGGTCACCCCGAAGGTGACAGGGTATTGCAGCTGTTTGCCAAGATACTCAACGAGATAATCTCACCGAGGCGGACCACGGTAAGGTACGGCGGCGAAGAGTTCATAGTAATGCTGCCCGAGACAAATGGAAAAGAAGCCGCCGAAATTGCCGAAGAAGTCAGGAGTAATTTCGAAAGAGAGACTGAGAAACAGCTCGGCTTCAAGGTAACGGCCAGCTTCGGAGTTGCCACCTTCAGGCCTGAAGATACGAAGACAAGCATACTGAAGCGTGTGGACGATGCCCTGTACAGCGCGAAGTCCGGCGGAAAAAACAGAGTAGTACGCTAATAGTACAATCGGTCGCCTTTGGAAGCCTGTCTACTTTCTAAGAACGATTGTTGATAAGAGCCGAGAAGAGCGCATTCGAGAGTTCTAGTCCTTTCTCTTCTTTTCGCCCTCTTTTCTTCCCGTTCCTGGCCAAGAACTTGGACGCGCAGCGTCTGAACAAGTAATCGCTCCTCGCATCTTTTCCTTCTATCCTATGACCTCAGTTCACGATACGCCCAGGTCCTTTAGAAGGTAATAGTCGAGTTGGCTATTTCCCAGTTCTTTTCCCAGAATGTGTAGCTCACGCTGGGCAAGCCGTCGCAAAGATCTTTGAGCCAGCCGGCCATGTGAACACCACCATTCACGTCGAAGCCTGCCGTGACTTTATAGCCGACCTGTGTAGCGCTCCCGGCAGAGGCAATCGTTTCTCCTTTTATCCATGGTACAAATTGGACGAAAGGCCCCGCCACATAATAAACATAGGCCGATAGAGTCAGCGGTAGCGAACCCTTGGCCGAGGCGTTGACTTTCGCGTTTGCCTCGAACTGGAGACCTGAATAGTTGGCCGAGTACGAAACGCTCTTGCTCCAACCATTTTGATACTTGACTGTAAGCGTCGTATTTGCCGAGAGTGTTGTGGAGGCGCTGAAGCCTATTACACCGTAAATTTTGGCCTCCGCGTTCGCGTCGAATTTCACTTCCATAACGAGTGTCACCGGAACACATGATACCCAGAAGGTTATCCACTTGGTCTTGGTTGTTATGTTTTTTGTCCAGTTCTTTTCGAGAGTAGCTCCCGATGAGACTTCAATGAACGGGGTCAATGAAGGACTAAAACTCACAGTCGTCTGGAATCTCTTCAAGACATATTTGTAGTTCCACCAGCTGATTTTCTTCCATTCGTGCTCCCACAGAAGCGACGCACCGAATGTCAGGCTGACGGTTAATCCCGGTTCGACCGTCAACGTCTGATACGAGAATTCGTTCGAGAAAGTATGGGAGACATAGAAGCTCCAGGAACCTGAGTAATCTTCCTTGAAGACATAAGGTTTCGATTCGGTCAACATACGGGTTTTGGGACTATTGAAGACTACTGTGAAGGCGGCATAGTCTCTCAGCTTCGCCATGATCTCTTCGTTGTCCGGTTTCATAAGTTTTTCTGGCGAGCCGCCTCCGGTAGTTATTTCTTCCTTGAGGGAGATCGTGTTTTTGTCATAGTTAAGACTTGCCTTGAATTTCGTACCTCCACCCAGATCTAGCGACCAGTCTTTAAGGGGTTTTTCGCCATGAGGGGATAATAACTCGAAGATCTCCGATCCCTCCGGAAGAACGATCGTAGTTGTCTTTGTAGTAACGAGCGAGTTTTTGGAGGAACCAAGGAAGGCTGTCTCGAAAGCCTTTCCGTCTATCAGGTCTTCGAAGTACTTGAGCATGACCTTCTCCTCGGAGAAGTTCTTACTCGAGAATTCGTAACTTCCCGGAAACTCCTTTGATTTTGTGATAAGCCCGCTGATTTTCATCGTAATAACACTCTTGTAATTGCCGCTTTTGTCGACCGAGATTTCTATGTCTCTGTCTCCGAAACCAGGTACCGATGAGTAGAGAAAGAAGTAGCCCTTTGAGATTTCATCATAGAAGTTATTGAAGACCTCATTATGCAATTCGCGATCGGAAAGAGCCTCACTGTGCTGAATATAGACTTTTGCCAGATCAGAGGAAGGGACATATTCTGTACGGGTAATGACCGCGTTGCCACCTGGCTCGATCACGATTTTGTCTTCTACAGATCGTTTAAACTGTGTAGAAAAGACCAGTACCGATGCTAGAAGAACAACCACAATCAGGATCTTTCTGAACATGTTCACACCTCCTTTCAATTCATACGTATGAGTATAACACTGTCGATATGTGTATACTATCAAGCGGCTAGACAGTAATTTAAAAAATTCGAGACCTGTTTTTCTAACTCACGTGCTTAAACAGGGAGTTATCGCAGAAAAATCGGGCAGGCAATGAGTTATACTATGTATTTTTTTGATCGGAGGGATCTGTCTTGATAGAAAAGAAGATCGAATCTCTGTTCGAAGATCTTGCAGATACAGGAATCGCCGCAGCTGTCTTGAAGGGCGGCAAAGTCGTATTTGTGGAAATGTCATGGAACTAACTCCATTGCAGGAACGATGTTTTAAAGAAAGAGGCGAGTCGTTCAGAGGCGAGATCACACAGGAATCTGGAGAAATCAGACTTTCTTTAATCAGCGATGGTGGCATGAAGCAACTTCTATCCTTTATTGAGCCGCTATCTATAGACAAACTCTCGGAGTACGCGGGAAGATATTACTGCCGGGATATAGACACGGGCTACGATCTCTCTGTCGCTGAAAGGGGCTTGCTCTTGCGCAACATAAACCCGCACCGCGATGGTATGAATTTCCAATACCGGCCGGCGATAAAGGATATCTTCTACACTTTTGCGCCGCCGTACATCGCCTGCTACTTCAGTGTTGAGTTCTTGAGAAACCATAACAATATCATCGAAGCTTTTATCTTCAGAGATTACGATAAGGACGGCAGAGAGTACCTGAGATTTTTGAAAGTCTAGCACTCTGAAAGAACCTCACTCTATAAAAAGTGAAAAGCCTTTTCATCGCTTCACACAGTAATCCAAAGCGATTCTCTACGATATTACGATATTCTTTGCAGTATTTTTGGAGAGAGTCTATCGGAAATATTGAAATTGAATATTCGTATGATATATTAATTAGAATGATACTTTAGATTAATTCGAAAGACTCAACCATAAATTAACTGGGAGTGTGGAACATAGGAGGAATTCCGATGAAAGGATTTTCGGAACTGAAGTTCGCCGGCCCCAGAGTGGTCTCCGCCGTCTTTCTTATCATGTTCTTGCTTATGTTTTTGCCTTTTCATGTTTTCGAGTCGGAAGTCATTCAATACACCCACAAAGTTTACTCGGATATCTACCGGAAAGCTGTCGATCAGTTTATTTCGTCGATATCCAGGGGTTATTTCCAGTGGAATGACATGTTCAACGCATTCATATCACAAGACCGGGAGTTTATAGATAGCATGTTCCAGGAGATATTGACTGACTTTCCTTATGTGAGAGAGATCAGGATAGTCGAAAGACCTTCGGGAATGACGATGGAAAAGGACTACACGGTATCTATGAAAAACGAAGAGCTTTATGCGTATGTAAATATAATGGACAGCCTTTCACAGGACATCGTAGATGATGTGGTGGTCATGGTTGGTATCGACAAACACGGGGTTCTTGAAGGCCTCTCCATGGCCGATAGAGTAATCCTTTCAGACGAAGGCAAAAAGATATTTGCGTACGGGCTTCATGCCAGCGTAAGGGGCTACGGACTCTACAACTGGCTGGTATTTCACGCCTTCATCTCCGGATTGATAGGCGTTCTTTTGATGATGGAAGTTCTGTCCGTCTCTTTTTCCAGATATCACCAGACGAAAGGCCTGCAGACGATAGTTCATATGTGGGAATTACAGGACCCATATACTACATATCACTCGAGAAATGTAGCCATGATTGCCGAGATTCTCGGAAAACGTTTAGGGTTGAAAAGAAAAAAACTCATAGAAATCGTTAACGGAGCAAAGCTCCATGACATAGGCAAACTCGGAATCTCGACGAGCATACTGAAGAAGAAAGGACCGCTGAATGAAATCGAAAGAGAAGTAATGATGGATCACCCTCGACGCGGAAAAGATCTGCTTGAACAGTTCAAATATCTAGATAAATACATTCCATATGCATACGCGCACCATGAAAGAGAAGACGGTTCAGGATACCCCCAGGGACTGAAAGGAGAAGAGATTCCCTTCGAAGCGAAGATTCTCGCCGTCGCCGACGTCTTCGAAGCTCTCACTGCCGATAGACCTTACAGAGAGGCTTACTCCTTACCGGAAGCGGCCGAAATGATGACCCGGATGCCTCTGGATCAGAGGATAGTCCCGGAGGTCTTTAAAGCCCTGCCAGAGTTGTATGAGAAATTAAACCGAAGTACTCTTCAAAATAGCCGGGCGAATTTTGAAAGCAGCATAGATGTGCTAAGAAAGCCAAGATAACCTAATATGCTAAATAATCACAAAAGACTCAGATCTTATAATAAAGAGCCACCCAGTCCCGTAGGACGGGTTCACGCTCCGGGACGATTGACGACGAACCGCTCTTCCGCTCTTTGATCGATTTTTGCGTCATTCCAGTCATAAAGTGAAAGGAGTGATGAATTTGTACGGAAGAGCGGTAGAGTTTCCCGATTCGGGGACCTGGTTGAATGTCGATGAGCCCCTTTCAATGGAAAAGCTCAAGGGTAAAGTGGTTCTTCTCGACTTCTGGACTTACTGTTGCATCAATTGTATTCATGTTATTGCCGATCTGAAGTGGCTGGAGGGGAAGTTCAGCGATAAGCCGCTGGTTGTTGTCGGAGTACATTCGGCGAAATTCGAAAACGAACGACAGGAAAGGAACATACAGGCGGCTATACAGCGATACGGAATAACTCACCCCGTATTCGTAGACAACGAATACCACCTCTGGGACCGTTACGCAATAAGAGCGTGGCCCTCTTTCGTTCTGATAGGACCCGACGGGAAGATTCTATCCAAGACCTCCGGCGAGGGAAAACGCGATTACCTTTCGAACGAAATCACCAGGGCGCTGGAGGATGGGGAGAGTAGAGGGATCTTGAGCCGGGAAAAACTGGAAGTCAAGTCGCCAGTTTACAGCGGCGGACCGATGCTTTCCTATCCGGGGAAAATCTCTTTCGACAGCGACGGAACTCTATTCATAAGCGATTCAAACAACAACAGAATCCTTATAACCAGGCTGGATGACAAGTTAAATGCGGCCATTACCGATATTATCGGCAGCGGCTCTCCGGACATGTCCGACGGTGGTTTCGAAAAGGCCACGTTTAACAAACCCCAGGGCATCGTATATTCCGGCGGCCATCTATACATCGCCGACACGGAAAACCATGCGATCCGCAAGGCCTCCGTTGAAGAACGGACGGTGACCACAGTTTCCGGCGACGGCCTTCAGGGGTACAACTGGAATTACAGCGGAGAGGCTTCGAGGGCGAGGTTGAACTCGCCGTGGGATCTTCAATCAGACGGTGTGCATCTCTATATAGCGATGGCCGGAACCCATCAGATCTGGAGACTGAACATGAGAAGCAATACCATAGAAGCCTTCGCCGGAAACAGCCTGGAAAATATAATAGACGGCTCTCTGAGAGAGGCGAGCTTTGCCCAGCCGAGCGGGTTGTTCCTCAGCGGCCGCAGACTTTATGTAGCCGATTCGGAAGTTTCGGCCATAAGATTCATAGATATCGACAGGGGAACGGTCCATACTCTGGCCGGAAATGGCCTCTTTTCATTCGGGCATGTGGACGGTAGCCTGAGCCACGCTCTCTTTCAGCATCCCTTAGGAATTCACGGCGAGGGCGATTTTCTGTACGTAGCGGACACTTACAATCACGCTATAAGGAGAGTGTCTCTGGAGGCCAGGCGCGTAGAAACGCTTCTAAGAGCGGCCGAAGGGGGCACCTGCAGGATCGACGGTTCAGAATGTTCCTTCCTGGGGCTTTTTGAACCGAACGATGTGAAGTATCGCGATGGACTTCTCTACATCGCCGATACAAACAACCACCTGATCAGGGTCTTCGACGGTAAGGAGCTTCACGATCTGAGTTTCAAATATGTTTGATATTACAGATTATTGATGTATCATAAGAATGGCGTCATTCAAATTCGGGGGTGTTGCTCGTGCGAAAGTTCTTAACGCTTTTTGTGATAGTTCTAGTAATCGTTTCGCTTTCGATGGCGGTCGAAATAGATCTCGGCGTGAGTATCGAGGTAAAGCAGGTATTTGAACAGACGCTGGCCTGCGCCAGGTTATCTATACTGGCAAACGTGGGGGTTTTCGAGTTCGACATTCCCTTCTCCCAAGTATGGCCTTCGGAGAGGAAGTTCGAATTCGTCGATCCTCTTCAGACATACGCCGGATTCAATTTCAAGCTTCCCATAACGATTCTCTACGTGAAGGCCGGTCTTGGAGTGCAGGCTGCCGGTGTTATCGATCTTATGGCTGGAAAGATACAGGGCTGGGATCTCCCTTCCAAAGCGCGTTTGGCTCTGGGCGTATCGGAATCGGGACTTTATCTCGAAGGGGGTGTCTCTTTGGGATTCACTCCGGCGCTGGATAATCTCTTTTTCTGCCCCTACGCGTCGGTCGGAGTTGTTTTCTAGAGGCGCTTTTCATCGCGAAGATCGCCGCGCCTATGATTCCGGAGTCGTTTCGCGAAAGCGACAGCACAACGTCCTCAGGGCTATAAAGAGACAATTGTGAGGGAGCGACAAGTTTCTCCCTGAGAGACAGCAGGAAGCGATCGCCGAGCTCGCATATTCCGCCCCCTATAACGACAGTCTCAGGATCGAAGCTCAGGAAGATCGAGTCTATGACGATCGCCAGATCGCCGGCGACCGTATCGACGGCCTTCTCGACTATCGGATCGCCACTCATGTACTGCTCGACAAGCGTTGCCCTGTCCAACTCGCGACCGGTAACCTCAGTCACCAGCCTGTGAATGAGTCTCATGGAGACGTATTGCTCGGCACACCCGGCCTTTCCGCAGTTGCAGCGCCTTCCACCGGGATGCAGAACCACGTGTCCGAATTCGGCGGCTTCGCCGCGCTTTCCCAGTAGCGGAACGCCGTTTATCACCACTCCTCCGCCCAGACCGGTCCCCACAGTCAGCATGACCAGCGTTTCCGTGCGGCGATGGTTGGAGAACCATTCGCCCAGAGCGGCAGCGTTGGCATCGTTTAAAACGGCTGTAACGACACCGGTCTCCTCCTGTATGAAACTCTTCAAGGGTACTCCTGTCCAACCGGTCAAATTGTCCGTGGCCAGATTCACCTCGCCCGTGAGAGGATCGACTCTGCCGGCCGTACCGATGCCGATCGCTTCGGGATTGCTGACGGCGAGCTCTTCCTTAACTATCTGCAGGAGCTGCTCCCTGAGCTTTCTCTGCGTTGGATAGAGCTTTTTTTCGGAAATCACTCCGTTTTCATCTACAATCGCTGTTTTGATCATCGTTCCACCGATATCTATACCGAGAGCACGCATTAACACACCTCTCTGGAGACTTCAAACTGGAAATTTCCGAACCTGTCCGGAAACTGTTGAAAGTCCGACCTTTAAGATCATAAACCCATTTCGATTCAGCATCAGTCGACGGAGATTTCAGAGAGGTCCTCCCCACGGGAGATCGCCTTATGCAACACCTGGCCGATCGCCTGGCCCATTCCGGCAACGGTCGGCATGACTCTCGCGGCGCTCTGGCCAGAAAAGTCGCTCGAAAAACAACGTCCTATGATTGCGAGATTGTCCAGATCGGCGCTTATAAGAGATCTCAGTGGTATTTCGTAGTAATCGTCGTAAAGGGGGATAGCCTTTCTCTCTTCCTCGCTAACCTGCTGCGTTGACCTGTTGTGGACGTCTATTCCGTAAGTGGCCCTTACAACCCCGTCGGGGAACTTCCTGTGGGCCTTCACATCCTCGCCGCTGAAAACGTACAGCCCTCTCGCCCTTCTGCTTTCCCTCACGCCCATCAGCGTGGCTATTTTCTCTATTTCCGCTTTTTCAAAGCCTCTGACATACTCCCTGGCAAAGGTCATCAGCTGGTCCGTCTGGGCCATGCAGTCGGTGACGGCCTCGGACAGTTCGAAGGGATCGACCGCGCTTTTATCGAAGGAATGGGTGGTATTGACAGTGGCTCTTCCACTCCCGGGAAGCTCTATGAAGAAGAAGTAATTGTGCAACCGGTCGTACCCGGCCTTCCTGGCTCTCTCTATCTCTTCGAAATAGCCTGCCACAGACATGATTTCGAAGTCCGCGATCTCCCAGGCGAAGAAGTTTTCCCTGTTACTTCTTATATCTTCCCGTACTCGAGCGTAATCTATCCCCGATACCGTGAACATCAAAGTCATGGCCTGGTTCGCGCCGTTCTCGTCGCCCTGGAAAACCTCGGCTCCGGCCATGTATGAGAGCGTCGCGTCCCCGGTCGCATCCACGAAGTATCTGGCCTCCACCTCGAAAGCACTCCCCTGGGACGAAAAAAAACTGACGGATTGTATCTGCCGGTCGCAGCTTTCGACTCCGATTGGAATAGAATGTAGAACCAGAGAGACACCGGCGCTTTTAAGTTTTTCGAAATAGATTATCTTCATTATCTCCGAATCGAAGGAGTTTGCGAGCAGCCCTCCGCGCCTTGCAAGATCCTTCAGTATCTCCTCGAAGATTCCTCCCACAAGGCTCCCCGAGTCCAGCCAGAACCTCATGAAAGGGTTGCAGAGACCGAGGGTGGATATGCCTCCGACAGAGCCCTCGCGCTCGACTAGAAGAACGTCGAGACCGGCCCTCCCGGCCGCTATCGCCGCGTGCACGCCGGAAATACCGGCGCCGACTATCACCACGTCCTTCTTCAACCCGATCAATACTAGCGACCTCCCGCCCGGGACATGAACCGGTTCTTCTTCCACTCTTCGAGGTAGCTTGTGAATCTCCTGGTTATCAGCTGGGGCCTGGTTATGACGCTCCCCACGGTAACCGAAAAGGCTCCGGCTTCGAAGGCTCTGACAACTTGCTCCGGTTCCCAGTAATTGCCCTCGGCCACCACGGGAATATCGAACTCTCTTGATAGCACTTTTACCAGCTCTATGTCGGGCTTAGGTTTGTCGCTGCTGTCGTCGGTGTACCCAGAAAGCGTGGTAGCGAGAAAATCCGGTCTCAGATCCAGCACGTCCTTCGCGTCCTTCAAGTCAGAGATGTCGGCCATTATCAGTCTATCGGGGAATTCTCTCCTGATGTTGAAAAAAATCGAGTCCAGAGGCTCAGGCCTCTTTCTCAAGGTGCAGTCGATGGCTACCACATCGGCACCGGCCGCCAAAACCGCGAGGGCATCCTCGGAAGTTGGAGTTATATAGACACGGTAACCCTCTATATTTCTCTTGTTCAGTCCGATAAGAGGTATGTCGAAGGCAGCTTTTATATCTTCAATGTCCTGCGTGCCATTAGCCCTTATGGCGCTTGCCCCTCCCATGATGGCGGCCTTCGCCATCAAAACCATGATCCCGCGTCCGTGGAGAGGTTCGTCCTCTAAAGCCTGGCAGGAGACTATTATCTTCTTTTCGATTTTTCCAAGATCCATACCCAATACTATCACCTCAGAGTTCAACGCTTTGCCGCCACATATAGGCCCAGTTCGAAGGACCTGTGCCAGGGAAAGAATAACCTTTCGATCTCGAAGTCCATTTCCAGCGCCCTCCGAACGGGTGGAGCAAAAGCCTCCAGTTCCTTCCTGACGAATTCCTCGGCCCACGATTCAACAGGGATAACCGTCCACGGCCGAACTCCCTTCTTTTCGGCTTCGACCAGCAGCCTCTGTCTCACGTTGGACTGAAAGGCCCAGTGCTCGATGAAGAAGATCGCCTGGAGTTCCTTGATCTTCGACCGGTCGAGGTTGAGCAACCCCTTCTGGCCGAGAAACTGCACTATCGAGTGTGCGCACACGGTGCCGAGCGTGTTCCCGGCCGTGTTCCAGGCCGAGTAGTTCGTTTCCATCCAGTCCAGCCCGCTATTCAGAAGTTCCTTTACCAGATAGTTGTCCGCGCCGTTGGTGTATTTCACGTCGGCTATACCCTTTATCTTTCTGCCGGCGGCCTTAAGATCGGAAAAAAACCTCTCGTAGGGAACCGTATTGGCCGGAACGGACGGCTGCTGAGGACTGTCGAGACCCACTTCGGGGTTGTTTACCAGAAGTACGATGTCAACCTCGCCCTCCACCACTCTACCCCCGGCCGCTTCTATATGGTCGTATATGCCCCGGTGCAGGGGAGAGCCTTCGTAAGGCGGAATCAGCTCTTTGTATTCTGGAGAGGAGTAACGCACTTCAAAAGCCGGAACGATGCCCAGCGACTCCGATAAAACTCTCGAAAGAAGACTGAGAGTCGCCTCGTCGGCACCGGCGTGTATGGAAACCTTGGAACCGATTCCCAGAGAATCTACCCTGGCCTGGTGGATCTCGCTTTCGGCCAGAGAGATGCTCTCCTTGCTGTTATCATCGAGAACCAGGTTCAAAAAGTCCAGCACGCCCCTCTCGACGAGCTCTATCACGAGCGAGACCAGTTTTCGGTTTCTGACGCGTCTCACGAGATAATCCTTCACGAAATGAACCGGTATCTTTCCCATCTTCTCGATCACTGACCGATGCACCCTCTCGCCCCTGAAACTCCTGGCCAGCAGCCTGGAAAGGTCGTACATATCCTGGCCGAAGTACTGCCAGTAATCGGGTTCCTCTTCGGCCGAGTTGTAAAAGGGCGTTCTGGTAACGGTCATTGTCGCGTAGATCTTCACGTCGCGATCCTTCAGTCTCTCGAGCAAGCCCAGCCTTTCTTTGAGAGTGTCGAGAGTCTCTATACTCATTCGTGAGGGTATCAGGCCACCGTGCACGAGCATGTCTATCGAGAGGACGAGATAATCGCCAGGTAAGACTGTCTCATCCAGCCATTTTAGCAGTCGCCGAATATCCGGGGGCGTTTTCTTTGCCCCCAGATAGGATTTTGGCGGAGTCACAACGTTTATATTCGCCGCTCTTGCCAGTAGCAAGAAATAGTCTCTCGTGCAGAAGCGCTCGTCTACAGGGAGAAATACGACTCTTTTGTCGAACATATCTTTACTTCACTGCCCAGACTGTGGCCTCGGCAAGCATGGTCCACGCGTTGCCCCTGGGTCTGATTTCGATCTTCACATATCTCGCCACTACCGGTTCAACGGCCACCCAGTATATCTCGTTTATGAATTCATTCTGCGCCGGATAGGGGTTGGTAATTGTTGCCAGACCGACGTTCCTGAATTCCATCCCATCGTCGCTGACACCTATTAAAAGACTTTTTGGCAAATTGACCGCCGAGGCGAACGAGCGCATGAAATGGCCGGAAACTCTGACTATTGAAGTGGGTTCGAGAAGATCTATTATTATCGTCGGATTGATCGCCGGATTGTCGAAGCCGATCATGTCGGCCCAGGAGTACCTCGCGAAGCCATCGGTTACTTCTATCGAATCGGTGTCCGGATAAGCGTCCGAGGAAAGTGGTATTAGCATGTACGGCTTGCCGACCGAAACAGTGGCTGCCTCTGTCAGATCCATGGTTCCCCCGACAACGGCTCCGAGTTCTTCCGGTATCGCGCCGTCTCCTACGATAACCTCGGCGACCATAGTCCAGGCATTTCCCCCGGGAACTACTTCAATTTTTACGTATCTTCCGTAGCCGACGAACTCGTCGTTAGCCCAGTAGAGAGTGGCGATAGTGTCGTTTGGAACTGGAGCCTCTGCGTAAGTTATCCCCATGCCAAGATCCTCGTAGAGCTCGCCATCTTCTGAGATGGACACTATGAAATACTCCGGCAGGTTGACGGCCGAAGGGGCCGAGTACATAATCTTCAGAGCTACGTAAGATATCTCTTCGAAGACGGCGCCGAGATCGACGACGATCGTCGGGTTGGCGACGGGGTTATCCCAGCCCACCATGTCTCCCCAGCTGAAGTTGAAGCTGCCATCGGTGAGCTTAGTTCCAGTATCCGCGTAATTGGCATTCGGCGCCGGACTCAATGTATAGGTCTTGCCGGCCGACACGTTGAACTCGTCGGCGAACATGAAAGAAACCACCAGTAACATGAGAAGCAACAATATACCCTTTTTGAACATTTTTATTCCTCCTCCTTTTTCAAGGTGCTCTATGATTTGATACCTCCAACCTGTATCCCTTGAATGAACGTTTTCTGTGCCAGGAAGAAAAGAACGATTATGGGAAGAGTCATCAACACGGACCCCCCCATCAATTGCGGCCAAGCAGTCGTACGCGATGTCGATAGTTGTTGAAGACCGATCGAGAGCGTGTACATTCGATCGTCGTTAAGATATATCAACGGATTCAGAAAGTCAGTCCAGGTCCATATGAATATGAAAAGCGCCGAAGTCGCCAGAGCCGGTTTGGACAGTGGAAGATAAACCTTAAGGAAGATCTTCCACTCGTTGGCGCCGTCGAGTTTCGCCGCGTCGGAAAATTCCCTCGGTACGGTGTCGAAAAACTGTTTCAGAAGAAATATCGAGAAGGCACCACCGAAGAAAGTCGGTACTATTAGCGGCAGGAACGTGCCGACCCAGCCGAGTTTGTTGAAGAGAACGAACTGTGGTATCATGGTGACTTGCGGCGGTATCATCAGAGTTACCAGCAATATCCTGAAGAGAATCTTCTTGCCCGGTATCCTGAAATAGGAGAATCCGAAGGCCACCACTGAAGACGAAAGCATGAAACCAAGCAAAGTCATCCCCGTCACTATTATAGTGTTGAGAGTGTATCTCAAGAAGGGGAGCTCCACAAGCAGGTCGGCGTAATTGGACCACAACACCTCTGAAGGCCACCATACAGGTGGGAAGGCGAAAACATCGTCGTAGGACTTGAGAGACGTCGAGAACATCCAGAAGAACGGTATCATGAAAAACACGGCTCCGGCTATAAGCAAGAGGTATATCCATGCTTTACCGAGCGATCCTTTATTCATTGCTTATCTACTCCCCCGAAGTAACCGTATTTTCCGAAAAACTTGAAAACGAAGACAATCGCAATGGAAGTCATTATGAGCAACACCCATGCCATGGCGCTGGCGTAACCCATTTTGTAGAACTGGAAGCCATTTCTGTAGATCGACAGCGCGTAGACCAGCGTAGAGTTTTCCGGTCCTCCACCGGTCATTATAAAAACGCTCGTGAAGGACTGGAAGGAGTTTATTATACCCATCACCACGTTGAAGAGTATAACCGGGCTGAGCATGGGAAGAGTTATCGTGAAAAGCTTGGCGATTCTTCCGGCTCCGTCCAGTTCAGCCGCTTCGTAGAGCTCGATGGGTATGTTCTGCAAGCCGGCCAGATATATAACCATAGCTCCGCCGACTCCCCAAATGCTGGTTAAGATGAGTGCCGGCTTCGACCAGACCGGGTCGGTCAACCAGCCAGGCGTGGGAAGACCTATTCTTTCCAGAAGCAGGTTCACCGGTCCGAACTGCGGATTGAGGAACCACTTCCAGAGGAGAGCCGTCGCAACGGCCGGAACTATGCTCGGCAAAAAGTACATGGTCCTGAATATCCCCAGAAACTTGACCTTTGTGTTCAGCAAGAGGGCCACAAGGATGCTCAGGACCTGTGCGAGGGGGATACCGATTATAGCCAAATACAAGGTGTTATAGATAGACTTCCAGAACAGCGGGTCTTTGAAGAGTTGGATGTAATTGTCAAATCCGGCCCAGCGTGGCGAAGATAGCCCGCTATAATGCGTGAAACTGAAATACAGCGATGCGATTATCGGATAGGCCGTGAAAATGGCAAGACCGATCAGCCAGGGAGAAAGGAAGAGTAAACCGATACGCGCCTCTCTAAGCCTGGACTTCGCCACTTTGCTCATGGATTATTCGTACCTCCCCAGTTCCCTTATTACGGCCTGCTGAACATCGTTCAAAGCCTGCTCGGCCGTCTTGGCTCCGCTCTGTACGTATTGCAACGCCTGATTCAGTTCCTCCATGTAATACAGTCCGATCGGAAGCGTGGGGAAGAAATACACATAACCATTGGTCAGCATATCTATGTATATCTCCATATTCGGAAGCATTTTTGACCGGAAGGCCGGGTTTTCTATCGAATCGACCCTGGGGGGGATGTTCGACAGCTCGGCGGCGAACCTGGCGGCCTGATCGTTGTCGGTCAACCATTTCAGAAACTCGAAGGATTGATCGGGATACTTCGAACCTTTGGGGATCGCCCAGAAGGAGCCATTCAAATAGGCTACCTTCTCTCTGCCGCCCTCAGGAGCCGGGAAGGGCGAAACTCCGAATTCGAAGTCGCTCTTGGCGAACTGCCTTATAAAAAGCAGCTCCCACTGTCCGGCCTCCTGGATCGCCAGCTGTCCACGGTAGAAAGGGTTGTAGGAGCTGGCCATCTCTCCCCAGGTAGCCTGGAAGACCCTGATCTTCTGCAGATCGAACTTCTTGTAGTACGAAGCCACCCAGTCGAGCGCCGCGACATTGCCGGGATGGTTGGCCGTTATCTCTTCGGTTTCCGGATCCCACAGCTGGCCGCCGAAGACGTAGAAATAAATGTGGCTCACGTTCGGCAAAAAGCCCAAACGCCTGATATTGCCCCTAGTGTCCTGTTTGAAAAGCAGTTCTGCGTATCTGTCAAGCTCCTTTATGTTTTCCGGAGGTCTGTCCGGGTCGAGACCGACCTCTTTGAAGAGGGTCTTGTTCCACATGAAGGCGTAAGCGTTGAGGGTCGTGGGAAGGCCGTACTTGATCCCCCTGTATGCTCCGTAAGACCATACACCGGGAAGATAGTCTGACTCGTCGATCCCTGCCGAGTCAAGATAATCGTTGAGCGGTATCAAAGCGCCGCTCTCGCCCAGCGGAACTACCATCCAGTCCCAGATCGTCACTATATCAGGCGTAGAAGATCCGGCCAGAGCGGTGTTTATCTTCTCTCCCTGTCCTATCGGAACGAAGACCGGCCTCACAACTATCTCGCTCTGGCTTTTGTTGAATTCCTCTACAAGAGCCAGAAGGGCCTTCCCTTCGTCCCCTCCCCAGGCGTACCAGAAGGAGAGCTCGGTCTTGGCCAGACCGACCATAGCAACAATCAGTATCACCGTGATCGCAAGAACTTTCCTCATGATCAATCCCCCAATCCTGTGTATTCTTTATAGGCCTTGTAAAGCTCTTCGGCCTTTCCTCCCAGCCTCGGAGTCATGTAGTGAGGGAAATCGAATATGACGACTTTCTCGGTGTAGGGAGACTGCATCTGAAGCTGGTCAACTACCCTTTCTATATCGGCCGGGACGGCCTGCCAGCTTCCAGCATCGACGGGCCAGCCGTGGATCTGATTGAAGACCTCCACGTTTACCCAGAACCTCACTCCGTGTTTATCCATGATCGGTTTCAAAGCCTTTATAACCCCTGCCGACTCGGCAACCGAAGTCCTTCTGGTTCCGACTCCATCCTGCATGGCTATGATATCCACCTTTGCCTCGCTGAGCACATAATCCCACCATTCGGCATATGCCTCCCCGTTTGGGTTGATTCCGAAGTATGGAGAGATCATAACCGGCTTTCTGGTTAGGAACTTCGCATAGGTCACCATCGATTTCAGATAGGTTCTGATACCGTCTTTCCTGCTCTGCGTTAGGAAATTCCTGTCGTCTATCTCTTCGGGAAGGTACCAGCCGGCCAGAGATGCGTGAGCGCCGTAAAGATTGAAAAGCTCCGTCAAAATCCTCTGGTTCATGTTTATCTGTTCCTTGGGATCGAACTCACCCGACCAGTAAGACGGATTGAGCGAAAGACCTAGGAAAACGTTCATATCGAGTGAATCGGCGGCCTTCAAGAGTTCGCCCAGCGTATCGTTTACCTTTTCCTGTTTGTTCTCTTCCCAGGTGACTTTCCCCGCGCTCATAAAAACCTTTCCGTCGCTGGAAATGGCTACTTCGTAACCCTTCGAGGGTATTTGGACACCCGATATTTCCGATCTCATGAACTTTACCGCTATAGAATCTATAGCTGTCAACTCTCCCAGATCTATAACGATCTCGATGGGTTTTTCCGGATACTGCCAGCCCACCATAGCGCCCCAAGCGTAATCGGCCGCACCGTCGGTCAATTTCCCATCGGAAGGATAGCTTGGGTTAGCCTGTGGATCGACTGTGTAGGCTCTTCCTACCGAGAGAATCTCTCCTCCCTTCTTGACTGTGATCTCGGGAATCATTGTCCACTCCTTACTGGTCGGTTCAATGACTATCTTCACGAACCTCGTTCTGGTAGAACCCCTCCATACAAGTTCGGCGATACTTTCATCGGGTGAGATCTCGTCTGTTTTCATATACTTGGAAGGGTAATAAAATCTCTCCCCGTAAGCGCTGTATTGGATTATCACAGTATCCATACCTATATCTTTCATTAGAGAGAGCTCACCCTTCCACTGTTCCTCAGTGAACTGGGAAAGCTGTCCATCTAGCTGTATGAAAGCTCCTGTTATATTCTTGACCTCTCCGCTGGCTGCAAAGGTCGACAGGCCCGATACTATTATCGCGAGAAAGATAGCGATTACCTTCATTCGATCAACCTCCTTAAAAGTTAGCTGTCTTCTATGAATATTCTATCAGAAATTATAATTTTCTCCAAAACTAATTGGCAGTTTTGAGAAATGCTCACAAACGATGACATACAACTGCGAGCGAAGAATTCTAAAAAGCTGATTGGCAGCCCTTTGAATCTGGATGGGTAGAATTGATGGAGCCAGAAATAGTCGTCTATCGACGACATTTCCAGCTTGCAGATGTCGATCGGTATTTTCTTAATTGTATGAGATCCACGGGGTTATTCAGGTAGCCGATAGTGCCTCTATCGTTTCGACTTTCTCCGGTTTTCCGGTTCTCACCGACTCGAAGATCGAGAGAATCACCAGAGAGGTGTTCACCGCGTCTTCGAGGCTTACCAGGAACTCTTCGCCGCTCACCAGGCAATCGATGAAGTGCCTTATGCTTTCGTACGCGAACCCCTTCGCCTTTCCGTGAATGAAATGTCTCACAAGCACATCGGGCCGTTTAGCTTCTCTCTGCGTATAGCTTTCGATCATCTGGTTGTTGCTTAAATCAAGGTTCACCATTCCCCGGCTTCCCGTGAAGTTGAACTTGATATCGTTCACGCATGGGTTGGTGTTCGGCGTTATCCAGCTGTTCTCCATGGTCGCTATACCGCCCTTTCTGAACTTGAGAAGGGTCTGATAGATATCGGTTGTGTCCAGTCCCAAGTTTTTTAGGACGCCGCTGCTGCTGACCGAATAAACGCTTTCCACCTCATCATTGAAAAACCATCTCAGAGTATCGACCGAGTGGCTCCCCAGGAACCAGAGGATCGACGAGCGGGCCGACCACGGCAACATATCTGTGGCTACCCAGAGCACATCGTTCAATCTGAAGTAGGCGCTGACTGGCGTACCCAGCTCTCCTTTGTCGAGCATCTCTTTGGCCACAGCGAAGGGAGGGCTCCACCTGTTGTGAAGATCGGTCATGATCCTCACCCGGTTCTTCGATACGGCACCGACAATTGCCGCGAGATCCTCTCTGGTGGTTGCCAGCGGCTTCTCAACCAGCAAATCTTTGCCGGCGTTGGCACAATCGATGGCGATCCTTCCGTGGGCGAAGTCCGGGGTCACGATAGCCGCCGCGTCGAAATCGAGGCTTTCGAGCATCTCTATGTGATCGGTGAAGAAATGGGGTATTTCGAACTTCTGAGCGAAGCTCCTCGCTCTCGATCGGTCGAGGTCGCAGATCGCGACCAGCTCTACGGCCGGATGTTCCCTGTAAAGAAAGGCATGCGTCTCCCCCCAGACGCCGGCCCCAATTATCGCCATTCTTATCTTCGACATTCTCTTCCCTCCTCTATCAGTTCCAGATCGCATTCGAAAGTTCTGTCCCAGGGCAGGAAGAAGTCCGCTATGGAAATACTTCCCTTTTTTACGACACCGCCAAAAACGTCGTGACGCCTGCCGTAGAAGTACCTTTCGATCAATTCGACTGCCCGGGGTATGAATAGGTCGTCGCGGAATTCCTCGAATAGACGGCCTAATTCACTGACCCTGTATTCGTCGCCGCCGACATCCCGAATTCTCTTTTCGAGTTCGTCTCTCAAGACGCCCTGATAGAGGTGATCGTCGAGGAGACGGGAGAGATAGAATGAACCAATCTCGCCGCTGGAGTTTGTAGATCTGCAGGCCGCCACCACCACGGCAAGCAGCGTCCCCAGACTGTTAGAGGCGGTGTTCCACGCCGAGTAGCCCCAGATATTTTCCAAACCCATATTAAGGAAGGCCTCCACGAACTGCCGGTTAGAGCCATTGGCCCTGAAAACGTCGAGTATAAAGATCCTCTTCTTCTTTTTCGATAAATCCTTGAGCTTTTCCAGAGCTTTCTCTATATCGCTACCGGCTATAAAGATCGAGGTTTGTGACTCCTCAGAGACGGTCAAACCTACCAGCCTCATGTGCGATTTGACGTTTTCCCCGAATCGCCTGTCCTCGAAATCCATCACTTTCTTTTCCGTCTCGGGCGAATCGTAGATCAGATCCACCGAAAGCGGTTGCCGGTCTGCAGATGTAAAAGTCAACAGCTCCTGGATAACCTCGTCGGCGCCATTGTGAATGAAAACACTCTCTGCAACACCACTCTCCAGAGAAAGTTTTTCGAGCGCTTCCAGCTCGCGCTTCTGTGGACCGTTGGGGAAGGTGTCTTCTTGGGCAAGCACGAGTAGATCGGCAACCTTTTCTTTAACAAGCTCCACACAGGCTCTGTTGACAATATGGTTCCTGTTTCTGAGTCTGTAATAACTCTCCAGAAAGCCCCTCGGAAAAGTAGATTCTATCGAGCGCGCTTCGCTATCTTGGCCGTTTCCGATAGCGCGAAGATACCGATTGAGTCTCTCCCAGAGTTCTCTGGAGCCGGCGGAGGAGACAGAGATCGAGGCTCTCCTTACTATCGAGGAGAGAAGTATCCTGGAGCTGGGATTTCTCTCTCTGAGTTCGCGAATCAGTTCCAGTCTTTTCAGAGCTTCAAGTTCGCTGGCATCTCCGGCTCTGGAGGCGATAAGCCCACCGAAGAGAAGCATATCCACAGATATCACGAAAGCGTCGCCGCTCTCTTCAATAAGCCATAGACCAAGCTCTTCGCACTTTCCCGGTCTCATGTATCTGCCCAGAAGCTCCCTTCCGGGGAGGCGGATTTCCAGTCCGAGCATTTTCCCGATCTTCTGAACCACACTGTAATTTGGTGGTCTTTCGTCCATAGGAAGAACGACTGCTTTCACAGAATTCCCCCCATTCTAAATATCTCGTTCTGAATGTTCTTTATCGGTACCTCTCTCACCCTGAAATGTGAACCTTTCGATAGCGCGGCGCATATGCCCGCGGCCATGCCGGTGGCCGAGGCCAGCGGACTGGTCCTGAGCGCGGAAAAGGCGAGATGCTCAGCGCTGAGCGCCCTCCCGGCGAGAACCACGTTTTCCAATCCAAGCGGAAAGAGAGCCCTGAGGGGTACGCTGTACTCTCCCGGGAAGGGTATTTTCATGGTTTTCAGCTCTCCCGATTCGGGAACGTGCAGATCGACCGGATAAGAGCCGATGGCGATCTTGTCTACGAACTCTTTTTGCCCGAGCAGATCGTCAACTTTCATCATGTACTCTCCGGTCACGTGGGTAGTCTCTCTCACTCCTATACTGCATCCTGTCTGTATGAGAGACGCATTCGCGAAACCCGGCACCTCACTCTTCAAGAAATCCATGAACTTCCATGCGTCGATATTTCCGTCGCTCTGGGCGGCTGTCAGTTCAACGGCACTGCCGCCGAATCCGGCATAGCGAGTCGTGTTCATGAAAACCTCTCCGGGATGGAAGGGTATTTCGAAAAAGAGCAACCTGTCCCGTCTGAAGTTGACCCTGTAATTGCGCAGAAGCGGCATGAAACTGAAGAAGCCAGCGACTGCGAGGTAGGAGAAATCCCGCCTTTCACCCAGCACGAAATCCGATTCGTGCTTGTTAATGAAAGAGATGATCTCGTCCCTGTCTATTCCCCCGATTCTCATCACAAGCGTCATTGGTTGACAGCTGGCCCTGTCGCCGTCACCGTTGATGTATCTGGCCCCGGCTTTGATCGAAAGGTTTCCTTCTCCGGTGGCATCTATAAATGCTCGCCCTACGAAGGTGCGGAGCTCATTGGCGTTCACGGTCTCTATACGTTGCAAAAACCCGTTTTTCACCCAGACCCTGCCGACCAGCGAATTGAATAGATAATCGACTTTGGCTTCCCTGAGGAGGTCTATCAAAACACTCTTCATTTTCTCTGGATCGAAGGGTGTAATACTTTTCACGAAACCGATCGGATCTTCCAGATGTCCGTGAGAGCCTCTCTCCCTTATCAGTCTCTCCACTATTTCCTGACCTATTCCCCCGATCACCTGTCTTCGGTGGGAGTGGAAGGTCATCATAGGGTTAACCAGCGAGCCGGTCAGAACTCCTCCGAAAGACATACCTTTCTCAACGAGAAGAACCCCGGCGCCGAGTCGGGATGCGGCAACCGCTGCCGAAACACCGGCTATGCCACCACCCACGACGATTACATCGTAAACTCTTTCCATTGTTTCACCCTCTCATTTTATTCCAGAGCTCAAAGCGGTATCGGTGAAGTAACGTTGAAAAACTACGAAGATCAAGATGACCGGCAGGATCGACACGGTAGTTGCGGCCATGAGTGGTCCCCAGTCTGCGGTGTACCTGTTTTTGAAGACCTCCAGGCCCAGTTGAAGAGTACGCATGTTTCTGTCGCTGGTTACTACCAGCGGCCAGAGGAAATCATCCCATGCCTGCGTAAAGGTGAATATCGCCAGCGCCGACATGGCCGGTTTGCCCAATGGCAGGAAGATCCTTGTGAAGATGCTTATCTCTCTTGCACCGTCGATCCTTGCGGCCTCGGACAGCTCTCTTGGAAATTGCATATAGAATTGCCGCATTATGAAGACGCCGAACACACTCATTATATGAGGTACCACAAGGCCGGCGTAGGTATTCAAAAGACCTGTGCCTCCCTGTCCGAAGATGTTGTTTCCACCTGCCAGTGGAAAAGATTTCACCATCAGGAAGGTAGGAATCAGCGTTACCTGAACCGGTATCATCATCGTGCTCAAAAGCAGTAAAAAGAGAAAGTTCTTGAGCGGGAAGTCCAGTCTCGCGAAGGCATATCCTGCCAGCGAACAAAAGACGAGATTGAATGCCATAGAGATCAGCGAGACTACGGCACTGTTGAGAAAGTACCTCTCGAATCCGCGCGTTGTCAGAGCTGTCGTGTAATGGTCAAGGGTCAGATGGTGCGGTATGAACGTGGGAGGCCATGTGAAAAGCTCGGCGTTGGGCTTGAGAGAGGAAATCGCCATCCAGAAGAAGGGCGATCCCATTACGACGGCCGCTATCAGAAGGAGGAAGATTACCCTCAGACGTTTAAACTTTCTCATTCGGCCACCTCCTTTTCGCGTCGCCAGGTGAAACTCACAACCGAGAGAGTCATTATTATTATCCCTAGAACGAAAGACATGGCGCTGGCGTAACCCATATCCATGTAATCGAAAGCGGCGCGGTAGATCAGTAGGCCGACGGTCGTCGTACTCTCCAGAGGTCCACCGCTGGTCATAACGTACATTTCCGTGAATGACTGCAACGTGCTGATAAGTCCTACGATGAGAACGTAGATATGTACCGGCCTAAGCAGCGGTAGGGTAATCTTCAGGAATCTTTTGAAGGCAGAGGCGCCATCTATGGCCGCCGCTTCATAAAGATTTCTCGAGATTCCCTGAAGACCAGCCAGATATATTAGCATATTCCAGCCGGCTCCTCTCCATACTCTCATTGCCACTATCGAATGCATCGCCGTCGCAGGGCTTCTAAGGAAGTTCTGTGGAGGTATGTTGAACAAAGAAAGCAGAAAATTCAAGATCCCGATCTGGGGATCGTACAGCCATAGCCAGATCATACTGGCGGCCACCATGGGCGTCACTACGGGCAGATAATAGATAGCCCTGAAAACGCTCATGCCCTTCAGGCCGGTATTGACCAGCAGGGCCAGCAGGAGTGACAGCAACATGTTCAGCGGAAGAACTTCGACAGAAAACTGTAGCGTCCTCAGCACCGCGCTCCAGAATTGCGTGTCGCCGAAGATTCTCGAATAGTTGACAAGGCCGACCAATTTTGCCGACCCGAAACCGGAAAACTTCGTGAAGCTCAAATAAAGCGATACGAAGATGGGAACTATCCTGAAGATGATATTGTAAACGAGTACCGGTGAGATAAAAATGAACGCGGTCAACATGATCCGCCGTTTCAGCCTGTTAGTCACCTTTCACCCCGCAAGATTATCGCGATCGAAATACTGCCGGCCTTTCGGCCGGCAGGACTTTACTTGAGTTTACTTACTTCTTTGGCCGCTTCGTCGAGGGCGTTTTTCGGATTCATTACACCCATGACTGCTCTTTCAAGGTATTTGGAAATGATATCTCTTGCCTGGACCCAGAAGGGAACGTTCGGGTTGCCGTAGGCGTATTTTGCTCCTTCGACGAACTTCTTGAGATCTGGGTCGTTCGCGATGAAATCAGCCTGGGCGGCCGACTGCCTGGGTGGAAGACTTCCAAGGGCTTTATTTATCTTCACGATCGAATCCTTGGAGGTCAGGAAAGCCAGAGCCTTTGTGGTAGCTTCAAGGTTCTTGGTGCTGCTGGAAACCATGAAGCCCGCGAAGGAGTAGAATCCGGCCCTGGTGTACCTGGCAGGGGGGAAGGCCAACCTGATTTTCGAGTAAGATTCCGGACTGTACTCCTTAAGGGCGGCCAGCGACTCGTTGTTCATGAAGACCATGACGGCCGTACCCGCGGCGATCGGCGAGAGGTTGCCGACTGGAGTCAGTCCAAATTCGGAAGCCACTTTGGCCTCGCGCACGAGCCCAACATAGTATTCGAGGGCTTCAACGCCTGCCGAACTGTTGAACACCGGATTCAGCTCATCGTCGAAGAGCTTGCCACCGTTCTCTATAAGGAAACTCGTCCAAACCTGCTGGAGGTCGATGCCGGTTACGGGAATATCGAGACCGGCCCTTACTATTCTCCCGGAATCGTAAACCGTGGTGGCCTTTGCAAATGTCACAAGCTGCTCCCATGTTACGGGCGGCTCGTTCGGATCCAGTCCGCTCTGCTCGAAGAAGTCGGCCCTGTAAGCCAGAAGCCTTCCCGAACCGAACACGGGGACGAAATAGTTCTTGCCCTTGTAAATACCCACATCGAGAGCGGCACCGAAATCGGCCGGATCCTCGAGCCTGGCGATGAGATCGTCGATGCTCCTTATCACACCGTTCTCTACGAACCCGGCGATGGCGGCCTGACCGTGCATGAATATATCCGGTCCTATACCGCCAGCAAAGGCCGTAGTCAGCTTCGTGGAGAGCTCTCCCCATGGAATGTACTCGACAACGAGTTTCAGATCGGGATTCGCCTTCTCGAACGCCGGAATCAGTTCGTCATCCATGGCTATTGTTAGCTGGTCCGATGTGCCCGCGAACCATACTGTGACGTTTGTTTTGCCCAACCCTACAAAGACTAACAGACTCAAAATTGAAATAACCAGTACTAGCTTTTTCACTTCCACACCTCCCCTTCAGTATCGGATTGCTTCGCTGAACGATTTAACAACGCTTGAAAAGCTCTCGATATCGGTTCCGGTGACAATGGGGCCGATTATGATGCCCCTGAACCCAATCTCGAAAAGCTCCCTGACTTCTTCGGGCATTACTTTCTTTTGCGTGGGCAGGAAACAGGGAAGACCGGCCCGATCTATTACTTCGCGGTATCTCAGAAGGTCCATAAGCGTGAGAGAACTGCCGTACTTCTCGGGATTGACCGTAGAGACTTCGATACAATCGGCGCCCAGAGATTTCAAGTTGCCGGCCATCGAGGGATCGTAAGTGTAGTTCAGCGCCAGCATCTTCGACATTCCGTTCCTCAGAAGGTAGAGCGGCGCGTAATCCACATAAACGTCGAAGAAAGAGATTCCCGATTTCTCCATTTCCTCGATCTCGGCAGCACTGGACATATTTTCGGCTCCCGGCACTATACCCATGCATGGGTCGAACTTGGATTTGATTCTTCCAACCGTCTCTTTTATGCCATCCCACGTAGCGTGAAGTTTGCCGGTAACCCTGTGCCTAACGTTGACATGAAGCTTTACCGCGTCGGCTCCGTTTTCCAGGGCCGCCCGGGCGAATTCGAATGTATTGTCCGGCAGACTGACTATCAACAATTTCCGTTCCGATTTCAACAGCTGCGAAAAAATCATTTCCAGCCCCCTTTCAGCGTCTCGCCTTTCAGAAGATAAGGCTCGACAAAAACCACGCCCCTGGCCTCGTCGTTTCCCTCGAGCAGTTCCGACAGCATCACTGTGGCGATCTTTCCCAGAAGGTAAGGGTTGAGAGCGATCGTCGTCAGTCTAGGCCTTATTCTTCTGGTGAAGTCCAATCCGCCGAAACCGATTACCCCAACCTGCCCGGGAATGGCTACCCCTTGTTCAAAGAAAGCTTCCATAACTCCTTTTGCCAGCCAGTCGGTTGTACAGAAAATAGCTTCGCGTCTTTCGGACCTAATGTATTCCCTCTCAACGAATTTTTTTCCATCCCTCTCTTCGAAGGAGTTGCACTCGATGATCCTCACGTTTTCTTCTGGGTAATTGTTTTCCTTCAGACCCTTGAAAAAACCTTCGAGCCTGTCGGCAAAGGTCGAAACCTCCATGGGTCCGGTAATTACGGTGATCTTTTCGTATTTATTTTTAAGCAGTTCATATGAGGCTAGATAGCCACCCCTGACATTATCGTTGTTCACCGAAGGAAAACTTTCGAGGCCGCAGTATTTACCTATGAGAACGGTCGGAATTTTGAGAGACATGAGAAAATGTATCATAGATTCAGGCATCGGTATGCCTCCCACGATCAACCCTTCAACTAGATCGACGGGAATAAGCGACTCGTCGAAGGCGCTTCGGCTTCTCATCGATTGAACCAGACAGTGAAGACCTTCCCCGCTAGAAGTCTGGAGAATGCCCCTCTGCACACCTGAGAAGAATTCGTCGCTTTCGATCGATCTGTGGGGATTGCTCACGAAGAACATGATCACTCTGTTGCTGGATATGCTCCCCGGCTCGATTGGATGCCCCAGCTTCTTGGCAACTCTGAGAACCTTCTCCTTCGTACTCTCGCTTATCCTTGGATCGTTCTTTAGAACACGTGAAACCGTGGAGATCGAAACTCCCGCCCTGGTAGAAATCTCCTTCAAGGTCACTTCCATGGCACAACTCCTTTATGCAAATTGTGCAAACAGACTGCAACCGAAACATTGTAGCACCCGGAAAGAAAATAAATAAACCCAAAGGAACCTCCCCTGGTGTCACCTGAGCTAATCATCTCCGATTAAGACTTATTATTCAGCGGGATCTATACATATCTGAAGGCTTCGTTTCGTAAGACACGAAATAGAAAGTATTGCAAATTATGCAAAAAGTAGTGCATTATTTGTAAAACACGAGAGAATGAGCTTCGAGAGTTTGCTCTCTCCAAGGACCGGGATACTGACCAGGAGCATGTCAGGATGACCTGAAGGGAGAGCCTGCCCTGAAATGCTCCTATTCAGGGTCATCCCGTAATAGCCTGTCCTGAAGAGCCTGCCCTGAAATGATCTTATTCAGGGATCAAATTCAGGACTCCTATACGGGATCTCGCTCTCCCGCTCTTTCAAAGGAGCGGAGATGCCGGATCAGGTCCGGCATGACGGGAGGGGCTGTCATC
>FWPV01003625.1_pt1 | contig 34588 bp, 27 predicted proteins | sample 2228371 | NCBI WGS metagenome assembly FWPV01 (sample SAMEA103939776, study PRJEB20133) | metagenome | reverse complement strand
CGGCGAGCGAGGGCAGCGCCGCCAGCGAGTTCCGGAGCATGGCCAAGTCCCTCGGCCCGGCCAAGCCCGCCGCCGACCGCGAGACCAGCCTCTCCATGTCCGCGAGCCTCTTCAGGCCGTCGCGGAGGTCGCCGCGGGACATCGCCTGGTCGACCATCTGCTGGACGGCCTCCTGCCGGCGGCGGATGGCCTCCAGGTCCAGCAGGGGCTGCTCGATCCACCTGCGCAGCATCCTGGCGCCCATCGGCGTGACGGTCTGGTCCAGCACCGCCAGCAGCGTGTACCGGCGACCGCCGTCGCTCAGGTTCTGGGTCAGCTCGAGGCTGCGGCGGGTCGCCAGGTCCAAGCGCATGAACCCATCCACGTTGTACGTGGACAGACCCTCGACGTGCGAGAGCGGCAGCTTCATCGCCTCGGCGTAGGCCAGCACCATGGCAGCGGCCACGACGGCCTGCTGCTTGCCCTCCACGCCGAATCCGTTCAGGTTCGATACCCCAAACTGGTCCAGAAGCTTCCGCTCGGCCTGCGGCACGGCGGGCGGGCCGGCCTCGGTGACCGCGACCCCGAGCGCCTGTCGGACGCTCTCGAGCCACTCCGTGGCCGCGGGCGAGGCGAGCAGCTCGGCGGGTCGGAGCCGGGCGAGCTCCTGCTGCATCCGCTCCACCGCCTGGTCGCCCTCCAGCTCGGTCACGGCGAACTCGCCGGTGCTGGTGTCCAGAAACGCCAGGCCCACCCGGCCCTCGTGCGAGCAGACCGCCGCCAGGAAGTTGTTCCTCTCGGAGGACAGCATCGAGTCCTCCATCAGCGTGCCGGGCGTCAGGATGCGGGTGACGCCGCGCCGCACCAGCCCCTTGGCCTGCTTGGGATCCTCCAGCTGGTCGCACAGCGCGACCCTCATGCCGGCCGCCACCAGCCGCGCGAGGTACCGCTCGACCGCGTGGTACGGCACGCCGGCCATCGGAATCTTGGTCCCGCCGTCCTCCCGCGCGGTCAGCGCGATCTCCAGCGTGCGGGCGGCGACCTCCGCGTCCTCGCCGTAGAACTCGTAGAAGTCGCCCACGCGCATGGCCAGGAGCACGCCGGGATGCTCGGCCTTGATGCGGAAATACTGCTGGAGCAGGGGCGTCTTGGCTCTCACGGTCGGTGCGCGGGACGATGAGAGTATCCCCCAAACCCGCCCACCCCCCATCGGACGGATTTCGAACCTGCCACAATGGTTGCGGAGGGAGGCGATGAAGGGTCTTCTCTATCGCTGGGTTCTGCTGACGGCGAGCGTGGCCGGCGCGGCGCTGATCGCGAACGCGCTCAGCCTGGCGTTCGTTCTGCACGTGAACACCCCGCGGGAGGTGGCCGAGCTGTTCGTCGGCTCGGCGGTCCTGGCTCTGGCCAACGCCACGCTCGGGCGCATCCTCAAGGCCACCGCGCTCCCGCTACGGTGCCTCACGTTCGGCCTGTTCAGCTTCGTGATCAACGGGTTCATCCTCCTGCTGGTCGCCAAGCTGGACTTCGGCTTCACGATCGAGTCGGCGAACCCGCTGGCGGAGTGGATCGCGGCGATCGTCGGCAGCATCCTGATCACGCTGATCCACAGCGCGCTCCGGTCGATCGTTCCCGACCCATGATCAGCCGCTACCGCCTCCGCAAGCTGCTGGCGCCAACGGCCGGGTTCCGCCGGTCGCTGGTCGTCACCTTGCTGGGCGTGGCCTCGTTCCTGGTGGGCACGGCGCTGAGCTTCCGGGCGGTGCTGCTTCCGGTGCTCGACATCCTCTCGCGCGAGTCGACGAACCTGGTCGGCCGGTTCGTGCCGCCGGAGAGCCGCGAGATGGCGACCCACCTGTTGGGCGGGGCCTTCCTCCTTCTCGGCTTCTACCTGATGTTCCTCGGCGCGAGGCTGGCGCTGCGGCACCTGATCGCCACGCTCAACCCGAAGCTCCGCTCGCCGATGGCCGAGGTGTACTGGCGTCGGCAGCAGCGCGACCAGGGGCCCAACATCGTCGCCCTCGGCGGGGGCACCGGCCTGAGCACGCTGCTCCGCGGCCTGAAGCAGCACTCGAGCAACATCACCGCCATCGTCACGGTCACCGACGACGGCGGCAGCAGCGGGCGCCTGAGCCAGGACTACGGCATCCTGCCCCCGGGGGACATCCGCAACTTCCTGGTTGCGCTGGCCGAGGCCGAGCAGGCGATGACCGACCTGTTCCAGTACCGCTTCACGGAGCAGGGGTCGTTCAGCGGGCATTCCCTCGGCAACGTGCTGATCTACGCGCTCACCCGCCAGGCGCAGGGCGACTTCGAGAAGGCCCTGGAGATCGCCAGCGAGGTCCTGAACATCAGCGGCCGCGTGATGCCGTCCACGCTGGACCGCGTGCGCCTGCGCGCGATCATGGAGGACGGCAGCGAGATCGTCGGCGAGACGGCGATCGTCGACTCCCGCAAGCGCATCCGGCGCATCTTCTTGGACCCCGAGGACGCCCAGCCGTTCGAGGACGCGCTGGAGGCGATCGCCGAGGCGGACCTGATCTGCATCGGCCCAGGCAGCGTGTACACCAGCGTGATTCCGAACCTGCTGGTCCCCGGCATCGCCAAGGCGATCCGCCAGTCCAAGGCGGTCAAGGCCTACGTGTGCAACGTGATGACCCAGCCCGGAGAGAGCGACTCGTTCACCGCCAGCGAGCACGTGATGGCGATCCAGGCCAACGTCGAGGGAAGGCTGTTCGACTACGTGGTCACCAACGTCGCGCGTCCCAGCGACGCTCTGCTGCGCAAGTACGAATCGTCGGGCCAGCACTTCGTCGAGCCGGACATCGACCGGATCCGCGGACTGGGGTTCCGGGTCATCACGGGCGACTTCATGAACGAGACCGACGTGGTGCGGCACGACCCCTTCCGCGTGGCGGCGAAGCTGATGAGGCTGGTGGAGGGATGAGCGCCGGCAGGCTGGTGATCGTCAGCGGGCCGTCCGGAGTCGGCAAGGACACCGTGATCCGGCGGTGGCTGGAGACCGACCCCCGCACGGAGCGCGTGGTGACCTGCACCACCCGCGCCCCTCGGCCCTCGGAGGTGCCGGGCGTGTCCTACCGTTTCCTCCCGCGGGACGAGTTCCTCGCGATGGCCGAGCGAGGGGAGCTGCTCGAGCACAAGCTGGTGCACGGAAACCTGTACGGAACGCCCGTCGACGGGGTGGAGCGGATCCTGCGGCGGGGGAAGATCGCGGTGCTGAGCATCGACGTGCAGGGAGCGGCGGAGGTGCGGGCCAAGCGCCCCGACGCGCTGGCGGTGTTCCTGCTTCCCCCCAGCCGGGAGGAGCTGGAACGCCGGCTCCGCAGCCGGGGTGAGGACTCCGAGGAGCAGATCCGCCTGCGCCTCCGCAACGCCGAGGACGAGATGGCGGCGGCGGCGACGTATCCGGTGCGGCTGGTGAACGACGACGTGGACCGCTGCGCGGCCGAGCTGCGCGCCCTGATCCCGGAGTGAGCATGGACTTCAAGAAGAAGGCGAAGAAACCGAAGGAGCACGAGAAGCTGATGGCCGAGATCGTGCGGCTCGTGCGGGAGGGCGAGCGGGCGCAAGCCAGCGCCAAGCTGGACGAGCTGCTCGAGCGGCATCCCGAGCGGCTGGAGTCGCACGTGTTCGCCGTGGAGGCCTGCCGCCAGCTGGACCGGCACGAGGACGCGCTGTTCGAGATGGCCGTCGTGCTGGCCCTCGAGCCGGAGTACTTCGCCGTGCACCATTTCCTGGCCAAGGAGGCGCTGGCCCGAAGCAACCGCGCTCTGGCCAAGACGCTGCTGGACGCCGCATGGAAGATCCGCAGGCAGGACCTTCCGAAGAAGCTCCGGGCGGCGGCCGAACAGAGCCATTACCGGCTCTTGGAAGAAGAGCCGGCCCACGCCGAAGCGGACGAGGACGCGTAGCGCGCCATCCGATCCGAGGCGGCAGGAGGAAGCGAGGCTCCCGTCGAACCTCCGCAACCGAACCATGACGGCGAGAAGGACGTTGGGCAGGCTGAAACGCGTGCCTTTGCGCGAGGCGTGGAGGCACGAGGCCGGCGAGTTCACCCCTTGGCTGGCGCAGGAGGAGAACCTCGAGGCGTTGCGCGAGGAGCTTGGCCTCGCCGACCTGTCGCTGGTGGCCACCGAACACCCGGTGGGCGACTTCAAGCTGGACATCCTGTGCAGCGACGGCGAAGATCCGGTGATCATCGAGAACCAGCTCGACAAAACGGACCACGGTCACCTGGGCCAGCTGCTGGCCTATGCGGCGGGCGTCGGCGCGCGGAAGGTGGTCTGGATCGCGGAGTCGTTCCGTCCGGAGCACCTGTCCGCCCTGCAGTTCCTGAACGAGAACACGGCCGAGGGATTGGCGTTCTTCGGGGTGGAGGTCCAGCTGTGGCAGATCGGGGACTCGCCGCTCGCGCCCAAGTTCGAGGTGGTGGCGAGGCCCAACGACTGGACGAAGTCCGGCAGGGAGCAGGCACGGGCCGCCGCCAGCGCCTCACCCACCAAGCAGCTGCAACTCAGGCTGTGGACGGCTCTGGTCGAGCACCTTGCCAAGCACGCCCCGCACCTTCGCCCCCAGAAGCCACGGCCACAGATGTGGCTGACCTTCTCCTTGGGCCGAAGCAGGTTCGAGCTAACTGCGATCGCGAACAGCCGCGCTGCGCGCCTTGGTGCCGAGGTGTACATCGACGGCGAGGACGCCAAGCGGCACTTCCAGAACCTGGTGGCCCAGAAGGAGGAGATCGAAGCCAAGCTGGGCTACCAGCTGGATTGGCAGGAGCTTCCCGAAGCCCGGGCGGTGCGGATCGCGGTCTGGCGCCCCGACTCGCCTGTGGAGGCCGAGGACCGTTGGCTGGAATACCTGGACTGGTTCGCCCGCACGCTCTCCGAGATGGACGCGGTCTTCCGGCCGATCGTGCAGGCGCTGCCCTGACCCTCGGCCGCCGCGACCGGCCCCTCAGCCGAGAACCCTCGGGTAGCCTACGCCGATTCCCATGGGAGGCGGCCTCTCCAGAAGGGAGTTTCTGCAGGCGGCTGCGGGGGTGGCGGCGGCACCCTCGTTTCGGCCGATCCTGCCCGGAGGCGACATGCGGCGACCGAACATCGTGGTGGTTCTGACGGACGACTTGGGGTACGCGGACCTCGGGTGCTACGGCGCGCGGCCCTCCGACACGCCGTTCCTCGACCGGCTGGCCGCCGAGGGCACCCGCTTCACCGACTTCTATGCCCCCCACGCCAGCTGCAGCCCCTCCCGGGCCGGCCTGCTCACCGGCTGCTACCCCTACCGGGTTTCGGTGCCGGAGGTTCTGGACCCCTCCTCGAAGGAAGGCCTCAACCCGGACGAGGAAACCTTGCCGAAGCTCCTGCGTAAGGCCGGCTATCGCACCGCCTGCGTCGGCAAGTGGCATCTGGGCCACCGTCACCCCTGCCTGCCGACGGACCACGGTTTCGACGAGTTCTTCGGGCTGCCGTACAGCAACGACATGTGGCGGCTCCATCCGGACCCGGACTACGCGGGCAGGATGCCTCCGCTTCGGCTGATCGAGGGCGACGCACCCGCCGATCGGGTGCCCGGGTCCTTGGACCTTGACTGGAAGCGGTCGTGGCCCGAGGTGGCGTCGCAGCACGCTCAGAACGACCTGACGCGCCTGTACACGGCGCGGGCCGTGGAGTTCGTGCGGCGGTCGGTCGCGCGCCGAGAGCCGTTCTTCCTGTACCTCGCGCACTCGATGCCGCACGTGCCGCTGGGCGCCTCGGGGGCGTTCCGGGGCACGAGCCCGAGAGGCCTGTACGGCGACGTGCTGCGCGAGGTGGACGACTCCGTCCGCCAAGTGGTCCACGCCCTTGGGGACCAGGCGGAGAACACGGTGGTTGTGTTCACCTCCGACAACGGCCCGTGGCTGTCGTACGGCGACCACGCCGGAGCGACCGGAGGGCTCCGCGAGGGGAAGGGGACGACCTTCGACGGCGGACAGCGCGTGCCGATGATCGTCTGGGCGCCGGGCCGCGTGCCCGCCGGCAGGGTCTGCCGCGAGCCCACCGTCGGAATCGACCTGCTCCCGACCCTCGCCGAGCTGGCAGGGGCAAGCCCGCCCGAACCGAAGATCGACGGGCGGTCGGAGCTGGATCTCTGGCTGGGGCGCGACGGCGCCAAGACCCCGCACGAGGCGATCTTCTTCCACTACGCCTCCGAGGGAGCGATCGAGGCCGTGCGTTCGCGAAGGTGGAAGCTGCACCTGCCGCACCCCTACCGAACCCTCGCCGGGGAACCCGGCTCCGGGGGCCGCCCGGGACCGTACCGCCAGGCGCGCATCGGTTTGGCGCTGTTCGACCTCGACGCCGATCCGGCGGAAACGAGGGACATCGCTGCCGCGCACCCCGACTTGGTGGAGCGCCTGGTCGAGCTGGCGGTGCGGCACACGGAGGAGATCCACGCCAACCGACGTCCGGCCGCGCGCATGACCGATTGATCCACAATGGTGCGCATGCGCCGAGCGATCGTGGTCGTGCTGGATGGTTGCGGGGCGGGGGCGGCCCCCGACGCGGCGGCGTTCGGCGATGCCCACGGTCCGGCGACCATCCGCCACACGTGGGACTCCGTGGGGGGCGTCCGCGCTCCGCACCTCGCCGCCTGCGGCTTCTTCGCCGCGTGCGGGGTGCCCGAGGCCGGATCGCCCGGGCTGGAGGCTTGGAGCGTCGGCTGGGGGCGTCTCCGGCCCCTTTCGGCGGGCAAGGACTCCGTGACCGGCCACTGGGAGCTGATGGGTGTGGTGACCGAGAAGCCGTTCCCGACCTACCCCGACGGCTTTCCCCCGGAGCTGGTGGAGCCATTCGAGCGCGCGATCGGCAGCCGGGTCTTGGGGAACAAGCCGGCCAGCGGCACCGAGATCATCCGCGAGCTGGGCCCCGAGCACGTGGCCACCGGAAGGCCGATCCTGTACACCAGCGCGGACAGCGTGTTCCAGATCGCCTGCCACGAGGAGGTGGTGCCGGTCGAGCGGCTGTACGAGATGTGCCGCATCGCACGGGCGCTGTGCGTGCCGCCGCACAACGTGCAGAGGGTGATCGCCCGGCCGTTCGTCGGCAACGAGCAGGAGGGGTTCGTTCGCACCGGCCGCCGCAAGGACTTCCCCTTGGAGCCGCCGCGCAACCTGGTGGACGCCGTGGGCGGCGTGTGGGGCGTCGGCGTGGTGCCGGAGCTGTTCGCCGGACGCGGGTTCCGGCCGCTTCCGCGCACCCACGACAACCGGGAACACGGCGAGGCGTTGCTGCAGGGGCTGGCCAGCGACGCCCGGTTCGTGTTCGCGAACTTCGAGGACTTCGACATGCTGTTCGGCCACCGCAACGATCCGATCGGCTTCGCGCGGGCCCTGGAGGCGTTCGACGGGTACCTGCCCTCGGTTTTGGACCGACTGACGGAAGGCGACCTGCTGATCCTGACCGCGGACCACGGCAACGACCCCACCGACCTATCAACCGACCATACGCGCGAGCACGTGCCGTTCTGCGTGCTGGAGCGCGGATCTGGGGTCTGCGAGCTGGGCGACTTGGCCGGCCTGACGAAGGTCGCCGAGGCTGTTGCCGGACACCTCGGGTTGGCGCTCCCCGTCGCGTGAGCGCCGGGCCGTACTCTGGACGGGGCTGAAGCAGAAGGGGGGCGGGGCCTCCGGCCCCGCCCCCCTCCTGCCGTTTGGGCTCGTCCTAGAGCGCGCTTTGGATCCGCAGGAGGCGCGGGTCGACGGTGTCCCGGATCGCCTCCCTCTGGCCCTCGGCGAGGCCCCAGACGACGATCTCCGTAACGTCCCCTTGGTCGGCCCACCGCTTCGTGAGCTCCCGCGCGGAGCGGATCTCCTGAGGCGTCGTCAGCTCCATGCCGCAGTCGGACAGAACGACGATCCGCAGGGGCCGCTGCAGGCCCGACCGGCGCTCCTCGACTCTCTGCAGGAACGCCGGCAGCGACGTCCCCAGCCCACCGGCCGCCTCGCTGAACCAAGTCCGCAGACTCCGCGTGAGCTGCTCGGGGTCCTGAATCGGATCGCCGGAGTACAGCTCCTGCACCCTGCGATCGAACCGGTGGATCTCTAGAGTGCCGGACTTGGTGGAGAGGATCTCCATGCGGGCGAGGCGCATCAGGTTCGACTTGCGGCTGAGCGCAGATCCGGACACGTCCAGCCCGATCACCGTGGTTCCCGCGGTCCGCTCGTTCGCCCGCGCCGAGCTGCAGCCCTGCAGGACAATCGCTAGGAGCGCTGCCCAAAGGGCCGCCACGGTCGCCGTTCGAAGCCGATGCCGAAAAGTGGTCTGCTTGCGGTTCATGGGTCCTCCGTCAGTGGCCTCGGCTGTAGCTCTCGTAGCCCCGCGCCTTGGCGTAGTGCGCCGCCTCTCTCTCCACGCGCCGAATCTCCATGCGGCAGTTCTCGATACGGCTGAGGGTGGACATCAGAGCCTGGAAGTCTGGTCGGTTGCGGTAGCCCTCGAGCTTCTCGCGATCTTGGTTCTGGCGCTGCTTCGCCTCCTCCAGGCGCTGGGCCGCCTGAGCCGCCTGTTCCCGCGCGAGCTCTTGGTCCTTCGACCGCGACTCCTCCAGGATCTGCAGCTCCTTCTCCTGCGTCTGCCTCAGAAGGTCGAGCCTCAGGCGATGCTCCTCCTCGCGCCGGCGCTCCTCCTCCTGGCGGCGCTTGGCGTCCTCTTCCTCGCGGCGCCGCGCCTGCTCGAGAGCCTCCTGGTAGCGCTTCTCCTCCAGCGCGTACCGACGCTCCTCCTCGCTCACGCTGGCGTAGCCGCGCCAATACTTGGCGACACCCTCGCCCAGCAGAACCGGCGCCGAGACGCAGAGCGCGACGAATGCCAACAGCGCGATCGGCAGGTGTTCGGAATCGTCGATCGCCGTGTTCAGGATGTACTGGTTCAGGGCGACCGCACCCAGCGTGACCTCGGCAGCGACGAACAACAGCGTCATGAACAGCGCCACCAGCAAGGTCCAAAAGGCTGGCCGCCCCAGCGCCGCCCGGCGGCCGTGCGGGTACCAGGCGGAACCGAGCAGCACCTTCACGCCGGCCAGCAGCATCACCCCCAGAACGCCGAACACCCAAGGGCCGGAGGGTCCGAGCTTCGCCTCGAGGCCGGTCAGCTTGCCGATTCCGATGCCGATGAACGAGCCGGCTCCCAAGAGGAGGACCCAAGAGACCCAGTCCCGGTAGGGCAGCGCCTTCTCTTTCCGGATCGGAGGCGTAGGAGGCTCGGGCGTCGGGGTCGGTGCGGGCGGCTGGATCGCCTCGTGCTGCGGGAGAGCCGGCTCCACCCCGGCGGGCTGACCGGCCTCCTGCGGAGGCTGGTCCTCCGCCGCCGGGGCCTCCACCACCGCTGCGGGCGTCTCCTCAGCCTCGGTCGCCTCGGAAGCCACGCCGCTGTCCTTCGGCTCGCGGGACTCCTCGTCCTCCTCCTTCGGACCGTAGTACGGTTGAGCGGCCTCCTCCGCCAGCGCGATGCCCAAGGGCGGCTCGAACGGCTTCGGCACGTCGGGACCGAACACCACGACCTGCTCGATGCTGTTCTTCTCGGGGTCGTACTTCAGACCGAGGTTGCCCGCGAAGTCCGCCGCGGCGTCCATCAGCTGACGGTGCTCCGTATGGAGCCGATCGAGCTCCTCTCGGTAGACCGCCAGCTGCTGCTTCGTTTCCCGGTCGAACTCCAGCCGCTGTTCGATCAGCTTCATCCTGCGGGCGCGCACAGGCTCCGAGGCGTCGTCAGGGTCGCCGGCAACCGCGGTCCTGCCGTTCGTGGTGGGTGGGGGCATGCTCGTATCCTCTTGGTTCATCGATCGTCCTCCTTCACTGCAAAGCAAGAGGGCCTAAACGGCCTCCGAGAGGACCCTTCTCGCAAGAACCGTGCATTCCGCCACGATGCCGGAAGAACCCGGCGAAGATGCCGGGCCGATTCGTTCGCTTTCCTAAGGCTGCGTCACGCCGCGGGGCGGAACGGCACGGCCGATTCCTCGGGCAGCCGGAAGCGGGAGGCCTCGTCAGCCAGCCGGTCGGCCATCTGCGCCAAGTCGCCCGCCGCCTCCACGACGCGCCGGAACTCCTCCGTCTGCGCACCGAGGACAGAGGACACCGTGGCGATCGCCGCCGACGTCTCCTGCACCGTGGCGCTCATCTGCTGCGAGCCTGCGGCCGTCTCTTGACTGACCGCCGCGACGTGCGACAGCGCGTCCGAAACCGTTTCCGCGGACCGCTGCATGCCCGCCGCTTCCCGCGCCACGGTCTCGGCGGAGTCCTGAACGCGCCGCACGGCGGCCACGATCGCCTCGAGCGCCGAGCGGGCGTCGTCGGAGTGGCCGGCCCCCTCGCGCACCTCGCGCACGCTGGCCTCCATGGTGGACACGGCAGCCTCGACGTCCCTGCGCACCGCCCCGATCAGCTCGCCGATCTCCTTGGTGGCCTGCGAGGACCGCTCCGCCAGCTTGCGGACCTCCTCCGCCACGACGGCGAACCCCCGCCCCGCGGATCCGGCGCGCGCCGCCTCGATCGCCGCGTTCAGGGCCAGAAGGTTCGTCTGCTCGGCGATCTGCGCGATGGTGCTGAGGATCTCGCCGATTTGCTCCTGCCGAGAGCCCAGCTCGCGCACCGCCTCGGCCGATTCGCCGACCCGCCGCTCGATCGTCCTGATGCTCTCCAGCACCGAACCGAGCGTTCCGGCTCCCCGCTGGGCCGTCTGCCAAGCCTCCTCGGCGCCGGAGAGCTGGTCCCGGCTGGCTCGCCCGACCTCCGCGATCGACGCCAGCAGACCCTCCATGGCCGCGGTGGCCTCGGTGGCGTGCCGCGCCAGGCTCTCGCTGCCTTGGGCGATCTGTTGCGTCGAGCGCGCCGCCTCCTCGCTCGCCCTGCAGACGTCGTCCAGCGAGCGGCTCGCCTCCTGGTTGCCCGCCTGGCTGGCCTCCACGCTCTCCTTCAGTTCCCGGCTGCGCTGCTCCAAGTCGGCGGACACCGCCTGCAGGCCGCCGATCAGCGTGCGCAGGCTGTCGGCCATGCCGCGCAGCGCCAAGCCCAGAGCGTCCTTCGGGCCGCGCGGCTCCAAGCTCTGGGTGAGGTCGCCCTGTGCCACGGCTGTGGCCAAGTCCGCCATCCGCGACTGAGCCTCCGTCAGGCGGCGCATCGTCTCGGCGAGGCGCCCGACCTCGTCCTCGGAGCGCGCCGTCACCTCAAGGCTCAGGTCGCCCTCCGCCATGGCCTGGGCGGCCGCATCGACCTCGGCCAGAGGCCGCAGGGCCCTGCGCGCCATTCCGCCGACGCCGATCGCCAGCAGAACCAGCCCGAGCGCCGCGCCGCCGATCATCTGGGTCCGCAGGCGCGCCACCGGAGCGAGGATCAGCCCCTCCGGCACGCGCAGGGCCACCCTCCACTTGGCGAAGGGCGCGGTGTCCCAGTACAGCCGGTAGGAGCGGCCCTGCAGCTCCATCCGCCGCACACCCCGCTCGCCCTGCAGAAACGGCGCCTCGGGCAGGCCGTCGACCTTCGCGCCGTCCCTCCCCTTGCCCGGAAGCAGCCGCTCGTCGGGGTGCGCCACGATCATCCCGCCCTCCGACACGATGAACGCCGTCTGCGCCTGAGGCTGGACGGGCAGACGCACGCCTTCCGCCATCTTCTGGATGCCCGAGATCGGCACGTCCACGCCCCCCACGCCGATCGGCCGTCCCTCGGAGTCGCGGATCGGCAGGGTGACGCTCACCATCGTGATGTTGCCGGAACCCTCGTCGAAGTACGGCTCGGAAACCACGAGCCGGTTCTCGCGGAACGGCACGGCGTACCACAGTTGGTCGGGATCGTGGAAGTCGTAGGCGTCCGCGTTGAGCCGAGGGTAGCTGTTCCGGTTCATCCCGGGGTTCTCGCGGTAGGCGCGCCAGTCCGCCTTCTCGAAGTTTGCGTAGGCGGCGAACAGCTCGTCGGCCGGAATCTTGTCCATCAGGCCCCGGTAGAACGCCTCGCTGTGGGGCGACGCCCTGCCCCCGCTGGCCTCCTGCAGGGCCACGATGGAACGCGCCACGGCTGCGGCGCGCAGCATGGTCTGGTCGATGGATCGCACGGCGGCGGACACCTGCGCCGAGGCGTTCTCGTCGGCCGCCCGGGTGAGCATCGCGGCCGACCGGCTGTAGGCGAACCAAGCCAGCCCGATCAGCGTCAGGCCCGAAAGAGCCACCGCCGAGGCCGACAAGCGGCGCGACAGCGAGCGGCGGAAGGCCGCCGTCCATCGATCCCGATCCATCTCCTGAGTCCCCCAATCTTGATTCGGTGTTTTCACGGGGGTTGCTCAGGCCCGCGCGTTACGCCAACCGCCGCACCGATGCGAGCCGGACTCCATAATGCGGGCATGAACCATCGCCAGCGCGTGCTCGCCGCTCTCGACCGCCAGCCGACGGACCGCGTGCCGCTCGATCTCGGCGGGATGCGCTCCACGGGCATCTCCTGCTTCGCCTACCCCGCGCTGCGGGCGGCGCTGGGACTGCCCGAGCGGCGTCCGCTCGTGGAGGACACGTTCCAGATGCTCGCCGTGCCGGAGCTGGACGTGCTCGACGCCCTGGACGTGGACGTGGTGACGATTCTGGACGGCGTCACCAACGCGTTCGAGCAACCGGAGATCTGGCGCGACTACGACTTCGGCGGACGCCTGCCGGCCAAGGTCCGCCATCCGGAGAACTTCCGCGTGGAGCCGGACGGCACCGTCGTGCAGGGGGCCGCGCGGATGGTCCCCGGGTCGTACGTGTTCGACACGGAACACGCCGGCCACCCGCTGAACCTGGACGACCTGCCGCCGATCGACGTGGACGCCTTCCGCGAGGAGGTGCGCCGAGGCTACGCCACCCCCGAGGACGCCGATCGGTTGGCGGAGCTCTGCCGGCGCGTGCGGGAATCCACCGACCGGGCCGTGTTCCTGAACGACTGGCGCATCTGCACCGGCATCTCCATCCACGGCTTCGACGGGCTGGCGATCTTCCCGATGCGGTGCCTGCTGGAGCCGGACACCGTTCGGCAGCTGCACGAGATCCTCACCGAGCGGGCGCTGCACAACATCGGCCTCATCGCCCCGCGCGTTCGCGGACTGGTGGACGTGGCGATGATGTCCGCCGACGACTGGGGCACGCAGCAGAACCTCATCGCGGGCCCCGACACCTTCCGCAGCCTCTTCCTGCCGTACTACAAGGCGGCCAACGACGCTTGGCACCAGGGTGCGCCCGAGTGCCGCACGTTTCTGCACTCCTGCGGCGCCGTGTACGCCCTGATCCCGCTGATCGCCGAGGCCGGCTTCGATGTTCTGAACCCGGTGCAGTGGACGGCCGGAGGCCACACGGCGGCGGCATGGAAGGCCAGCGCGGACCGCCACGGTCTGGCGCTCTGGGGCGGAGGCATGGACTCCCAGACCACCCTGCCGCTGGGAACTGTGGAGGACGTGGAGCGCGTGGCCCGCGAGGCGGTCGAGGCCCTCTCCGTGGGCGGGGGCTACGTGTTCTGCAACATCCACAACGTTCTCGCGGAGGTGGAGGCCGAGAAGGTCGTGGCGATGTACCGGGTGGCCCGGTCCGTTCGCCCAGCGTTCGTGTGAGTCCGGCGGTCCCTGGCTGGTTTGGCGGCGGGGGGAGGACTGTTGTATATGGTGAATCTACCGGGGTTGACCCCCTGGGAGAGGCACTGCGATGCGTCGAAAGAATGCGTTCACCCTGATCGAGCTGCTGGTCGTGATCGCGATCATCGCGATCCTGGCCGCGATCCTGTTCCCCGTCTTCGCCAGAGCAAAGGAGTCCGCGCAGAAGACCTCCGACCTGTCCAACTTCAAGCAGATCATGCTGGCCGTGCTGATGTACAACACGGACTACGACGACGTGTTCGTGATGCTGCGCAACGGCACGCCCCGCTGGGGTTGCCCCGGCGATCCGATCGTGAACTGCTTCCAGGTCAACAACGGAGCGGTCGCCACGCTCCCCTACGTGAAGAACCGCGCGATCTGGAAGTCGCCGAACGACAACATCCCGCGGGACGACTGCCCCGACCGCGGCCCGAACACCCCGGGAGGCGAGCTGAGCTACTCCTTCACGTACTACCGTCAAGGCAACATCGTGTCGTTCGGCGTCTCGGGGTGGTCGAACATGAGGGCGGACGGAACGTTCTCCGCGGGCAGCGGCCCGTCGCTGGCGGCCACGGCGATCGGCGCCCCGGCGCAGACCATCTTCATGTACCCGTACTACGCCAGCTTCAGCTACTTCAACGGACTGCAGGCGTACAGCATCGACGGCCGCCGGCCGGTGTTCAACGACCCCGCGATCTACGGCATCGAGCTGTGGCCCAACTACAACCCCGGCTACTACTGGTGCGGCCCGGGCGAGAAGATCGCCATCGGCGGGTACGGCGGCCAGACGAACTACGCGTTCGTGGACGGGCACGCCAAGAGCCTGAAGCGCGAGCAGGTGATGGATCGGCTCTGGCTGACCGACCCGGTCGCCGCCGACGCGAACAAGGCGTACAACCTGATGCACTACGACGAGGCGTTCAAGAACCGCTGAGATGGAGGATCGGAAGACGCTCGTGATCGTTCTGGCGGTGGTGGCGGTGCTCGCCGCCGCCCTCAGCATCTACTCCGTGTGGTCGGGCAGCCAGGGCAAGCCGGGAGCCTACTACGGAAGCCGGGACCCGAACGCCCCCTCCCCCAAGAGCCAGATGGTTCAGTCGGACTTGGGCGGCGGCAGACCCAAGGACGAGCAGGCTGCCGACAGCCCCGGCAACTGACGGCGGTCGGGCGGGGCCTGCGGCCCCGCCCGCTCTCAGATCAGCTCCAGCATCCGGTCCAGCGCCAACCGCGCCGGGGCAGCGATCTCCGGCGGAACCTTCACTTGGTTCACCACGCGCCCCTGCGCCAGATTCTCGAGCGCCCAACAAAGGAAGCTCGGGTGGATGCGGTACATCGTGGAGCACGGGCAAACCTCCGGGTCCAGGCAGAACACCGTCTGCTCGGGGTGCTCCTGGGCCAGCCGGTTCACCAGGTTGATCTCGGTGCCCACCGCCCACGCGTCGCCCGGCTTGCCCGCTCGGATCGTCTTCACGATGAACTCCGTGGACCCGTACAGATCGGCAGCCTGCACCACCTCGCGCCGACACTCCGGATGCACGATCACCCGCACTCCGGGGTGCCTCCGCCTGGCGTCTTCGATCTGCTCGACGGTGAACCGCATGTGCACGCTGCAGTGTCCCTTCCACAACAGGAAGCGGCGCTTTCGGATCGTTTCCGGGTCGAGACCGCCGAGCGGCTTGGCGGGGTCCCACACGGCCATGTCCGTGTCCGGGTCGAACCCCAGCGCCGCGCCCGTGTTGCGCCCGAGGTGCTGGTCGGGGAAGAACAGCAGCCTCTCGGCCCGGTCCAAGGCCCACTTCACCGCGGCGGGCGCGTTGGTCGAGGTGCAGACCGTTCCGCCTCGCTCGCCGACGATCGCCTTCAGGCTCGCCGCCGAGTTGATGTACGTGACCGGCATCACCTTGCCGTCGAGTGGCCCCAGCACCCCCTCGAGCTCGCGCAGGCACCGCCGCACCTGGAAGGCGCTCGCCATGTCCGCCATGGAGCAACCGGCGGCCATGTTCGGCAGAATCACCTTCTGGCTCTCCGGCGTCAGGATGTCGGCGCTCTCCGCCATGAAGTGCACGCCGCAGAACACGATGAACTCCGCCTCGGGGTGCCGGGAGGCGTCTTTGGCCAGCTTGTAGCTGTCCCCGCGATAGTCGGCGTGCTCGATGATCTCGTCCCGCTGGTAATGGTGGCCCAGCACCACCAGCCGATCCCCCAGCGCCCGCTTGGCCGCCTGAATCCGGGAGCGCAGCTCCTCCGGATCCAAGCCCTGATACTCCCTCGGCAAAGGTTCCTGCACCATCATGTTCCGATCCCCGCGTCTTCCGCCTCCACGACGGCCCGGCCTCGGACCAGCTCCAGGCCGACGCTCACCGCCCGTTCCACCGACAGTCCATTCTCCTCGCGAAGCACGTTCTGCGGGCCGTGCTCCACGAAGGCGTCCGGCAGACTGAGCACTCGTACCGGGCACGACAGACCCGCCTCCTGCACGGCTTCCCGGACGCGCTCGCCGAATCCGCCCCAGCTGACGTTCTCCTCCAGCACGACGATCCCGCGCGAGGAGCCGGCCGCCTCCAGGATCGCCTCCTCGTCCATCGGCTTGACGAAGCGGGCGTTCAGCGCTCCCGCGTCCACTCCCAGCTCGCGGAGGCGGCACGCCGCGTTCCAGGCCACGCCCGCCATGCTCCCCACACCGATGAGCGTGAGGTCGGATCCGGCCAGAAGCCTCTCCGCCTTGCCGAACGCGAGCGGCGTCCTGGATTCGGGCAGGTCGGGATCCGCCGAGCCGCGCGGATAGCGCACGGCGATCGGTCCGTCGTTGTAGCCGGCGGCGAACCGCACCATCTCGGCCAGCTCGTCCGGATCCCTCGGCGCCATCAGCACCAGGTTCGGGATCGGGCCGAGGTAACTGAGGTCGAACACCCCGTGGTGCGTTGGCCCATCGTCTCCCACCAAGCCGGCGCGGTCCAGGAAGAAGCGGACCGGCAGCCGCTGCAGGCAGACGTCGTGCAGCACCTGGTCGAACGCCCTCTGCAGGAACGTGGAGTAGATCGCGCAGAACGGCTTGAGGCCCCCCGCGGCCATGCCGGCGGCCACCGTCACCGCGTGCTGCTCGGCGATGCCCACGTCGAAGTACCGCTCCGGGTGCTTCGCCGCGAACGGGGAGAGCCCCGTGCCGTCGGGCATGGCGGCGGTGATGGCCACCACGGCCGGATCCTCCGCAACCTCCAGCATGGCCTCGGAGAACGCCTGGGTGAACGTGCGCGGGCCCTTCGACGCCTTCATCTCGCACGACTCGGGGTCGAACGGCCCGACGCCGTGCCATTTCCGCGAGTCCTCCTCGGCCAGCTCGAACCCCTTGCCCTTGACCGTCAGAGCGTGCACGAACACGGGCCCCTTCAGCTCCGCTACGTTCCGGAACACCTCGACGAGCACCGGCAGATCGTGGCCGTCGATCGGACCGATGTACTCGAACCCGAGTTCCTCGAAGATCGTTCCGGTGTGCTCCGGCGCGAAGTAATGGGTGACGCTGTGCCGGAGACCGGAGGCCACGCGCGTCACCGGTCCGGGGAGTCTCTGGGCGACGTCCTTGGCCCGCTGCGCCAGGTCCTGCACCAGCGGACGGCTGCGCAGCCGAGCGAAGTACTGCGTGAGGGCGCCCACGTTCGGCGCGATCGACATCCGGTTGTCGTTCAGGATCACGGTGAGGCTGGTGCCGCTGTCGCCCGCGTGGTTGAGGGCCTCCCAGCTCATCCCGCTGCCGATCGACGCGTCTCCGGTGACCGCCGCGACCCGGTGCGTCTCGCCGCGGAGGTCGCGCGCCAGCGCCAGACCCAAGGCCGCCGAGATGGCCGTGCCCGCGTGCCCCGCGCCGAACACATCGAACTCCGATTCCTCCCTCCGGAGGAAGCCGCTGAGTCCCTTGTGCTTGCGCAGCGTGCCGAAGCGGTCCAGACGGCCCGTGAGCAGCTTGTGCGGGTACGCCTGGTGGCCCGTGTCCCAGACCACCTGGTCCGGTGGCAGACGGAACGCGGAGTACAGCGCCACCGTGAGCTCCACCGTGCCCAGGTTCGAGCTGAAGTGGCCTCCCGTCCGGCTGACGTGGTCCACGATGGCCCTACGGACCTCTCGGGCGACCTCCTGCAGCTCCTTGATGCCCATTCCGTGGAGCTGGTCCGGCCGGACGATGCGGGAAAGGTGGGGATAGGCCGATTCCATGACTAGCCTTCGCTGAACGGTATTACGCGCCCCGCGCACCGATTGTGGCAGGTCGGGCGCGTGCGCGTTGTTCCAACGACCGCCGAAAGAGGATAATGGGAATGGGAGAGCGAACCCGGACCAAAGGATCCCGGGGGTGCAACGATGCGGCTGGTCGATCAGGAGCAGAGGACCATCCTTTTGGTGGAGGACAACCCCGACGACGAGCGCCTGGCCGTGCGCGCCCTAGCCCAGTGCCCGGTCCAGGTCAACCTGGATGTCGTTCGCGACGGGCAGGAGGCCGTCGACTACTTCTTCGGGCCGAACGGGCTGGTTAGCCGCGACGGCGCGCGCTACCCGATGCTGATCCTGCTGGATTTGAAGCTTCCCAAGCTCACCGGCTTCGAAGTTCTCCAAAGGCTGCGGTCGCATCCCGCGACCAAGCACCTCCCGGTCGTCGTTCTGACCCTTTCGGACGAGGAGCAGGACGTTCGCCGAGCCTATGAGCTGGGGGCCAACAGCTACGTGCGCAAGCCGGTGAATTTCGACCGGTTCCAAGAGTTGATCACGCAGCTGGTCCAATACTGGTTCACGGTGCACTCCCACCCGAAGCGGACGGCCTAGGACCGCTCCGCCCGCAGCGCCTCGAGCGCTTGGGCCACGGTGGCTCCCGTCGACGCCGGGATCAGCTCCCAGCACGCGATCCGCTCCCAGCGGGCACGGTCCAAGCCGCCCGGAGCGACCTGGAGGGGGCAGGCCGGCGATCCTACTCGATCGCCGAGGTCCAAGGAACGTCCCTGCAGCCTCTGCTGGCACACCGCGAGCAGCAACGACTCCGCGACGCCGGCCAGGCGCTCCGGCACCTCGCCGATCTCCAGCTCCTCCATGGCGAACTTGCGCATGCCCCTTGTGCCCACCCGCCAGGCGTCACCCTCCTCGTGCCTGCGGACGGCCACGTGCGCCCGGGCGGAAACGGACGCGCCCCTCGCCGCCGCCAGCTCGTCCGGCAACAGGTACCGCTCGGCGAGCGGGTCGGCCACCACACCGTTGGTGAGCTGCGCGGCACGCCTCGCCAGCTCCGCGACGAACTCCAGCGCCGGCTGAACCATCGGGTGATGGCTGATGAAGCTGAGCTGCAGCAGCGTCCACGTGGAGGCGATGCGCACCCGAACCTCCTCGGGGAACGAGGCGGCCAGAGGGCTGCGCAGGATCGGCTCCGGGTCGAAGAACGCCTCCTCCTTGCTCACCACCAGCAGCCTTACCGCGGTCTGGCGGTCCGGCGGGAACACGCCGTACGCCCCGCGCTCGAGCGGTCGGGTCAGCACGCTCTTGTCCGCCCCGGGCTGGGCCGGCACCAAGAACCCTCCGACGGCGCCACCCTCTCCCTTGGGGTGCACCAGCTCCGAGGGTGCAGGCAACCGTGCCGTTCCCGCGAGAACCGAAAGGTAGTAGTCGGCGGCGATCCCGTACCCCGGCGTCTTCGGCTTGGAGAACCGGAACGGGCGCATGGGCCTCACCCGGTGATCGGCGCCAGGATCTTCGCGATCTCCGGCTCGCCCTTGGTGGCCTCCAGAATCTCGCGGGCGAGCTGCCGGGCCTCGTCGGTCCGTCCGATCTGGTGCGCGGCCAGAGCGTAGTTGATCGCCAAGGGCAGCGACTGCGGCAGCTGCTGCCGGGCGAAGGCCAGCACGCGGAACGCCTCCTCGTGCTTCGCTTGGGCGGTCAGGGCGGTCGCCAGCTCGCCGTAAGCCGGCTCGCAGGCGGGGTACAGGCTGATCAGCCTCTTGGCGGCGTCCTCGGCCTCCTCGTGCTCGCCCAAGCGGTTGTAGGCCGTAGAGAGCAGCGCCCACATCTTCCAGTAATCCGCCAGCCAGTTCCGCAGCGGCTTCAGAAGCCGGACCGCCTCGTCGAAGCGGCCTTCCTCCATCTTGGCGCGCGCATCCTCGACCTGCTGCGTGCGCTTGGGCTGCTCCAGCTCGAGCAGCCGGGCCTGAGCCGGGGCCCGCAGGTTCGGGTCCTGGGTGCAGGTCAGGATGTCCCGCAGGACCTTCGGCAGGTCGGCCTCGCGGTTGGCCTTCTCCAGCGCCTGCGCGTACTCGACGAGCAGGGGCACGTCGGTCGGGGTCTCGTCCAGGCAGTCCTCGTAGTAGTCCAGCGCCTGATCCAGCTCCCCGTCCTCAACCAGCAGCGGGGCGTAGTACCGCTTCACGATCAGCGGGTTCTCGGACCGCTCCAAGCCCTCCTCGAACGCCCTCTTGGCGCCGTCCTCGTCGCCCGCCAGCCGCTTCGACACCGCCAGCTTCGCCCAAAGCAGGCCGTTCGACGGATCGCGCTCGACCCTCTCCTGCCACAGGGCCGGGACCTCGTGCGCGCGACCTAGCACCGTCAGCGCCTGGGCCAGGAAGTCCAGGCTCGGCTTGGGCTCGTCCTCCAGCTCCATCGCCTTGCGGAACTTCCTCTCGGCGTTCGTCGGCATCCCTTGGCGCAGGAACACCAAGCCCAGCCTCGTGTGGAATGCCGGCTCGTCCGGCTCGATGGCGATCGCCTTCTCGAACGCGGCGGCGGCCTCGTTCAGCCGCCCGGTGGCCTCGTACAGCTCGCCCAGGACGAACCAAGCCCGGGCGTCGTCCTCGGCCAGCGCCGCGAGCTCCTTCAGCGCCTCCTCCATCTTGGGCACCGGGCCCATGCGGTGCTGCACGCACTCCCGGACCAGAGCCACCAGCATCTCGTAGGGCGCCAGGTAGTCGGGGTCGGCCTTGGCGGACGCGAGCAGCCGATCGATCGCCTCCTCCAGCGAGTACTCCTCGACGATCCGGCCCTGCGTCTGCCGGATGTAGGGCAGGGCGTCGTAGCCGCGCAGGAAGTTCAGGAAGGCGGCGGGGTCCTCGGTGCCGAACTCCGGCGCGTCCTCGTCCAGCTCCACCTCGGCGATCTCCGCCGCCCGCCGCAGCAGCGTCCGCAACGCCTCGAAGATCCCCGCCCCCGCCAGTTCGGCCTTCGAGAAGCACACCACCTCGGGCTCGCCGCCGTCGCGCCGATGGAACCTCGCCTGAAGCTCGTAGCCGGTCTCCTCGGTGCCGCTCAGCAAGCCGTCCATGAGCACGTCGACGCCGCCCTGGGTCAGGACCTGGCGCACCAGCTCGTCCTCCGGCAGCCCCTCGCCCAAGGTGGCCATGGCGATCCGCCGGCCCGACGCCTGGTCGACCTCGACGAACAGGTTGACCAAGCCCGCCTCGGTCTCCTCCTGCAGGCGCAGGTTCTCGCAGACGAAATTGGCCAGCTGCCGAGCGAGCGGGGCCTCGGACTGAGGGCTGGCGTTGAACGGGAGGGAGGCGAACTTCATGAAGCCGCAGTGTACCTTTCGGGCCTCAGGCGGCCCCGTATCGGCGCCGAACGCCCGGCAGAAGGTACTCCCCGAACGCGCGCTCGAGGCCGTAGTCCGGTGCCCAGCCCCAGTCCGACCGCGCCGCCGAGTCGTCCGTATCCTCCGGCCAGCTGTCCAGGATCGCCTGCCGCTTGAGGTCCGGCTCGTAGGTCATCCGCCAGTCGGGGAACGCGGCGCGCACCCGCGCCTCCAGCTCCGCCGCGGTCGGGGAGAACGAAGTGACGTTGTACACGGGGCGGGTAAGGCGCTCGGGAGGGGCGGCCGCCAGCAGGGTGAGCGCCTTCACGGCGTCCGGCATCGCCATGAACGGGATGCGGGTGTCGGGCCTCACGAAGCACGCGTACGGCTGGCCTTGGGCGGCGTGGTGCAGCATCTCCGGGGCGAAGTCGCTGGTGCCGCCGGTCGGCACGGTCACGGCGCTGATCAGGCCGGGGAAGCGGATTCCGCGGAAGTCCACCTTCCCCTTGGGGGTCTCGGCATCCAGCTGGCGATAGAACAGCGCGTAGTACCTCCCCAGCTGCTCGCAGTAGAGCTTGTTGACGCCGTACATCGTCCTGGGCGTCAGGTGGTCGTCCTCGGACACCCGACCTGCCCGCCTCTTGGCCTCCAGGTCCGGGAGGCCGTACACGGCGATCGAGCTCGGGTACAGGAACTTGACCGACCGCCCCAGCCGGCGAGCCAGAGACACGGCCACCTCGAGCAGGTTGAGCGTGCCGTTCACGTTCACCTGGTGCGCCAGCGTGGGCTCGCGCTCCGACTTGGTGGACAGCAGCGCGGCAAGGTGAAAAACGGCCTCGAAGTCGTGCTCCGCCGCCAGCGCCCGGAGGAGGGGAACGTCCAGGATGTCCCCGACGACGAACCGGTGGCACAGGCTCTTGACCGCCTCGTCCGGGGCGTGCAGGTCCAACGCCACCACCCGGTGCCCTCCCTGCTGGGCCAAGGCCTGCAAGAGCCCGTGCCCGATCTCGCCGTTCGCGCCCGTGATGAGTACCGTCGCCATCTCCCTCTCCCGCACGGCAGTTTACCGCCGGGCTTCGGCGAGCGACGGCAGCGGCGGCTGGCAACCCGGGTGGGCCATCGCCTCGACGAGCCGCCGGGGGTCGTCCAAACGGAAGGCGCCCAAACCGGCGAGCGCCCGGCTGGCCGGATCGCAGGGATCCCATCGGACCGCCACCCGTCCCAGCCGGCGCCGCAGGGCCTCGGTGGCCCCCGTCCACCCGCCCCCGCGCCCCAACCGCGCCGCCCCGACCACCGTGGCCTCGGCCAGCGCGTAGATCAGCGCGTTGCGCTCCATCGCCAGCGGCACGGAGAAAGGAGCCCCAGGGGCTGCCGCCGACAGCCTGCACCCTGGACGCCGATCGTCGTCGGGCGCCAGGCCTCGCGGCAGAACCTCGACGAGACGGCCGCCCGCCGCAGACACCGCCGAGGCGAACGCTGCGTCGCACCCCTCGGCCCCGCCCGAAACGCCAGCGAACCCCAGCCGGACGGCCTCCGCCGCACACTCCGCCAGGAAGGCGCAGGCCTCCTCGGGCGGGTGCCTCGAGCCCACGCCCCCCACGAACGGCCCCTCGGGCATCTGGCCGGCCACCCACAGCGCCGGCGGACAGGCCGCGCCCAGCCGACGCAGCCACGCCTCGGGGAACCCGGGGCACGCCGCCGTGAGCGCCCTCCCGCGTTCCAGCAGGGTCGCCGACCAACGCAAGAGGCAATCGTCGGTGAGCAGGAGCGCCTCGGCGCGGAGACCGGCGCCGTTCAGCGCGAGAACCGGGTCGCCGGGCGATCGCCGCAGCGCCGCCTCCACCAGTTTCCAGCCTCGGCGCGGTGGCTCGAACGCCCTCGGCGCGCCGGGAAGGTACAGCGCGGCCAGGCACACCGATACCGCCCGCAGGCCGCATTCCTCCTTCCGTACCATGATCTTAGATTACCACGGCGGCCAACGGACATCAGCCTCAACCGCTTGGTAAAATGGCGAACCTGCGGAGGGTCCATGCTCAAGCACACTCAGCTCACACACCGGCGCGTCCAACAGTTCCTCAAGAGCCTCCAGCCGAGGATCTTCGGCCAGAGGTTCCCCCTAGCCATCGAGTTCTGCGACGCGCCCCACCCGGACCAGCGCTCCGCTGAAGCCGGAACATGGCGCCCCGTGGAGCCGGGGCACCGGTATGGACCCGCCTACAAGACGTTCTGGTTCCGACTGAAAGGGACGATGCCCGCCGAGCTGGAGGGTAAGGAGGCGATCGTGTTCCCCGAGGTGGGAGGCGAGCGCACCGTGTGGGCCGACGGGTCGCCCGTCGCCGGCGTGGATGAGTTCCACTCCTGGTACACCGTGTCCAAGAGCGCCCGCGCGGGAGAGCCGATCGAGCTGTACGTGCAGGCCTACACGCGCAACCCACAGTGCCGAGTCGCCGGGCGCGAGGAGCCCCGCGAGAAGCTGGTGGAGACCGTGCAGGCCTGCACGGTGACGTCCATCGACCGAGAGCTGCAGGCCCTGGTGTTCGACCTGGAGTTCTGCGAGAACCTGGTGTCGGCGCTCGACGAGCATGATCCCGCGCACGCCACCATCCTCCGCGCCCTGAACGACGTGTGCAACCTCGAGGCGGCGGGCCACCCGGACTGGGTCGCGCGGGGCCGCCGCGTCGTTCGCGACGCGCTCGGCTCCATCAACTGCGAGCTGAAGCACACCCTGACCGCCGTGGGGCACGCGCACCTGGACACCGCCTGGCTGTGGCCGCTCGACATCACCATGAAGAAGATGGCGCACACCACGGCCAGCCAGCTCGCGCTGATGGACCGCTACCCCGAGTACGTGTTCGCGCACAGCCAGGCGTCGCAGTACGAGTGGCTCGAGAAGCAGTACCCGGTGCTGTTCGAGCGCGTGAAGGAAAAGATCCAGGCCGGGCAGTGGGAGCCGGTCGGATCGATGTGGGTCGAGGCGGACTGCAACCTGCCGGGCGGCGAGTCGCTGGTGCGGCAGTTCCTGTACGGGCGGCGCTACTTCCGGGAGAAGTTGGGCTACGAGACGCACGACATGTGGCTCCCCGACGTCTTCGGGTACTCCGCGGCCCTGCCCCAGATCCTCGCCAAGTTCGGCATCAAGACGTTCGTCACCCAGAAGATCAGCTGGAACCAGACCAACAAGTTTCCGCACCACACGTTCTGGTGGGAGGGCATCGACGGAACCCGGGTCTGGACGCACTTCCCGCCCGCCGACACCTACTGCGGGGACTGCACGCCCAAGCAGCTGCTGCAGGGCGTGCGCAACTACGCCGACCACGGACGGTGCGACCACTCGCTGTACCTGTTCGGTTGGGGCGACGGCGGCGGCGGCCCGACGGAGAAGCACCTGGAGTTCCTGCGGCGAGCGCGGGTCGCGCCGGGCCTGCCGGAGATCCAGACCCGGCGCAAGGCCCTGGACTTCTTCCGCGAGGCGCAGTCCAAGTCCAAGGACCTGATGGTTTGGGTCGGCGAGCTCTACCTGGAGCTGCACCGCGGAACGTACACCAGCCAGGCCGCGACCAAGAAGGGCAACCGGATGGGCGAGTTTGCCCTGCGCGACGCGGAGTGGCTGGCGGCGTTCGATCCGGAGAACCGCTACCCCGCCGAGGAGCTCGAGCGGCTTTGGAAGCTGCTGCTTCTGAACCAGTTCCACGACATCATCCCCGGCTCGTCCGTGCGCGAGGTGTACGTGGACGCCGAGCGCGACTACGCCGAGATCCAGGAGGGTGCCGGAAGGATCATCGAGGCCAGCCTCAAGGCTATCGGAAGCCGGCTGGACACCTCCGGGTTCCACCAGCCCGTCGCCCTGTTCCACAACGCCGGCATCGTTTCGCAGGGGGCCATTCCCTGGGGAGACGAGCCGGCGCCGCAGTCGATCGTGTGCGGCACCGAGCGCCTGCCCGTGCAGCTGGTCGACGACCTGGGGGAGACGAAGCTCGTGTTCCCCGTTCCCGAGGCGGCCATCGGCACGGTGGCCGTCGCCGACCTGTCGCCGGAACCACCGAAGGCCAAGTACAGGCTGAAGGCCTCCAGCCGCCGCATCGAGAACAGCGAGTGGTCCGTCCGCTTCGACGCGAACGGCAACATCGTGAGCATCGAGGACCTCGAGGACCGCACGGAGTTCGTGGAGCCGGGCAAGCTGGCCAACGTGTTCCAGCTGCTGGACGACCAGCCGCTGTTCTGGAGCGCCTGGGACGTGGACGTGTTCTCGTACGAGACCGCCCAGGACCTGCTGAAGTGCGAGAGCTTCGAGATCGTGGAGCGTGGTCCCGTGCGGGTCGCCGCGAAGATCGTTCGGAAGTTCGGGAACAGCACGATCACCCAGCTGGTGAGCCTCGGCCCGACGCCCGGCATCCGCTTCGACACCTTGGTCGACTGGCACGAGGAGAACAAGATGCTCAAGGTCGCGTTCCCCGTGAACGTGCACGCCAACCGGGCGACGTACGAGATCCAGTTCGGGAACGTCGAGCGGCCCACGCACACGAACACGTCTTGGGATCAGGCGCGCTTCGAGGTCTGCGCGCAGAAGTGGGTGGACGTCAGCGAGGGCGACCTCGGCGTGGCGCTGCTGAACGACTGCAAGTACGGCCACGACATTCGAGGCAACACGATGCGCATCTCGCTGCTCCGGTCGCCTAAGGCGCCGGACCCCGAGTGCGACATGGGCCTGCACCGGTTCACCTACGTGCTGCTGCCGCACGTCGGCCCCGTCCAGTACAGCGAGGTGGTCGAGGCGGCCTACGCGCTGAACGCGCCCCTGCGGTGGGCTTGGCTCGACGCCAAGCCGGGCGTCCAGGGCCAGCTGAACCCGCTCGTGCAGAGCGACTCGCGGCACCTGATGATCGAGGCGGTCAAGCGCGCCGAGGACGGCCGCGGGCTGATCGTGCGTCTGTACGAGTGCCACCATACGCGGGGCGAGGCGAACGTGTCGTGCCTGCTGCCGGTCAAGGAGGCGTACCTCTGCGACCTGGAGGAGCGGACCCTCGAAGAGCTGGAGGTGGAGGACGGGGCCGCCCGCGTCACCTATAAGCCGTTCGAGATCCTCACCCTGCGGCTGATCGTGTAGCCTCGGAGGCGGGCCGGCATGGGACTCTCCGCTCCTGCGTCCAAGGCCGGCCCGCCCGCCTCCCCCGAGGCGTTCGCCAACCTGCACCTGCGCAGGAACTTCCTGCTGATCGTTGGCGAGGCGGGCCTGTTCTTCCTCGGTCTGGCGTTCTTCGACGGCTCCACGGTTCTGCCGTCGCTCTTGAGGCGGCTGGGCGCGTCGGACACGCTGATCGGTTTCACCCGTCTGGTGCAGGTGCTCGGCTTCACGCTCCCGGCCCTATGGGCGGCGCACGCGATCCACGGACGGCGGCGCCACCTGCCGTTCCTCATCAAAGGGTGCTGGCTGGCGCGCTCCGGCCTGTTCCTGCTGCCGCCCGCGATCCTGCTGCTGGCCGAGGGGCAGCCCGCTCTGCTGGTGGCCCTGTTCTTCTGGGTGTACGCGCAGTTCTGGTTCGTCGACGGCGCCTGCGCGATCTCATGGTACGACATCACCGCCAAGGCGATCCCCGCCCGGGTGCGCGGTCGGCTCTTCGGAACCATGCAGACCCTGGGTGGTTTGGCGGCCGTGGCGGGGGCGGCGGGCGTGTCCTGGGCACTAAGTCGAAGGGGACCCGACTACCCTGCGAACTACGCCGTGCTGGCTGGGGTGTGGGCGCTGGGCGCGTTCGGCTCGCTGGTGCTGCTGATGCTGCTGCGGGAGCCGGAGGGCGAGGTGGACGAGGGGCCGAAGCCCTCGCTCTGGGAGTACGTCCGATCGACGCTGCCGCTGATTCGGAACAACCCGGTGCTGAGGCGGGTGATCCTCGCCCGATTCGTGCTGGAGGGATCGGGCATGGCCGCGCCGTTCTACGCGCTGTACGCCCAGGACAACCTGGGGGCGGCGGCCTCGCTGCTGGGCGTTTACGTCGGCGCCAAGAGCCTGGGCAAGATCGGCACCGGGCCCCTGTGGGGCTGGGTGGTGGACCGCTTCGGACCGATCGTGGGATTCCGGCTGGTGGCGGTGTGCGTGGCGCTGGTCCCGGCGGCGGCGTTGTTGGCCGGCCTCACAGGCCAGCCGATGGCCATGGTCGCGCCGTTCCTGCTGATGGGCGCGGTGGAGGACGGGCTGTGGATGACCTCGAACACGGCGGTGATGGCCCACACGTCCGACGCGGACCGTCCGTTGGCGGTCGGCGCGTTCGCCGTGGCCCTCGCTCCGACGGCGGCGTACGGGCCGATCGGAGGCGCCCTAGCCCAGGCGTTCGGCTACGGGGTGGCATTCGCGGCGGCGTTGGCGTTCGCCGCGGCCGGCTGCCTGATGGCGCTCACCGCGCGGGCCGCCGGCGGGAGGCCGTCCGCCGCCTAGGAGACGGACCCGCCGCGCGCTTGGCTTCCAAGAGGCGCACCGCCTCCTCCTGCGTGATGGTCTTGGGGTCGGTGCCCTTGGGGAGGGTGGCGTTCACCTTGCCGTCGGTGACGTAAGGCCCGTAGCGCCCCTCCAGCACCCGAACCGCGCCAGCGGGGGTTTCGAACGCCTGAATCGGCTCCGCCGGCGCCCTGCGCACGGCGCCGCGGCGCGTCTTGGGTTGCGCCAACAGCCGCACGGCCTCCTCCAGCCCGATCTCCAGCGCGTCGCGCCAGGACTCGAGGTTGCGGATCTCGTCGCCGCACTGGATGTACGCTCCGAACCGCCCCATCTTCGCCTCGATCGGCGAGCCGGTCTCCGGATGCTCGCCCACCGTTCGCGGAAGCCGGCTCAACAGCTCCAGGCTTTCCGCGTCAACCTGGTCCGGCTTCAGGTCCGGCGGCAGCGACATGCGCCTCGGCTCGCCTCCGTTCGGGTCCTCGAACTCCACGTACGGCCCGAAGCGGCCCCTATGGACGGTCGCTTTGAGTCCGCCGGTCTCCACCTGCGCGAGCTTGCTCAGGCCCTTGGCTCCTTCGGCGAGCAGAGCCCGCGCCTGCTCCACCCCGAAGTCGGCGGGGGGATAGTCGTCCGGCACGCTGACGGCCTTGCCGTCGGGGCCTTCCAGGTACGGCCCGAACCGACCGATCTTCACGACGTACCGGAATCCGGTGTCCGGATCCACGCCGACCTCGACCTCGGGGTAGCCGATGTGAAGGAGCTTGTCCTGGTCCTCCGTCTGCTGGCGCAGGCCGGGCTGGTCCCCGTCGCCGAAGTAGAACTCGCGAAGGTAGGCGACCCAGTCGCGCTGGCCTTCGGCGATCTCGTCCAGCTCGTCCTCCATGCGCCGCGTGAAGCGGAGATCGACCAGCTCGGAGAAGTGCCTCTCGAGCAGCTCGGTCACGGCGAACGCGGTGAACGTCGGAATCAGCTCGTTCTTGCGCTTGAAGCAGTAGCCGCGGTCCTGGATCGTCCCGAGGATGCTGGCGTAGGTGCTGGGGCGGCCGATTCCCTCCTCCTCCAGCTTCTTCACCAGCGAGGCCTCGGTGTAGCGCGCGGGGGGCTTGGTCGTGCGCTCGCTGGCGTCCACGCTCTTCGGCTCCACCTCCTGGCCCTCGCGCACGCGGGGCAGCACGGTCTCGCGGTCGGCCAGCTCGGCCTCGGGGTCGTCGGCTCCCTCCACGTACACCTTGAGGAAGCCTGGGAAGACGATCGTCTGTCCGGTGGCCACGAACTCGGCCGTCCCCCGGGAGGAGGGGGCGTGCACGTCGATCCTGGCGCGCATCAGCTGTGCGTCGGCCATCTGGCAGGCGACCGTTCTTTTCCAGATCAGCTCGTAGAGCCTGTACTGATCGTCGGTCAGGTAGGGCTTCACGTCTGCGGGCCGGCGCCACAGGTCGGTGGGGCGGATCGCCTCGTGGGCCTCCTGTGCGGACTCCGACTTGGTCTTGTACCGCCTCGGCTTGTCGGGGACGTACTCGGAACCGTACGATTCGCGAATCAGGTCTCGGGCCTCCCGCACGGCGCGCTCGGCCAGGTTGAGGCTGTCCGTGCGCATGTACGTGATCAGGCCGACGCGCTCGCCGCCCAGGTCCACGCCCTCGTACAGTTGCTGCGCGATGCGCATCGTGTCCCGGGCGGACAGCCTCAGCTTGCGGCTCGCCTCCTGCTGCAGCGTGCTGGTCATGAACGGAGGCGGCGGGGATTGCCTGGCGGGGTTCTCGGCGACCTTCGCCACGGTCCAAGGCCGCGCCTCCTGCAGCTCGCGGGCCAGCTCGCCGGCCTCGCCGATCGCCAGCACCAGCGGCCCGTCGCTCTTCGGCCTGCCGGTGTTGGGATCGAAGTCGTCGGAGTCGGCCAGCGGCCGGCCGCCGAGCCGAACCAGCTTCGCTCGGAACGACCCCTGCTCCGCTTGGATGAGCGCCTCGATCGCCGCGTAGGCAGCGGGAACGAACCGCTTGCGCTGCCTCTCGCGCTCCACCAGCAGACGCACCGCCACGGACTGCACCCGGCCGGCGCTCAGTCCGCGGGCCACCTTTTTCCACAGCACGGGAGAAACGCTGTACCCGTACAGCCGGTCGAGGATCCTGCGGGCCTCCTGCGCGCGGACGAGGTTCTCGTCGATGTCCCTGGGGTTCTCCAGCGCCCTCTGGATCGCCTCGGGGGTGATCTCGTGGAAGACGATGCGGCGCACGGGCTTGTTCTTCGGCCGGCCCAGCTCCTGCAGGATGTGCCAGCTGATGCTCTCGCCCTCCCGGTCCTCGTCCGTCGCGAGCAGCAGCGAGCCGGCGGACTTGGCAGCCGACTTCAGACGCTTCACCGTGGACTCTTTCTCTTTCGGAACGATGTACAGCGGCTTGAAACCGTTCTCCACGTCCACCCCGAGCCTCGCCCACGACTGCTTCTTGACCTCGGCGGGCAGGTCCGAGGCCTTCTCCGGCAGGTCGCGGATGTGACCGACCGAGGCCTCGACCTGATAGTCGGGCCCTAGGAACCGGCTGATGGTCTTGGCCTTCGCCGGCGATTCGACGATCACGAGCGTCTTCGACATGCCTTCCTTTCGTGGAGGCCGCTCCTCCAGAGCCTGAGCATCCTACCCGAAGCCTCTTTCGACCGGCGTCCGCCCGAGGCTTGGACACGGCGGCGACTCCCAGTCGTTACCTATAATGGTGTTCGTCTCCATGTTCTCCAGACTTCTCTCCGTTTGGGTCCTTTTGCTCCTCGCCGTCTCGCGGTGCGCCGCCGCTCCATCCGACGATTCCTGGCTCGGTCTGTTCCTGAACGGCCGAAAGGCCGGCTACGCCCACAGCTCCGTGTCGGAGGACGAGTTCGAAGGGGCGAAGGCCCAACGGACCGACGCGCGCACCGTGCTGCAGGCGGCCCTGCTAGGCACCCCCCTGCAGATGGACCTGCGCTCCACGACGTGGAGCCGCGACGGCAAGCCCCTGCGCATGACGTTCCGCGTCGAGAGCTCCGGCAGGGTGCAGTCGCTCGACGCCCGGTTCCGGGGAGGGAAGATCGAGGTTCTGGTCGACAACGGCGGCCACAAGCTGCGCAAGACGCTGGACGCCCCTGCGGACGGCCCCGTGGTCGACGATCCAATCGACGCCCTGCTGCGAAGCCCGGATCCGTCGCGCCCCCGAACGGTGTACGTTCTCGACCCGCTCACCGCGACGCTGATCCGCAACGAGGTGAAGCCCGGGCCGACCGTCGAGGTGGACGTGAGGGGCACCCGCCGGTCCGCCCGCCGCGTGGACATCGTCGACCCCAGGGCCTCCTCGAAGGTGTTCCTCGACGAGGCCAACAACATCCTGAAGGCCGAGGGCCCCATGGGCATCGAGATGGTCCCGATGCCGAGGGAAGAGGCTCTGGCCCCGGCGGACCCCGCCGCCGCAGGCCGGACGGACATCGCCTCCGCGTCGCGCATCGTGCCCGACCAGCCGGTCCCCAGCGGCGTGCGCAGCCTCAAGCTTCTGCTCGGGCCGGACCTGCCCCGCCTTCCCAGCGACTCCCATCAGACCGTGACCCGCACCGACCAAGGGTGGATAGTAGACGTGCACCCAGTGCCGTTCGATCCGGCCCGCTCGCTGTCGGTGACCGAGGCCCGCAAGACCCAGCCGGGGTTCGCCGGCCCCAGCCTGTACCTCCCTGCGGGCGCGCCGGAGATCGCCGCGTTGGCCAAGAAGATCGTCGGCGCGGAGACCAACGCCGCCAGGGCCGCCGCGAAGATCCAGGACTGGGTGTACCGCGAGCTCCAACCGAACGCCGGCATCGGCGTGCTGCGCGATGCGCGCGAAGTGCTGAAGACGAAGGAGGGGGTCTGCCGGGACTATGCCATCCTCACCGCGGCGCTGCTCCGCGTCGCGGGGGTTCCCGCAAGGCTCGCCTCGGGGTTGATCTACGACGACGGTGCCTTCTACTACCACGCTTGGGCCGAGGCGTGGACAGGCCGGGATTGGGTAGGGGTGGACTCCACGCGCTCTCGCCGCGGGCTGTCCCCCCTGTACATCAAGACCGCGCAGGGCAACGTGGAGGAGGCCTACAACTTCCCGTTTCTCGGGAATGCCAAGCTGAAGGTGCTGGAAACGGGGCAATAATGAGGGTAAGGGTTCCGCATCTTGGGTAGGTCCGACAAGCGCCTTCTGACGTTCTGCTCCGTGGCGGTGGCCGCCTTGGCCGGGGTCGCCGCGCGTCCGTTGCTCGAGCGGTTCTACGTGAACTTCGGCATCAAGGCGGAGGAGGCAGCCGAGCAGGCCTCGTCGTGGACGGTGATCCTCGCCACGGCCCTTCTGGGGGCGTTCGTCGGAGTCCTGCTCGGCAGGGGCATCCTGCACGTGCGCGACCGCTGGGCGGCGATGAGCGTCGGCGACCGCGTCACGTTCTTCGTCAGCGTGTTCGGGGGGTTGGTGGCGTCGGTCCCGCTCGTCACCCTGGCCAACGCCGCCGGCAACCTGGGGCCTTACCAGCCCTTGCTCATCCTGGGCATCGTGCTCGGCACGATCGGCCTCTCGATCTACGCGCTGCAATCGATGGACGAGATCCTGCCGTGGAACCGCGGCAACTTCCGGGGCAAGCGGCGCGGCATCAAGGTGCTCGACACGAACGTGATCATCGACGGCCGCATCCGCGACGTGGCCCGATCGGGGTTCATCGAGGGGCAGCTGTACGTGCCGGGCTTCGTGCTGGACGAGCTGCAGCACATCGCCGACAGCGCGGATCCCTTGCGTCGCCAGCGGGGACGCCGGGGCTTGGACGTGCTGCACCTGCTGCAGAGCGAGTTCCCCCTGGAGGTCCGGGTGCACGACCGCTTCGCGCCGGACCCCAAGGAGCCGGTGGACTCGCGGCTGGTGCGGCTGGCAAGGGCGCTGGGCGCGGACATCATCACGAACGACTTCAACCTGAACCGCGTCGCGGAGCTGCAGGATGTGAAGGTGCTGAACCTGAACGACCTGGCGCTGGCGGTGCGGCCGAACGTGCTCCCCCAGGAGTGCCTGACCTTGGCGGTCATCCGCGAGGGCAACCAGCCCGGCCAGGGCGTCGGCTACCTGGACGACGGCACAATGGTGGTGGTGGAGAACGGCCGGTCGCACATCGGCGAGACCATCGAGGTGATGGTCACGCAGGTCATCCAGACGGAGCGCGGGAAGCTGCTGTTCGCCGAGCCGACCGGCAACGGGCACGCGGGCGGCGAGAACGGCCAGCGGAGGCGCGCCGCGGCGCGGAAGAACGTCTGAGAGCCATGAAGGTGGCGGCGGTGGTGCTGGCCGCCGGATCGGGCACCCGGTTCGGCGGGGACAAGGCGAGGGCGGACCTCGCGGGCAGGCCGCTGTGGCGCTGGTCGTTCGACGCGCTGAGAGCCCATCCCAGGGTCGACCTCGTGGGGCTGGTCGTTCCGCGGGACGCCGTCGCCGAGTACCGCACCGAGGCTACGGAGGCGGCGTTCGTCGAGGCCGGCGGCCCCAACCGCACCGACAGCGCGAAGATCGGCCTGGCCGCCACCCCTCCCGACTGCGACGTGGTGCTGCTGCACGACGCGGCCAGGCCGTTCCCCTCGGAGGCCACGATCGACCGCGTGATCGACGCTGCCTTGAGGTCGGGAGCGGCCGCACCGGGCCTGCCGGTCACCGACACCGTCAAGCGCCTTTCGGAGGATGGCGTTCGCACGGTGGACCGCGACGGGCTCTGGACCGTGCAGACCCCGCAGGGGTTCCGCAGGGAGCTGCTCGAGCGGGCGCACGCGCGGCTGGAGGGCTCCGCGACCGACGATCTGGCCGCGGCGGAGGCGATCGGTTGCGTCCCCGAGATCGTGCCGGGCAACCCCGACAACCTCAAGGTGACGCACCCGGCCGACCTCGATCTGGCCCGGCGGCTGGCCGCGTCAGGACCCCGCATCCGTACCGGTTTGGGCTACGACGTCCATCGGTTTTCCGACGATCCCGACCGATGCTTGGTCCTAGGGGGCGTGCGGTTCGAGGGCTCGCCGGGGCTCGACGGGCACTCGGACGCCGACGCGCTGATGCACGCGGTGACGGACGCCCTTCTCGGAGCCGCATCCTTGGGAGACATCGGAGTGCACTTCCCCAATACCGACGCGCGATGGCGCAACGCTCCCAGCGAGGTGTTCCTGGCGCGGGCCAGGGAACTTCTGAAGGAGTCCGGATGGTCGGTATGGAACATCGACGTAGCGTTGGTTGCGGAACGCCCCAAGGTGGTCCCGCGGAGCGGGGAGATCCGGGCCAACCTGGCGCGGATCCTTGGGATTCCAGCAGACCGCGTGGGTCTGAAGGCAACCACCAACGAGCGGTTGGGGGCCATCGGACGGGGCGAGGGCATCGCTTGCTTCGCCGTCGCCACGATCGGCCCGAGTCATGGAGGTTAGACACAGGAAGATGGAAGTTCTGGTCAGGAATGCCGAAGGCAACGTGAGCGAGAAGGACCGCGAGTACGCGGCCAAGAAACTGGGCCGACTCAGCCGCTACTTCAACCAGGCGCAGCGCGTGGAGATGGTGCACCGCGAGGAGCGGGACGGGCACCGCGTCGAGATCACCGTGTTCGCCGACGGCCTGACGATCCGCGGCGAGGAGCACGACAGCAACCTGCGCGCCGCGATCGACCACGTGAGCGACAAGCTGGAGAACCGACTGAAGCGCCTCAAGGAGCGCATGCGCAAGCACGTCCGGCGCCGCGGGGGCGAGCTTCCGCCCGCCTTGGCCGAGGAAGAGGCTGACGAGGGGGCCGAGGAGGTCGCCGAGGTGCGCGTGAAGGAGCGCAAGCAGTTCCTGCTCAAACCGATGACGATCGAGGAGGCGGCTCTGCACATGGAGATGCTGGGGCACCCGTTCTTCGTGTTCAAGAACCGCGACACGAACGCGATCGAGGTGCTGTACAAGCGGAAGGACGGCCACTACGGCCTGTTGCAGCCCGAGCCCTGAGCCGTCGGCAGGACCGAACGGGGCGGGGCCGGCGCCGATGGCGCCG
>FWPV01003624.1_pt1 | contig 34596 bp, 25 predicted proteins | sample 2228371 | NCBI WGS metagenome assembly FWPV01 (sample SAMEA103939776, study PRJEB20133) | metagenome | reverse complement strand
ACAGAATACAGGCAATGAAGCTGCAGGTGCAACAGTAAGATTTTATCTTTCAAATGATAACATTTATGATGGATCAGATATGCCTCTTAGCGAGGTATGGAGTGGCAATGTCAAGCCTGGAAGCTTTAAAAATAAAAAACTGAAATATAAATTTCCTATGGGGGAAACTGCTGATGGAAAGTATGTTATAGCATTGATAGATGCAGACAATGAAGTTTCAGAAATAAATGAAAACAATAACAATATTCCTTATTTACTCTCTTCCCCCCCTTCTTCAGATGATACAGCAGTTAACTTAACATCAGGGTCAGCTTTTGATGACCAGAATCCAGCCTTTTCTCCTGATGGTCAGAATATCCTCTTTTCTTCAAAGAGAAATGGAAATGGCCGGAACCTCAATATCTGGAAGATGGGCGTTGATGGGAGTAATCCGATTGCATTAACGAATGATAATGATATTGATAATGTCAATATGCCCGGAAGTTCATGGAATGGCACGATAAACAGAATTTGCTATTCCTCTGCAAGCACAGAAAATGATAATGATAAAATTTGGATAATGGATCCTGACGGCGGCAACCGTCTTCAATTGACTCATTCCTCTGCAATGGACTGGGAACCGACTTTCTCTCCTGATGGTGCATGGATTGTATTTCAATCGTGCATAACAGGTAATGTAAACAATGATGCCGAATGTATCGGAGGGAATTGGGATATTTATAAACTTGAGATACAAACCGGAAATATTATACAACTTACAAATAATCCTTCAGAAGATTGGGAACCGAACTGGTCACCTGCAGGTGATAAAATCGTATTTCAATCATATCGTGATGGCAACTGGGAGATTTATACCATGAATGTTGATGGCACAGATCAGCTTAATATTACAAACAATTCATCTGAAGATACAGATCCTTCCTGGAGTCCTGACGGAACTCAAATTGTATATTCTTCAAATTATGGAGGGTTGGAAGAGCCAGATATATTTGTTATTGATGCAAACGGAGTTTCAGAACCGGTCAGGATCACCAGCAATCCTGCATATGATGGCGCCCCTTCATTTTCTCCTGACGGCTCCTGGATTGCATTTGAATCAGACAGATCCAGCAATCTGGACATCTGGATTATAGACACTTCTGCCTCTCAATAAAAAACGGATAAGTGATGCTTACTGGTGGATAATTTGTGTTGACAATTTGTAAGCAATATAAATTTTATATTGCAAGCCTAACAATCTTCAAAAATTATGGGGTTAACAATCGAAATATCTGACAAAAAAACAAATTTAAGATCATTTACTATTTTTTAATTGCTTTTTTTAATTTTGTTTAACGGCTACTGTAAGAATTTGGCATCGAGTGCTCTCAGCGAAATTCCCACATCTTAAAAGAAAAGAAATTCCGTGAATACCATACCCGCGGATGTCATAATAATACGATAACACGCAAGTGCATCATAAATCTGGGATAGAAAAAGAGGGTGGAAATTTAGGAAGTTAATTAGTATATAAATGAGTCAAAAAATATATAATTTAATATCTTAATAAATTCCTTTAAATAATTATTTTAACATATTGTTAAATTTATATTTTTCTATTTACTTAAACACAGCTTTTTTGAATTCTTCTATTCCAATACGCTCAACGAATCTTGGCATACGCTCCCTTGGTCTTGCATTCTTGGAATAATAATCAAGACATTTTTCTAATAATTGAAATGCTTGTTCATCATTCAATTTCTCGGCTACAATATTACCAATTCGGGGTCTTCCACCTGAATTTCCTCCAACAATAACAGTCCAGCCATCAGGTGTAGCAAAGGCTCCAAAATCTCTTAAAAAACTCTCTGCGCAATTAAGTCTGCAACCTGAGATGCCAAATTTTGTTTTTGCAGGAACTATTTCTTCCTTCCCAACATACATCTTTTCGATTTTAGCAGCAAGTCCAAGAGAATCACCCTGTCCAAATTTGCATGTTTCAGTTCCAGGACATGCCTGGACATAGTGAACACATAAACCTTCAGCAGGTCCCACTTCCATATCAAGGTCACTCCATATCTGCTCAACCTCTTCTGGTCTCATGCCCACCAATGCAATTCGCTGACCTGATGTTATTTTGATAATACGTATCTTATATTTACGGGCAACCATTGCAAGTTTCTCAAGAATCTCTGGCGTTAATATTCCCATTGGAATTCTTGGCACAATAGCATATGTTTTTTTATCTCTCTGAAGAATTGCTCCTTTTGGTCCGTCACTCATAATTGCTCCTCTCATTCTCTATATGATGTTATGTTTATGTTTTTTATGAGGCAGGCTAATTCCGAAAAACTTTTGGAATTAAACTATATCTTTCTTTTTTGTTCTTAATACTGCTTATTGCTTACTCCTATTACCGTCTCTCCTGCTTTTACTTTATCACCTACTTTAACCATGATTCTAACGTCCTTCGGTAGATAAACATCGAGCCTTGAGCCAAATTTAATCATCCCATATCTTTCCCCTCTCTTTAAAAAATCACCGACTTTTACTCTACACACTGCTCTTCGTGCTAAGAATCCTGCAACCTGTCTTACAAGTATCTTCCCATTTTCACTTTCAAGGATTAAAACAATATTTTCATTTTTCAGTGATGCATCATCTTTATATGCTGCCAGAAATCTACCAGGTATGTGTTTAACATCAATCACTTTACCATCACAAGGGGTACGGTTTACATGCACATTTATAGGAGACATAAAGATGCTTATTTCCCATGCTTCGGACTTTAAGTTTTCCTTTTCAAATGTTTCCCATATTTTTATTACTTTCCCATCAGCAGGTGATACAAAAAGACCTTTTCCTGTGGGTATATTCCTATCAGGGTCCCTGAAAAAAAACATCATAAATATCGAGATAATAAACGATAGAAAAGATATTCCCAATAGTATATAGGAATAGAATTGAGTATGGTAATAATCAGTTTTAAAGCTCCAGATTAAAAGTAAAGAAGTTATAAATGTAACAAAAAGAGTTGCAACAATATAAGGATATCCATCTGGAGCAAATTTAATCACGCTTTTGACTTGTCAACAAGTTTCCCTTTCTTAAGCCACGGCATCATAGCTCTGAGCTTTTTACCGACTTCTTCAATCGGATGTTCCTCACCCTTTCTTGTTAGAGCATTGAAAACAGGCTTATTTGCCCTGCATTCGAGTATCCACTCTCTTGCAAACTCACCTGATTGTATTTCATCCAATATTTTCTTCATCTCTTTTCTGGTCTTATCAGTAATTATTCTTGGCCCACGTGTGAGATCACCATACTGCGCTGTATTGCTTATTGAGTATCTCATGTTTGATATCCCACCTTCATAAATAAGGTCTACAATCAATTTCACCTCGTGCAAACATTCAAAATATGCCATTTCTGGAGAGTAACCTGCTTCTACCAGAGTTTCGTACCCTGCCTGAATAAGTGATGTAAGACCACCGCATAAAACAACCTGTTCTCCAAATAAATCAGTTTCTGTCTCCTCTCTAAATGTTGTTTCTATAACACCTGCCCTGCCTCCGCCTATTGCAGAAGCATATGCGAGTGCAATCTTTTTGGTATCTTTTGATGGGTCCTGGTGCACAGCGATAAGGCAAGGGACTCCACTTCCTTTTGTATATTCAGACCTTACAAGATGCCCTGGTCCTTTTGGAGCAACCATAAAGACATTCACATTCTGAGGAGGCACTATCTGCCCGTAATGTATATTGAACCCATGTGCAAAACCAAGATATGCCCCTTTCTTTATATTCTGAGCGATTTCTGCCTTGTAAATATCAGCCATGTACTCATCCGGCACAAGCATCATAATTACATCAGCTTTTTGAGCGGCGTCCGATGGCGTAAATACTTTGAAGCCTGCTTTTTCTGCCTTCTCCCATCCGGCACCGCCTTTTTTAACGCCTATTATGACATCCATCCCGCTTTCCCTGAGATTGTTTGCATGAGCATGTCCCTGACTGCCATATCCCATCACAGCGATTTTTTTACCCTTCAAAACCTTTTTATCAGCATCTTTATCATAGTAAATCTTGACCATTACTCCTCCTTTATAATTGCAGGTTAACAATTGGATATTATATTACAACCTGATGTTTTTTTCATTAAATCAAAAAATACATTTTGTATAATGCAGATGTTGTGAAAAAATTTATTTTTCGATTCCTTAGTGTACCTTTTACTGATGGTTTTATGAATATTTTTATCCTTAAATCGAATAAAAATATTTTAATAATCTCATCGAGTTAAATAAATTTTTGAACAATGTCTGCATTATTTGGGTTAATCCGAATCGATATCTATTTCATTTCATCAAACTTTATAAGCTGATTTCAGGGCATCCTGATAAAATCTCTGCACATATTCTTTCACCATTCTTCTTGCACTAAATTTTGCAGAATTACTTTTTATTGATTCTTTCATTATTTTTACCCACTCAATAGGGATACCGGATTCATCCATCTTATAATATATCGGAATAATTTTCTGTTCGAGTACAGTATAGAGAATTTCTGCATCTTTTTCATCGCTACTACTTTCAAAAGCCCACCCGTTCCTACCTTTAAAACCTTCAATCCACCAACCGTCGAGAATACTCAAATGTGGAACTCCATTGAGTGAAGCTTTCATTCCGCTCGTACCGCAGGCCTCCAGAGGTGGCATAGGGGTATTAAGCCACAGGTCAACGCCATGTAACATATATTGCGCAAGCTGTTCATCATAATTTTCAACAAATGCAATTCTTCCACCCATTTCAGGGTCATGAGCAAAATGGAAAATACGTTGAAGTATCCTTTTCCCTTCATCATCAGAAGGATGTGCTTTCCCTGCAAATATGATCTGAACAGGACGCCAGCGGTTATTGATCAGTTTCTTAAGGCGGTCAGGGTTATTGAAAATAAGATCTGCCCTTTTATACGTCACAAATCTCCTCGCAAAGCCTATCGTCAAAGCCGTCGGATCAAGAAGGGTACCGCTGATAATAACATTGAGTGGATTCACTCTGTTTTCTATCCATCGTCTCCTTGCCTGTTCCCGTATAAAGTTTATCAGCTTTATCTTCAGCCAATAATGTATTTCCCATAATTCCTTATCTGGTATATTATCAATAAGTTCCCACACATCCTGTTTATCATGTTCATTTAACCACTGTTGCTTGAGATATTTATTGAACAAAAGTTGGATTTTTGGTTCAATCCATGTAGAAATATGAATCCCGTTGGTGATGTAATAAATTGGTACTTCATCTTCTTTCTTTTCTGGCCATAGAGAATTCCACATGCGTCTGGCTAATTCACCATGCTTTTTGCTGACACCATTACTATATTTACACATTCTTAATGCAAAAGCAGTCATATTAAATCCTGAAGCAGAATTATTTGGATGGATACCCATCTGCATAAAGGAATCACGATTCATTCCAACCAATGGACAATAATTACTGAAATATTTATCCATAAGGTAAAAAGGAAAAACATCATGTCCGGCTTGTATAGGTGTATGGGTTGTAAAAATAGATGTTTCATAAACTTGTTCGACAGCTTCTGAAAATTTCATACCATCCGCTACACGTTCCCTTATTCTTTCCAGAAGAGCGAATGCTGAATGACCTTCATTCAAATGAAGAACAGAATGTTTTATACCTAGAGCATTTAAAACCTCACTTCCTCCGATTCCAAGCACAATCTCCTGTCGCAATCTTTGCTCCAAATCTCCGATATAAAGGTGTGCGCTGATTTTTCTATTCCATGGATCGTTCATTTCTATGTCAGTATCCATTAGATATAAAAAAACTCTACCCACATTTACCTTCCATACTGCGACGTATATTGGAGGTTCAATAAAAGGCACCTTTACAATAATTTGCTCTCCCTTATCATTCAGAACCATCTCAATGGGAGCTGATTCTCTATCTAAAACTTCAGGGATATCCTCCTGCCAACCATCAACACGAATTTTCTGACTAAGATAACCTCCTGGATACATAAATCCAATTCCAATTATTGGTACACCAAGGTCACTGCATTCCTTTAGATAATCTCCTGCAAGAAATCCCAATCCACCAGCATAGAATGGGAGTGAATGATGAAGTCCATATTCTGCCGAAAAATATGCTATTGGTAGACATTTATATAATGATATTTTTTCCTTGAACCAGCAGATATTGGATTTCAGATATTCATAAAAGTCTGTCATTACAATGTCATAATGCCGAATATAGTGACTGTCTTTTGTAGCATTTTCAAATATTTCGATCGGCAACTCTTTCAGCATTTTTACTGGATTGTGTCTGCTTTCTTTCCAGGCTATCCTGTCTAACATTTTGAAAAGCATCCTTGCTTCAGGATGCCAGCTCCACCAAAGGTTATAAGCAAGATCTGCAAGACCTGACAGCCTCACGGGTATGTTAGGAAATCTTTTTTTCACAGTTTTTTATTTTGCCATTCTGGCTTGCCCAGAATCCTCCTTATTGTAATGTTTCAGTATCCGATTGAAGAAAGATTCCAGACAAGCTGGAATGACATCAAATATTTCTTTTCTATACATTATACCCCTCTTTTCTCAGGTCCAAAAATATATTTATGTATCTGAAGGTTCAGACGTGCTTTTAGTTTATCATCAATCATCCATCTCACAAGTTCTTTCGGGGGAAGAATTCCATATGCAGGGGACAGCAGGAGCCGGCATTTATCTGATAAACCAAATTTGAGAATCAACTCTTTTGCCCATTCATAATCTATCCTGTCTGTAATTACAAATTTCAATTCATCATTATTCTTCAATAGCTCAAAGTTTGAAAAATCCATTTTCTCATGCATTCCACTTCCTGGTGTCTTTATGTCGAGTATAACAATTGCTCTTTTATCAATATCTTTAATAGATTTTGATCCATTAGTTTCAATTAATAAAGTGTGCCCCTTTGCAATAATATTTGAAATTAGTTTAAAAACCTCTTTCTGAAGCAATGGCTCTCCTCCTGTAATCTCTACAAGTTTTAAACCAGCAAGTTCGATTTCTGTAAGAATATCTTCTTCACTCATCTGTTTTCCTTCATCATATGCATATTTAGTATCACAATAAGTACACCTTAGATTACATCCTGATAATCTAATAAAAGTGCATGGAATACCTGCATAGCTTGACTCTCCTTGTATGCTTGTAAAAATCTCGCAGACCTTCATCGTTTATCTAATAGCTCCTGCATCTAAAAAATTCATCTAATTTCGTCATTCAAGCTAAAGCCGAAATCCATACACCATCCGTATTCAGACATAGAAGAAAAAACACAAATAGTGAATTCCGCTTCCTCTTATTATGAATTTCGAGGGAAGACAACTTTGAAATGACAGATCAAAAGTCATGTTTTATTTTTTTATCATTTTCAATTTTAATGTGTTTTATAAAAAATTTTATTTTAGTCAGATATAAATTTTCCCTTATAAAATATTATATTATATAATGAAAAAAGGAATTTAAATGACTACAAACATTATAAGAGAACCCTCTGCTGAATTTGAAATACTTCAAGAGATAGTAAAGGCTTATCCCGGGATAATGAGTGCCTCTGAAATATTATTTCGTGAACTTAATCGTTATCCGAGGAATTGGGATATTGTTGTAAAAGAATTAAGAATCCATGCACTAAAAAATTTTTATCTCCATGACCATCATGAAAGAGGAATTGAAGCAATTAAAGCTATTATATCCATTTTTCTTGATGCGATAAAATCTTCCCAGAATCCGTCCACCCAGCAAGAAGCCATAGATAGTCTGATCTTTTATATAGAAAAAATTCTTATTGACGGTAGTCATGACCTAAATAAATACGAATCGGTATTGAATGAATGTTTCCAGATACTATATCAGCTTGATAAAAGCCGCTTCTTTATATTAATCACCAATCCACACCAACTGAAAAAGCTTGGACAGATAATTTATGGCAAAACACAGAATCAATTTGATATAGAACGATTCAATGACCTCCTTTTCAGATTTTTATCAGAGACTTATGAATTCTGGCTAAACGAGCAAGACCCTATAAGTTGGTTTAGTGATGGTAAAAATTTTAACCTGAGCAGAAAAGAACTAAAAAAATTGGAAGAATTATTCTCTCCTTTATCACATGTAAATTTAAAGAATATTTTATCACATCTTAAAACAATCAATGCTTCTTCAGATCAAATGCTTCGTCTAAAAGAACTTCTGCAATTACCAGGATTTCTTCAACTGGTTAAGTACCATGAAGATCTAATAAATAAAATAATAATAACTGGTGATTTATCAAGAGACCTTCATCTAAAGATTTCATATCTTTTTAAAATCATGGAGGCAAAGGGTCTTGCAATCATACATGAAAATACCCTCAGGGAAATAAACCGAACAATATCAAACATCATTAAAATTGAGCAGACTGATCGAATACAGGTAGTTCTTGTGGAACTTTTCAATATACTGAAGAAAAGCTTGAAACAATTTCCAGAAACAGTTTTATACCTAATTCAAAATATTGGTAATGAAATATATGGAACTGGAAGCAGCAGACTTGTTGAATGGTATCTGGATAAAGTAATATCTCTTGGTTTTCAATATCCTGAAATACAGGGCACCACAGAGGAATGGCAGGTAAAATCAAACAGAACACATTTGAAAAACATCCGCACTTGGCTTGAACTAATAGAGAACTGCCCTAAATGGTCTAAATCACTTATATCTGCTTTGATAATCAATTTGAAATTAGCAGGTATTCATATTGATGATACAGATATTTTCCAGAAGGATATTACAAAGCTTCTTAACAGTGACATTCAACCAGTTTATTATTTAGTTAAGAAGCTTGCAAAATTATTTCCAGTCTATTTTAGTGAAGTCGGTGCTGAGGGGCCTTTAAGAGAGGTTTCGACTGAGATTGATGAAATAACAGGAAGAGCTGATCTGCTTATCCATTTCCTTCGAAAACAAAGTCATGTTGAAAGTAGTTACAGGGTTGTTGATTTTATTGAGAATATAATCAATTTCTGGTTAACAAAAAACAAAATCTTTCTTAAAGAATTTTTACCTGATGAATTATATAACCGGATAAAAACAGATGGTCATTTTGTTGATGAGCTGAATATCATATTTAATCGTATTTTCATAAAAAAAGGTATTAGCTCTGTAACTGAACTGCTCTCACTATCAGATGATGAAATAATAAATCTCACAAATAATATGCTTGATGTTTCAGACAGGGAAAAAAAACGTGCTTTTCTTGCCATAAAGTTTTACCAGCTACTCTGTAAGAAATATAAACTTGATCCACAACATATCAAAGATCATCTGAAATCCGCTCAGGGGCAGGGCCTTCCCAATGCAGAAACATTAATAACAATGCTTGAAAATGGAAATATTTACGACAAAATTGACAGTATATTGAATTATATGCAGATGTTGAAAGATATTATACTTTCTCCTGAAAGGTTCGAACCTGTCGAGAATCTGTTCCGCAAAAGGCACATAGCTGTGGGGATAGCATCGATTTATGGAAAATATAACGAGCGAAAATTTGATGCTTTGGCATTAACATTTCGTCTGGAAAATTTGACTAATATTCTTTTTGAAGAACTTATTCATTCAATTAATCTTAAATTTATCACAAGGGCAACTTTATTCGAGATCGAGAGGTTTGCTAAACTTTTTTTCAGGGCATTACAACTTGATGGTATTTCATCTAACAGATTCGAGAATACCCTTGAATTGTTAAGTGTTGCACTGGAAGTAAGGAGATTCTCTTTCTCTCAGTATATTGATATCTTTAAAGGATTTTCTGAAGCAGTCCAGGATATTCTATACACCTATCACAGTGATATCTTTAAGGGCAATCTTAAAAAAATTATACTTCAGGTGGGGAAGAAAAATATACTTCATAAATATCTTGAAGCAGTTAATTTTCAGGACGAATTTGAATTTATACATACAGTAGCAGAACAATTTCTCAGAGACGTTGTTGCGAGCTCTTTTGCACTGCAACAACTTGACACATTTATAAGTAATGTATTGAAGACACTCTTCGAACAATCTGAAGAACTTGATATACAGAACCTTGATCTGCTTATGAGTTATGACCCAAAAAAGGCATTGTCAAATATTTATTCACCTAACAGTGCTACTTACGATAGAATTCATTTGGGCACTAAAGGATACAATCTTGTTAAAATGGCTTCTTTGGGAATTCCAATCCCCCCCGGATTTATCATAACAACCGAAGTTTTTCGATGTGAAAAATCAATTAATAAATTTATTTATGCCAGAGAGCATCTTGAAGAGGGAATTGATGAAGAAATTGCAAAACTTGAAATTTCAACTGGAAAAGGTTTCGGCAATCCAGAAAATCCTCTTCTTGTATCTGTAAGAAGTGGAGGAGCTATCTCCATGCCTGGCATGATGATTTCTTTTCTGAATGTTGGAATAAATGAATCAATTGTTGAGGGACTTATTAATCAAACTAACAGGCCATGGTTTGCATGGGACTGTTACAGGCGCTTTTTACAATGCTGGGGAATGTCATACGGTATGGAAAGGGATATATTTGATAATATCATGAATTCTTTCAAGTTGAAGTATAAGGTTCCAAAGAAAATACAATTTTCACACTCTCAAATGAAGGAGATGGTTTTTGCTTACAGAAAAGCCATTACGGACCATGGCATAGAAATCACTGATGATCCAAAAATGCAGTTGAAAATTGCAATAAAACAAGTCTTTGAATCATGGTTCTCAAAAAAGGCACAAACATATCGCGAACTACTATGCATTTCTGAAAACTGGGGAACTGCAGTAATTGTTCAGGCAATGGTTTATGGTAATCTTGGTACTGAATCAGGAACAGGCGTTCTCTTCACACGCAATCCCCATGAATCATCAGACAAAGTCTTATTATGGGGTGACTTTGCTACAGGTGCCCAGGGAGAAGACATTGTATTGGGGCTTGTCAAGACACTACCTATTTCTAATGAACAAAAACCCTTAGAAGACGGAATAACAGAGTCATCATTTGAAGAATGTTTTCCGGAACTATATACAGAACTACTAACGATCATTAAAAACTTGATCTATAAAGAGAGATGGGGAGCACAGGAGATAGAATTTACTTTTGAAGGTAGAAGTAAAGATAAACTCTTCATACTTCAAACACGTGATATGACTATTTCAAGAAAAGAGAAATTTATAGCTTTTGTTCCTTCCAAAAAATTGCTTTCTAATTATATTTCAAGAGGAATTGGTGTTGGCGGTGGGGCAATGAGCGGAAGAATTGTTTTCGATCTTGATGAAATACAACGCTTCAAAAAAGAAGACCCGAGTTCATCTGTAATTTTAGTAAGGTCAGATACAGTACCTGACGATATTAAACACATTTCAGCATCAGATGGTCTTCTTACTGCGCGTGGAGGTTCTACTTCTCATGCTGCTATAATCGCAAATCGTCTTGGCAAAACATGCGTAGTAGGATGTAACAACCTGATTGTATGGGAACAAGAAAAGAAATGCAAACTTAATAATAGAATTTTAAAGACAGGGGATTTTCTGAGTATTGATGGAAGAAATGGCTCTGTATATATAGGCAAACATCCTATTGAGGAGATAAAAGCAGAAATTATATCAGATTTATAAAGGTTTGGAAGTGGTATAATAATCAAAAATTTAATATAAGGGGCGAAATATGGAAAAGAAAAAGATGAAAATCATATCTGAAAAAAAGAAAATCCTTGGTATTAATGGTCTTGGAAGAATAGGAAAATTAACCCTCTGGAATCATATTGGAAGAAAATATTTTTCTGAAATAGTAGTAAATATTGGCAGAACAGCAGGAACAAAATTAGAAGATGTAGCTCTTTATATAGAAAAGGATTCAACCTATGGTTTATTACAAAATTATCTTTATGGTTATAAAGCACAAAGGCTTATAGAAGACATTAATGAAGAAAAAGGCACCATGCTGATAGATGGAATACCTGTAACCATTCTTAGAGAAACAAGGAATCCAAAAAATATTCCATGGAAAGATTACGGTGTCAAATTAGTTGTTGAAGCTACCGGGAAATTTACCAATCCAATTGCTTCTGCAGATGCAAAAGAAGGATCTGTAAGAGGTCATCTTGAAGCTGGCGTAGAAAAAGTAATGGTATCAGCTCCATTTAAAATAAAAGAAAAAAATGTTTCTATGCCAGGTGATGCAATAACTCTTGTCATGGGAATTAATGAACAAGAATATGACCACACAAAACATCACATAATATCCGGCGCTTCATGCACGACTACATGTCTGGCACATATGGTTAAACCTTTGCTTGATTACTTTGGGTCAGAAAAGATAATCAGCGCTTCGATGGATACAATTCATGCTGCTACAGGTACTCAAGCAGTTCTGGATAGATTGCCCAAAGCAGGTGCAACTGATCTCAGGAAAACCAGAAGTGTAATGAACAATATTATACTTACCACTACTGGCGCTGCAAAAACTCTTGGGCTCGTTATCCCTGAAATGAATAAAATAGGTTTTATGGCAGAGTCAGTACGTATACCTACATCAACAGGATCACTTATAATTCTTGTTATTACACTATATGATGAGCCGGACAAAGCACCTGTCAATAGAGACATTATTAACAACATATATCGTGAGGCCGAAAAACGAGAAAAGAGAGGGTACATAAAGTATACTGATGAGCAAAATGTATCTTCGGATATAATCGGATTATATGGACCTGCTGTAATTATTGAGGGACACGAGACGCATACAAGAACTGCAAATATTTCCCTTAATATAAAGAAACTATACAAAATTCCGGCAGATGTTGAAGCCTGTATCCCAGATAATATTGAGATACCTGTAACAAATGCGGTCATATACGGCTGGTATGATAATGAACTTGGAAGCTATACAAACATGCTTGGAGACCTGACGGTAAAGATAGCATCAATAGTATATCAATAGAACCCGGCTCCAACGATAAGATGACAGAAACCTTGAATAGTTTGTCATTGCAAGCACCTGAAAGGTGCGTGGCAATCTTTTCTTAACGACAAGATTCCTCGCACCGCTCGGAATGACACCTCCTTATCGTTGGATTTGGGTAGAACTAAAGACTAATTGTAATTGAAGAGCAGATTGTGTTTTTCACAATATTTCTCCTTAACTTGAAAAATATAATCATTTAAATGGGCAAAAGTAATGTTCTGTTTTTGTCATTCCGGTTTGTTCGGAATCTTTTTTCAGAAGGACTCCCGACAAGTGGAAGTGCCAGATTAAAATGATAAAAACGAAAATTGCTTTCCTTGTCATCTTCAGTATTGCGATGGGCTATTTTGAAGCTGCTGTAGTTGTTTACCTCAGACAGATTTATTATCCTGAGGGATTTGAATTCCCCTTAAAAATAATAGCACTACATGGATTCTCTATAGAGTTTTTTCGTGAAATTTCAACTATAATAATGCTCATATCTGTTGCTCTCATCGCTGGCAAATCATTTTATTTAAGATTTGCTTATTTCCTTTTTTGTTTTGGATTATGGGACATTTTTTATTATTTCTGGTTGAAAGTATTATTAAACTGGCCTCCTTCTTTCCTGACATGGGACGTTCTTTTCCTTATACCCATCGTCTGGGCAGGACCTATTATTGCACCTATTATATGTGCTACAACAATGATTGTATTTTCAGCTATTATTTTTTATTTTCAGATAAAAGGACTTGATTTTAAAATTAAACCTTTAGAATGGTTTTTACTATCATGTGGTTCTTTAATTATCTTTTTATCTTTTATATGGAATTATGGATGGCTTTTTATCGAAAGTGGATTTATTAATCGATTTCACAATCTTTCATCAGATCCACAATTTCAAGAGATAATCACAACATATATCCCTGCATCATTCAACTGGCCATTGTTTTTTTCAGGAGAGTTATTGATTATTTCTGCCATTATAATTTTTATTCGCAAATATCATTCTCAACCGCTATAGAAATGTAACATATATATTGTATAAAAATCACAGGTAATTTAACCCAAAAAATACATTTAATATAATGCAGATGTTGTGAAAAAATTTATTTTTCGATACATTAGTGTACCATTAACTAATGGTATTACGAATGTTTTTATCTATAGAACATATAAAAATAATTCCGATAACTCATCGAGTTAAATAAATTTTTGAGCAATATCTGCACTATTCGGGTTAATCGAATATTTTTACTAACAATTTATCCTGCTAAAATTTAAAAAAAGATCCAAGTTCATTACCATTCATGTCGTAAATTACCTTTGCAATAAAATGTTCTCCTGCCCTGAAAGAGAAAGAAAGTTCATGCCATACCACTGTAATCTTCTCAGAATCCACCTTAACTTCTGCATATGGAAATCGTGCGAAAAAGAGAAAATTCTTTACAACTCTAGTTTTTTTAGATTTCTCTATAAAATAATTACGCTCGTCATTTATATATGTCTCATGAATACAGATTCTCTGAGTAAATAGATCAGCAAAACCTACCTGTATTTTATTCCCTGATTGCACAATAAACCACCATCGTAAAAAATCATTTGGCAAAGGACATAGTTTGTAAAGATTGGCATCTATTCTTTCTTTCAAGAATTTTTTTGTTTCGCCATGAAGATAATATCTTCCTCCGACATAAGCAGACAATAGCATAAATGTTACGAGTGCAATAGATAATGCTTTTCTTTTCATCACTTTGGTTAAAACAAAAGAAAGCAATAATCCTATCGTAATATAGGGGTCAATAATAAATATCAGATCAAGTGAATACTGTTCCCAGTCGAAAGGTGATAAAATCCTCGTACCATACTGGTTAGTAAAGTCCATTAAGAGATGTATTGCATATGCAAAAAATGAAATAGTTGTATAATAAAGAAACCCTTTTTTGTATCCGAATATCAGACCTATTATCACTGGCACAACGATTAAAGCAAGAACTCCGTGCGTTATACCTCTGTGATATCTTAGAAATACATCAGCACCCCATAATCTTGTAATATAGTCAAAATCAGGGGCAATAGAAGAAATTATAATAACCAGTAAAGCCAATTTCCTCTTAAATCCGAGGCTGTAAAAAGCTGTACCAGCAAGACTATGGGTAACTGGATCCATAATATACTTATTTCCTACATTATCTTATAATCGTCAGGCTTCTTTTCTTTAAGCTTAAATATAATTTAAGATATTATTTAGTAAAATAACATTTTTATGAGGATATAGAATGCATTTTTTTAGAAAATTTTTTTTAAAGTCCTTCTTTATATCAAGTATATATCTTTTAATTGTCCCTTCTATTTCCGATTCTCTAACTCTTGATGAAGCTATATTACTTGCAAAACAAAAGCTTCCATCAGTTAAAGCATCTGAGCTTAAAATAAAATCTTCAGAAGCTATTTTCCACTCGTCACTTTCACCTTACCTACCGAGTATTGATGCATCCACTGAACATCAGCGTATTTTTACATCACAGGAAGAATTAACCTCGAGAATATACGATCTCACATTAACTTATACACTTTTTGATGGTGGAAACAGAAAGGCAAATAGGAATATTGCAAGGCTGAATTTAGACATTAGTATTGAAGATTTTAAAAAGAATCTCCTTGACCTTGAATACAATGTAAAAGTTGCCTTCTACAATGCAATTGCACATAAAGAGATCGAGGAACTAAGAAGGATACAGTTGAAAGACGCTGAAAAAGATTATGAAATTGCTGAAGGAAGATATAAATTTGGAGTTGCAAAGTTGTCAGATACACTTCAGGCATCAGTAAGACTCGAGCAGGCAAAATTCAATTTAGTACAGGCTGAAGGGGAATATAAAAAGGCACTTTCTGATCTGAATTCCCTCATAGGGGAGGCACTTGATACTCCACATGAACTACAGGGTACTCTGGATATCACATTTGAATATATAGATATAAACAAGCTTTTCTCTGTAACACTGCAAAGGCCTGAAATAAAACAGGCAGAAGACCTTTTGAAAATTTCTGAACAATATAAATTAGTTTCAAAAAGTTCTTTCTATCCGAATATTTTATTAAATGCATCATATACAAAAACTGGTGGTGATTTATCAAGAACTTCTTTCTCAGAGGAGAAAACGGCTGGATTAACTGCCCGCTGGAATCTCTTTGACTTAGGCAAATTCTATAAACTTAGATCATCAGAATTTGAGAGAAGGCTGACACTGGAAAATTTTAATGATCTGAAAAGGCAGTTATTACTTGATGTCAATAACATATATCAGGACTATATAACAGCCTCAAGGAATCTTCTTGTTGCAAAGGAACAACTGAAACAGGCAGAGTATAATTATTCACAGGCGCTTGGAGAATATAAAGTTGGAAAAGCTGATATTTTATCACTCATACTTGCTGAGAGCTTTCTTTCAAATTCAAGGGAACAATTAGTAAATGCAAAATTAAATCTCGTATTATCCAAAGCATTACTTGAAAGAACCGCTGGGCTTCATAATCTTGAATCTTTACAGGATTGATATAGAAAGGAATATGTGATGAAAAAATTTTTATTTCTATTAGTTGCAGCAATTATTATAGCAGCAGGTATTATTGTATATAAAAGTTTTACAAAACCTTCGATAGAGGTTTTGGAGACAGCAAAGGTTCAACGCGGTAGTATACGTGGGGTGCTTGTTGAAACAGGTATCATAAAACCTCAGGTCGGAGCTGTTGTTAAGGTTGGAGCTCGTGCAACAGGGACTATAATGAAAATGAACGTAAAAATTGGTGACAAGGTAAAAAAAGGTCAACTTATCGCTTTAATTGATGATAGAGAGATTTTAAAAGCAGTAGAGCAACAGGAAGCAGCACTCTCAGCTGCGCGTAACACACTCATCCAGATAGAACAATCTTATCCTGAGCATATCAAAGAAGCAAAAGCCAATTATGAATATGCGAAGATAAATTATGAGAGGGAAACAAAATTATTAGAACATGAATATACAACCAAAGATGCTGTTGACAAAGCAAAAAGCCAATTCGATGCAGCGGATGCAATTCTGAAAAGGTTTCAAACTGAATATGAAACACAGCGTAAAATTGCTCAATCAAACATCGATGATATTGCTGCACAGTTGAAACAACAGGAGACAAGATTAAGTTACACACGCATTTATGCCCCAATAGATGGTGTTGTATCAGATATAACAGCGCAGGAAGGTGAAACAATCGTTGCAGGCCTTCAGGTTGCAAATCTTGTAACCGTGCTTGATCCAACTCTTCTTGAGATGTGGATATATGTCGATGAGACTGATATTGGAAGGGTAAAAACAGGTCAGGAAGTAGAATATTCTGTGGATACATTCCCTGATAAACAATTTTTGGGTTCAATCGAAAAAATTTATCCACAACCTGTTGTTAAAGACAATATCGTTTATTATCTTGCAATTGTAAAGGTATCAAAAGATGATGCTATATATCTCAAACCAGAAATGACTACCCATATAAAGATAATATTTAATGAGAAGACTGATGTTTTGATTGCTCCAAATGCAGCAATCAAGTTTGAAGAGGGCAAACAGATTGCATATGTAGTAACAGGACATAATAAAGCCCACAAAGTGGCATTAAAGACTGGCTTACGAGGAGAAGACTATACAGAAATTATTTCCGGCGTTAAAGAAGGCGATATTCTTGCCACCAAACTAATCATTCCAATATCATCAGCATCTAAAAAATAAAGGATTTATTAGCTATGAATCTTTGTTTAATGGAAGATGTAAGAAAGACTTATATGATTGGGAATGTCCCTGTGGAGATTCTTAAAGGATTAAATCTTAAGATCGAAAAGGGAGAGTTTGTAGCTATCATGGGGGCATCTGGGTCAGGGAAGACAACCCTCATGAATATCATTGGCTGTCTTGATATTCCAACTTCAGGTCGGTATATTCTTGCAGGTAAAGAAGTCTCGTCTCTTTCAGATGATGAGTTATCAGTCATAAGAAATGAACATATAGGTTTTGTATTTCAGAATTTTTACTTACTTCCATATGCTACAGTTTTAGAAAATGTTTTACTTCCAACATTGTATATTGAAACGAGAAAAGACTCTTTAGAAAAACGTGCTTCTGAACTCCTCAAGATGGTAGGATTGGAAGAAAGGATGAGATTCAAACCCAATCAGCTTTCAGGAGGAGAACAGCAGCGTGTAGCAATAGCCCGAGCACTGATTAACGAGCCTGATCTATTGCTTGCAGATGAACCAACAGGCCAGCTGGATAGTAAAACTGCAGGAGAAATTATGCAGTTACTAAAAGATATGCATGCGAAAGGAAAAACAATCATAGTTATAACACATGATCCTGTGATTGCAGGATATGCACAAAGAATAATACATATAAAGGATGGAATCATTTTTGAATAAAAAATGGACAATATAAAATGCCTTTAGTCCATATTATTTATGAAAAATTTGGCAGATGCAGTATTTGAGCGGTTTTAAATTCTTTCGAAGAAAGAATTTTTCTCTGAGGCTCGATGGATATCAAACCGAGAATGAGCGAGAATACTGCGTCTGCCAAGTGTCTATAAGTTTATGAATAAAGTGGGTTAGTTGTAAAAATCTTAAGGATAATGCAAAGGTTAATCAAAATCGTCTCACAATCAATAAAGGCTGTTAGGGCTTACAAATTGAGAACCCTATTTTGTCTTGTGAGTATAGCACTCGGCATTGCCTCTATAACTGTCATTGTTGCAGCTACCGAAGGAGCGTATCAAAAAGCTTTTGAGATAGTAGACCGTTTTGGACCTGATACATTGCTTATATTCGGCAGTGGTGAAGAAGCAAGAGCAATAGGGCAGAGACAAAGGACAATAACCCTTGATGATATTGAAGCAATAAAACAGGCATTCTATAGTGCCTATTTAGTTGTCCCGATGACCTCAATGAGAGAAATAACAGTTTCTTATAAAGAGAAAAAATATCAGACTATGATCGTCGGTTCAACAAGTGATTATAGCCGCGTATGGACGTGGCCAGTTATTCAAGGGTCTGATTTTACGGAAGAGGATGTGAAAGGATTAAGGAATGTCGGACTTATAGGACAATTCGTTGCGAAAGAGCTCTTCGGCGAACAAGATCCTGTAGGGAAATCCATTCTTGTAAGAAATATGCCAGTACAGATTGTGGGGGTTCTTTCTGAAAGAGGCACAACTCCAGCAGGAGACCGTCTTGATGATAGGATTATAATCCCGATAACCACTTTGATGAGAAAGTTACAGAATGAAACAAAATACGTATCTGCAATCAGAATACGTTTCATCGATCAACAAAACATTCAAAAGTATGTTCAAGAGCTCAAGTCATTTCTTAGAAAAAGACATCGCCTTCCACCTGAAGAACCAGATGATTTTACAATCATTTCACCAAAAGACATCATAAAATTCCTTGTTGCTTTAACTGGCTCACTCGTTCTGTTCCTCGGTATAACAGGTATTATTTCATTAATAGTAGCAGGCTTTGTTCTTGCAAATCTTTTTCTTTTATCTGTAAAGGAGAGAACTGCTGAAATAGGAATTAGAAGAGCTATTGGAGCAAAAAAGAATGATATAATGTTTCAATTTCTCGGGGAATCTGTATTAATAACAACAATTGGTGGCTTCTGTGGTTTTATATTAGCATTATTATCTTCGAATCTTCTTCTATTCATAGCACAGTTTCCAATACATTTTTCATGGAAGGCTTTTGTGATAGGTTTAGTACTTTCATGGATTGTAGGTATAGTTTTTGGACTTCAACCTGCCAACAGGGCAGCTAATCTGAAGCCCGCAGAGGCAATTAGAGGATGAATAGAGTTTTTCTAAATCTCAAGATTGCAATACGCTCATTATTTAACTTTAAACTCAGGACAGCTCTGGCAGTCCTCGGGGTATTTCTTGGGACATTCTCTCTTATCGTTGTATCCAATCTTTCAGACTCATTGTCAAAGAAAACTGAACAGGAGGCAGAAAGCTTTGGAAAAAATCTCCTGATTGTGAGGAGTGGTATTGTTAGAAAATTTGGCACAAGAACACGTTTGCTAAGCGAAGCTACTACACTTACAGAAAATGATGCATTTGCAATTAAATATGGCTCAAGATTTATTAATGATGTTTCTCCTTCTGGAAATAAAAATTTTCCTGTTAGATATAAAAACAATGTTCTTAAATCAGTGCTTGTTAATGGGGTAACATCTAACTACACTGATATAAGGAATTTTCGGGTTAAAGAAGGCAATTTTATTACTTATGATGACAATAGAAATCTTAATAAAGTTGCTGTTCTTGGAAGGAAAGTAGCAGAACGATTGTTTGCAGACAAAGATCCAATAGGTAAATATATACTCATCTGGAGAGTACCATGTCAGGTTATTGGTATCATGGAAGAAAAAGGTGTAGATATTTCAGGTGTTGATCAGGATAATCAGATATTCGTTCCACTAAATACATTCCTCCGAAGATTTGTTAATAAGGATTATGTTAACAGCATCTCAGTTCAGGTAACCGGGGAATCAAACATTCCTGTTGCAAAAAAAGAGATAGAGTTTATTTTACGCAACCGCCATAAAATCAAAGATAACCAGAATGATGATTTCACCGTAATAGATTTAAAAGATGTTATGGAATTGAAAACACAAGCAATGTCAATGATTAAGGTTCTTGGAAGGGTCTCTGCTGTTGTATCTTTTCTTATAGGAGGAATCGGTATTCTATCTATAATGATACTAATCGTAAATGAAAGAAGGGTTGAAATAGGAATCAGACGGGCAGTTGGATCTCGTAAAAGGGATATTATTCTTCAATTTTTAATCGAGGCATCCTTTATCTCATTTAGCGGCGGGACTGTTGGAGTTATTTTAAGTTCTCTCGCAAGCATCCTGATTTTTTTATTTGCTGACCTTCCTTTCACAATTTCACCAGCAGGTCATTTAGTATCATTCGCATCAACTATAGCAGTGGGCATCCTTGCTGGCATCTATCCATCACAGAAAGCCACAAAAATACAACCGGTGGATGTCATTAGATCATGAAATTATATATTTCATAATTTTACAGGGCAGGTGAGAATCCTGCCCTGCTTGAGAGACCCATGAGGAATACTTTAACTTCCTCAGCATATTTGAGGAGGCTGATCCAAGCCCCGAATACTTTATAGCATATGCTTTATATTTTTGTCAAATATTTTTATGAAAAACAATAGGGATCAACCATTGACAAGGGACTAAGTCTTCACATATAACTCGAGGTGAAATGGATTGGATGGAAATTCAAAGGATATTTATCAGAGGCTAAAAAGAATTATTGAATCATAATTCAAGGTTATGTACTGATGAGTAATCAATGAAGAAGTAATGTTTAATCCAAATAATGCAGATATTGTTCAAAAATTTATTTAACTCGATAAATTTATTAAATTTTTTTTATTTGTTATATGCATAAAAATATTCAAATAACCATCAATTAAAGGTAAATTAAGGTATCGAAAAATAAATTTTTTCACAACATCTGCATCATATTAAATGCATTTTTCGGGTTAAACGAGAATGACTAATGACTATTGACCAGTGGCTAATAAATGATATACCCTAACTTTTAAGCGTAAGGTATCCAGAAAAGATAATAAGAAGTCCTCCAAAGATTGTATTTATTCCAGGTATTTCAAGAAAAAATATAATACTGAATATAATTGCACAGACAGGCTCAAGATATCCGAGGATTGCTGCCTTGTTTGCTGTAACTTTTTGAAGTCCCTTGTAATAAAGAATCGGTGCAATTGTTGAATGGACAATTCCCATTACTAAAAAAATCCAGATAGCTTTTAAAGGAAATTCTTTCACAAATGGTAAAAGAAAGATACCGATGTACAAATTTATAAAAAAAGCCAGCACTAAAGGGTGAAATTGCTGGGAGTATTTCCTGAGTAATATAACGATGACTGCATAGGCAAATCCTGAAATAAGACCTGCTATTATTCCTGCTCCTAAAGGTTCTTCCAGAGAAAAACCATCCAGCATTATCCAGAGACCTGAAGAAGCCAATAATATTATGAAAATAATTCGTTTTGTTATAATTTCTCGAAGAAAGATAGGTGCCAAGAGAGCAACAATTATAGGTGCTGTATAATGAGTAAGCACAGCATTAGCTATTGTGGTATTCTGGAAAGCATAAAAATATGTAAATGTATTAATAAGTGAAAAAAAACTAATTATCAAAGGATACTTGATATTTTTCAACAAAAATAACTGTTTACGATAATCTTTTTTTGATAAAGTAATTGCCTGAATAATTAAAGATACTGCAATCATAAAAAAAATAAGTACGTGAACCTGAACACCTGATAATCTTACGAAAATTCCAAGAGAACTCCAGAGAAAAATGGCAAGCAGTATATAAAGAGAAGCCATTAGATAGAGATATCTTTGATATTCTTAAGAACAGATTTTCTGAGCTCAGAGGGTGTTTCTATCTTAATCAATGGTTTTCCATTATCAAGTACAGGAATAAGAATATCCTCAAATTTTCCACCGCATACGCATATATACACCTGCTTTTCGTTAGGGACAATCTTATTTAAACTACATTTCTTGCATCTTAATACCCTTTTGCTCCCAGACCACTTACCCCTTTTTGCCAGGGGTTTTCCTTCAACCTCCATAATATCCATCGCATAATCCACAACAGGAGCGTTGCTGATGGAAGTGCCTATTCCATAGCCATCAACCAGTGGATTTAAAACTGAAATATCATCTTCTTTAATCCCACCACTTACATAAAATTTTATATGTTCATATCCCCTGAGATTAAGTTCCCATCTACATTCCTCAAGTATTCTGTAGAAATCACCCCTTCTTGAACCAGGTGTATCAAACCTAACAGCAAAAAGCCTTTTGCCCAAAGCTTCGGCTACATTTAAAACCTCGAATTTCTCGTCAAGAAAAGTATCGATAAGTGCAACTCTCTTTATTTTTGGTTCAAGAATTTCATCATAAGCCTTTAATGCATCTACAGTTGATTTAAAGCACAAAATCAGGGCATGAGGCATTGTACCCATTGGATCTTCACCGATTAATTCGCCCGATTTGACTACGGCAACCCCATCGCATCCACCTATATATGCATTCCGCTCTATCATGGGAGCAAGTATAGGATGCATCCTTCGCGCTCCGAAACTGATAACAAGTCTTTCGCCAGCAAGCTTTTTAAAACGTGCAGCCCTTGTTGCAACGCCTGATGCCTGACAGATCAGACCAAGGATTGCTGTCTCATATACACAGAAGTCCTGATATCTTCCTTCTATCTCCATAACAGGTTCATATGGATAAAAAACAGTACCTTCTTTCATTGCTCTAACTTTAATCGGCAAATGTTTCATTAGATATATTGCTTCTTCAAGACCAGCAAATATAGCCCATTTCCAGTTTTCAGGAAGATTTTTTGCAATGAATTCTGCTTTAACTACTGGATTTATTTTTTTTGTCTTGAGGATTTTTAAAGTTCTTTCAAAATAAACATCTGTAATCTTTCCTTGAATGATATCCTCTGGTTTAGCTATATGAAACATGTGTACTCTCCTCCAAATTTTATTTTCTATGATGCAAATAGTATATCATTACATCGTATATTTGAATAAAATTTGTATAACTCTGACCATCCGTAGTTTATTTTGCTCCATAAATTGAGCCATATACCATTTTAAAAATATATTTGCAACAATAAATTTTCTAAATCTTCATCCATTTAATTCACAAAAAATATCGGGGATGTTTTTTATTATATTTTCCATATTCTCCTTATTCCCTTTTTGCACAATATCACTCACAAGACTATATTTAATTCGCACTGTCTCCTTTAAACCAAATATCAGTGAGGCAATAAGAAAACTCAGATCAGAAAAATATACCTGCTGAAATAATTGATGACTTTTTGATAAACGCTGCGATATTGATTCTATTTTTTGTGCAATAGCAAGAAGCTGTATATCATCTATTTTTTTATTGTTTATAATTTTCACCTGTGAGCAATAGGGTACACGATAATTCATCACATCTCCTGGCAAAATTATTCCCAATTTCTCCCATTGCAGACGGATGAAAGCTTTCGCCTGACTACTGTTTTCAGATAATTCTTTATAATAATTTTCTGACCACAGTCCATATGCACGGCATCCAAAAAACCTTCGAGAATAAATCATACATTCTTTATTATTCAGAAATGGACACATAATTATCTCAACTGGATTCATCATGAAATAATAAACAATCTTTCGCAGGAGTTCCTTTCTCCTTTCCTCAGTCAGACCCCTTATCCAATAGATAACTGAAATTGCTTCAATCAGGGTTATTTCCGGAAGAATTGAACAACACTGTGCTTTTCTCTCACAGCTTGTTTCAGGGATTAACATAAATGTCTGTTCAAGCTCGGTTAAATCCTGTGCTGAATTCTGTAAGAGTTCTTTTATTACGAAAATTGAAATCATTAAATGTTGTGGTATCTGAAGATGTTATCTTTTATATAATTAACCACTCGATCCACCTCTGTCTTAATTATTTCCTTTTTTGATCTTAATAAACTACTTTCCTTGTCATCTATCATTGTATTCTGAAATCCATATTGAGCATACTTATTGAGAAAATCCTCTGGAATCTTTATAGGAAACTTAACATCATTCATAATCGCCCAGGCAAGTGTCCATGCTCTTGCAACATTAGACATATTGTATCCTCCTCCACCAAGTGCAACCCATTTTGGAGATAACTCTTTTATTCTCCTTACAACCTCACAGAAACCATTAATTGAATAACTCAAATGTGCAAGGGGATCATTAAAGAATGAGTCCACTCCAAGCTGGCTAACTATAATTTCTGGTTTAAATTTCTCTATAATCGGTGATACAATTTCATCAAAGGCATAAAGAAAAAGCTCGTCATCCGAAGAAGGAGGCATTGGGATATTAATTGAATATCCTAAACCATCACCCTCTCCTATTTCGGTCTCTAATCCTGTACCTGGGAAAAGTGTATTACCGTTTTCGTGGATGGATATAGTTAATACCTTATTTGTTTTATAAAAAGCAGCCTGCACACCATCACCATGATGTGCATCTATATCAATATAGGCCACTTTGTATCCTTTTTTCAGAAGTGACATAATGGCAATAACAGGATCATTTATATAACAGAAACCAGATGCATAATTAGGCATAGCGTGATGAAGGCCACCAGCTATGTTAAAAGCAATATCAAATTCATTATTGGTAACAAGAGCTACTGCCTTCAGTGATGCCCCAGTCACAAGGGTCGACCAGTCATATAGTCCTTTAAAAGCAGGGTTGTCACCATACCCAATTCCATAAAATTCAGCAACTGGAATCATATGCCCATTATTTAAAGTCTTTAACATATCTAAATAGCCTTCATCATGAAACATCAATAAATCTTCTTTATTTGCAATTTTTGGTTCTACGAGTTTTGTATCTGGTAAAGACAGAAGCCCGCATGCTTTAATGAGTTCATATGTAAGCTTCAGTCTGAACGTCTTTAAAGGATGTTCTGGACCATATTCAAATACTGCAAAGTCTTCTGAGTATATGAATGCAGTCTTCATTGTTGAAAATATTATTTTTTCAAGGTGAAGAAAGTGCTGTTGACTGCCAGTTAACCATCTCCCAGTTGCCTCCACTTTTTTTATAAACAGCTGTAAACCTTATTGGTATAATAATCTCCTTCCCCTCATATTCTACTGTCAATTTAGCCTTTCCATTAATCACTGCTACATTATCATACGGACGAATTTGCAAATCACCTCTCTCGATAGCCTTGTACTTCAATTTGCCTGATTTTAAAACATTCAAGAACTCTGTTTTTGTCTCTAACTTTCCGTGTGAGTGTATATAAATCAGATCTTCAGATAAAATTTTATCCAACACTGAATAATTCCCATTAATCATAGCCTTAATACGTGCATTTTCGATCTGCTCGATTTCTTTAATCTGAGAATCTTCTGCAAATACTTGATTGAACGTCTGAATAAATATAAAAATTATTAGAGTAAATATGAGATTAAGTTTCTGCATTTTATTAATTCCTTTCAGAAGTATTATATATATGCTCTTGAGTTTACTCAAAACTAATAAACCTCTTTGGATCTATCTTCCGGGCTACTTTTGATGGCAAATAACCTGCAAATAATGTTGTAAGAAAAAGAATTAATGTCACAACCGAAAGATAAAAATAAGGAAGACTGAAATGTATCTCCCATCCAAATGAAATCTTATTAACTACATACATAAAGATTATGCTCATTAACGGTCCGATGAACATTCCCAGCAGTATCCCTGTAATACCTACTATACCCGCTGAAAGGATCATTGTATTCTGTATCTGCTTCCATTTCCCTCCAAGATACCTGATTATGCTTATCTCCCTTTTTCTTTCGAATACAAGTGCAAGTAAGGTATTTAATACTCCTATAAGAGAGACGGTGATAGAGATGAGTTCTATGGCATATGTTATGGCAAAGCTTTTATTAAAAATATCCATGATTTTGTCACGAAGCCCCTGATTATTCCATATCTCAACAGCATAGTAAGGGTATAGCCTTTCTTTTAGCTTCCGGATAAACGCTTCAATATCAACACCATCCTTCACATAAATACTGAACTGTGTTGCATCATCCAATCCCCAGAGCTTCTTCAACCATTTTCGGTCAATATATATGAATCCTGATGTAGTAGAGTAACTGGAAGAAACATCATTTATCCTGAAATACTGCTTTCCACTCGGGGTTTCAATTTCAATAAAATCTCCTTTTTTAAGTCCGTATTTTATGCTCAGATAATCAGATATGCCAGCTACTTTCTCATCACCTTCCATTTCTTTAAGAATATTATTGTATTCTTTGTCAAAATATCGCTTTACCGAATATTTTCTTTTTACTTTGATATCAGCAAATCCTGCAATAACTTTTTTACCATGCAGTTCAAGTTGAAGTGCCCGAAATTTATCAACTCCTATAATCTCAGGAAAGCTCTTCACAATATCAATTACATCTTCTGAGATCGGGTAGAAACAATAATTGGATTTACATGATGCCGGCTTTATATAAACATCTGCTGTTATGTATTGGTTTATCCATCCATTCAGGGACTTTCTGAATGAAAATATCAGCGTAAAAAGTGCAATAATCAGTGCACTACTTATAGCGACACTCATTAAAGCAACAGAAAATCTATATACATTTCCGCGCATATCAGAAAAAGCGATCTTCCCTGTTGCCCTGAATATTTTTTCTGATGGTTTTTTGATGACCTTTAATAAAGCTGAGAGATATAACGGCGAGATAAATGTAAACCCGGCAATTATAAAAAGGATTCCCATATAAGACAAAACAGGGAATTCAAACGGTGCATATAAATAATCAAAATAAGATATGATGATTCCGTTTATAATCAGAATAAACCCGACTATTGAAAATATCTTTCTATATTTTCTGAACTTATACTCAAATGACCCTTCCCTTATACTTTCATTCGGCCTTATCTTAGAAGCCTCATATGCAGGTATTGATGACGCAATGAGTGATATTATCAATCCCAGGAATAAAGCAACGATCGCATCACGACCTGTTATAATATAATCTGATATAGATATTGTGCTGTACATGGTGGAGATTGTTTTTTCTACAGCGATTATAGAAAAATATGAAATGAACTGGCCAAACAATATGCCAAGTAAAGAGCCAGATATTCCAAGTAACATTCCCTGTATAGTGAAAAGGATTATTATTGTTTTCCTGTCAGCCCCGATTCCTCTTAAAATACCCATCTCAGTTCTTCTTTTCACAACAGAAATAAATATCGTGTTATAAAGCAGGAATATGCCGACGAGTATAGCAACAAAGCTTATAAACTGAAGATTGTAACGGAATGACGCGATAAGTGACTTCTGGTTTCTCAATATCTCTTCTTTTTTCTGAATCTTTAAATGAGATGGCAGGTTTTTCTTAATTATTTCTGTTGTATCATCGTCTGTATAAATGTCAATTCTTGTGAGATAGCCATAACGTTTAAAATACTCCTGAAAGTTTCCGATATCCATTATCATTGTATTTTCCTGAACTGATTTTAAATCAAGAATATCAACGATTTTAAGAGGATACTGTCTGTCATAAACTAAAGGCATTATGACATCATCTTTTTTTAGCGAATACTTATCAGCAAACTTTCTGGTAATAATTATTCCGTTGATTTCTTTAAAAAATCTTTCTCTTTCTTTGATTTTTTCAGGTTCAGTTTTTAAATAATACCGGGCTTTGACAGAATAGAGGCCATAGATTTCAACCGTTTCATTAAACTTCGATATATAACCATAGGTTCTCAGAACAGGCAAACTTTCATCCTCAATTTTGCGTATATCCCTGTATATTCTTTCATCGAAATCTATACCAGAAGCATCATAAATTTCATAATTCTCATAAGGACTCAATCCTTTGACACTCGATTCAAATGATGATATTGCCTGGTCAGAAGCAACCTTCACACCAACAAAAAGCCCAACACCAAGTGCGATACCGACAATAGAGAGGAAGGTAAGAAATTTTTCTTCCTTCATGTTTTTAATCACAAGAAGCTTTATAAGTTTCAATAGTTGCATTTGATTATTAAGACTTCTTATTGTATTATGATTCCATCCTTTATCCTTATAATCTTTTTTGCATATTCAGCAATATAAGACTCATGGGTGACCAGTATAACTGTTCTTCCTGTCTCCTCTGCTAATTGTTTAATTAGTTCCATAATCATTATCCCTGTTTCGCTATCTAAACTTCCTGTCGGTTCATCAGCGAGAATGATTTCAGGGTTATGCACTAATGCCCTTGCAATTGCAACCCTCTGTTGTTCTCCTCCCGAAAGCTGATATGGATAAACGCTCTCTTTGCCTTTAAGTCCAACACGTTCAATAATTTTATAGACCTTCTGCAAGCTTTCATCTCCATTTAAAAGCAAAGGCATTTGAATATTTTCAGCAACTGAAATATTCGGTAAAAGATTGAAGAACTGAAAAATAAAACCTACCTTCTTCCGTCTATAAAGTGTGAGCTCTTCATCAGTATATGCTGATATTTCTGAACCATCGACAAAGATACTCCCTTTTTCTGGTTTATCCATACCACCGATAAGATTAAGCAATGTGGATTTCCCCGAACCCGAACTTCCCATAATCGAAATAAATTCGCCCTTTTCTATCTCAAGATTTATTCCCTTGAGCACTCTGTAATCCCCATAATACTTTTCTACATTTTCAAGTTTTATCATTTTTTATATAAATGTTCGTCATCCCGCACTTGATGAAGAATCCAGATGGCTTCGAGTAGTTCATCCTTCTGGATTCCTGACTACGCAGGAATGATAAATCAATTAATAAGTTCATTAATAACCTGTCATCTCTACATATGCCCTACCCTTTGAAGTTCCCTCAACTTTACACGTCCCTTCCCAGTAATAATTTCCTGTTGTTGCATAAGCAAGTATTTCCTGATCTTCGATAAGAGGTGTTACAATTAGAACAAGATTCTCTAAAGGAATCCTGATATGCCATTGAGAGGGATATTTCGCTTTAGTTTTTTTAGATTTATAATAAGCTAATATTTTTACCTCAAAATCATCTATTGAAAGACGCCTGTATCTCCCATCAGCATAAACAAAAGTACCCGAAGAATATTTGTCAATTGAACCATCCTTATTTCTCAACATATAGATCATTATCTCTCTGTTATCATCCAGTTGAATCGCAAACCAGTCCCAACCTGCCTGATTCTCTGATAATGCTTTTGTTGAAATTTCCCTATCAAACCAGCTTTTCCCCTTTACATTAAATATCTTATTATTTAGCTTCAATGTTCCTTCTGTTTTTATATTAGTATATGAAAAGTAAATTGACGAATTTAGAGGTGACTCTTCTGATTTTCTTGAATATCCGTTCTCACCGTTAAGGACAACAGGTTTTACTGGAATCAGCTCAAGGTCAACCATATTACCTTTATCAGAAGCTTTTATGATCATTCTTTTCATTGTGCCTTTTAATATATTCTCTTCAATCCAGACATTCAATTCATCTTCCTTTGCACCTCCAAACCCATACGCTCCAGAATCTGCTCTGTCATTAAAATAAAATTTGTTTCCATATATATCTGAGATCGCAAAATGTGAAATATAAATACTGTTTACGCCGAAATGAGATCTATAATTTCTTTTCTGTACATTTACAACAAAAAAAGTAAGTTCATATCCAAACTCACGGCCATTTTTGTCGAATAAATGTCCTGTAAAATACCACCACTGGACTCTGTAGTCTTTTTTAAAATAAAGATCTTCAGGAAGTTTTATTATGTATTCAGGTGTGACATCGAGATATTCCTGAGAAAATGCAGTAGAGCATAATAAAAGTGATATTAGTATTAGTAAAATTAATTTTTTCATGTTACTAACATTTTACCAATGAAATAATGAATTAGATAGCTTGAAAATTTAATCCAATTTAAGCAAACATACACATATGGAATTATTTGGAGAAAATTCTATTTCTTCATCTCCTCTTGCATTTAGAATGTGCCCTAAAACACTTGATGAATATGTCGGTCAGGAACACATTCTCGGTCAAGGCAAATTACTGAGAAGGGCAATAGAGTCAGACAGGATTTCATCACTTATTCTATATGGACCTCCTGGAACCGGAAAAACTGCGCTTGCCAGGGTTATTGCAGAAAAAACGAAATCTCATTTTGAGTGGCTTAATGCCTCAACTATTGGACTCGATGAAATTAGAAAAGTAATTAAAGATGCAAGGATAAGAAAAACGAATGGAGTAAAGACTATCGTATTTCTTGACGAAATCCACCGTTTCAATAAATTACAACAAGATGCACTACTTCCAGACGTTGAGGAAGGTAACATCATTTTAATTGCTGCCACAGTGGAGAATCCGTTTTTTTATGTAAATTCCGCTTTGCTATCAAGAAGCCAGGTTTTTGAATTCAAGCCTCTTTCTGAGAAAAATATTCTAAAAGTATTGAAACAAGCATTACAGGATAAAGATCGCGGATTTGGTAAGCTGGATATTGCTATACCAGAAGAGGCATTAAAACATATAGCTAAAATGTCAGACGGAGATGCAAGAAAAGCTCTTTCAGCGTTAGAAATAGCTGTGCTCACAACCAATCCAGATGAACAGGGTAAGATTTATATAACCCTTCAGATAGCAGAAGAGTCTATTCAGAAAAAAGTAATTGTATATGACAGAAAAGGCGATCAGCACTATGATACAATCTCTGCATTCATAAAAAGCATGAGGGGCTCGGATCCTGACGCTGCTATATATTATCTTGCGAAGATGTTATATGCCGGAGAAGATCCAAGATTTATTGCAAGACGAATTGTAATATGCGCATCTGAAGATGTCGGAAATGCAGATCCTATGGCATTGTTAATTGCAGTATCCACCTTAAGGGCTGTAGAATTTGTTGGCATGCCAGAGGCAAGGATACCTCTTGCACAGGCTACCATCTATATTGCAAAAGCACCTAAGAGTAATGCATGTTATAAAGCAATTGATGCTGCTATGAGAGACGTCTCAACTGAAGAAACCCTGGAAATACCAGATCATCTGAAAGACAGCAACTATTCTGGCGCTGAAAAATTAGGACGTGGAATCGGTTATAAATATCCTCATGATTTTGGCGGATACGTTGAACAAGAGTATATGAAAAAGAAGAAAAAATACTACAATCCTTAATTATTAACATGACTATCCCTATAAATACTCTTAAATTGCTTGAATTCGATAAACTCCTCAGTTTGATAGCTGACTTTGCAAATAGTAAGGCATCAAGAACACATGTCTTACAGATACAACCTATGGACAATAAAGATGATATAGAGACGAGATTTAAACAGGTCTCGGAATTACGGAAGATGTTTCATGAAGGCAGTCCTTTGAAACTCTTCTATTTTTCTGATATATCTGATCTTATTATAAAAATTAGACCTGAAGGTGCTGTTCTCGAGGCTATTGAACTTTCTGAATTCATTCCTGTATTGAGCATCTGTAATTACATATCCGAACAGATGAAGGACAGATTTGATCTTCCCATGTTAAAAAAGCTCACTGACCATCTTACAGGATTTCCTGACATTCTTGAAATACTAATAAAATCCATAGACAGTGAGGGGAATATACTTGATAGTGCTTCATATCTTTTAGCTGAACTGAGAGGAAAGATAAGACTTTTTGAAGTAAGGATAAGAAAAAATCTTGAAGAAATAATCAGAGACAGCAGAATATCTGTTTTTTTACAGGACAATTTTATTACAACAAGATCTGGCAGATGGGTAATACCTGTAAGGATGGACTCAAAAGGGATGGTTCAAGGGGTAGTTCATGATGTCTCCAAATCAGGAGAAACTGCATTTATTGAACCGATCGGAATTATAAATCTGACAAACGAACTGGAAAATCTCAGGGCTGAACAAAAGGCTGAGGAGATTCGTATTCTTAGAAATATTTGCTCGATGATAAGAAATGTTACACGTGAATTAAAGGCTGAATTTGATACACTCGTATATCTTGATTTACTTAATTGTATTGCTAAATTCTCTGATCTCCTTAATATGAAATCAGTAGAAATTAATAATTCATATATGATCAGACTTGAAAAAGCCAGACATCCATTGCTTGAACTTTCATTCCGTAAGATAGGATACACAAATTATGTAGTTCCTCTCGATATACATTTAGGCAATGAAAACAAGATAATGGTTATAACAGGAGCAAACGCAGGTGGAAAAACAATTGCTTTAAAAACTGTTGGGCTCTTACTGCTTATGGCTTTATCAGGCATACCCATACCGGCTGATTCTTCATCAAGTTTGCCTCTTGCAAAGAATCTTCTGGTTGATATCGGAGATGAACAATCTATTGAAAAAAATCTTTCAACATTCTCTGCGCACATATCAAATATCTCCGAAATTCTTAAAAACACAGATTCAAGAACAATAATCCTTTTAGACGAACTCGGGACTGGAACTGATCCTGAAGAGGGGGCAGCAATATCCTGTGCAATTCTTCAGGAAATGCAGAAGAAAGGTGCCCTTGTTTTCGCCACAACACATTTATCAGAAATTAAGGGATTTGTCCATAAAACAAAAGGCATGATAAATGCCTCCATGGAATTTGATCAAAAATCACTTACTCCTCTATACAGATTAAGAATTGGTGAAGCCGGACAATCTCATGCTCTTGAAATAGCCATGAGATATGGTTTGCCAGATATCATTATTGAAACAGCAAAGGGTATTTTGGGGACACATAAAATTTACTTTGATAAAATGATATCAGAACTACATGAAAAGAGATTGCAGTATGAAGAATTACTTGAAGACCTGAGAAAAAAGCAGTCAGAAATAGATAAGAAAAGTAGAAATCTGACACAGAAACTAAATGATCTTGAGACTGCCAAAAAAGAAATTATAAATAAAGCATACAATGAAGCTTCAGATATAATATCTAACACAAAAAGACAGATGATTATTTTGCTTGAAGAGTTTAAGAAAAAAAAGAAAAGCGAAAGCCGTAAAATCCTGACTCAAGTTTCCATCCATGAAAAGGCTGTTCAACAAAAATTGATGGAATACAATCCTGAGGACAATGATATACCATCAATCGATGAAGTCCAGAATGGTGATATCGTTTTTGTTAAGTCATTTGGTTACGATGGAAAAATAATTGATGTAAATAGAAAACATCAACGAATTAAGTTAATATCAGGCGATAAGGAGATCGAAGTCCCTCTTTCGGATATCAGACATAAAAAGGGAAAGCAACTCAAATTATCTACTTCTTCTGTTTATATTGACAAACCGGATGATTTAATTCCTTCAAGATTAAATCTTGTAGGTTTGCGTGTGGATGAAGCAATTTCGAAACTCGAACATCTTCTTAACAATGCTTCACTTTCTGAACTTTCTGAATTAACTATAATACATGGGATAGGAAAAGGATTACTGATGAAAGCCATACACGATCATCTTACAAACCATCCATTAGTCCATTCATTTAGAAGTGGGACCTCTGAAGAAGGTGGGTCTGGTGTGACGATTGTAAAAATATCATGAGCCAGCTATTTTATAATAACCTTAATATCTGGCAATTGCTCCTTTATCGCCCCTTCAATACATCTGTTGTCACATTTTTTACATGGACCTCCGCAATATATAACAGCCTCGTTATCTTTTAACTCTATCAATTCTGCACAACTCTCATGAGCAGTTAAAATACACTCAAGGCTTTCCAGAATCTCCCTTATCTTCTCTTCTGTATCTTTTGAGAATTCGATATCTTTAGCCATCAAAAATCGTATCATATTTTATGATAAAAATGTCAAATCTCCAAAGATTGACTTAAAAAGCATCTTTAGGTTATTTTTTTTAATGGATTTTTCTTTTAATAAAATATTAATTGCTCTATTTGTCTTTACATTAT
>FWPV01003623.1_pt1 | contig 34599 bp, 37 predicted proteins | sample 2228371 | NCBI WGS metagenome assembly FWPV01 (sample SAMEA103939776, study PRJEB20133) | metagenome | reverse complement strand
CCGCGCGCGGTGAGAAAATCGGCAAAATACCCCGGGCCTTCTACAGGCGAGAAGCGCAAGATCGCCACGGGTTTCATCGTTCGTGCCCCTTCTACTAACGCAAAAAATAATGTTGTGCGATGGCGTCGTGTAATCGCGCCAGCGCGCATTGCAGCTGCGCTAGTTGGTTGCGCCAGAGCAGCCCGGACTCGGAATCGCTCGTCGAACCATCGGGTGTTTCCAGCAACTTCCAGCACTGGCGCAGGTATCGAAGTGCCTCGAAGCGCTCGGGCAGGTTCGCCAGCGCTCCTTCGATGGCGTCCAGACAAAACCAAACCGAACGGGGAAAATGGCGATCGCGCAACAGGAATTCTTCGGCTGCCCGCGGACGCATCGCAGCGCAAACATGACGCCGGTACATTTGCAGCGCCGACAACGCTTCCAAAGTACTCAGCCACAGTCGTTCGCGGGTAAACGCTTCGAGCGGATGCTCCGGCGGCAGCGCCACCAGCTCCGGCACCCTGAGAAAACGCGCGCTCATGTCGGCGCGCTCCAGGTAACGGCCCAGCGTGACGAACTCGTGCGCCAAATCCCGACTCATCGTGCCGTCCAGCGCGCCGACCACGGCGCGATGATGCGCGATGACACCATCGAGAAAGTCTTGCCGCAGTCCACGTTCGCGTGCTTCCCCATCACGGTAATCGCGCGCCAGCAGATGCAGCGCGTTGATCTCTTGCCACACCTCATCGGCAAGCACTTCGCGCACGGTGCGCGCGTTTTCACGCGCGCGGCGAATGCAGGAGGTGATCGCGCTGGGGTTGGCAGCACCGGCGATGAGAAAACTCATCACCTCGTCCTCATCATTTTTTTCTTCAGCAGAGGGACTACTGCCGGCATCAGACTTGACGCTCGCTTCTTTCTGTAGGTGTTCGCCGTATTCCTGCTCGAGCCCGATGACATGCAACAATTGTGACCAGGCAAAGGAAGCTTCGAGCGGCAAGTCCCAACGCATCAATGCCACAGAGAGCACGAAACGAGCGGTATTTTCGGCGCGCTCCAGATACCGCGCCATCCAATACAGATGTTCAGCCACGCGCGAAAGCATCATCACGCTCCTTTGCCCAGGCAGGATCCGGCCCGCTCTGGTTTTGAGGTAGGGGCGAGAGCGGTGCGACCGTGCTCATCGGCAACGCGCACGATCCAGGTGTCTTTGCTGCCGCCGCCTTGGGAGGAATTGACCACGAGCGACCCTTCGCGTAGTGCCACGCGCGTCAAACCTCCGGTGGTGGCGTAGAGTTTTTCGCCTTGCAGCACAAAAGGACGCAGATCGACGTGTCGCGGCGCAAACCCCGCTTCCGTCAACGTGGGAACGGTAGAAAGATGCAGCATCGGTTGTGCGACGTAGTGGTGCGGCTGAGCGCGAATGCGTTCGGCCATCGCGGCGCGCTCGGCGGCACTGGCCAGTGGCCCGATGAGCATCCCGTAGCCGCCGGAAGCATTGACCGGTTTGACGACGAGCTCGTGCAGATGAGCCAACACATATTCGCGCTCGTCGTCAAAACAACACAACCACGTCGGGACGTTGGGCAGAATCGGCTCCTCGTCGAGGTAATAGCGGATCATTTTCGGTACGAAAGCATAGACGGCCTTGTCATCTGCCACCCCCGTACCTGGGGCATTGGCGATCGCCACCTTGCCGGCTCGCCAGGCGCGCATCAATCCGGGAACGCCAATGAGGGATTCGGCGCGAAAGCACTCGGGGTCGAGGTAGTCATCGTCGATGCGTCGGTAAATCACATCGACGCGCCGTAGCCCCGCGATGGTTTTCACGTATACGACATCGTCGCTTCCGACCACGAGGTCGCCACCTTGCACCAACAACGCCCCCATCGCTCTGGCCAGATAGCTGTGTTCGAAGTAAGCCGAGTTGTAGATCCCAGGGGTGAGCACAGCGACCACGGGGGTATCGCCAGGTCGCGGCGACAGCGCCGCCAGAGTTGCGAAGAGCTGCTCGGGGTAATCATCAACGGGCAAAATGTCGCACGCCCGAAAGAGCTCGGGAAACAGCCGTTTCATCAGCCAGCGGTTTTCCAGCATGTACGATACGCCGGAAGGCACGCGCAAGTTGTCCTCCAGGACGTAAATCGTCCCGTCGGCGTCGCGCACCAGATCGGTGCCGCAGATGTGCGCCCATGCACCAAAACGAGGCGTTGCACCTCGGCAGGCAAAGCGATAACCGCTCATGGTCGCGAACACCTCGTCTGGTAACGTTTTGTCACGTACGATTTTGCGCTCGTGATACACGTCGTCGATGAAACGGTTCAAAGCCAGTAATCGTTGCTTGAGCCCAGCGTCGATGCGCTTCCATTCGCGCTCGTCCATCACCCGCGGCACAAAGTCAAAGGGCCAGGCACGGTCGAGGTTGCCCGCATCGCTATAGACGGTAAAAGTGATGCCCATCGCTTCGATCGCGGCGTCGATTTTGGCGCGGCGCGCCTGCAGCGTCTCCCAGCCGATCCTCTGCAGATAAGTCATGAGCGCCACCGCTGCGGGCCGCGGATGACCAAAGGCGTCGATCAACTCGTCCCAACCGACGGGATTGGGATAACGGTGCAATAGCGAAAGCATATCGTTTCCTTGCAGCGGGTCCATATTACTTAAGCAAGATTCGTGCCCGGCATCGATCCCCTTTGGATCCTCATCGGTCAGATACACAGGACCGTTGCTGCACGCAGGTGGCGAAGAAACGAACCCCGTTCGGAAATCGTGGAACCTACCGCCGCAGGGGCGTCAAGCTGGACGTCAAGCGAAAAGACCAACCCCGCTCGAGTTCATGCGAACTCGACCGAACGTCGAAGCGGATTTTTCCCGCTTTTGGCCGACAAAAAGCGTCGTTGCGTTATCATCGGGCAGGAACGATTTTTGCTTAGGCATGTATGTATCGCTTGGCTGGCGATGAAGCAACCCCGTTTCCGACGATGTCCGTCGGGTCCGCGGGCTGTATCGCCTAAAACACAGGATGCCCGTATGACTTACTGCGTAGCGCTCAACGTGCAAGATGGTCTGGTGTTGTGCGCCGACTCGCGTACCAGCGCCGGGCCGGACAACATCAGCATGTATTCCAAGCTTTTTCGTTTCACCTGGCCCGGGGAGCGTTTCATTGCGCTGATGTCCGCCGGCAACCTGGGTACCACGCAGGCGGTGATTCATCGCTTGGAACAAGACATCTCCGCAGGTGCGCAAACTCATCTTGGCAACGTCGCCAGCATGTACGACGCCGCCGATTACGTCGGGCAAGTCAGCGCCTTTTTGCAGGGATGGTTTTCCCAACGAAATCCCACGGGCAACGCGACAAATTTCCAAGCGACGTTTCTGCTTGCGGGGCAAATCGCCGGGCAGCGGCCCGAGACGTATTTGATTTATCCCGAGGGCAATTTCATCCGTGAGCCCGAGCAAGGACCGTACCTGCAAATTGGCGAATTCAAGTACGGCAAACCCATCCTTGATCGCGTGATCACCCGGTCGTTGCCTTTGGCAATGGCAGCGCGCTGCGCGCTGATGTCGATGAACTCGTCGGTGCGCTCCAACCTGACCGTCGGACCGCCGATCGAGCTTTTGATCTATCGCTGCGATGCATTCGATGGCGGCTGGCACCGGGTGTTCAGCGCCGACGACCCGTTTCTGGAGCGCATTTCGCGCGCGTGGAACGACGGGCTGGTAGAGTTGTTGGAACAGCTGCCGCCTCTGCCGTGGGAAGAGACGGCAAGAAAGGATTGACTGATTCTCCCGTTTTCGTTCGCTCCGACCAAAGTCCAATGGCGAGCTTTGATGCTCACTGTTCGGACGTGATGACAAGCTCATTCGGCGTTCGTAGCAAGCGTTTGCAGCGCGTCCTCCGGCACCGCGAAAATGCGCCCGGGTTGGCTGTCGAAATGCACGTGGTACAGTGGCGGGTCGCAGGTGCGAATCACCGCCACGACACGACCGTGAGTACCGGCGGCGGCAACGACCTCCCCGCCAACGGTGAGCGTTTTGCGGCTCGCGACGAAATCGCGCGTCTCAAAGTGGCTTTCCACCCACGGTTCGCTAGCATCGATCAGCTCCTCTTCGCGGCACCCGACGATGCGGTCTTCGTCGATAAAATGCACCGCATAAACGACTTGATCTTGCAAAAACGTGCCGACATCCACGACCACACCGACGCTTCCGCGGCGCACGAGCAGCGCACCCACCGGCTGACCAGGATAAGTCCCGTCGTTGCGCAGCGGGCGCACGACCCGCACCGTGTCGCCGACGAGCCAACGCGCGTCAAACACCATGGCCAGCTCCTTTTTTGAATCGTATGGACTGCAGCGGCAAGGTCGCGATTCCGGCGGCGCGTCGATGCACTTGCATGACCCGCAGTTCCAGCGCACTGTGGGCGACGAAGTCCTGGTAGGCACGTTCGAGTAGCTCGGCGTAGCGCTCGCGCGTCAGCAATTCGTTGCGGGCTCGCGCTGCCTCCAGTAACTGATGAAAGCGCTTGAGGATGTGCAAGCGATTGACTTGCACCACGCTCGGGTCGTAAGCGATGTCGAAGTATGCGAGGAAATCCTCGGCGCTTTCCATTTCGGCCAGATCCTGAAGCCAGTCGGCGTCCGATTCAGGAAACTCGGGATGCATCGCTCTGCTCCGCCCAGTGGATGAGCTCGCGCGCCGTCGGCGGGCGCTTGCGGCTGACGACGAAGCGGCGTACCTGCTCGAGCACCCGTCGGCAAGTGGTTTCATCGACGAGATGTCCCAGATCGGCAAGCACGGCGCGCACCGTGCGCCAGCTGGAGTGTTTGCCGAGCACGACGCGGTGCGAACGTCCGACCACTTCGGGGTCGAAACCCTGATAGTTGTCCGGATGCTTGATCAGACCGTCAACGTGAATCGCCGCTTCGTGCAGGAATACGCCTTCACCCACAATGCTTTTTTGCCATGGAATGGCACGTCCAGAAGCTCGGGCCACGAGGTGCGCCAACGGCAAGAATTCGCGCAGCGATACCCCCGTCGCGATACCGCGACAGCGTTCGAGGGCCAACACCACTTCCTCCAGTGGCGCATTGCCGGCGCGCTCCCCGAGGCCGATCACAGTGGTATTGACGTGCGTGGCCCCAGCGACGACAGCAGCGACCGAATTGGCGGTGGCCATGCCCAGATCGTCGTGGGCGTGCATTTCCAGCTCCAAGTCACAGGCGGCGCGCAGCCGGGCGATGCGCTCGGCAACCGCGAAGGGGTCGAGCACTCCAAGCGTGTCGGCAAACCGAAACCGCCGCGCTCCTGCCCGCTGCGCAACTTCTACCACGCGACACAGGAAGTCGGGGTCGGCGCGCGAGGCATCCTCCCCACCGACGCTGACCTCGAACCCAAGCGCGCGCGCATGGGCGATATGCATCGGCAACTCCGCCAACAGCCAGTCGCGATCGCGATGCAGCTTATGGCGCAGCTGCTGGTCGGACACCGGAGCCGAAAGATTCACCAAGGTCACCCCCAAACCGACGCAAGCGTCGATGTCGTCGCGGTGCATCCGGCTCCACACCATCAGCCGCGCGTGCAGACCCAGCGCTGCGGTGGCACGGATGGCGTCGCGCTCCTCTTCGCCCATTGCCGGGATGCCGACCTCCATCTCCGGCACACCCAGCGTATCGAGCCGACGCGCGATGTTGAGTCGTTCGGCAAGCGAAAACGCCACCCCCGCAGATTGTTCGCCGTCGCGTAAGGTGGTGTCATTGATCGTCACAGAGCGCATGGTCGCCTCCGTTGCTTTACTGATACACTGGCTCGAACGCCGCGGCGACGTCGTTACGCGCGGCATCCCAGTATGGAGAGAGCTGCCTCAGCTGTGTGACGATCGGCGGTACCGCGGCCACGACGCGCTCGATCTCCGCCGCGGTGTTGTACCGCGAAAGCGAAAAACGAATCGTGCCGTGCGCCGCGGTGTAGGGGATACCCATCGCGCGCATCACGTGCGACGGCTCCAGCGACCCGGAGGTACAGGCCGAACCGCTGGATGCGGCAATGCCAGTGCGGTTCAGCAGCAGCAGGATCGCCTCGCCTTCGATGAATTCGAACGCGATGTTGCTGGTGTTGGGCAAGCGGTTGTCCGGATCGCCGGTGACGAAACAGCGAGGAACTGCCGCGAGGATCCCGACTTCCAGGCGATCGCGCAGCGCGCGCACGCGGGTGCGTTCTTCCTCTAGGTGTTGCTGCGCCAACGCAGCCGCTACTCCCAGCCCGACGATCGCAGCGGTATTCTCGGTGCCGGCACGTCGGCCGCGCTCCTGATGACCGCCGCGAAGTAATGGGCGATAACGCGTGCCTCGGCGCACGTACAGCACTCCGATTCCTTTGGGTCCGTGCAATTTGTGCCCGGACAACGACAAGTAGTCGATCACCGTATGCTTGAGAGCGATGGGAATCTTGCCGGCCGCCTGCACGGCGTCGGTGTGAAAAGCCGCCCCCACCGCGTGTGCCATTTCGGCCATCGTTTCCACAGGAAAGATCGTGCCGGTTTCGTTGTTCGCCCACATCACTGAGACGATCGCCGTGCGCGAACTCAGCCGCGCGCGGTACTCGTCCAGATCGAGCCGGCCGCGGCGATCCACGCCCAAGTAATGCACCACGTAGCCTTCTTTTTCCAGTTGCTGGCACAATGCCAGCACCGCCGGGTGTTCCACGGCAGTGGTGATCACTTCGGTGCGCTCTGGGTTGGCGCGCAAAGCCGAAAGTATCGCGGTGTTGTCCGACTCGGTACCGCCGGAAGTGAACACGATTTCGCTCGCGTGCGCTGCCCCCAGCAAAGCCTGTACCTGAGCGCGCGCTTCTTCAATCGCACGCGCCACCTGGCTACCGAAGCGGTGCATCGAGGAAGGATTGCCAAAGTGTTCGCTAAAATACGGCAACATCGCTTGCACCACCTCGGGTGCGCAGGCGGTCGTGGCGTTGTTGTCCAGATAGATCGCCGAGGTGTCCATCACGCGTTCTCCACCACGTTCACCGGAATCAAATGCACCGGTTCGCCGAGACGCTCGAAAAGTCGCGCGCCAATGCCCCCCAGAGTGGCGACTTCCAGGGCACAACCCACGCACGCGCCGGTCAGACGCACGAAGACGTTCCGCCCTTGCACTTCCACCACTTCGATGTCGCCGCCGTCTCGTTGTAACAGCGGCCGCACTTCTTCGATCGTTTCCATGATCAGGCGCATGCGCTGAAAGTTGGTCAGAAGCGGACGGGAGACGCTCGCAGCGCCGGTGCTCGTTGCCGAAGCCGAAAGGGAAGACACCTGGGTGGTGCCACTGCCCCCCCCGGCAGTGGCGAACGGTGCCGCTGCGTCGTCAATGATGGCAGAGCCTGTGCCAGCTGCACGTTCGGCCACTACGCGCGCCAGAATGGCTTCGATCGCCTCGTGACACGCGGCGCAACCGCCTCCTGCCTTGGTATAGTGCGTCACTTCCGTGACCGTGGTCAGGCCGTTGCTGCGGATGGTCTCTTCGATCAGACGAGCGTCCACACCAAAGCACCGGCACACCAATGCGCCTTCCTCGTGTTCGTCGCGCCATTCTTCCCCGCGATAGTTGGCGATCGCCGCCTGCAGCGCTTCCCGTCCCATCACCGAACAGTGCATTTTTTCCGGCGGCAAGCCGTCGAGGTAGTCGGCAATGTCCTGGTTGGTAATCGCCAGCGCTTCGGAGAGGGTCTTGCCCTTGATCATTTCGGTGAGCGCCGAACTCGACGCGATCGCAGAACCGCAACCGAAGGTCTGGAACCGCGCATCGAGAATGACTTCCGTTTCCGGATCGACCTTGATCAGCAGCCGCAGCGCATCCCCGCACTGAATCGAGCCAACCTCGCCGATGCCGTTGGCGTCGGGCAACTCACCGACATTGCGCGGACGGTAGAAATGCTCGAGCACTTTGTCGCTGTAGTTCCACATCGTCGTAACTCCTCTCCGAAGGGGGACGACTGATATTAAGCAAATGTCATGCCAATCTATAAGTGCTTAATTTGATTGAATTTGTTTGCACTCTTGTCGGTTTTGCGACACACCCGGTCGGTTGCTGCGTGACAATCCGACCGGTTTTTCCTGCTGCCATCAACGAAGCTCGACGGCGTATCGCTCATCCGTGCCTCAAGCCGCCGCAGGCGAAACAAAGGTAAAACACCCCTTGGGGCAGGTACGCCCGCACGCGCCGCAGCCGATGCAATCGAGCGGATCGCGAATCGTCATCACCGAGTTGGTGTCCTCATCGTCCCAGTCGGCTTCGTCGTCGCGTTCGTCGTCATCACCGCGATCCACCAGCGCCAGCACGTCGCGTGGGCAAACCTTGTAGCAGCGTCCGCAACCGATGCATTTTTTCGCGTCGATCGCTTCGGCGTAAGTCGGCGTCCAAGAGCGGCCGCCGCGGGTCAGGGCTGTCGTGACGTTCATGGTTCCTCTCCACTGGCAGCAGCTACATCTGCTGCAGTTTGGCGTTGGCTTGCGCCCAAGCCCGACAAGCTTCATAGGTCGCTTGTGCCACTTCGGGCAGTTCCTCGTATGCCGCCGGCAAGCGGTCCTCCACCAGGTCATGCAGTTTCGACGCCCACTCCCCGGCGATGCGTTTGAGCCGTTTGACTTCCTTTTCCAGGCGTTCGCGTTCCTCGGCGCTCATAGTCCTGCCACCTCCGGATAAGCGCCGATGCGTTGTAGCGCAACGGACAACAGTTTGTCGGCCTCGGTCTTCATCGCCGAGAGCGATTCGAACCCAAAACGGTGTACATCGCGTAGGGTTTTGTCGACGGCGACGAGCTTACCCACCAAAACGAGCGCCCGACCAAAGCCCTCATGGTTCAGAGCGATCACAGGGCTGGCCATCAGGCCGCATTCTTTCTCGATGAGCACGGCAACCGCGTTGTAAAACACATGCACTCGCTCGATCGTCCTGGCGTCGGGTTCGCCCACCAGCGGCAGCTGCGCCTTGCGCTCGGGCGTGAGCACGAACGGGGCCAGCAGTTCGGCCGCCGTTTTGCCCGCCTGTACGCCGTAGGTATCGAGCGCCCGCAGTTGGCGCACCATTTCGCGGCAAAAATCGCTTTGCAACACCTCTTCTTCGCTCATGACTTGGTCTCCGTGACATAACATTGCATCACCGGGCCGACGGGACGCCACAAAGGCGTCGCCGCCAAGCCCGCCGCCAACCCCAGCGCGGCGCCCAGCGCCGCGGCGACGTTGCCGTGCGGCGCCAGCAGCGCCGCTCCCAAAATCAACCCCAGCACCGGCACCAGATACGCCAGCGCCGCGGCGCGCAGCAACGCGCCAGGGGCAACGACCACCTCGATCGTTTCGCCGGGCACGGGTGGACCCGCCGTGTCGAGGCGCACCGACGCGGTGCACGCACAAGCCGTGCGCGAGATACAGTGGCCGCAGCTGCCGGCCGGCAAGAAAGCCACCTCGGCCAGGCCATCGCGGATCGTCAAAATCCGACCGGTTCGCACGATCATGTCAGTCTCCTTTCCATCCCTGCGCCAACATTGCGGCAAAGCGGTTGGGGTCACGCACTGGGCGACGCATCGCTGCCCAAGGCAAAGAACCGTTGCGTAGCGCAGCTTGCAGTTGCGCCACGGTCACCTCGATCGCTTGTGGCTGCGCCAACGGCACCGGGTGCACGCCGACGGCAAGCAGCTGGCGCACGGCCGAAGCGCCGATCTTCAGGCAATACAGCGCGTCGCAACCCGAAAGCGCGGCGATGCGCACACCGAGTTTGTCCTCGTTGCCGTCTTGCGCCGCAGGCGCGAAAGCGGTGCGCCCGCATTCCTGTGCCACCGCTGCGGTGATTTCGTAACGCAGCAGCAATGGCGTGGAACCGAAATGCGCGTCAATCACACTGCCGTCACTGCTGGCAAAAGCCACGAGTATTCGCATGGTGCTCTCCCGGGTGGGCGGTAAACGCCTCGGGGTGACGATAGATCGAGCGGTAGGGTTGCACCCCATGGTGTCGCGCCAGCATCAAGTTGGCGAGATCGAACAATGCCTGGCGTGCTCCACGGTATCCGACCCATTGCCGCGCCTGCGCACCCAGCCAGTCGTACTGCGGATAGCCCGCGCGCAAGATCGGTATGCCCAGGCGTTCGGCGACGGCCACGCCATGGGAATTGGTGATGAGCAGTTGCGCTTTTTCCGTAAGCGCCGCGTCTTCTAGATCCGCCAGATCGCCGACGATCACGCGCGTGCACGGCAATTCGGACAACCAGGTCCGCGGTTCGGTGGTCACCGCAGCGACGATCTCGGCGCCCATCGCGGTAAGGAACTCGGCAAAAGCGCGCAGCTGGTCGGGCTCGAGCGCCAACGCGACGCGTACGAACCCCGTCATGAAGTGGGTATCGACCATTGCATCCTGCAGCTGCGCCCGCTGCCGTTCCAGGGCCGCCGGCACCGGATGACCGGTCAGACGCGTCAGCGCCAGCGTCAGCGCGTCGCATGCTTTCAAGCCCATCAGGTGCGGAAACATCAGCGCCGGCACCCCGGTCCGTTCCTGCAGCTTGCGCGCAGCGGGAAATACCGAGCTGCCGATCGCCAACGTCGCCAGCGCCGAACCCATCTGCTTGACCGCCGCCACCGGCGTTCCTCCCAGCGTCAGCGGCGTGGTTTCGGCGTCGATCAGATGCCCATCCAAAGAATCACCCAAATCGGGCAAGATGGTAGCCCCCAGCCCGAACGCCTCGATCCAGGCGCGGATCGCTTCCACGTCGCCTGGGGTGTGCATCGCGCTGACCAACACGTTGACCCGGTTTTCGTTGGGGCCTGACCGCCGCTGGAAAGGCACGAGCGTTTCGATGATTGCTTCCAACGCGCGCGCAAAACCGCTCTCCAGACCGCCGACATAGTCGGGTGTGGCTACCGGCACCACCGCCACGTCAGCAAACTCCGGGTGTGTGTCGCGAAAAGCGCGCACCACACGCGGAATGTCCGCCCCCTGCGTTTCTGCCAACCCCGTGGTCGCGACCCCGACCACCTCCGGACGTGACTTGCGGCAGATCGTCGCCAACGCCTCGCTGAGATTTTCATCCGCGCCCAGGATGGTGCTGAGGGTTTCCATCGCCGTGGTCTGCAGCGGAATCGGTTCGCGAAAATGTCGCACGTAATAGACCTTGGTGAAGGCCGCACAGCCCTGAGCGCCATGGAGTAACGGCACCGCGGCGCGCAACCCTAGAAACGCCAGCACCGCGCCCATCGGTTGCGACGCTTTGAGGGGGTTGATGGTCAGCGCCCGCGTTTGTTTGATGACTTCGGCCATGTTTGATGCTCCCAGCAATCACCCACACAGTTTGAAAAGGTGCTATTCCTCGTCTTGCGCATGCGCACTTTGTCGTCGCGAAACACTTTGCGGGTCACAGACGATCGGACGATAGACTTCCACCCGATCCCCAGGACGCAGCGGTGTGTCGAGCTTGACGATCTTGCCGAAAACCCCCACTTTCTGCAGCGTCAGATCGATCGCCGGAAATTGATCGAGTAAGCCGCTGCGCTCGATCGCTTCCCGCACGGTACAACCTTCTGGCACCTCGATGCTGCGCCAGAACGCAACGCCGGGTTCGGTGTAGGCGACGCTGACTTGCATGGGTCTGGGCTCCTTGATCAGAGGTTCGTGCTTGGTCCGTCAGTGTGGCCATCTCAGCCGTTCGACGACACGCTAGGTGCCTGCTCCTGCCGCGATGGCCGGAGCGTCGGGCGAGGCGGTACTGGCGCGCCGTTCCCACGCCTGTTTAGCAGCGAGGAGCAAGCCGAGGACCAAAAACCCGCCAGGAGGCAGCAACATGAGCAGCATGCCCGTCTCACCCGGCCACAGCCGCAGTTCGATCACCGCAAACGGCTCGCCCAGCAGCACGCTGGCCTGCGCGAACATCGTGCCAGCGCCGATCAGTTCGCGAAAGAGTCCGATTGACGTCAACGCCAGCACAAACCCCATGCCCATGCTCAGACCGTCGAACATCGCCTCGCGCACCGGCGCTTTGCTCGCAAACGCTTCGGCCCGCCCCAGGATCGCGCAGTTTGCGACGATCAGCGCAATGAACAACCCCAGCGCGCGATGCAGCTCGTGCAACCAGGCGTTGAGCGCCAAATCGATCATCGTCACCAGGGTAGCAATGGTGACGATGAAAATGGGGATACGCACCTCGCGGCTCACCCAAGGGGCAATCGCGGCGATCAGGGTATTGGAAGCGACGAGCACGATCAAGCTGGCCACACCCATCCCAAAGCCGTTGCTGGCGCTGGTGGTCACCGCCAACGTCGGGCACAGCGCCAACATCTGGCTCAAGACGACGTTGTTGCGCCACAACCCCTCTTGCCACATTTCCTTGTAGTTCATCGTCCTTCTCCACGTTTGCTCCTACCGCGCCACTGCACCGACTTCGGCGGCTTGTGTCGCCGATCCATCCGCCGCATCCCTGGCGGTTTCGCGTCGCCGCGGCAACCAACTTGCCGCCATCCGCAGACCGCCTAGCTTCGGGCGGCGATCACTGCAACAGCACTTCCTGGTGTGCAGCGAAAAACGTCAGCGCGCCTTTGACCGCTTTGACCACCGCGCGTGGCGTGATGGTGGCTCCCGCGAATTGGTCGAAATCACCGCCATCCTTGCGCACCGCCCAGCGGGCAGGGGGCGGATCGGCAAGTGACTTTCCGGTGAACGACTCGATCCACGGGCTTTTGCGCGCTTCGATCTTGTCGCCCAGACCCGGAGTTTCGTTATGCCGCACTACGCGCGCCCCAAGCAACCTGCCGTCGGCGGCAATGCCCACCAGCACGACGATTTCTCCGCCATAACCGCGCTCGCTGACACGAAACGCCACGGCGCGCACGGCTTCCCCCTGGCGGGCTCGATGCACCGTAACGCCCTCGACGACGACGGTGTCGCGCAGCGGATCATTGCCGACTTCGTCCGGCAACACTTGACGCAACAACGCGGCAGCGTCCGCCACTTCGGCGCGTGCGATCGCTTCGGCCGTCCAACGGTACATCCCCATCAAAAGTGCCGTGGCGACCAACACGACCACTCCGACGGAAAGGCTCTGGTAAAACAGCCGCTCGCGCATCATCGCCAGGGAACTCATCGCGACCTCTCCTTGACCGCAAGTGGCCGACCGCGGCGGTCGCGGCCGTAGATGCGTGGGCGCAGCCAGTGGTCGATGGCCGGCGTCAGCGCGTTCATCAACAACACCGCAAATGCCGCCCCTTCCGGATAAGCGCCGTAGGTGCGGATGAGCCAAGTCAAAAGCCCGATGCCCAAGCCATAGAGGAGCTGCCCGCCGCGCGTCACCGGGGCGGTGACGTAGTCGGTAGCGATGAAAAACGCCACGAGCAACGTCGCACCGGAAAACAATTGCGGCAAAGGTCCAAGGTAACGCAATGGATCGAACCAGTGCGCGATGAGCGCCGGTAAAACCACCCCAACAAGGACCGCCAGCGGGATGTGCCATGAGATCACGCGCAGCAGCATCAAGAGCGCACCGCCGAAAACGATGAGCAGCGCCGAGGTTTCGCCGAAGCTGCCGGAGGGGCGAGCACCCAACCAGCCAAGGGCATCGAGCGACCACTCCACGCTGGCGACGTTGCCCCCACGTAACCATTCCGCTTTGGTGACCCCAAGGAGGGTGGCGCTGACCCAGGCGTCGATCGGCGCGCCACCAAAGGTGATCGCCAGCGCCTCGCTCCACGTCGGCGCCTGGGGTGAGGTCACCGGCGGCGGCGCGACCATCAGGCTCATCGACAAGGGGAACGACACCAGCAGGACAGCACGAGCCACCATCGCCGGGTTAAAGAGATTGGCGCCGATGCCGCCGAAGATCTGCTTGCCGATCACGGTTGCGAACGCTCCGCCGATCGCGCCGAGCCACCAAGGACCCCAGGGCGGCAACGACAATGCCAGCAGCCAACCCGTGAGCATCGCCGAACCGTCGGCGAGCGTCTCCCACACTGGCCGACGCATCAGGCGCAGCGCTAGCGCCTCTCCCAACACAGCTGCAGCGACGGTCACTACCCACAGATAGATCGCCGGCCAGCCGAACGCCCAAAAGCCGTACGCGGTCACCGGCACGAGCGCGAGCATGACCTTGGTCATCACCGCGGCGACGGTGGCGCCACCGTGCGCATGCGGGGATGCGGCGGGTTCGAAGGTCATCGCGCTCATTGGCTCACCTCGGTTGTGGCCGCTGGGGTGGCCGCGGCGATGGGCGGGTCATCGTTCGTGCCCCCCGCACTGGCAGCGCTGGCTGACGCGCTTTCTCGGCTCGCACCGTCACCGGCATTTGCGGCGCTTGCCGCCTGCCGCTGCGCTTTGCGCCGGGCAGCGGCTTCGGCCCGCTCGCGCGCTTCGCGCGCCAGACGTTCTTGGCGCGCTGCGGCGAGTTTTTTTACCGCTTCGGCTTTGAGCCGCTCCCGTTCGGCTGATGCCAGCGCCCCTTTGGCATGCTGGAACGCATGCACCAACGGCAGGCGGGACGGACACACATAGGCACAGCAGCCGCACGCAAGGCAGTCTTTAAGACCGAGCGCCACCGCTTTGTCCAGCTTGTCGGCGGCGATTTCGGCCGCCATTTCCAGCGGCAGTAGCCCCACGGGACAAGCGCGCACGCACGCGCCACAGCGGATACAGGTAGCGGGCTGCCGTGCCATCACTTCCTCACCCGTCAGCGCCAGAATCCCATTGCTGCCTTTGACCACCGGCACGCGGGTGTGCGGGATCGCTTGCCCCATCATTGGACCGCCGAGCACGAGCCGCGCCGGTTGACGCACCAGACCCACGTGCGCGAGCACGTCCTGCACCAGCGTACCGATCGCAACGCGGTAATTGCCCGGCAAACGCACCGCAGCGCCGTTGACCGTGACGAGCCGTTCGACGAGCGGCTGCCCAAACCGCAGCGCTCGGTGCACCGCCTGGGCGGTGGCGACGTTGTGCACCACCACCCCGAGATCGACCGCACGACCGTCGGCAGGCACTTCTTCCCCCAGCAGGTACCACACGAGGTGCTTTTCTGAACCCATCGGGTAACGGGTGGGCAACTCGACCACCGCCACGTCGCTGCTCGCCGCGGCGGCGCGGCGCATCGCCGCCAGCGCTTGGGGCTTGTTGCGCTCGATCGCGATCAGAGCCCGCGACGCCCCGCTGGCGTGCAACATTAGCCGCGCCCCGTCGACGACCTCGGCAGCGTGTTCGCGCATCAAACGGTCATCGCACGAAAGGTAGGGCTCGCACTCGCCACCGTTGAGGATCAATGTGTGTATCTGGCTGCGCCTTGCCAAATCCAGCTTGAGGGCCGAAGGAAAGGTTGCCCCGCCCATGCCGACGATGCCGGCGGCGGCGATCCGCGCAGCGACCTCGACGGGCGAAAGCGCAAACGGGTCGGGTGGCACGTCGGGTTCGATCCAGCGGTCCAGTCCGTCGGCTTCCAGAACGATCGCCTCGATCGCTAGTCCCGACGGGTGCGGAGCGCTTACCGTCCCGATCGCGATCACCCGTCCGGAGGTCGGCGCGTGTATCGCGGCGGAAACACCGCTTTGCGCCTGCGCCAGCAGCTGCCCCTTGCGCACCACCTCACCCCCTCTGACCACCGGCTGTGCTGCTGCGCCGAGGTGCTGCTGCAGTGGCACGTACATGCGCGCCGGCACCGGCACGGTTCGTACGGGTTCGTTCGCCGCCGGATACTTGTGTTCTTCGGGATGGACACCCCAGCGGCGCAACCAGCGCTGCCACGAGCGCCATGGCTCGAAGGCTCCCATCTCACACCCCCCAGGCCGGCTTGGGCCATACCCAGTGCGACAAGCTCACCGGTAACGGTTTGAGTTCGATCGCACCCGTGGGACAATGATCGACGCAGGCACCACAGGCGGTACATGCTTCGGGCAGCACTCCGTGGATCTGCTTGGCTGCGCCGACGATCGCGTCAGTGGGACAGTGTTTGAGACAACGGCAGCAACCGATGCACAGACTTTCTTCGACCATCGCCAGGCACGGTTCGGTCTCGGGCAACGCCGCCGTCACCCCGAGCAGCTGCGCCAACTGCGTCGCGACGGCGCGCCCTCCGGGAGGACACAGCGTGGGAGCCGCTTGCCCCTGCAGCAACGCCGCCGCTGCGCCGGCGCATCCGGGGTAGCCACACTGGCCGCAGTTGGTGCCCGGCAGGATCGCCTCGATCGCTGCTTGCCGCGGGTCGTTTTCCACCGCGAACCGCCTCGCCGCGAGCGCGAGTACGAACCCAAGCACCGTCGCCAATGCTGTCAAGGACAACAAGGCTTCCATCGCCACGACTCCCTAATTCATACCGGCAAAACCCATGAACGCGAGCGACAGTAGCGCCGCGAGTACGAACGCGATCGGCGCCCCGGCAAAGGCTGCGGGTACGCGCGCGCGCGCCAGCCGCTCGCGCAGACCCGCAAAGATCATCAACACAAGGGTAAAGCCCACAGCCGAGCCGAACGCCGCGACCAACGCACTAAGGAAATCGCTACCCTCTTGGGCATTGAGCAGCGCCACACCGATTACCGCGCAGTTGGTGGTGATGAGCGGCAGATAAATTCCCAGGAGCTGGTAAAGCTCAGGGGCGAGTTTGCGCAACACCGTTTCTACGAACTGAACCGACGCGGCAATCACGAGGATGAAGGCAAGAATGCGCAGGTAGCCCAACCCGTACGGCGCGAGCAACCCGTGCTCAAGCACCCAGGTAATCGCTGCCGCCAGCGTGATCACGAAGGTGGTCGCCAGTCCCATCCCCAGAGCGCCCTCGACGCTGCGTGACACGCCCATGAACGGGCACAGGCCGAGGAATTTGGCCAGCACGACGTTATTGACCAGCGCGGTCGCAACGAAGAGCAGTGCGTATTCGCCCATGACCTGACTCCTTTCGGACAAAGATCATGCATGTTTCGTGCCAGGGGAACCGATGCTCGCTCGGCGTGTTGGTCATGCACGCAATGGGTGCAACAATATAGAGCGGTGACGGGAAGACGGAACGGGCACTGCCCGCATTCGTTTCGGCGCATTTCGTCACCGACGGGACGAGACATGGGCCAGCATCGACCAGAGAATACCCGCGCCGATTCCTTGCAGCGCTTGGCTTTTTGTCAGAAAAACGACAAACCTGTCGCAAACCCAACAGGAAAGGAAAATCGCCCTAGCGCCAACGCGACAAGCATTTGGGCACGTTTTTTGCTCAGATATCCGGATTGAACCTGCCGCATTGATCGATGCCCCTTACCCAGAGATTTACTGCCCGCAGATGGGACGATGCCACGGGCAAGGGCACGAGCCAACGGCGACAACGGTAAGAGTCACGAAGGAGGATGCGATGAGCATCGCATTTGACCCAGCGGTCGTTACAGCAGACGCACTGGCGGGCGAATTACCCGACAACGTTTTCCACGAGGCGGTCGTGCAGGCCGACGTCGCGATTTCGATCACCGACCCGCGCGCGACGATTCTATACGTCAATCCGACGTTCGAGCGCGTTACCGGTTACCGGCAAGACGAAGTCATCGGCAAAAACCAGTCGTTATTGTCGGCCAAAACGACCCCGCGTGCGGTCTACGCGCAGCTGTGGGAAACGATCCTGGCAAAGCGGCCATGGAGCGGACGCTTGATCAACCGGCGACGGGACGGCAGCGAATACTTGGCCGACCTGTTGATCACGCCGGTATTGGATGCGACAGGAGAAATCCGTTTTTACCTCGGCATTCATCGCGACGTCACCGAAATGTATCGCCTTGAATGCCGCGTGCGCAACCAGAGAAATCAACTCGAATCGGTTCTCGATGCCGCACCGGTGGCGATCGCCCTGCTCGATGGGGACGACTGCGTGGTGCTCGACAATCACGAATACAAAAAACTGATCGGTGATCTCGGGCTGGCCGAACCGGCCAGCATCCTGCTCGCGGCCATTCGCGCCAACCTGGGACACGGTGTCCCTTCGGCGCAGGCGGGCGCTTTCGCGTTCGTGGACGAAGAGGTGCGGATCGACCTGCCAGGCAACCGACCGCCGCGCTGGTTTTCCTGCACCGGTACTTGGGTGCGTTGCTTCGACGAAGCCACTGACGGTTTCTTTCGGCACAACGAAGCCTGGTACTTGCTGCTGGTGGCCAAAGAAATCACCGCACTCAAAGCGCAGCAGGAGCGAGCGCGTATCGCCGCGTTGCAGGCGATGATGGCCGAGGAGCATCGCGTCGCCGCGCTGAGGGAAGTGCTGGGCGCGGCGGTGTATCAGCTCGAAGGCTTGTTGAGCATGATCGAATCGGTGGCGCAAATGCAGGCGCGCCGTGCCAGCGATTCGCCCAGCACCACGGCACTCATGGAAGTCTTGCATCGCGGTGAGGCAGTGCTCAATACCCTGCGCCGGGCGTCGCCGGAACCCTTGCCCGCTGCAGCAACCGCCGTCAACCTCAACGAGGTGATCCGCGACGTGCTCGACCTTTGCACCCAGCGCATGCTGGCCGTCGGCATCAGCGTCGCCTGGCAGCCCCAAGCGATTTTGCCCGCGGTCAACGGCTCGGCGTTACAGTTGCGTACGCTGTTCAAAGTCCTTATCGACAACGCCATCGAAGCGATGAACGTCAAAGGGTGGGATCGGCGCGAGCTCAGCATCACCACCCGGCATCATCGCGACGTGGTCGAAGCCACCATCACCGACTCGGGACCGGGGATTCCGACGGAACAACGCTGGCAAGTCTTCGAGCCGTTTTACTCGACCAAACCGAAGCGCTTGGGTACCGGGTTGAGCATGGCGCAGCAGATCGTCGCCGATCATGGTGGGGAAATCTCGATCGATCCGCAATACCGTGACGGCTGCCGCATACGCATCGCTCTGCCGTTACCGAACGAGGAGGTCGCACGATGAATTCGACCGTGGCGCTCGAGGGGCTGTATCGGGTCAGCCAGGCGCTGGCGCGATCGCTCGATCCCCGCGTCACCTTGCGCGAAGTGCTGGCGATACTGGCGGATGTGGGTTTGGAGCGCGGATTGATCGGCGTGTTGGAAAGCGACGGCGCAGCGATCGCGATCGGGGCACTGCACGGCGAACAGCCCCACGTGTATGCCGACGTCCGATACGCGCTCGGAGAAGGTGTGCTCGGGCAGGTCTATGAAAGCGGACAAACGCTGTTCATCGCCCACCCCCAGCGGGACGCCCGTTTTCTCGACCGGTTGGGCATCTATGACCTGAACCGGCCTTTTGTCGCAGTGCCGATTCGCAGCAGCGGTGAAACGGTGGGAGTGCTCGCTGGTCAGCCGCACAACGATGCCGGCGAAACCTTGGTGCGCTTTCTGGAAATGATCGCCAACCTCATCGGTCAGCACGTCCGTTTGGCGACCGAAGTCGGGGAAGAAAAACAACACCTGGCTGAAGAGCGCGACGCGCTGCGGCGGCGGTTGCGCAACCAGTATGGTTTCGATAACCTGGTGGGGCGGTCGCACATGATGCGCCGCGTCTTCGAGCAGCTGCGCTTGGTTGCCAAATGGAACACCACCGTGCTCATCCGCGGCGAAACCGGCACCGGCAAGGAACTGGTGGCCAACGCGATTCACTTCCACTCGCCCCGCGCCCAGGGGCCGTTGGTGCGCCTCAATTGCGCCGCGTTGCCGGAGGCGTTGCTGGAGACCGAACTTTTCGGGCACGAGCGCGGCGCTTTCACCGGCGCGGTGAGTCAGCGCAAAGGACGCTTCGAGCTTGCGCACGGGGGAACGCTATTTCTGGACGAGATCGGCGAGATCTCGGCCACGTTCCAGGTCAAGTTGCTGCGGATATTACAAGAAGGCGAATTCGAACGGGTGGGCGGTACGCGCACCCTGAAGGTAGACGTGCGCGTCATCGCTGCCACGCACCGTGATCTGGAAGCGTTGGTGGCAGAAGGACGGTTTCGCGAAGATTTGTACTATCGCCTCAATGTGATGACCATCCGTATCCCGCCGTTACGCGAGCGGCTGGAAGACATCCCCGACCTGGCCCAGTATCTGGTCGCGCGCATCGCCAAACAGCAGGGCCGGGCTTTGAGCCTGCGCGACGACGCGGTGCGCAAACTCATGCAGCACCACTGGCCCGGCAACGTACGCGAACTGGAAAACTGCCTCGAACGCGCCGCAGTGTTGTCCGAAAACGGAGTGATCGACGCCACACTCGTGCAATTCGACGAATGGCGCACCGGCGCGGGCAAGCGCAACAGCGCAGCAACGTCGCAAGCCGCACCGCTGCCGTCACTGGAGGACGCCGGCGACGAGCGAACGCGCATCATCGCTGCGCTCGAACGCAGCGGCTGGGTCCAAGCCAAAGCTGCACGATTGCTCGGAATGACACCGCGTCAGATCGCCTATCGCATTCAAAAGCTCAACATTGAGATCAAAGCGCTGTGAGAGTGCTTTTGTGAATTGTGCGACATTGGCCGCGCCGCACCGCTACCCCGTCCCAGAATTTCTTTTTCCATCAATGTGTTGAGCGTTCATTTGCACTAGGCATACGGTTTGCTGTAGATCCTACAACTGCCTCAGAATGGGAGACCGATCGTGTGTGATGCCCCCACCCCCCCCGCCGCTGGTGGTTGCCGCTCCAGCCGTTGTGGCGCCAGCCCCGGTCGCGCTGCGGCGTTGCCGGAAGAAGTGCGGCGACGCATTGACGATCACCCCTGCTATAGTGCTGAAGCGCATCATCACTTCGCGCGCATGCACGTAGCGGTGGCACCGGCGTGCAACATCCAATGCCACTATTGCAACCGCAAATATGACTGCGCCAACGAATCCCGGCCGGGGGTCGTTTCCGAAGTCCTCAGCCCTGAGCAGGCCCTCAAAAAAGTCCTGGTCGTCGCCGCGGCGATCCCGCAATTGTCGGTGGTCGGAATCGCCGGACCGGGAGATGCCCTCGCGAACCCGGCGCGTAGCTTCGCTACCTTACGGCTCATCGCCCAGCATATGCCCGAACTCAAGCTGTGTTTGTCCACCAACGGTCTGATGCTTCCTCAGTACGCCGACGAAATCGCGGCGCTGGGGGTGGATCACGTCACCATCACCATCAATTGTCTCGACCCGGAGATCGGCGCCCAGATCTACCCATGGGTCTTTTGGCGCCATCGCCGTTGGCGCGGCCGTGACGCGGCGGCGATCTTGATCGAACAGCAGCTCCTAGGTTTGGATCGACTGGTGGCGCACGGGGTACTCGTCAAGATCAATTCGGTGATGATTCCAGGGATCAACGACGCGCATTTACCTCAAGTGTCGCGAGAGGTCAAGGCGCGCGGCGCGTTTCTGCACAACATCATGCCGCTGATCGCCGCCCCTGAGCACGGCACCTATTTCGGTCTCGTCGGCCAGCGCGGTCCTACTGCCGAGGAACTGCATGCGCTGCAGGAACAATGCGAGGGCGAAATGCAGCTCATGCGCCATTGCCGGCAATGCCGCGCCGACGCCGTCGGACTCCTGGGTGAGGACCGTAGCGAGGAATTTACCTGGGAGCGCATCGAGGCGCTCGCCGCGGACGAAGCGTTCCTTGCGGCCGGCCGCGAACGCCGGGCGCAGTGGCGCGCGCAAGTGGCCGCACAGCGGCTGACGCATCAGGCCGCGCAGCAAGCGGTGCTGGCTTGGCATTTCCGCGATCGCTTCGACGAGAAGGCGGCGGTGGAAAATGCGCCTGGCCGACCGGTGCGGATCGCCGTGGCGGCGAAAAACGGTCTGGTGGCCGAACATTTCGGGCACGCCCGCGAGTTCCTCGTCTATGAAGTCGACGGCGCTTCGGCACGCCTGATTGGCGTGCGCAAGACCGACCCCTACTGTTTGGGACCGAGCAGCTGCGGCGAAGAAGAATCCATGCTGTCGCAAACGATCGCAGCGCTGGCAGGATGCGAAGTGCTACTCGCCAGCAAAATCGGTCCCGAACCGTGGCAAGCGCTCGTCGCTGCCGGTATCCAGCCCAACGACGAGCATTCGTATGAACCGGTCGAAGCGGCGTGCCTAGCGGTGTGGCATGAACTTTTTGTGCCGCTACGGATGCAGCCGCAACGCTACTTCCAACGGGTGGCGTGATGGCACTAGCGATCACCGCTTCATGCACCTGCTGTTGGGCCTGCGAACCCCTGTGTCCGAACGGCGCAATTCGCGGCAGTAACGCCGGTTTCGTCATCGACTCGACGCGGTGCACCGAATGTGAGGGTTGGTACGAACAGCCACAATGCGCGGCGATCTGCCCGATTGAAGGCGCGATTGTCGACGCCGCCGGGCGCCCTCTCAACCCGCCAGGGTCACTCACCGGCTTGGCAATTTCCAGCGGAGGTTGACGCCATGCAGCCCCATCGAACCCAACCCTCCGACGACAATTTCTACGCGCCAGTGTCGATCGCCGACGACGTGCATTGGATCGGCGCGTTCGATCCCGGCCTGCGGGAATTCGACATCATCCTCAAAACCGCCAACGGTACCAGTTACAACGCCTACTGTGTTCGTGGGTCGGCGGGAGTGGCAATCATCGACACGGTCAAGGCCAGCTGTGCCGACGTGTTTTTCGCCCGTCTCGAGCAAGTCGCGGCGTACCATGAGATCCGCGCCATCGTGCTCAACCATCTCGAGCCCGACCACACGGGCGCTCTGCCCGAATTGATGCGGCGAGCCCCGCAAGCCCGGCTTTATTTGTCTTATAAAGCGCCAGTGATGCTCAAGGCATTGCTCAAATGCGGCGTCGATCTCGACGACCTGAGTTTTACCACCACCGACACTGGCGATACGGTCTCGCTGGGCAATCGTACTTTGCGTTTTTTGCACACCCCCTTCTTGCACTGGCCCGATACGCAAATGACCTGGTTCGAAGAAGAAAAAGTGTTGTTCTCGGGCGATGCCTTTGGCTGCCATTTCTGCGACGAACGCCTCTTCGACGATCGTTGCACCGATTTCGGCCACGCGTTCGATTACTATTTCCAGCATCTGATGCGGCCGTTCCGTCACCACGTCTTGGCGGCGTTGGATCTTGTCGAGCCGCTACGACCACGCCTCGTCGCACCGGCGCACGGCCCGGTATTGCGCCACCAGCCCGAACGGTATCTCGCACGCTACCGCACGTTGGCACACACCCGCCTGGCACTGGGCGAGGAAGCAAAGACGCTGATCATTTTCTATCTCTCTGCCTACGGTAACACCGCGCGCATGGCCGAAGCGATCCGAGCGGGCGCCGAACGTGTTCCCGGGGTGCGTGTCTGGAGCTACGACATCCAAGGTTGCGAGGTCGGCGCGTTCGTCGATCTCATCGAAAGCGCCGACGGCATCGTGTTCGGTTCGCCGACGATCAACGGCGATGCGGTCAAACCGATCTGGGACTTGTTGTCGTCTCTGACCGTCGTCGACCTGCGTGGCAAACTGGGCGCGGCGTTCGGTTCGTACGGCTGGAGCGGCGAAGCAGTGCCGATGATCGAAGACCGTCTCAAGCGGCTGCGCCTGCGCGTGCCGGAAACGGGCATGCGCGTCAAGCTTATCCCTACCGACGAGGAACTTCGGCAATGCACCGCCTTCGGGCTCAAACTGGCGCAGCATCTCGTCGCACCACGCGACCGACCGCTGTGGCTTGACGCGATGAGCGGAACGCTGCGGTCGAGTCCCGTTTCCGTCTGAGCAAACACATGCCAACCTTCGACACTCAAATCGAGGAATTTACCTCATGCCCCGAGCTAACGTCACTTTTGCCGACATCAACGTCACCGTAAACGTTCCTGCTGGGACACGGCTGATCGAAGTCTCGGAAAAGATCGGCGCCAGTATCGTCTATGGCTGCCGTCAGGGAGAGTGCGGTATGTGCTTGACGCGCATCGTTAGCGGCGCCGAGCACCTCGCGGCCCCCTCGGTGCTGGAAGACCAGGTGCTCAAAGACATCATGGCGCCGCGCGGCCACCGCTTGGCCTGCCAAGTGCAAGTGCTCGGTGGCGAAGTGGTGGTGCAGCCGGCGTGAATCCATGCTGCTCGCCAACGAAGACATCCGCCGATGAGCTCAGACAACGTGCCGTAGCCGCATATCTCGGCCTGGCGCTGGGGGATGCGCTCGGCGCGACGGTGGAATTTCTCACCCCGCGCGAAATCGCCGCGCGTCACGGGGTGCATCGCGACATCCAGGGTGGCGGCTGGCTGCGCCTGCCGGCGGGTGCCGTGACCGACGACACCACGATGGCCCTGGCGCTCGGCGAAGCGATATTGGCTGCCGATGGCCGAGTGGAGGCGCTCGCCTGTGCCCGCGCGTTCGATGCCTGGATGCGCGGCAAGCCCGTGGACATCGGCAACACGGTACGGCGTAACCTGGTGCGCTTTCGACGTAGCGGCGACCCCATCGCCCCGCCCAGCGAGCACGATGCCGGCAACGGCGCGGCAATGCGCGTGTTGCCAGTGGCGCTCGTGACCTTCGGCGCCACCCCTGAAGCAATCACCGCTGCGATCGCGGCGCAGGGGCACGTGACGCACCACAACGTTCAGTCCGATGCTGCGTGCGCGCTCATCGTCGCGATCATCCACGCCGCGCTCGCGGGTAGGGACAAAGGCGCAATCCTGCGCGACGTCGTGGCTCCATTCGTCGCACGCCACCCCGAATTCGCGTTTCGTGGCCGCCGCGTCCTGAACCCCAGCGGTTGGGTCGTCGAGACGATGCAAGCGGTGCTGCAAGCGTGGGCCGACAACGACGATTTTGCCAGTTGCCTCATCGACGTGGTTAACCGTGGCGGCGACGCCGACACCACCGGTGCGATCGCCGGCGCGATCGCCGGTGCCGTCGAAGGGTTGGCGGCGTTGCCACCGCGCTGGCTGACCGCACTGTCGCCGGACGTGGCTGCGCGCTGCCGCACCCAGGCCGAAGCACTGATCTGCGCCAGCCCGGGCTGGATGGCTATAGCCAACACCGCCAGATCCTGAGTGTCGAGCAGACATTACCACAACGCACAACGCTAAAAAGAGAACTGAAAAGCGCACGCTGGCCTACGCGCTAATCGCCTGCATCGCTCAGCACTTGCACCCGATACACCCCGCCCACGGCCAAATACTCCCCTTCGCCAGACAACACCCCAGGAATCAACCCGTCATGGAAGATCACTTTGGCGCAGGGCACCTCGACCGCGAGCACCACGTCACCGAACGTGCCCGCCTGCGCACGCGCGTCGGAAAACGACACGACATTGTTGAAAAGCACCACCGCCGAACCTTTTTCGCGCGCTAGGATCTCGTGCTCCTCCCACGCGTTGACGCCGCGATACAGCAGCAACCGCTCCTCGCTGCGACCAGCGCGCGCGAACTCATACTGGCAGTAGGTAAAAACCAAGTCAAGTTGTGCCTCGAGCGCATTGGTACCTACCAACCCGGCGGCGTAATCGCGCTCGTAGCGTTCCCACGCCGCTCCGAAATCGCGCAAAGGCACGCGATGAAAGCGCGGCAATAACCCAAAGCGGCTTTCCACCCAGCCTTTGAACACTGCCGCATCGCGGTTGTTGCTGTCGAAAGCCCACCCACGCAGCAGGCGCCGCCAGTTGGCACGCGTACGAGCGCCGCCGCTGGCCCCCGCTTGCTCGGGATCGTTGAGACAAAAATGCGCCGTAAGCGCACGCACGAATGCCGCAGCACGCGCTTGCGCGTCGGGCAGTGCATCAAGCAGGGCGAACAATCGCCGATGCATCGCCCGAACTCCGTCGATTTCCAGCGCCATCGGCACTTGCTGGAACGTCAGCCCTCCCAAGATCACCGCGGGCAGATTGCAGCGGTTGATCGGACGGTAAGTACCCGAAGGTAGCGTCGGCGCCGAGAAATTGTGCGACATCTCACAAAACGAAGAGCGATTGTTGGGGAAGCGACGAAAAAAGATCAAACTTAAACAATGAATTACGGAAAATCTCTTTCTGGCACGGTCTTTGCGTAAGTTTGGATGCGCGCTCAACAGGATGGCGTCGCAGTGGTTCCACCCTTGACGTAAGGAGATCATATCATGGCAAAGATCCGGCAATGTGCGATCTACGGTAAAGGCGGCATCGGCAAATCGACGACGACGCAAAACCTGGTCGCGGCGCTCGCGGAAGCGCAAAAGAAAGTGATGATCGTCGGCTGCGATCCCAAAGCCGACTCGACGCGTCTGATTTTGCACAGCAAGGCACAAAAGACGGTGATGCATTTGGCGGCGGAAGCGGGTTCCGTCGAAGACCTCGAGCTCGAGGACGTGATGCAAATTGGCTTTGGCGGCGTGCGCTGTGTGGAGTCCGGTGGTCCCGAGCCGGGCGTGGGTTGTGCCGGTCGCGGCGTGATCACCGCGATCAACTTCCTCGAGGAAGAAGGTGCTTACGACGATGAGCTGGACTTCGTGTTCTACGACGTACTGGGCGACGTGGTCTGCGGAGGCTTTGCGATGCCGATCCGGGAAAACAAAGCGCAGGAGATTTACATCGTCGTTTCGGGCGAAATGATGGCGATGTACGCAGCGAACAACATCGCCAAAGGCATCGTCAAGTACGCCAACTCCGGCGGTGTGCGCCTGGCAGGGCTGATCTGCAACAGCCGCAACGTCGACCGCGAAGACGAACTGATCGAAGCGCTCGCCAAACGGCTCGGGACGCAGATGATCCATTTCGTACCGCGCGACAACGTGGTGCAACACGCCGAGATCCGGCGCATGACGGTGATCGAGTACGACCCGCACTGCAAGCAGGCCGACGAGTACCGGGCGCTGGCGCAAAAGGTGATCGAGAACAGAAAACTCGTGATCCCCACCCCGCTTGAGATGGACGAACTCGAAGATCTGTTGATGGAGTACGGCGTGATCGACAAAGAGGACGAATCGATCATTGGCAAGAGCAAAGCTGCCGAAGCGGTGGCGTAACGGCGCGGAGAACCGGCGCCAGCCGGTTGCCGATGGCCAGGTACAGACGGTGCGCGCAGATTGGCGCGGCCAGACAGGAGATACGGCAATGACCACCATGACGCGAGAACAAGCGCAAGCGCTGATCCAGGAGGTACTGGAAGTCTATCCCGAGAAAGCTCGCAAGGATCGCGCCAAGCACTTGATGATCAATGACCGCGCGCTGGAATCGTCCAAAAAGTGCATTACCTCGAACCGCAAGTCGCTTCCCGGCGTGATGACTCAGCGCGGTTGTGCTTATGCGGGTTCCAAAGGGGTAGTCTGGGGTCCGATCAAAGACCTCATCCACATCTCGCACGGACCGGTGGGCTGCGGTCAATATTCGCGCGCTGGACGGCGGAACTACTACATCGGCTGGACAGGGGTCAATACTTTCGGGGAAATGAACTTCACCTCCGACTTTCAGGAGCGCGACATCGTCTTCGGCGGCGACAAGAAGCTCGCCAAGCTGATCGAAGAAGTCGAAATGCTCTTCCCCTTGGCCAAAGGCATCACCGTGCAGTCGGAGTGCCCGATCGGGCTCATCGGCGACGACATCGAAGCCGTCGCGAAGAAAATGGCGGCAGAGCTCGGCAAGCCGATCGTCCCGGTTCGCTGCGAGGGGTTTCGCGGCGTGTCGCAGTCGCTCGGCCACCACATCGCCAACGATGCGATCCGCGACTGGATCCTGCCGCGGTTCGACCAGAAACAAGCCGAGCCGGGACCCTATGATGTCGCGATCATCGGCGACTACAACATCGGAGGCGATGCCTGGTCCTCGCGCATCCTCCTCGAGGAGATGGGCTTGCGGGTCGTGGCGCAATGGTCGGGCGATGGGACGCTGGCAGAGCTCGAGCGCACCCCTGCGGTCAAGCTCAACCTGCTGCACTGCTACCGCTCGATGAACTACATCTCGCGCTTCATGGAAGAAAAATACGGCATTCCATGGGTCGAGTACAACTTCTTCGGCCCCACCAAAATCGCCGAAAGCTTGCGCAAGATCGCAAGTTTCTTCGATGAGCGCATCAAGGAAAACGCCGAGCGGGTTATCGAAAAATACACCCCGATGGTCGAGGCGATCATCGCGAAATACAAACCGCGCTTGCAGGGCAAACGGGTGATGCTCTATGTGGGCGGACTGCGACCGCGGCACGTGGTCGGCGCGTACGAAGACTTGGGCATGGAAGTCATCGGCACCGGGTACGAATTCGCGCACAACGACGACTACGACCGCTCGATCCCCGAGCTCAAGGACGCGACGATCATCTACGACGACGCGACCGCGTACGAGCTCGAGAAATTCGCGGAAAAACTCCGTCCAGACTTGTTTGCAGCCGGAATCAAAGAGAAGTACGTCTTTCACAAGATGGGCATTCCGTTCCGGCAGATGCACAGCTGGGACTACTCCGGCCCGTACCACGGCTACGACGGGTTTGCGATTTTCGCCCGCGACATGGACATGGCACTCAACAACCCCACTTGGGGCATGTTCACGCCGCCGTGGCAACAACGTGCCGCAGAGGAACGTCTGGCTGCCTAAGTCCAACGCTGCCCCAAATCCCTGCGGGAGTGGGCAGACGAAAGAGAACCGATCGCTGCGCAAGCGGCGAGGGTTGGCCTGGAGCACGCGAGCACCAGGCCGAAAGCAAAGCTCGTGGCCTTGGGCGCGAGCGAAGGTAAAACCTAGGGGTTCGTGGTGCAGATTGGCGCCCGAGCCTGGGAGAACGACGATGCAACTGGCTGAAGACATCAAGCCCTGTTATCCGCTATTTCGTAACGACGAATACGTCGAGATGCTGGCACGCAAACGGGCAGAGTTCGAGGAAGGGTACCCCGAAGACAAAGTCGCCGAGGTCTTTGCCTGGACGACGACCAAGGAGTATCAGGAGCTCAACTTCAAGCGCGAAGCGCTCACCATCAACCCGGCCAAGGCTTGCCAGCCGCTCGGTTCGACTTTGTGCGCGCTCGGGTACCGCAACACGCTGCCGTTCGTGCACGGGTCGCAGGGTTGCGTGGCTTATTTCCGCACCTACTTCAACCGCCACTTCAAGGAACCGATCGCATTCGTCTCCGACTCGATGACCGAAGACGCCGCGGTTTTTGGCGGGCAGAAGAACCTGCACGAAGGGCTACAAAACGCGTTCAAACTCTATCAGCCCGAGATGATCGCGGTTTCCACCACCTGCATGGCCGAGGTAATCGGCGATGACCTCAATGCGTTCATCAACAACGCGAAAAAAGAGGGCTACATTCCGCAGGACTTCCCGGTGCCGTTTGCGCATACCCCGTCGTTCGTCGGCAGCCACGTCACCGGCTGGGACAACATGCAAGAGGGGATCCTGCGCTATTTCACCCTCAACGAGATGGAGGGCAAAAGCCCCGGCAAAAATGGCAAGATCAACCTGGTGATGGGTTTCGAGACCTACCTCGGCAACTACCGGGTGATCAAGCGCCTGCTCAAAGAAATGGATGTGCCATTTACCCTGCTCTCGGACCCGGAGGAAGTGCTCGACACCCCGGCCGACGGCACCTACCGCATGTACGCCGGTGGCACGACGATCGACGAGATCAAAGACGCGCCCAACGCGATCACCACACTTTTCCTGCAGCCTTTGTCGCTCGAGAAAACGCGCAAATTCGTGGAAAACACCTGGAACCACGAGGTGCCCAAACTCAACATCCCGATGGGTGTAGAATGGACGGATGCTTTTTTGATGACCGTCTCGGAATTGACCGGTAAACCCGTGCCCGAGTCGCTGACCAAAGAGCGAGGCCGACTCATCGACATGATGGCCGACAGCCACGCCTGGTTGCACGGCAAGCGCATGGCGGTGTTCGGCGATCCGGACTTCACCCTCGGCATGGTCAAGTTCTTGCTCGAACTCGGGGTAGAGCCCACCCACATCGTCTGCCACAACGGCAGCAAGCGTTGGCAAAAGGCGATGGAAAAGCTGCTTGCCTCCAGCCCGTATGGGGTCAACGGAAAGGCTTATGCCGGGTGCGACCTGTGGCATCTGCGCAGCCTGTGCTTTACCGAAAAACCCGATTTCCTCATCGGCAACAGCTACGGCAAGTACATCCAGCGCGACACCCTGCAAAAAGGCAAGGAGTTCGAAGTGCCGCTCATTCGTATCGGTTTTCCGATCTTCGACCGGCATCACCTGCATCGCAACGCCACGCTCGGTTACGAGGGCGCGATGTACCTCTTGACCACGCTGGTCAACGCAGTGCTGGAGCGCCTGGACGAGGAGACCCGCTTCATGGGGGTCACCGACTTCAACTACGACTTGGTGCGCTAACGCGACAGACAAGGAGTCCGCTCATGGCCAACGTGATGATTCGCCAAGGTCCCGACGGTTACGTCTTTTACATGCCCAAACGCGATATCGAAGACGCGATCGTCGCGATCGAATTCGATACCCAAGATAAATGGGGCGGCGAAGTCCGGCTCAAAAACGGCGGGCTCTATTACATCGACCCTCAGCCCGCACCGCCGCGTTTCCCGTATTCGGTGCGGGCCAGACGGATCGACGGTGTTGAGTGAAAGGAGTCACATCATGGCAATGAAAATCATCCAAGCGGAATGCACGAGCTGCGGCGACTGCCTACCGGTATGCCCGACCCAGTCGATCAGCGAAAAAAACGGCATATACAAGATCAACCCCGACACGTGCAACGAATGTGAAGATCAGGACGCGCCGCAGTGTCAATCGGCTTGTCCCGCCGGGGACGCCTGCATCGTCTACGCCTGAGAAAGGAGACGGGCGATGATCTCGCCTATTCGGGTAGCGCTGGCCACCGACAGCGGCAGCGAGGTCGACGGCCATTTCGGTTCGTGCAAGGTGTTCGCGGTGTGGGACGTCACCCCCGACGCGGTCATGTTCGTGGCCGCGCGCAGCACCGCCGAGGCCGATGACGACGAGGACCGCAACGCCGCGCGCGCGACGCTGATCCAGGACTGCCACATCGCCTGCTTTCAGTCGATCGGCGCACCGGCAGCCGCGAAGGTGGTGCGCGTCGGCACGCATCCGATGAAAGTGGCCGCGGGAGTAACCATGGACGAAATGCTGGCGCGGCTGCAGGAGGCGCTCCGCCATCCGCCGCCGTGGCTCGCCAAAGTGATGGGGGTCGCTCGACCCGCTGCCCCCGGCTGGGGTCAATACAGCGGGGAGGAATGAGGTCGATGACTGCGGACGGTGAGTGGATCGCCACGTTTCAGCAAGAGTGCCAGGAACGGCTCAGTGGACTGTCCGTTACCGATCCCGGGGCGATCGTTAAGCTATTGCACAGCATCGCGCCAGCGCTGGACTTCCGCGCCGCACTCGTTCGCGGTGGCTGGTATCGCCTCGGAGGGGTGTTCGGACCCAACGGCGAGCGCGTCGGCGAACGCGTCGAGGATTGGCTGGAGACGCAGCTACAGGCTTACGACGAGGATCTGGACGCGCTGGTTGCCGACCATTTAACCACGGGACTGCGCGCCACCGTCTGGCTGGGCAAAACCCATTACTGGACGGCACGCTACGGCGAAACGCCAGCGGCGTTTCTGCAACTGGAGTTCGAAGAGCTTCAGGAGGTGCTGGGGCACGAACTTTTTACCGCGTCGCGCACCTACAGCACGCCCGATGACGTCCTCACCGTTTCGCCCCTGGACTGCGGCGAAGTAAGAACGATCACGCTCGGACCGCCACAGTTGCGCTTTCGGCGCGTCATCGACGTCGCCGCTGTGTTGGCCAGCATGCAGGCCGCAGCGAGCGAACCCACTGCCGCACATCGGTTTTTAGACGCCTGGGCAGCCAGCAGCGCCGGGCTGTCAGCCGACCTCAGTCATCACTGGGTGTTCATGATCCGAGAACACCTGGGACGATACCGTCAGATCTCTTACCACGCCCGCCCCACCCCGGCGTTGACCGGCACTTTGCCGCAGTGGCACGCAGAGGCGTCGCTCCGCGGACTGGCGCTCGCGCAAGCTCTGCGCCAATTCGACAAGCGCGTCGGCTATCCGATGGCATGGTTTTTCCATCTGGCGGCCGGTACGAACGTGCCGAGGCTGTTAGCCACGACGGTGCTGGAAGACCACTGCAGCGACTGGCGCTACCTGCCGGAGCGCGACCTGGCGGTGGTACAAGACTGGGTGCATCGCGCCTACGGCTTTTGAATCTCCCCGTTTGCGCCCGAGCTCATTCCTCGGGACCGAAACATTGCGCGTAATCGCTACACGCCTGGCACGACGGCGAACGGCAGACGTAGATCCCTTCGTGTTGGCAATGGTAGCGGTAGAGGAATTTCTTCCATTTCATGTTTCCTGTGTTTTGCACCGCAAAGCGGGGAAACGCGTGTGTGAGCAGGGCACTGAGCTCGGCGCGGTTGGCCAGTCCCAAGTCGTACCACAGATGGTCGCGTCCGGCACAACCGGCGACGACGATCGCCGCCGCCCAACGTTCTCGCTGCGACGGCTCATCGACGTGCGCCAACAACATCGCTTCGAGCTCTTCGCGTTCTGGCATCGGCACGCTGCCGACACCGTCGGCGAGCGGGAGGATGGGTCCGGGAAAATAATGCTGCCAGAAGCGCGCAAACTCTTCGGAAGCCAAACCCAGCGTCGCGCTCAAGACCCCCTGTCCGAGCATGCGTCCAGCCACCAAACTGGCAAGCAACGGTCTCAGGGGATCGGCGATTGCGTCTGCCAAGGCTGGGCGGTCGAGCAACGCCACCACGATCCTGTGGCGCGCAACCGTCGCGTCGCTGGCAACAGCCGCCCCATCCGTCCCCGGTAGCGTCGCGTGCTCCTGGGAGTAATTCGCGACAGTTTGCCGATCAGTCCGAGTCATGGAAACGCAACCCTTCAATTTTCTCCTTCTGAGCAAAAACCAGCATGAAACGTGCCAAATTCGCTTATAACCGCACAGTAGGAAGGTAGAACCTGGCAACAAGTCGCTGAAGTCGATCGATCGGTGCCAGCCCCAGGCGCAGGAGCACCTTTGTGCGCTCTCGGTATGATGGGAGTCGGCGGTGTTGTCGTCTCGCTTTGTCGCAAATGCGACAAAGTCGCTACACCACGAGTCTAGCGTGCCGTAACGGTCAGCGCCAAAACAGGTTTTTATCTGGTACGAATGTTGCTATATCCAATAAAAAATTCTTGCTCTGAGGGATCGCACCATGCTCAAAGCAGCCGAGATCGCAGCGCTGCACGACGAACCGGCGTGCGCGCACAACCACAAAGAAAAAAGCGGGTGCCGGAAACTGGCGCCAGGTGCCACGGCCGGGGGATGCGCGTTCGACGGAGCGCAGATCACGCTGCTGCCTATCGCCGATGTGGCCCACATCGTGCATGGTCCCATCGGATGCGCTGGCAGTTCTTGGGACAACCGCGGCACACGCAGTTCCGGTCCCACCCTGTTTCGCTATGGACTGACGACCGATTTGGACGAAACGGACGTGATCATGGGACGTAGCGAAAAGCGGCTCCTGCATGCGATCCGCGAGGCGGTGGAGCGCTTTCAGCCGGCAGCGGTGTTCGTCTATGTCACCTGCGTCACCGCGTTGATCGGCGATGACGTCGTCGCCGTGTGCAAAGCCGCCAGCGAAGCGTTCCAAGTACCGGTGGTCCCGATCGACGCAGCCGGTTTTTATGGCACGAAGAATTTCGGCAACCGCTTGGCCGGCGAGGCCATGGTGCGCTACGTAATCGGCACGCGCGAACCCGACCCGCTGCCATCGGAATTGCTGGCGCTGCGACCGAACGTGCGGGTGCATCACATCAGTCTCATCGGTGAATACAACATCGCAGGGGAGTTTTACCACGTCTGGCCGTTGTTCGACGAGCTGGGGCTGCGCATCATTGGGATGCTCTCCGGAGACGCGCGCTTTGCCGAAGTGCAGACGCTGCATCGAGCCGAGGCATGCATGGTGGTGTGTGCCAAAGCGCTTTTGAACGTTGCCCGGCAGGTGCAGGAACGCTGGAGGGTGCCTTACTTTGAAGGCAGCTTCTATGGCATTCGCGATACCTCTGAAGCGTTGCGACAATTTGCGCGCCTCATCGCCGACCCGGAGCTGACGGTGCGCACCGAGGCGTTGATCGCGCGCGAAGAGGCACGGGTCGAAACCCTGCTGGCACCGTGGCGCGAACGGCTGCGTGGCAAGCGGGTGTTGCTTTTTACCGGCGGGGTGAAGTCGTGGTCGGTGATTGCGGCGCTGCAGGAACTGGGAATGACGGTAGTCGCGACCGGCACGAAGAAATCGACCGAAGAAGACAAAGCGCGGATCCGTGAGCTGATGGGGGAAGACGCGCGTATGATCGAAGACGGCAGCGCCAGGGCGTTGCTCGAGGTCTATCACGAGCTCGAGGCCGATATTCTGATCGCTGGAGGACGCAACCTTTACACGGCGCTCAAGGCACGCATTCCTTTCCTCGACATCAACCAAGAGCGCGAATACGCGTATGCCGGTTACGAGGGCATGGTAGAACTCGCGCGGCAATTGGCGCTATCTCTGCAAAACCCAATATGGGGGCAGGTGCGCGCGCCCGCTCCGTGGCGGGCTTGAGCCTAACCCTGCCTAGGCGTCTGTACTAGGGTGCATCAAGTACCCTCGGCACCCGGCAAGCTCCCTCGGAGTCAAGATAAAATCTAGAATCCCGATGCTTTCCCCCTCATCAAGTAAAACCTGAGGTTTCGTGCAATACGCTTTCGATGAAACGACTCTTCTCTTTGGCATAACGCTGGCGATCGTGCGCATGGCGCCGTGCCAGCTCGC